>JAESGH010000291.1_pt1 | contig 65492 bp, 74 predicted proteins | sample 9269641 | NCBI WGS metagenome assembly JAESGH01 (sample SAMN14515345, study PRJNA621665) | algae metagenome | isolation source: Phormidium tanganyikae FI6-MK23 and co-occurring heterotrophs from granitic... | place: USA: Fort Irwin, California | collected 1998-05-24 | reverse complement strand
CAGCGTACGTTCAGCAAGATGATTTCAGGCAAGAAGTGGTGCCATTTGAACAGGGAGTCAGTCGCCATTGAGAGCAAAGCTAGAGAAAATTGAGCTTTCACACCCTACCATTTTTGCGACACAACCATCTCTTTTAGGTCTGTCTCACTGAGATCGATCCAACTAAGGTCTGTTTTGCTGAAGTTAATGCCCTTAAATTTAGTGCCTGCAAGATTATCAGGTCTTAAAAGTAGCGGGCTAAGTTGTTTGCCACTCAAATCTAGTCCACTTAAATCCACATTGCTGAGGTTGGCATCAAGAAAAACAGCATCACTAATCTTAGCACCACTCAGATTGGCACCACTCAGATCGGCATCGGTAAAATCAGCACCACTTAGATTAGCACCACTTAGATTAGCACCACTTAGATCGGCATTAGTAAGGTCAGCACCACTCAGATTGGCATCGCTAAGATCGGCATCGCTAAGATTGGCATTAGTAAGGTTAGCGCCACTAAAATCAGCACCACTTAGATCTATGCCACGATGTAATGTTACTAAAATTCGATAGGTTCGGATCTGTGTATCTAGGTCGGCGCTACTAAGATCAACCTCTGCACCAATGTTTCCCTCACGCCACCGATTCCAAACTTCTACTCCTTGTTTCAACAACTTCACTTGTTCCTGATTTGCCACCGTCTTCCCCTCAACGCTGTGACATTCATTGATTCATTACAATCGCACTCAATCCCTAATTTCTCTCTAACTTACAACCTATTGAGAACTATCGCACCTCATCAACATTTCCAAATGTCGATCGATTTCCTTCAACCGTTCCCGCCGATACTTCGCTCGTTTCGCCTCCTGATGTTCCGGGCTGCCCTCCTCCCCGATATAGCAAGATTTCACCTTCTTTCCCCTAGAACGCTTCGACTCAAATATCGCCTGCTCACTGCGCCACCATGCCTGTCGAAAGTTCCTGTCTTTCACAGATCCCGTTTCAATCCAGCAATGCGACGGTGCAATTGTCCCCTCATTCTTTAATCGATCGCGTTCTATTTCCAGTCGCGCGATAGCATCATGAATCACATCCACCTGATCATTCTTCACTCTCACCCGCGCACGTTCTAGGGGAAGAATTTGATCTGGTGAAACGTCCGTCTGATGCAACTCTCCAGCTTCAAGGTATCGAACTCGAAAATAGCCGGAGTCGTTTTTTGCGATCGCTAATCCAACACGGCAAGTTTTCTGAGACTGCTTCGTTGTTGAAAATCGAATCGGTTTCGGCTCAATATCGCGCATTGCAAACCTCGAAACTTCCAAATCGAAAGAGTCCGGAAACAACAAAAGCTGCTGACCTTGGTAAAAACGGTTGATTTTTGACATTTCGATCAACTGTCATTCACTTCATTGGGTTTCTCTAGGGATTTCGCGATGTAGAAATGAGCTTCCGAACCAAAGAATTCAAAGTCAATTGAAGGCTGATCAGGGAGAACAAATAAATTATTCTCCCTACCCTTCATATCTCTTTCCTCTGTGTAAAATCTTCTTTCCTTACAGGGTTCTAGCGATTTTGGTGGATCTTCAAATTCAGGCTCTAAAATCGCTGAAATTGTCTCTGGCTGGATTGTTTTACACGATCCTGATTGATAGTGAATCGGATGCCATAGCTCTAGATGGTTATAGAGGGTGCGAGTACTGATCCCACTTGCTAGACTTGCCGGAACGTACACTTGCAAGATGACAAGCTGATTGGGTTCATGTCAGCTTTTGGTGAAGTCGGTAAATCAAGCAGGCTAAAACCTAGAAAGTACGTTGGGCAAACTTGCGATCGCAGCCGTTTTCACCAAAAGTTGCCATGAGCCGCTGATTGCCGCTCTTCTATTTTTCCATTGTTAAGTTGTCATCACAGTAAAACTAAGGAACTCGATAAGCAATTTGAGCAATACCTATGAAATTTTCAGAAGCTTTTGACAAAACCTAAAGCAATTTAATCTAATCGGCAAAGCATTGATTCTTCAGAGTGGCGTTAGAGAGTGCGATCGCACTCTCTAACAGATCATCTTCCCAAGTCGCGCTGCTCCGGTAAAAGCCCCCAAACGACTAACGCAAGCATGAACGCCAAGAGCAAACAGGCTTCGATCGGCATCGGAGCTATCGCGGGTTCAGAGTTCATCAATAGATCTATCGATCTATTTCTTCCATCGCCGCTGGCATAAGGGACGGGTTTAGAGTTCCTCGGCGAGGCGCGATCGTAAATGTTTGAATTCAAACAGTTTTAAATTAGGAACAATAGTTTACCGCCGTGAGTAATTTGGTGAGGGTGCGCCGCAAGCAAAACTTTGTGTGTGTGAACCGGAGTATAAGCGTTCTAGTTCATAAATTAGCTTCTCACACACGGCAAAATGCGGTAATAGTCCCGGTATTTCCGGCTTTTTAGGGGTAAGACTCCTCTAAAAAGCTGGAAATACGCCATAGATATCGCGTCTCATGGTATTCAATTGTCCGGGTTTTAGGGATTTTTTAGGGATCTGTGAAATCCGAAACCCTCAAACCTATGGGCGATACAAGATTCGAACTTGTGGCTTCATCCCTGTCAAGGATGCACTCTACCACTGAGTTAATCGCCCGTAGTTATTTACAGTATCAAATCAAAGAGAAATTGTCTAGTCTTTTCAAAAGTGCGATCGATCGAGAACTTCGAGTCAGTCGATCGAAGTTCTCGATCGATCCTGCTAATTCGGCTTTCGCACTCGTTCCTCAATTTCTTCTAGCGTTTTGAGAACGAGGCGTTTCGCCTGAAGTTGCCAGCCGATTTTTTGAACTTGGAACGCGATCGCGCCTCCTGCGATCGTTGCAATAAAATCTAACGGTTGCGACATCGAAATGCCGAGCAGTAAGCCCAATCCGGCAATTCCCCAAAATGGCAGCGCGACCGTTTGACGCTGCTCCTCAATAATTTTGTTAATGGGATCGCTCGGCAGTTCCGCTAAAATCTGCTCTTTCACTTGTTTCTGTTCTTTTGCTGACACCGATAAACCAATTTTTTGCCGCAGTTTTTCAATTTTGCGGGCATCCGTGCTGTACTGCGTCAGTTCATCTTCTGCCATGAGAATTAAGCGATCGTACTGTCCCATTCTTTTTGCATAACTCGCCTCTTCTATTCTTCATCAAATTCTTGCGCTAACAAATTCTAATTTTTCCGAGGTTGTTCTCGAAACCGCTTAGTTTGGCAGGATCATTGCAGCGATCGCTTCAAGGTACACGCGGCTGAATCCTTCTGCTTCGCTCAACGAGTACTGTTCGATCAAACCTTGATGCTGCGTTGATACAGTACTTCCCTGCTTGATTACGACTCTGGCATCGTCAAATACATCGCGCGTCAACATCATTTCGATTTCAGTTGGATCGTGCAAAATAACCAGGTTGCTACCAGAGTAGAACATTCCAGCCCGATCGAGAACTGACTCTGGATATTCAGCAATCAGTAAATCTAGTTTCGGATGCCGCAGTAGATTCTGAACATTCATATTGTAGTCAGAGTGCAGCGGTTTTTCCGAATGATTGATCAAAACCCCATCTTGGCAAACGGCTCCGATCGTCCAATGTGGATGATGGCGGAGAATATAAGCGATCGCTTCTTGAAGTTCCGAAATGGTAACGCGATTGAACGTAATCACCGGAATTCGACCATTATCACCAGAATAGAAAAAGGTTCTCAGAATGTGAGAAGTAACATCGACGCTTTGACCCAGTGCAGGCTTCATGTGCATGAAAACACCCGGAGCAGCATTAATCTCAATGATTGCGAAGTTGCCTTCTTTCCAAGAACGACTGAGATCGCGAGTAATAATATCAATCCCCAGGCAAGTTAAACGAAAATGCTGTGCGACATCTTGAGCTAATACAACATTGTCAGGATGAATCACAGAAGTAGCATCAATACTCAGACCCCCTGAAGAAAGGTTTGCAACTTTACGCAGAAAGACTTCTCGATCGCTTTCCAAAACGCTTTCCAATGTCAAACCTTGCTCAGTTAAATAGCGTTCCATTGCATCATCGAGCTTAATTTTTCCCATCGGTGAAGTTGGAGTGTCGCTGCGATCGCTGGAGCGATTTGCTCGATCGATTAGTTCTGTGATCGTTGACGTTCCATCACCAATCACAGAAGCCGGACGACGTTCTGTTGCTGCAACAAACTTACCATCGACGCACAGCAAGCGAAAATCATTACCTTCGATACTCTGCTCCACAATGATCGAAATCGAATGATCTGGCTCAACGGCATCAACGGCTCGATCGAACGCTGCCTCTAAATCTTCATCGGTGCGAACATTCGCGGTTACACCAATTCCCTTATGTCCAACAACAGGCTTCACTGCCACCGGATAACTTAATCGATCGACCGAATTTTTAGCCTCTTTCAGTGTGCTAACAATCCTTCCTTTTGGTACAGGAAAGCCTAGCGTGCTGAGAAATGCTTTGCAGTCATCCTTGCGCGTCGTGAAATCTGAATCGAGATGACTATCACCATCGAACGTAGTTGCAATTCCTCGCACTTGCTTACGACCGTAACCATACTGCATCAATCCTTCATCCCAGAGATAGAAGGTCGGAATTCCTTGAGACTGGGCAGATTTGAACAGTGTATAAACAGTTGGTCCGCCATATACCGATCGACGAAATTGCGCCTGTAGCACTTCGATATGATCCCCGATCGCGAAATTGCGCCCTTGTGTAATCGCCTCAAACCAATCCCACACTGAAAAGATCATCTCCCGACTGGTACGGGCGTGCAACGTCTCAAACGCAATGCGATCGAACTTTGGATAAGCTTTCAAACTCCACTGCTCTAAGTGCAAATCCATTTCAAGCTGGCTCACTTGCGCCATCGTTCGAGCAAACAGATCTGCATGAGAAGTAAAGGTAATCTCGCGAAAATGAGGATAGCGATCGCAGATTACATCCACGTACTTTTCTAATGGCAATGCACTTTGATTTTCAGTCTGTGCAAAATCGAATACTGTTGCTGCGGTTGATAGGTATGGATTTGCACCCATGTAATAGCGAATGTTAAAGATGTCAAACGCATCAGTCTTTCTAGCATTCACTCGGCTAACTTCGGACACGCGATCAACCACCATAAGATTTCCATTCATCTCTACGTTGAGACTGTACTCGGTGAGAACGTTGAGCGCGTCTATCTCTGGATACTTCTTAACTCACTGGAGAAGTAGAACTTTGGCAGGGTGACAGGGGATCGTCGATCGCATTACAAACAGACTAAATCAAGAAAAGATAACATTATGACTACTTCTACAGACAATCTACGCGAAGAGGTACACGCATTAGCCGAAGAAGCTTTTCACCTACACTTGATTTCAGGCTATGGCGATGGTGAATATGAAGGTGAATATCAGATTGTGTATAAGGGAAAGCCACGCCATCTACCTTTAGAGCGTGCCAAAGCATTCTTAATCAACTTAATGCAGCCCGAAATGAAGAGCTTCAACCAGTTTCGATTGGGCTTTATGTTGCTAATTGAGAGCTATCGTCGTCGATCAAATAACGATAGACCAAGATAGCTCGAAATCTGTTGCGATTCCTTAACCAAACTGTATCGAAATCTACCGTTTGGTTGTGATGCAGTCCCGATCGAATGTGGTTCAGTAGATCTGATTGATATTGCTACTGGAGAAAGCTATGGTAGGCCAGATTGAAACTCAAAACCAGCCTCAAGATAGTGTTGCACTACCTGAGACACATGGGGAGCTTGTCATTATTGGTGGGGCGGAAGATAGGGAAGGAGAATGTCGAATTCTGCGGGAATTTGTGCGGCGTGCGGGTGGGCTTCAGTCGCACATTGTGGTCATGACCGTTGCAACCGGATTGCCGGGTGAAGTAGGCGAACAGTATATTGGGATTTTTAAACGCTTGGGTGCGGAAGATGTACGAGTTGTAGACACTGCGCGACGCGAAGATGCTAGCGATCCAAAAGCGATCGACAATATCACTCAAGCAACTGGGGTCTTTTTTACCGGAGGCAACCAAGCCCGGATCACAGAATGCCTCAAAGATACAGAGCTAGAAACGACGTTACACAAACGTTTTTCTGAAGGAGCAGTGATCGGGGGAACGAGTGCGGGCGCGGCAATGATGCCCGATATGATGATCGTAGTCGGTGAAGGTGCAACGAATCCTCGGCGCGAAGTGGCTGAAATGGATCGCGGCATGGGATTTCTGCCGAATGTGGTGATCGATCAGCACTTTGCACAACGGGGACGACTGGGACGACTGCTCTCAGCTTTGGCGCAACAGCCCGCAAGTTTGGGCTTTGGAATTGATGAAAATACTGCGATCGTCGTAAGCGGCAAAATTGTAGAAGTTATTGGTGAAGGTGCGGTGACAATCGTTGATGAATCGACTGTGACGCACAACAACATTGAATCGCTTTTACCCGATGAAGACTTAGCGCTTTGTGGTGCAACGCTTCATGTGTTGCCAACTGGCTATAAGTTCGATTTGGAGAAGAGATCGCCCATTTTCTAATTCATTTGGCGATCGAGAAACGCCTGCCAAGTCGGATTCGGTCGCCAAATTTTGTTCATCTGCGCTTTGGCTTGTTCCTCGCTAATTCCTTCATGCGATCGACGATACAAATAAACAAACGCTGACACCCGCATATTTTTTGCACAATGCACAAAGATCGATTGATCAGCGTGCGTTTGCATCACGTTTGAGAATTGATCGAAATCGTCGATCGTTGGATTCTCCCAAATCACCGGAATGTGAAAATACTGCATTCCCAAAGATTCCACAATTTCGCGTTCGTTTGCGATCGCACCTTCTGAGGTTGGAACGGCAAGATTGATCACGATGTCGTAGCCTGCATTTTTAATCTCAGTGAACTGTTCGATCGTTGGTTGTCCAGCGGTAGCTAATCGATCGTTGATTTGGACAAAATTTAGAATTGAAGCCATCTTAAAACTGATCCTTTTTCTGACGAAGAGCAGCGAAGGTTTCGACCGCATCTGTTCGATCCATTGCCGCTTGAATTTCCGGTGTATCCCAACGTAGAAACGGATTCGTGCGTTTCTCCAGTCCCAAATGGGTTGGAATTGTTGGCTGATTTTGTGCGGCTTGCACTTCAGCCAATCTTGCTTGTAAATCGGGATTTTGTCGATCGACTGTCACCGCAAATTTCAAATTGTTCAAGGTGTACTCATGCGCGCACCAAACCCGCGTATTGTCTGGCAGCGCTCGAATCTGACTCAGCGAATTGACCATTTGAGCAGGCGTTCCTTCCTTCAGTCGTCCACAACCTGCACTAAACAGCGTATCGCCACAGAATAATTCCCCTGGCTCATCGGCTCTGGGCGGAAAGTAATAGGCAATATGACCGCGTGTATGTCCGGGTACGAAGAGAACTTCAGCAGTACGATCGCTAAATTGCACTCGATCACCCGCATTCAATTCCACTTGCTGTCCGGGAATGCGTCCACGATCGTGAATTCCGCCATACACGATCGCATTTGGAAAGCGATCGTGTATGGCGGAGTTACCTCCGACATGATCTCGATCGTGATGCGTATTGAAAATCGCAACTAATTTTGCACCCAATTCTTCAAGCTTTTGCAAGACGGGGCGGGCTTCTCCTGGATCGACGACCGCCGCGATTTGTTGAGTCGCATCATACATCAGGAAAATATAATTATCCGAAAGCGCTGAAATCCGGTAAATTTGCATATAGCTAAAGAATGATAAAGAGTTCCGTGTTTGTTCCGATCCTGAAGTCGTCAATACTGAAGCTGTAGAGAGAACTGTTTAAGATTTTACTCAGTCTTGATGAAGTTCTCATCTAACCTTCGTGTGTCTCCCGCAAAAACGCGCAACAGTAGAAGAGGTAGAAAGTGTGACGCTTTTTACCCAGATTTACTTGTAGTTTGACTTGCCCCTGTTAGACCGCGAAGCACCGATTCCTATGGTAAGAGCAGCCCAAAATCGATTCAATCTACCCACGCAGCGCATTCTCGATCGCATTCTCGAACTGCGCCAACTCAACCGCCACGAGCATTTACATCTCGCGTCCCTGTTGCTTGCCAACCATCGCCTGACTCCCGAAGAACGGCGACAAGTCAATCAAATTTTTGATCAGATCCAGTCGGGTCGGATCAAGCTCGTAGACGAAGGATTTTCACCCTCATGAATGTGATTCAGACCAGCGCTTGGTTTCCGCCCGATTCGTTTGGCGGCGTTGAGGTCTATCTCGATGGTTTAGTCAATGACTTAAGCGCGATCGGCTTGAATTGTAAAGTGGCAGCGGCTCGATCGCAAAATCAACCGACGATCGAGCAATACAACCAAACCGAAGTGTATCGCTATCCGACTGAGGATCTGAAGGCGTTTCGAAATTGGCTGATTGAGAATCGCTGCGAAATTTATCATCAGCACACTTTGCGATCGGGCTGTGGGTTGCCGCATTTGCAGAGCGCGAAACAACTGGGCATGAAAACGATCGTGACGATTCATATGCCGGATGTGGCGTGTTTGCGCGGAACGATGATGCAGGGCGGCAATTCTGCGTGTGATGGCAAAATTGAGATTGCGCGATGTAGTGCGTGTTTGGGAGTTTCTAAGCGGGTTCCAATTTGGGCGAGTGAGGTACTGAGCCGTTTACCAAGCTCGATCGCGGTTCCAATGCGCGATCTCTTACGTCACGCTTCGGATGTGCGATTGCGGCAGTTGGGAACCACGATCGCGACTCCTGCCCAAGTTCGCAACCAGCGGCGGCAATTTGATCAAATGGTGGAATTGAGCGATCGAATCGTTGTGGTTTGCCAATGGCTCTATGATGCTTTCGTTCTGAACGGTGTGCCCGAATCAAAGCTGGTTCTGAGTCGTCACGGAGTTTCGACTTCTGTGAAACCGATTGCTCGATCGCCCAACTCCCCGATTCGGATCGGTTTTCTCGGTCGCTGGCAAGAAACTAAAGGCGTTCAAATTCTCGCTCAAGCACTGCAACAAATTCCAAATGCACCTGTCGAACTCGTCATTCATGCCACTCACGCAGATCAGCATAGTGCAGCAAATCGGGAATCAGTTTTAGCGATCGCCAAAACTGATTCCCGAATCCAGATAAATCCTCCTTTAGCTCGATCGGAGATTACCAACGCGCTCGCCCAATTCGATCTGCTTGCGGTTCCGTCCCAATGGTTAGAAACAGGCCCGTTAGTCGTGCTGGAATCGCTTGCCGCAGGAACTTCAGTGATCGGCTCAGATCTCGGTGGAATTTCGGAACTGGTGAGACATGGAATTGATGGCTGGCTAGTTCCAGCCAGAGACGTGAAATCTTGGGCGAATGCGATCGCGCATCTCTCCGAAAATCCCGATACGATCGAGCAGCTCAAGCAAGGCATTCAACCCGTAAAAACACGGCAAGCAGTCGCCGCAGAGATGTTACAGCTTTATCGAAGCTTGATAGGGGAATACTGAACGAATTGGGGAGTCGCATCTTTTAGCACGCCTCCATTCCCCATTTTTTGATTATGAAGGTTTCTATTCTCACCCCCGACTTTTCCAAAGGCGGTGTCGATCGCGCTTATCTCCTGGCTCAAGTTCTGAAAAAGCTCAATCACGAAGTTGAAATTCTCGGATTTCTGTTTGGTGAAAAGATCTACCCAGAGCCACCCGCAGATTTGCCGATCGTTTGTCTCCCCGCCCGCGACTACCCGCGATTGTTCCCTGCTGTGGAAAAATTGCTCGATCGAATTGATGGCGATCTCATTTATGCAGTGAAGCCAAAGCTTTCCAGCTTTGGGATTGCGCTGTTGAAAAAACTGCAAACTCGTGTGCCCGTTCTGCTCGATGTCGATGACTGGGAATTGAGTTGGAAAGGCGGCGAAACGCCCTATCGACCGGGACTGAAGCAATTTGCACGAGATCTTTTGAAATCTGATGGGGCGCTACGATCGCCGGATCACCAGTTCTATCTGCAAGGACTGGAACAACTGATGGTGTTTGCGGATGCGATCACGATCGACACAAATTTTCTTCAAAAGCGCTTCGGTGGAACCTATCTCCCCAACGGCAAAGATACCGATATGTTTGATCCGAGCCGATTCGATCCAGAGGAAAGCCGGTGCAAATATGGCTTGTCTGAGTATCGGGTGCTGATGTTTCCGGGGGCATCGCGTCCGCACAAAGGATTAGAAGATGTGTTGGTAGCGCTCGTTCGCTTAAATCAGCCCGATCTCAAGCTCGTGATTGTTGGGGGGAGTCCTTATGATGACTACGATCGACAGTTGATCGAAACCTGGGGAAAATGGGTGATCAAAATCCCGCCTGTTCCGTTTGCAAAAATGCCGGAAATCGTAGCGGCGGCTCATGTCGTCGTTGTGCCTCAGCGCGATACGGTCACGGCTCAGGCACAATTCCCGATCAAGCTGACTGAAGGAATGTCAATGGCAAAGCCGATTTTGGCGACTCGTGTTGGAGATATTCCAGAGATTTTGGGTGAAACCGGATTTCTTGTTGATCCAGAATCGCCCGATCGAATTGCTGAAACACTTGCTGAAATTTTTCAGGATTGGGATGCAGCTCAAGCGCGTGGAACTCAAGCGAGAGAACGATGTTTAGCGCATTACAGCATTGAGGCAATGTCTTCGATCGTTGAACCTTTGATCGCTCAACTTGGAGCGAGATTTGATTAAAGTTTCTGTCTGTTTAACCTACACTTTTTTTGCTCTAAAAATGACTGTTGCCTATGCTGAGATCACGGGATAACTAGAAGCAGTTCTTTACCAGAAATTCGTAATCCAACATCCTGAATTGCGTGTTTCTTCTGATCGTTTCCCCCACAGATCAATATGTCCCAAAATCGATTGCTGCTTCAATTTGCCCTGCGTCATCCGGTCTGGATTGGATTGACGATCGCACTCGGATTTTCAGGTGCATTATTTAACGGTGTGAGTACGATGCTCGTAATTCCCGTCGTGCTGGGATTGTTGGGCGAGGAAGTCAACCTCAAAGGTGCGCCCCCGATTTTACAGCAGGTGTTTTCGGGCTTTGGTAAAACGGGCGGCGAGTCGCAATTTTTATGGATGATGGGGTTCATTCTACTGGCGATTTTGCTCAAGAATATCACCGGATATGCAAGCACATTATCTTCGGGGCATTTATCTCGATCGCTAGTCAGTGATATCCGCAAAGAAGGCTTACGATTGCTACTCGATGTCGATCTTGATTTTTATATCAAAACCAAGGTCGGTGATTTGATGAATCGATTAGGCGGCGAGATTGCAGCGGCAGCGACTGCGATTCGTACAGCGGTTCAAATGCTGTCTACAGTCATTACCATTTTTGTATTTATTATCATTCTTTTATCGATCTCGTGGCAGTTAACTTTAGTGTCTACTTTGCTATTGGCGGCTGTGTCTCTTGCAAATAACTTCTTTGTTAAACGAGCAAAACAATTTGGTCAGCAGCTTTCTGACCAGTCGCGCGATTACTCTGTGGCAGTTTTAGAAATGCTATCGGGAATTCGATTAGTTAAAGCAACGGGAAGCGAACCGCACGAATATCAGAAATTAGAACAGTTAATTCACGATCGAGAAAAAGCAGACTTCAATTCTCAAGCAAACTCGGCGCTGATTGCTCCCGCGAATGAGATGGCAGGATTAACCGTAGTCATCGCCATTCTCTTACTAGGGCGAATCTTTTTCAGAGGGCAACTAGAAAACCTTTCAGCAGTGTTGTTAACCTATCTCTTAGTGTTGTTCCGAATGTTGCCATTTGTGGGACAACTGAACAACTCGCGCAGTTCCTTTGCAAATCTAGCTCCGAGTGTTTCGGTTGTAAATGATTTTCTGCGGCGTGAAGGTAAGCCGTTTATGCCAAAAGGACATATTCCTTATACTGGAATGGCTAAGGGCATTCGATTTGAGAGTTTAGCATTTACCTATCCAGGACACGATCGACAAGTTCTCAATCACGTCGATCTCTGGCTTCCCAAAGGTACGACATTAGCATTGGTCGGATCATCAGGAGCCGGGAAATCGACATTAGCAGATTTGCTGCCGCGATTTTATGACCCGACAGCGGGGCGGATTTTAATTGACGATCGCGATCTCAAAGACTTTGAAACTCGTTCTCTGCGGCAGTCGATGGGCATTGTCAGCCAAGACACCTTTCTGTTTAACGATTCGGTGCGGAACAATCTCGCGTATGCTCGCAGGGATGCCACCGACGATCAAATCATCGAAGCGGCAAAACGTGCGAATGCTTATGAGTTCATTGTTAAGTTGCCGCAAGGGTTCGATACCTTGATTGGCGATCGAGGAGTGATGTTATCGGGCGGACAGCGGCAGAGATTAGCGATCGCTAGAGCTTTACTACGTGACCCAGAAATTCTCATTCTTGACGAAGCAACTTCAGCACTCGATACGGTTTCAGAGCGATTGGTACAAAGCGCGATCGACGAACTGAGCCGCGATCGTACAACATTAGTGATTGCTCACCGATTGTCTACAGTGCGGAAAGCAGATCAGATTGCAGTGTTGGACAAAGGGCGAGTTGTGGAAGTTGGAACACACGCTGAACTGTTGAAGCAGGGCGGATTGTATGCCCAACTTCACGCCATGCAATTTTCAGAAGAACCTCAGACCGTTTAGGAATAGGACGATGCAAAAAAAAGTAGTTGGAATGGTAAGTAGCTATGCGGGGTTGAAGCCTAGCCCGATCGATTGGCTATGGCAACAATCTCCTTATCCGTTTGGGCACTGGGGCAACATTCAGCTTGAAGCTTCTGCCGAGAATCCAGATTTTCTATTGCTGTATCAGTTCGATTTCCCGCGCCCTAAACCGCCAAAAACATTGATCTCGAAAGTTCGCGCTCAGTTGCGTCCGACTCCGCTTCCCGATGTGACTCCACAGTTCAAAGGAGTACCAAAAGAGCGAATGCTTTACTTATTGCGCGAACCTCCGCTCGATGAGATTTTGTACATTACAAAAGCAAACTACGAAAAGGCGAGTCATCACTGCGTCTACGTTTCGGGCCCTGATGACTATGCACCTATGCCCGACTATATGCCTGCAATCTGGTACTTAGGCAACTCGTTTCGAGAGTTGAATGAGATGCCACCACCTGAGAAGATTCGTAAGTGTAGCTGGATCACCTCTGGAATTAGCAGAACTGAAAATCACCTGAAGCGATTAGCATTTCTAAAATTGTTGCAGCAGAATGAATTGGAGTTTGATTTGTACGGGCGCGATTTGCCAGAGTGGGCAAAAACGACAGGGCGCATCGGTGGAAAGTGGTACGGCATGGCTCCTTACTACTACAACTTAGCGGTCGAGAACTATGCCGAAAATGATTGGTATGTGACCGAGAAGCTCTGGGATTCTCTTCTAGCTTGGTGTCTGCCGATTTACTATGGTGGATCTGCGGCGGATAAATTGTTGCCGCCTGGTAGCTTTTTACGCTTGCCGAGCATGGACGAAAAGGGTTGGAAGTACATTGAGGAAGTGACTGCGACTCCGGATGCTTGGTTTGAAGCGAGAGAAGCGATCGCGGAAGCTCGACAAGTGATTTTGCACAAACTCAATCTGATGAACTGGTTGTCTGAATACGTGGAGCAGGTGACTTCGTGATGGATGGGATCTGTACTCTGGCAAACGATCGCGTTTTTGATCAATTAGTCGCTTTGCTCAATAGCATTGAAGTAAATATTAGCCGTGATATTCCCGTTTGCATTTATCCCTTTGATGATCAGCTTGATCGCATTCGCGATGAGATTCGCAACCGTCCGAACGTAATGATTTACGAGGATCAAGCCTCGATTGATCGTTGGGATAGTTTCATGCAGCGGATTGCACCCGAACGATTGGATCAGAAAACGCGGCTCTATGGGGCACATCGGCGGTTTTGCGCGTTTGATGCGCCGTTCGATCGATTTATCTACATGGATGCGGATACCTTGGCGATGAGTTCGATGAATCACATCTTTGAGCAATTAAACGATCATGATTGGGTCGTTTACGATTTCCAGTTTCTCGATCCGAGCAAGATCTATAACGTTGATTCTCCAAAGTTGTACGAGGTTTTTCCAAAGGAACGAGTTGATAAAGAAATCTTTTGCTCAGGGTTCTTTGCTGGAAAAGGTGGATTGTTTGACGCAGAGCAGAGAGAGTCACTGATTGAACAATTGCAAGCAGGCGATCGAGAAATTCTCTACGGGGGCGCAGGTGAACAGCCCGTGGTTAATTACATGGTGATGAAATCGGGCATCAAATCGTGCAATTTGGCGCATCTTTTACCGTTTGGGAAATCGACGGGTTGTTCGATCACGACGAAGCATTTTGAAGAGAAAGATCACGTTTTATATGATCGAGAACTTCGCTTAACTTACTTGCACTATATCGGCGTGAAACCGCAGCGTATGGAGCGAGCTTGTCAGGGCGAAAATGTTGCCTTTCCCTACCGTGATTTATTTTTGCACTATCGATTTTTACATGAGTCAGAGAAGCGACCTGTTTTTACTGAAGCACCAATTTCCAGAGTGCAGCCGAGTCTAGTTCAGAAAGTTTTACAAAAGTTGAGAAGAGCATGAAACGAGGAATTTATATTGTCGCAAATGACAAAGTGATAGAGAATGCGATCGCGCTTCTCAACAGTATTCGCTTGTACGATCGAGAAATTTCAATCCATTTGATTCCGTTTAATGATGAGTATCAGAATGTTCTCTCAACATTGAACCAGTTACATAATGTGCAACTATTTCCAGATTTGGAATTACTTGATCGTTTAACAAATCGAGTAAGTGAGATCTTCGATCGAGATTTTCTCAAACTCCCAAATAAGATGCGAAAGCTCGCAGTTTGGTTTGGAGAGTTTGATGAGTTTCTCTACATCGATACAGATATTGTTGTATTCGATAAGATTTCAGATACGCTGAATCATTTATCAAACTGCGATTTCTTTTGTTGCGATTACCATCATTCAAGCGAAGGTTTGAGAAACATCTTTTCGCCCGTTGTGAAAGAGAGCATTTTCACTGATGAACAGCTACAAGACGTTTTTAATAGTGGATTTTGGGGATCTCGAAAAGGTGTGATCACAGAAGATCAACTGTATGAAGTGCTAAAAGACTGCGCCCAACATCGCGAATATTTTGACTTCACTCAAGGAGTTACTGATCAGCCAGTTCTCAACTATTTGATTCTAAAATGCTTTGAGAAACGGATGAATTTAGTAAAGCCGCCTGAAAATACAGCAGGAAGCTGGGCAGGTTCTACACATTTTGAAGATCGACAGTATGTTTTATACGATCGAGGTCAAAAACTGAAATATCTCCACTGGGCAGGAATTTCAATTCGTCCAGGTGCGCCTTATTGGGACTTGTGGGAACACTACCGATGTTTACATGAACCGAGTTCTGCCTTCTGGCGCAAATTGTCTCGACTCGTGCCATTCAAAGCTTAAAAGAACGTTAGTGCGGCAAAAGTTCTCGCTCCGGTTGTAATTCCGGGTAGCCCCCTAAATCCCCCATTCTGGAGGACTTTGAAGATTGAGGATATTTTGGCTTGAAGTCCCCCAGAATGGGGGATTTAGGGGGCACAAGTCGCTACCAACGAAGCGAAAAACTCATCGAATTCATATTCAAAAGGAGGTCGAACCATGATCGATGGAATTTATACATTTGCAAATGATGTGGTGTTCGATCAGCTTGTAGCTTTGTTGAACAGTATCGAAGTAAATGCAGGGCGAAAAATTCCGGTTTGTATTATTCCTTTTAATGATCGAATTGACAGAATCAAAGCTGAGATTGAGACTCGCGAAAATGTGACTTTGTTTGATCAGCCAGAGTTGATCGCATTTTGGGAAGATTTTGGTACTCAAGCATGGTTATCTCATCCAACCGCGCAAAGAGTTTGGAAAGAACAAGGCAGACCTGCAATGCGACGGGCTGAGTTTCATCGTAAATTCTGCTGCTTTGATGGAATGTTCGATCGCTTTCTTTATATCGATGCAGATACACTATTGATGAGTCCAATTGATCAAGTTTTTGAAAAGCTCGATCGATATGATTGGGTTGTTAATGACTTTCAATATTTATCTGCTATAAATCTAATTTTCAATACGGATTCAAAAGAACTATTAGAGCAATTCAGCCCCGAAGAATTAAAAGCAAATATCTTTTGTTCAGGCTTTTTTGCTTCAAAGAAAAGTGTCTTTAGTCAAGAAAAAGCGGCGCAGTTTCTAGAGCGATTGAAAGCGGGTGAAGCTGATTTTATGTCGGTGCGTGGATCAGATCAGCCGATGTTGAATTACACCGTTTTGGGCAACAAGCTCTCGTTTTTCAACTTCGCTTATCACGACCCAGAAAATGCGACGGGTTCTCATTGGTCATCCGAATTTAGCGATCGAGATTTCGTTCTCTACGATCGTGACAAGCGACTAATGTATCTCCACTACATGAGTATTTCATCCTCTGTATTCACAAAACTCTGTCGAGGTGAAAGCGTTTCGCTTGCTTATCGCGACTTGTTCTTACACTATCGCTATCTCAAATCACCGCAAAATCGCCCACAAGAATTCAAGTCTCTGGGCGCAATTACCCAAGCTCAATCCGCGATCGCGAAGTTCCGTAAGCAGAAAATCAACAATCTCAATCACCGATTTCGCAAGCTCAAACACCAACTGAACAAACTGCGCGGCTAAAACGTCATTGAAAACCGAACCCCACGATCGAGTAAGATCAACCCTTTAGGCGTGAGGCATCGACTGGCAATATGACCCTTAGCGTAGTGACCGGAGCGGCGGGATTTATCGGCTCTCATTTAGTTGAAGCATTGCTCGATCGTGGCGATCGCGTCATCGGAGTCGATCAATTTAATGATTATTACGATTCCGCTCTGAAGTGGAAGAATCTTGCTCGTAGCCTGTCACATCCAGATTTTGAACTCATCGAAGCTGACATTCAGAAACTCGATTGGAATGCGCTTTTAACGGATGTCGAAGTCGTCTACCACCAAGCGGCTCAAGCGGGAGTGCGATCGAGCTGGGGCGCGGGATTTCGCACCTACACTGAGCAGAACATTAACGCAACTCAAATTCTCCTGGAAGCAGTGAAGTCTGCAAAGCATCTTCAACGATTTATCTACGCCTCTAGTTCCTCGATCTACGGCAATGCGGAAACACTTCCGACCTCTGAAACTCTTTGCCCGCAGCCTGTTTCACCTTATGGCATTACGAAGCTAGCCGCAGAGCAACTATGCGGACTGTATCATCAAAACTTCGGCGTTCCGACTTGTGCGCTGCGATATTTCACGGTTTACGGTCAGCGACAACGCCCTGATATGGGCTTTCACAAGTTTCTCAAAGCAGCTTTGCACGATGAAGCGATCGTCATTTACGGCGATGGACAACAAACGCGCGATTTTACCTTTGTTTCGGATGCGATCGCGGCAAATCTCGCAGCAGCAACCGTTCCTGAAGCAGTCGGAGAAATCTTTAACATCGGTGGCGGTAGCCGAGTGGTTCTCACAGATGTGATCGCAACAATGGAGGCGATCATCGGTCGATCGATTCGACAAGAAAAGATTGAAACGGCGATCGGTGATGCGCGGCATACTTCTGCGGATGTGTCTAAAGCAAGACGAATTTTGAACTATCAGCCAAACGTGTCGCTGCAAGAAGGGCTGACCCACGAATGGGAATGGATTCGATCGCTTTATCAATAATTGACCATAGCAACCAGCGCTCTGCCACGGAGCGCTGATAAAAGTTGCCTTCGTTAACAAATTCTCCGCTTATCCAACTCGCTTCTGTTTGAGTCGCCCAAATGCACCAAGTGCGAAGAGTCCCAGAGCAGCAGTCGTTCCAGGTTCAGGAATAGGTTTTGGGGGAGGAGGAGTATCGACAACGGCGCGATAGATGGTGGCATGAGAGAGATCTTGGGCAATTCCTCTTTGATTTGTAGAAACCCCATCGGTCTCCCAGGTTCCACCGAGTACCGCCAGATTGTTCACGTTCTCGAAGAAATAAGCACTCCAGGCGTTCCCAGCTTTCAAACTGAGAACAAATGGACCTGTGATGCCCGTCGCGATGCTCCAGTTGCCGGAACTGGAAGTATCTGGGGCGGTAAACGCACCTTCGTCGGATTTGCCAACGAATGTCCAGTTTGTGATGCCGCTGAAGACCCCTGTGGACAACTGATCGAACAGCGCTCCTGTTCCATTCCCTTGAGCGTCATTGCCAGAGAATGCTCCAATACAACTGGTTGAAGAACCCAAACCCGAAGCGGTCACAGTCCCTGCGGTACACAAGGCTGCGGCACTAGCAGGCAGAGACGGCAGTGAGAGTAAACCAACTGCGAATAGCGATGCTGGCAGGAATACCTTAGATTTCATTGTGTTTCCCCTTGACAAAACTGAGTTAAAAAAGTGACGTTAATGCGGAGTACGCATTTATACGAATAGGGGGGCGATTCAACTCTAGCAAGCTCGAATAAAAACGCCTCTACTTTATGCTGGTTTTTACAGAAATCTGGTTTGAAATGAATTTTTTGTATTGCTGGTAGATTCAGTATTTGTTCTTATAGCTTCATATGCCATGTCTCTATTCTGTGATTTCTTAGCAATAATGTCTGAATAGCGAAATGGCTTAGGGATACATACGCACACCAGAAATCGAATCAAACAGGAAAATTCGATCGAGATTAAACCGCAACGGTAAGCGATCGCCCAAGGTCAAATTCAAAGCTGGATCAGTTTGCAAATTGATCGATCGACCTTCTAACATCGCGCGAACGAGAACTTCTCGTCCCAATGGCTCGATCAGGCTCACTTGGGCAACACAGTGCGGATCTTGAGCGTTGACGGAGAGATGTTCGGGTCGAATTCCTAGATCAAATTGACCGGGTGAAAGGTTGAGCGCGATCGGAAACGATTGTCCGCCGATTTGCACACTTGATCCGGTGAAGGTGGCTGGAATCAGATTCATCGGAGGACTGCCGAGAAATGCGGCAACCATGCGATTGAGCGGTCGATCGTAGATTTGCTGCGGTGTGCCGATCTGCTGAATCTTGCCGCGATCGAGGACGACAATACGATCGGCTAACGTCATTGCTTCAACTTGATCATGCGTCACATAGATCGTCGTAATTCCAACTTGTTGATGCAGTTGTTTTAATTCGGTGCGAGTTCCGTCGCGCAATTGAGCATCGAGATTTGAGAGCGGCTCATCGAGGAGAAACACTTGAGGCTGACGTGCGATCGCTCTTCCCAAAGCAACCCGCTGCTGCTGTCCACCCGATAACTGTCTCGGTTTGCGCTCCAGTAAATGACTGATTTCTAGAATTCTTGCAACCGTCTCCACCCGTTCTTGAATCGTTTTCGGCTCTGCCTGCCGCATTTTCAACCCAAATGCAATATTTTCCGCCACGCTCATGTGAGGATAGAGAGCATAGTTTTGAAACACCATTGCAACATCCCGCTGACGGGCAGGAACCTGATTGACTAAGCGATCGCCAATATACAAATTTCCAGAGGTTGCCGTTTCGAGTCCTGCGATCGTTCGCAAAATCGTTGACTTCCCGCAGCCAGAAGGTCCAACCAGTACCCAAAACTCGCCATCGGGAATCTCAAAGCTAATATCCTCAACCGCTGCGGCTCTGCTAAAACGTCGAGTAATTCGGTCAAGTCGAACGATTGCCATACAAAAAAGGTGGATTCTTCGGTGAAACGTACCCGAAGTTAGAGAAACCAATCTATCTTAAGGTGCATTAATTTTAATACCATTAGAAATTAATGTTGTTTAGTGAGATTCGACTCTGAGCGTTTTGGCAATTCAAACTTCTGTTCTAAATTCGTCACAGGTCTTGATCGTAGAGGATGAGGCAGTTACGCGGACAGCGCTGACTGTTCTTCTGGAGTATCAAGGCGCGATCGTCGTTTCGGTCGGATCAATTCAAGAAGGCATTCATGCGATCAAGTCTGGATTTCAGCCAGAGCTATTAGTGAGTAATATTCGCTTACCCGATGGCAACGGGGCGCGTGTGTTAGAGGCAGTTCGACAGCAAGATCTGGAGTTGGGGCGGCAAACGGTCGCGATCGCGCTGACTGGAGAAGCGATCGAAATGATTCGCGTTGATCCAGACTCGGCAGGGTTCGAGGTGTATTTGCCGAAGCCCTATGATTCGGGAATTTTATTGAGAACGATCGCGCGGTTGATGAGCGATGAGCGGAGAGAGTGATAGAGTTGCGACTGAGTGATTCTGTGTGTCTATGGCGCAATACATTCTGAGACGACTTTTGGGTTTGATTCCTGTGTTATTTGGAATCACGTTGGCGGTGTTTTTGTTGCTGCGGTTGATTCCTGGTGATCCAGCGATCGTGCTTGCGGGAGAACGAGCTACACCCGAACAAATCGCAGCATTGAGAACGCAGCTCGGACTCGATCGACCACTGTTGCTTCAGTATTTCTCGTTTGTCGGAAATCTGTTGCAGTTAAAGTTAGGCAACAGTATTTTGAGCGGAATCCCAGTGATGGATGAGATTCGGACACGCTGGGCGGCAACGTTTGAGTTATCGATCGCGGCAATTCTAATTTCGATCGTTGTTGGAATCCCTGCCGGAATGATTGCGGCACTCCGAAAAAACCGCTGGCAAGATCAAATGACGATCGCGGGTTCGTTACTCGGTGTCTCGCTTCCGGTGTATTGGTTAGGATTGTTGTTGATTTATCTATTTTCGGTGACGCTGCGCTGGTTACCTCCGAGCGGGCGGATTAGTGTTGAAACTGGATTCACGTTTCAACCGCTCACGGGTTTTTACGTATTAGATTCGTTGTTAAGGCTGAATCCTTCAGCGTTCATAGATGTGATTACACATTTGATCCTGCCAGCATTGACGTTGGGAACGATTCCATTAGCGATCGTGGCACGAATTACGCGCAGTGCAATGTTAGAGGTGTTGTCTCAAGATTACATTCGGACAGCGAAGGCGAAAGGATTATCCGATCGCTTAGTGATTCTGCGTCATGCGTTGAAAAATGCACTGTTGCCGATTAATACGACGATCGGGCTTCAGTTTGGGGCGCTGTTGAGCGGTGCAATTTTGACAGAAACGATCTTTTCGTGGTCGGGAATTGGATCTTGGATTTATGAAGGCATCTTGGCGCGGGACTATCCCGTAGTACAAGGCGGCGTAGTGTTTGTAGCGATCGTATTTGTGTTGATTAATCTATTGGTAGATCTGTCTTACGCGATCGTTGATCCAAGAGTTCGATATGAATAATCTGTTTGAGACTCGCTCTGTTCGGCGTTTTTGGCGATCGAACTCTGGCAGAACTGGATTGATTTTAACGATCGCACTGTTTGCGATCGCGCTTTTTGCCCCAATTCTAAGACCTTACGATCCGGGGAGCAATCTCGATTTTATTGCTCGATTACAGCCTCCAAGCTTGACGCATTGGCTCGGAACCGATGGTTTAGGGCGCGATTTGCTGACGTTGATTTGGCATGGAGTCCGAACATCTTTGCTCATTAGCTTAGTTTCGGTCGGAGTGGGAGCTACGATCGGGTTAATTCTGGGCTTGCTTGCAGGCTATTTTCGCGGTTGGATTGATGCGGTGATTAGTTGGGTTACAGATACATTGCTGGCGTTTCCATCAACGTTGTTAGCGATCGTGCTTTTGACCGTAACTAGCGCCGGACGAATCGGAATGACGATCGCGCTTGGGATTGTGCAAATTTCCTTCTCCGTTTCTTTCACCAGCCTACAAACTGTGATTCTTGCCTTGGGGATTGTGCAAATTCCGATTTACATTCGCCTCACCCGTAGTATTGTGTTGTCGCTGCGAGAACAGGATTTTGTCCAAGCAGCAATTGCGATCGGCGCAACTACTCCACAGATCATTTTGCGCCACATTTTGCCGGGAAGTCTAACCCCCATTATCGTTCAGGCATCGCTATCTCTGGGAACGGCAACGCTCGAAGCTGCGGGACTCGGTTTTTTAGGATTAGGCGCACAGCCACCGACCCCCGAACTCGGTACGATGTTGGCGGATGCGTTTCGCGGAGGCTATTCACTCACTTCGCCTTGGACAACCATCTTTCCAGGATTAGCGATTACGATCGTTGTTCTTGCGTTTAACTTGTTGGGTGATGGATTGCGCGACGGGTTTGATCCACGATCGCAATAAGCAAAAATGCTATCCTGTGTTTCGACACCTGTTGCAGTTGCTATGAAAGAGATTAAAGTTCTACTCGAAGCGCTAAAAGATCCAAACGAAGATGTGCGAGCGGATGCAACTCAGGCATTGTGGCAGATTTGGTTTGGTCAGAAAGGCGTTGCTGGACTGCAAACCTTACAGCGGGCACAGGTGCTATTGGAGTCGGGCGAGGCAACTCAGGCAGAAGGAGTCCTGTCGGAATTGATTGAGAAGCTGCCAGATTTTGCAGAGGCTTGGAATCGACGAGCGGTATTGTACTTTGTGCAGCAGCAGTACCGGAAAGCGATCGCGGATTGTCAAAAGACGATCGAGCTAAATCCGATTCATTTTGGGGCGCTACATGGGTTGGGATTATCCTATGCGGCGTTAGGAGAATATCAGGATGCGATCGGGGCATTTCGGCAGGCGCTAAAGGTTCAACCGTATGCGATCGAGAATCAGCGATTGATTTTGGAATGCACAGCAAAACTGAGTTAACGATGATTTTGCTTCATCCCTGTTTGTCTTCCTACTTGCGGTAGAGGCAGGTCAGAGTTACGAATGTCTCACTTGATGGATGAAGTATTTGGCGCGATCGCGAAATAGTTGTGAAGTCACAACTTATAGGAGAAGGATTATGACAATCACGATTCGCGATGACGTGGTTTATATCATGCTGAAAAAGATTGACGAGAGCGATAAAGGGCCAGGGCCTGACCCCGTGCAGTTCAGTGAGACCGATTTTGCTGGAATTCCAATGACCACTGCTGAGTTTCTCGGACACTTAGACTATCTCAACCAAAGACAGTACATTAATGCTGAATTTTCTGGCAACGCTTACGGCAACCAAGACGATGTGCCGAATCTAGTGAATGAAGAAGAATTTGGACTGCGAATTGCAAATACCTATGGTGCGCCCGATGGCCCTTTGCCTCACTTAATTGAGTTTAAGAAGGCAGAACTGACCAAAAAAGGTCAAGCAATGCTGCAAGATATGGAGGTGAATCCGCCAAAAACGATGCAATCTGGACCCACAGTTCCGATCGCATCAAAAGATACGCCCTTTCTCGAAAAAGTCGCCCTCAAAGGTGGAATTTCCGACCTGTATGATGCTCGTGACCTCACCGAGGTTGTATACCGTGTGATGCGCGACCTGATGACCAATGAGGCGGTCGAGCACGTTTCGGAAGAACTTCATGTCCCCCTCGATGAAGGCAACCCAGACAGAACGTTATACACTGCAACGCCGCTTGCCACCCAAGTTTCGGACTTGTGGGAAGATACAAATCCGATCGTGCATTTCCTCAGCCACATTCGTCCACAGTTGAAAATCAGATCGAGTACATTCTTGTTCCGAGTGAAGAACGAAGGCGGCTTACAGCCAAATACAACGCCTGAGCGAGTCGTATCGGCAGTGTTCTCTGCAACAAAAGATGAACTCTCACCAGAGCGCGTCGCAGAAGTTGCAAGTTTCTTGCCCGATGAGATCCGGGAAATGTGGGATAAAGCGTAACGCTTGAAGCGATCGCAGTTTTAAGCCTGCCAATTTCCCGAAAAAATGCTTTTAACTGCGATCGCGATTCTCCCCAAATCCTCATTCAACAACGGCGGACAGTCCAAACTCCGAGCAAGTCCACTGTCAAACAAACGCCTCGCTTCACCTGAAATTAGGAATAGCGCAGAGGCTAATTCTCGATCGATCACCGTCTGATCTTTCAGCGCCTCAAACATCACCTTCAACGCCAGCAAAACCGAAGTGACCTGTCCCGGCATCGGTGGCTTACTTTGTTCCAACCGTCCGAGAAAGGTATCACCAGCATTGAGGTTCGTTTGGTCGATGAGCAAACGACGAGCAGTTTCGTAATCCACGATCGAGCGATCCGAGAGAATTGACTGTATCACTTTAGCGCGATTTCACGGGTTTGCTAGAAAATTCTACCGGCTGAGATTCGGCTCTACGACTTCTGGAAAGTTCTCAAAGTTTCTCCGCACCCAATCCATTCCCATTTCGTTATTCATCTTGATGTGCTGCGGCGTGTTCGGATAGAGCTTACCTAAAATATCAGCATCTTGTTCTACGACAGTTTCAACTAACTTTAGAGCATTGCCTTTCAACAATCGAAACACCGGATTCACAAACTTACCGAACACTAAAACAAAGGTTCGAGTGTGGGTCTCTGATTCAGGCACAAAGATGTGGCATTGTTTGATTGTTCCGATCGGTGTTTCACCATGAAAGATAATCAATGCTGGAAAATGGTTTTCTAAATGCGCTTCAATCACCTTCGGCATCGCTAGAAGCGCAGGATTTTTTAGAATGTCTTGAACTTTCGGCTTTGCTCTCGGCATATCGTAGTAGGCATGAGACTGCAATCCTTGATCAATGAACTGCTTAAACTCCACACATTCAATCTCAAATAATGGTCGATGCGTCCCATTCTGGTGGTTGTAGTCGTGCATATTCAGCAGCATTGTAAGCAAATCTGTTTTGATGCTCCGATGCCCTGCTGCTCCAGCAAACTCATACTCTGCTGCAATCGCATCTAGCACAGTCGGAATCGGGATCTTCGGCTCCACCCCACCATACGACCAGATGAAGTCACCTTGAATGATCAACTCTAATGGCTTTAACAATGATTTCGTAGCTTTGTTAGAACCTGATAGCACTGTTGATCCAGCTTGATCAAATTCCAAGGCGTGAAACGGACAAGTGATCGTACTTGTTCCATTCGATTTCGCTACACACCACCCTTCAGAAAGCATTGCTCCCATGTGTGGACAAGCATTCGGCAAAGCATGAATTTCACCGTTTGCATCCTGCCACATCACATAGTCCTGACCATACAGCGAAACCTTCATTGGTTGGTTCGACTTCAACATCGATCGATGTGCTAACAACCAGGGCGATCCTTCTAGCATCGTCATAATCTTTGCTAATTAATTTTTTAATTAGTTTACTCAATCGAGTGAGAACCTGTCAATTGAGCGATCAAGCGTATTATGGGAAAAAGCGCGATCGAGCAAATTATGAGCATCACACTAACTCCAGAACAAGAAAGTCTAGTTCAGGCTCTTTTAGAAACAGGTCGCTTCAGCACATCAGAGCAAGTAATCCTGGTTGCACTTCGATTACTCAAGAAAGCGCAACGAGAGGAACAAGAGTGGATTGAGGAAGCACGAGCGAAAGTCAATGAAGGACTTGCTGAGATCGAGCGTGGAGAGACTTTAGATGGAGAAACTTTTATCAAGCAACTTAGAGAGAAACTTGAGCAAAAGAGAGCGAGTGGCTGATCTGTTAGCGATCGACGAGGAATAACTATGGCGCGATTGCGAACCGTCAAACGACAAATCCGGAATGCAGAAGCTACGCAAAAACAAATTCTCGATGCCGCAGAGATTGAGTTTTCAAGACATGGACTGAAGGGAGCACGGATCAGTGACATTGCAAAGCGGGCAGAAATTACGACTGCAATGATTCACTACTATTTTGAGAACAAAGAGGGACTATACAAAGCCGTTCTACAACGCCCGATCAATGAAGTTCAAACCTTCGTCAGCCAATTAGATCTCGATCATCTCTCTCCCGAAGATGCGATCGTTTTTGTGATCCGAATGGCGATCGCCAACGAATTTCACAATCCTTACCGCCAAATGCTTTGGTTTCAAGAAGCGAGTCAAAACCAAGGCTTATATTTTAAGCAAGGCAACTGGACAGGTTTATTTGAGCGCGTCACAAAAGTGTTAGAGCGAGGCATCAAATCGGGGCATTTTCGATCGCTTGATCCAATGCTGACGCTGACTCACATTCTCGGCGTTTGTATCTTCTATTTCACGGTGCAAGAGAATTGGAAACACCTGATGCCAGAGGTCGATCGCTTAAGTGCTGAGAATGTAGAGAAACATACGGAAAGCGCGATCGCGTTTATCCTCGCGGCAATCCGAAAGTAAAGCCTTGTGCTTCTACTCTGTTGGTGTTTTAGGTTTAGCGATCGTGATAAAGGATTCGGGTAAAATAACACTTATTGAGATTGGAAAAAGTATGTCTCCTCAAGTCGTGACTCCTGTTCTAATGATTGAACCTTCATCGTGGCTGCGGTCTGGAATCACGATCGAGAACGTTGATCAAGTCAACCTCGTAAAGTTTACACCTGAGCTACAAACGGGCTTGGAAGACCTCTTAGGGAAGCACAAATCAGGCTCTCTAAACTTCAGAGGAAGAAGCTGAATATGCTGGTATTTCTGAATTAGAACGAATTATGACCTTTGTTAACGCTAAGTTGATCGCAAATCGTGGCAATTAACGATCGAACTCGGCAATCAGTCCGCGATCGAGCCAAATTTCTTTGTGAATACTGCCACTCGCCGGAACGCTCTAGCTCAGTTGTCTTTACCCTTGATCACCTCATTCCACAGTCGTTAGGTGGCTCAGATGAGTTTGATAACTTAGCGCTGGCTTGTCGTCGCTGCAATGAACGTCGCTACAACTTTACAACAGAGATCGATCCTCAAACTCAGCAAGAAGTTGCTTTGTACAATCTGCGCCAACAACTTTGGGCAGATCACTTGATTTGGACAGCCGACGCACTCAAAATTCTGAGAACCACCACTACAGGTCGCGCAATGGCTCATCGACTCGATTTCAATGATGAGTTTCACAACCAAGGATTTATCCAAAAGTCCAGGCAGTTTTGGACTCAGGGCGGTTGGCATCCACGTTCAGAAGATCCGCGACAAGAAATGTAAAGCGGTTGCCTAAGCATCACAGGGACTACGTAGCCCGCGATCAAGTTCTTGCAAAGTGTTGAGAAGCTCGGATGAGACCGGCCTGAATGCTCTAACGAACAAAAATTCAACTCATCATAGAACGTGCGATCGCTGTAGCGACTATTCGTGATCGCACCCCCTTTGCTTGCAATTATCTTTTGTAAAGCGCCGGATCACCAGTTTTTAGGGATTGGGTATCGCTTCAAAACACAAAGAAGGGCGATTAACACTCGCCCTGTAAGCCCTAAATCTTTTGAGCCTCTAGCTGCAAGTTTTTACCCACTGCATCTTGAATGACTTTTTTGGCACTTTCTGCATCAGGTGCTTCGATTACCGCTTCCAAGGTTGAGCCTTTGCGAGTAGTTTGAAATCCAAAGAAACTAATTTTTTCCTCGTAATCTGCGCCTGTAACGCGAATGGTGATCTTGTATTTGCTCATAATTCTAAACTTCAACACTTTAAATTCAGAATGCCCAATACGATTACCTCTAGAACAGGGCGTTTCTGTAGATAGATGCTGAAGTTTTAGCTAAACCACTAAGGAACGATCGCCCCTTCCATTTCAAAAAATGTCGAAAAGGGGTTGAATGATCTACACTCAAATAGGTTAAGATCTGACCCCGACTCTCTTTTGGAGGAAATTGCCGCTTGTCTAAACAAGACCTGATTGAAATGGAAGGAACCGTCGTCGATTCGCTGCCGAACGCAATGTTTCGCGTAGATCTCGACAATGGTTTCAACGTACTTGCTCACATCTCTGGAAAAATTCGGCGCAACTATATCAAGATCCTGCCCGGCGATCGCGTCAAAGTCGAACTCACTCCTTACGACCTCACCAAAGGGCGCATCACTTACCGTCTGAAAAACAAAGGTGGTCGTTAGACTTGCATCAAAAGATCTCTTTGACAAGTGATATAAAAAATTGTTAGGATATTGTGTTTGTAATGTTGCCGAGATAAAGGCATGAAAGTACGTGCGTCAGTGAAACGAATTTGCGAAAAATGCCGCGTCATTCGTCGGAAGGGGCGCGTCATGGTGATCTGTGAAAACCCGAAGCACAAACAACGCCAGGGTTAACGAGACTTCGTGTGCGAGTCTGCCGAACTGGGGGAACATCCTCCAACACGGCAGACATTTTCGACTGTTTATGTATGTTTTAGGGAGAATCAACGTGGCGCGGATTGCGGGCGTAGACCTACCTCGCGACAAGCGAGTGGAAATTGGTCTTCGATATATCTACGGAATTGGACCGACTCGGTCTAAAGAAATCATCGCGAAATCAGGTGTCAATCCCGACACCCGCGTGAAAGATCTAAGCGAAGCAGATGTCGCTGCCCTGCGTGAAGCAGTGGAAGGCGGCTATCAGATTGAAGGGGACTTGCGGCGGTTTGAATCGATGTCGATCAAGCGATTGATGGATATCGGTTGCTATCGCGGTCGGCGGCATCGGATGGGCTTGCCTGTTCGGGGTCAGCGGACTCGAACCAACGCGCGGACTCGCCGGGGCGGTCGTCGGACTGTCGCAGGGAAGAAAAAGGCTCCCGGTAAGAAATAACGTGCATTGCCTTCGGGTAATCATGGCTTGTAGGAACGTAGCAGCGTAAATTAAGAGATTTGACATGGCAAGACAACCGCAGCGGAAAACGGGTCCGCGCAAGGCGAAAAAGAATGTCCCCAGTGGGGTCGCTCATATTCAATCGACCTTCAACAATACGATCGTAACGATCTCGGACACTCAGGGCGAGGTGATCTCCTGGGCATCAGCGGGATCGAGTGGCTTTAAAGGTGCAAAGAAGGGAACTCCCTTTGCGGCTCAAACCGCAGCCGAAGCAGCCGCACGTCGCGCAATGGATCAAGGAATGCGCCAGCTTGAAGTCATGGTGAGCGGACCTGGAGCGGGACGCGAAACTGCGATTCGAGCCTTACAAGGCACTGGAATTGAAATCACCCTGATCCGAGATGTGACCCCCATTCCCCATAACGGTTGTCGTCCGCCGAAACGCCGTCGCGTTTAATCGCGGTTTTGCTGTCTATAATGGACGGCACGAAACGGGTTGGATGTCAAATTGAGGGGCAACCCTCACACTCAAGGAGAAAGGGAGGCTACTCCGTGGCACAGTTTCAGGTCGAATGTATTGATACCACGACGGATAAGGACCAAAGCCAATACAGTAAGTTCGTTTTGGAGCCGCTAGAGCGGGGACAAGGGACTACTGTTGGAAATGCACTTCGCCGCGTGTTGCTGTCGAACTTAGAAGGCGCAGCGGTCACAGCGGTGAGACTCGCAGGCGTAACTCACGAGTTCGCAACGATTCCGGGCGTGCGGGAAGACGTGCTGGACATCATGCTGAACATGAAAAAGCTGGTGTTTAGAACGTATTCATCTCAGACTCAGATTGGTCGGCTTTTGGTTCAAGGTCAAGCGACCGTGACGGCTGAAAGCTTTGATTTGCCTTCGGAAGTTGAGCTAGTCGATCCAGATCAATATATTGCGACGCTTGCTCCAAACGCGACGTTGGAGATGGAGTTCAAAATTGACAAGGGGAAAGGCTATCGGGGGGCTGGAAAGTTCACCGACGAAACCGCGCTCGACTTTTTGCAAATCGACTCTGTGTTCATGCCCGTGCGGAAAGTGCAATACAGCGTCGAAGATGCTCGCCAAGGTGGAACGGCTGAAAAAGACCGTTTGATCATGGAAATCTGGACAAATGGCAGTTTGACTCCGCAAGAAGCGTTGAGCCAAGCGGCAAATATCCTAGTCGATCTGTTTAATCCGCTGAAAGACATCACGTTCGAGCCTTCGGATGGCGATGATCTCAGCGATGAGCGGATCGAAAATCAAATCCCGATCGAAGAACTGCAACTCTCAGTCAGAGCTTACAACTGTCTGAAACGCGCACAAATCAACTCGGTCGCGGACTTGCTCGACTACAGCCAAGAAGACCTCCTCGAAATAAAGAATTTCGGGGCAAAGTCTGCCGAGGAAGTCGTCGAAGCACTGCAACAACGGTTGGGGATCACCCTGCCGCAAGAAAAATCTAAATCCTAAGAGTAGCTATGCGTCACGGTTGCAAAGTTCCCATGTTGGGAAAACCTGCGGATCAGCGGAAAGCCCTCCTCCGAGCGCTGACCACCGAACTGATCCGCAACGGTCGAATCAAAACGACCAAAATTCGCGCTCAAGCAGTGCGATCGGAAGCCGAAAAAATGATCACGTTGGCGAAAGACGGCTCTTTGTCGGCTCGTCGTCAAGCGATGGGATATATCTACGACAAGCAGCTCGTTCATGCTTTGTTTGAGAATGCTCCTGAGCGCTACGCCGATCGTCAAGGCGGATATACCCGCATCTTGAGAACGATTCGTCGTCGCGGTGACAACGCTGAAATGGCAATTATCGAATTGACCTAAGATGTCAACTGTTCAGCCATCCTTACAAAGAGTCGCCCTCCTGATTCAGTACTTGGGCACTCGATTTTATGGGTGGCAACGGCAACCGAATCATCGCAGTGTTCAAGAGGAAATCGAAACTGCGATCGGGTCAGTCGTCGGTCATCGGGTGGTGATTCACGCGGCAGGACGAACCGACACGGGGGTTCATGCAGCGGCACAAGTGGCACATTTCGATGTGGTGTCTGTGATCCCGGCACACCGATGGGCAGATGTGATCAATGCTCGACTTCCCGAGGACGTGTTGATTCGGGCATCGGCGGCGGTTCCTTCTGACTGGCACGCGCGATTCTCTGCCTCTTGGCGACGATACCGTTATACGATCTATACCGAGGCGCGACCGAATTTATTTGCTCGATCGTTGTCTTGGCACTACTACCACGCCCCGCTAGATGAATCCAAAATTCAGAAAGCCCTTGATCCGATGATCGGTCGCCATCACATGGCAGCCTTTCAGAGAGCAAATTCTAGCCGTCCTCATGCTTGGGTGGATCTTCAATCTGCGGAATGTGTCCGAGAAGGCTCTTTCCTTTATATCGAAGTTCAGGCAAGCGGATTTTTGTACGGCATGATGCGGCTTTTGGTGGGCCTGCTGGTAGAAGTGGGACGCGGAGATCGATCGATTCAGGACTTTACGCGCTTGTGGACAGAAGAACGGCGCGATGAAGTGCGGTATGCGGCTCCGCCTCAAGGACTCAGCTTGCTGAGAGTGGGATATCCCGAAATGCCTTTTCCCCCGGAACTCTGGTTCGATTCACAGCCGAAACTGGTTTTACCTCGATCGACTGTTACCGAACTGACTCCTTCTTTTTAACCAAACCTCACGCTCATGGAAAACAAAACCTATATTCCTCCCGTCGCTGAAATCCAGCGCGATTGGTACGTTGTGGACGCAGCGGATCAACGCCTCGGACGTTTGGCGACTGAAATCGCGATGGTACTTCGCGGTAAGAACAAGCCAACCTACACTCCGCACCTTGACACAGGCGATTTTGTCGTGGTGATCAATGCTGAGAAAGTTGTGGTCACAGGCAAAAAAAGCAGCCAGAAAATCTATCGTCGTCACTCCGGTCGTCCGGGTGGGATGAAAACTGAATCCTTTGAAAAGCTGCAAGCGAGACTGCCAGAACGCATCATCGAACAAGCCGTCAAAGGAATGCTGCCGAAAAATTCGCTCGGTCGCCAACTGTTTACCAAAATGAAAGTGTATGCAGGCACGGATCATCCCCATGCTGCACAGCAACCCAAAGTTTTAGACATCAAAACGATTCCGGGAGAAAAGTAATCCATGCAAGCAACTGAAGGACGAGTGATGTATCAGGGCACAGGCCGCCGCAAAAATGCGATCGCGCGTGTCCGTCTAGTTCCCGGTGAGGGCACGATTACGATCAACGGCAAACCTGGAGATCTCTATCTTCAATTCAACGCTGAGTATCTGTCGGGTGCGAAGGCTCCCCTGGAAACCCTCGGTTTAGAAGGCGAGTACGATATTTTGGTCAATGCTCACGGTGGCGGTCTGACTGGACAAGCTGACGCGATCAAATTGGGTGTTGCGCGTGCCTTGTGCCAACTCGACCCCGAAAACCGCAAGCCGCTGAAAGTTGAAGGCTATTTAACTCGCGATCCAAGAGCAAAAGAGCGGAGAAAATACGGTCTACGCAAAGCCCGGAAAGCTCCCCAGTTCTCGAAACGCTAATTGTTACAATCGATATAGAACACCGGAGATAAGGCAATGGCAAAGAAAGGCATTCATCCCACTTGGTACCCTGAAGCCAAGGTTTTCTGTAACGGCGAACACGTTGCAACGATCGGTTCGACTAGACCAGAACTGCACGTTGATGTGTGGTCAGGCAATCACCCATTTTTCACTGGAACTCAGAAGATTATTGACACTGAGGGACGAGTGGAGCGGTTCTTGCGGAAGTACGGCATGAGCGAAGAACAAAAGTAGGACATCTCGGTTGAAGAATTGTTTGACGATCGCGTTTTGAGTTGCCGCGATTGTCTTTTCACCGAAATTTCTACGTTTTGAGGCTGATCCGATGGCTGAAGCATACTTGATTGACAAACTAAATTCGGTTGAGCAAACCTTTAACGAATTGACGCGCAGACTCGCTGACCCGGATATCGCAAGAGATCCGGGCGAGTTTCAGCGCGTGGCAAAATCTCGATCGTCATTAGAGGAAACGGTCGATACGTATGAGCTTTGGCGCAAGGCTGAAAAGGATCTAGCCGAGGCGCGTCAGATTGTAAAAGAGTCGGGCGGTGAGCTAGAACTGCAAGAAATGGCAGCGATGGAGGCTGAAGAACTCCAGAGCAAGCTGCAAGAATTAGAAAAACACCTGAAAATTCTTTTGCTCCCAAGCGATCCGAATGATGAAAGAAACATCATGTTGGAAATTCGCGCGGGAACGGGTGGCGATGAAGCGAGCATTTGGGCGGGTGATTTGGTCAGAATGTATGCGCGTTTTGCGGAGCGCCAAGGATGGCGCGTCAAAATGGCGAGTGAATCACTAGCAGAAGGCTTAGGCGGATTCAAAGAAGCCGTGATGGAAATTCAGGGCGATCGCGTTTACAGCAAACTGAAATTTGAAGCGGGCGTTCACCGAGTCCAGCGCGTTCCGGTGACAGAAGCATCCGGGCGGGTTCACACTTCGACGGCAACAGTGGCAGTAATGCCGGAAGTCGATGATGTGGAAGTTCACATCGATCCGAAAGATATTGAATTGACAACGGCACGATCAGGCGGTGCGGGTGGTCAGAACGTCAACAAAGTTGAAACTGCAGTTGATTTGATGCACAAACCGACGGGGATTCGGATTTTCTGTACGGAAGAGCGATCGCAGCTTCAGAACCGGGAACGCGCAATGCAGATTTTGCGGGCGAAGTTGTATGAGATGAAATTGCGAGAGCAGCAAGAAGCGGTGACATCGATGCGTCGATCGCAGGTGGGGACGGGTTCTCGATCGGAGAAAATTCGCACCTACAACTACAAAGACAATCGTGTAACGGATCACCGACTGGGACAGAACTTTGCACTGAACCCTGTGTTAGAGGGCGATCTCGAAGATGTGATCGAAACCTGTATTTCTCAAGATCAGCAAGAGCGATTAGAGCAATTGGCGGCTGAAAGTGGGAACGAGGCGGCTGTGAAATAGGCTGTGGATAATTTTTCCATATCAACTAACTGCTCATGCAGCGCAAGCAATCTCTGAAAGGAAAATACCTTTGGAATGGGTTGCGCGAACTGTCCAGGCTCCACAGCAAACTGAACCTCATGAGACAGATCCTACTTTGCGTTATGCACTAGCTCGAATTCCTGAATACGGCATCGAGTGCTACGAGTTGTCTACAATGGAACTACAAAACCTTGGTGGATTGTCACGGCTTACTTCGATCGCTCACAACGGAATCAGCTATGAAAGTACATTTTGATGAGCAAGGCAGATGCACTCTATATTCGCTTAGATAAATCTGACGTCGTTGAATCAGAAGAGGTTCATCCGGGTGTGATATTGGACTTTGACGATCGCGATCAAGTTGTTGGAATTGAAATCTTGAATGTTAAAAATCGCATTGCTTTAACGGATCTCAACAATATCCAGGTCAATGTGTCAGCGTAGAGGAGAGTTTTTGTTGCCTTTGGGATCAAACACAATCTCCTGTTTCCGGCTTAACCCGAACTCAGATTACATTAATGTCGATCGCGTGAGAGATCGTACTCAACTTTTTCAATGCACCATTCGCGCGATCGCTCTGGGTGTTTGCGCTGCACTTGAGTTACAAGACGTTCAGCAGCGGCGCGATCTTGATGGAGCAAGAGTAGGAGATGTCGATCGAGTTTGGTCGAATTCGGCTGAGAACTAGAAGGTTTTGTCGATCGTGCCCAACTAAAGCCAACAATGCCAACACCGATCGCAGTAAGCGCAAAAGCAGCCATTGAGCGATCGTCAGTTGTTTCCACTTGCGTCGATCGAGGTTCTGGGAATTGAGCCAATGTGAGCGGGCGTGAAGCGTGTCCAAAGAATCCTTGAGTGGTCATTAAGCTTCCAACGGCTGCCGCGATCCAGATCGACGATCGTCTGGCAGAACTTGAGAAATGTTGAAACATCGTAGAGTAGATGAATCAGAAACGATATTCTTATGATGAGGGAGATTTATGACAACAAAATGACAAGCGATCGCTTAAAAATCTAATTGTTTCGCACTGCTATCATCTACGATCGATTGTTCACCGAGTCCAATCATTTCAACTTGAATGGTGCGATCGCTCGGTTGCCATTGTCCTTGTCTTGGTTCAATTTCAACGCCTGTATTGTTCACTCGGTAAGTTGTTGTTGCAAATTGTCCAGATTGATAGTCAAGAGATCGACCATCATCCTCATAAAGCGTAAATTCACCCGTACCTGGATAGACTCTAAATCGAAGTCGCTCGATCGGATGTTCATCGACATATTGCATCACAGATTGCATCGGAATGATGGCACCTGCTTTCACATACATTGGCATTCGTTCTAATGGAGCATGAGCCAAAATATGCTGGTTGCCGTTGAATTTCTCCCCTGTCCACCAATCAAACCAAGTGCCTTCTGGAAGATAAACGGCGCGGTATTCCACACCCGGACGATAGACCGGAGCCGCCATCAAATGCGAACCTAGCAGCACTTGATCGTGGATGTGATAGGTCTGTGGATCATTCGGATACTCATACAGCAAGGGTCGAAGAATCGGTGCACCTGTTTGGGAAGCTTGCCAGAACAATGAATAGCAATAAGGCAGCAATTGATATCGTAGTTCGATGTATTCGCGGCAGATTGCTTCGACTCGATCGCCAAAAACCCACGGTTCATGCTGGGCGGTCGTCAATGCAGAATGTCCCCGCATCAATGGATAAAGCATTCCCACTTGCATCCAACGCGCAAATAGTTCCGCTGTCGCATTTCCCGCAAATCCGCCAATGTCCGCACCGACGAAAGCAACCCCGGATAGTCCCATATTGCATAACATGGGAAGCGACATTTCGAGATGTTCCCAGAGCGATTGGTTATCTCCCATCCATACCGAAGACCAGCGCTGAATTCCGGCAAATCCTGAGCGAGTTAAAACAAACGATCGTGCATTTGGTCTGAGTCGATTTAAGCCTTCTGCGGATGCACGCGCCATGTTGTATCCATACAAATTATGCGTTTCTGCGTGCGTTCCATGTTCTTCAGGATTGCCTTGCGGAGCATCCATTGGGAAAGGGATATGTTTGCCTTCATCTCCGAAGGGTCGATCGGCGAGACAAGGCTCATTCATATCATTCCAAATGCCTTCAACTCCCACATCCGTTAGCGATCGCTGCCAGTCGCCCCACCACTGCCGCACTTCAGAGCGCAAGAAATCAGGAAACACAGACTTATCGGGCCACACATAGCCCGCGACTAACTTCCCGTCTGCACTTCTAACAAAGCAATCTTTCTCTAAGCCTTCGTGATAGAGCGGATAGTTTCCATCCGGTTCGTATTTCACGCCTGGATCAACGATCGTGACTGTTTTGAAGCCATTTTGCTTCAGTTCAGCAATCATTTTTGCCGGATCAGGGAAGCGTTTCGGACTCCAAGTAAACACTCGATATCCGTTCATATAATCAATGTCGAGATGAATCACATCACAGGGAATTTTGCGCGATCGAAACTCTTGAGCAAGTTTCTGCACCACATCTTCCGATTCATAGCTCCAGCGACATTGATGATAGCCAAGCGACCATTTTGGCGGGAGTGGCATTCGTCCGGTGAGTTCTGTGTATGTTTCGAGAATCTGAGCCGGAGCAGTTCCATGAATGATGTAATAGTCTAGTTCTTGGCTCTGAGCTTGCATCTGCCAGATTCCTGGTTCTGTTGCTCCGAGATCGAACTGGCTTAAGTGGGTGATGTTGAGAAAAACACCGTAAGTTAGCTGTGGACGAAGCGCGATGAAAAATGGGATCGCTTGATACATCTCATCATCGATCGACGAATAATCGAGCGCATCGACTGTCCAATTGGTTTTAATCTGAGATCGCTTATCTAACAGTCCCGCGCGTTCCCCAAAGCCATAGAAATGTTCATCGGCTTCGATTGTTTTCCAGCAGGCAACTTGCCCCATGCGCCATGCAATGTTTGTGTCATGTGCAAACGGTTTGCCATCGAGATCAAAACAGCGAATTCGACAAGGCGATCGATCAATGATCACGCGCATTTGATGAGTGGTAATCTCGATCGCTTCTTTTTCTTCCACCTCAAATTGCACTGTTTCCCACGCTTCGTCAGGTCGATTGACCGCCCACGATCGACGCGGGAGAAATTCACCAGTCGGAGCAAGCTGTACTCTGATTAGATTCGCTGCAAGAATACTCAACTTTAAGCAAGCCTCACCGCACGTAAGCATGATAGAGCGATCAGAACGCTCAATGCGATCGACATCACCCAACGAAATCCAAGGCTGACGAGTTGTCGGAAGCTTTCCAAAAACTTGAGGCATGATAAATCAGAGAATAAACAACCTAGCCAACCAACAAAGATTCCGCCCCGTCGATCCAAACTTCTGTGCCTGTAATGTGACTCGCGGCATCCGATGCCAAAAACAGAACTAACTGCGCCACTTGATCAACTCTTCCCGGCAGTCCGCCATTTAACGGCACTCGACCATGAGGATAGTCCGCAGGCTCTTTGATTGCTTCGATATGCACTGGATGCGATGTATTTTGAATATTCGTTCCGATCGCACCTGGACAAATCACATTCACCCGCACCTTATTCTTTGCGAGTTCCAATGCAATCATTTTTGCGAATGCGACTTGTGCAGCTTTCGTACAGGAATAAGCAGTTGCACCTGTATTACTAAACGTTCTTGTTCCATTTACCGAAGAAGTAACGATGACTGATCCACCCCGTTTTTTTAGATAAGGAACCGCATATTTAACGGTGTAGAACGTACCATTCAAATTCGTATTAATCGTTTTGTTCCAATCTTCAGGTGAAATTTCTTCAATCGGTGCCCATACACCGTTAATTCCAGCATTAGCGAAAACAATATCGATTCGTCCAAACTCTTGCACAACTTTATCGATCGCCTTTTCCACCTGATCTGGTTGTGACACATCTGCGATCGCAGAAATTGCCGTTCCGCCCTGATGCTGAATCTTCTCAACTGTTTCCTCAACCGCACTCGCAGACCAATCAATCCCAGCCACGACCGCGCCTTGTTCTGCAAATTGCAGCGCCGTCTCGCGCCCGATTCCCGACCCCGCCCCCGTAATCACCGCAACCTTACCTGAGAATTGCATAGTTTCCTTATCGAGAAATCGTCCGCTTCCACGATGCTGATAACGGTGACATTCTGCCTCTGCCTTCAGCTAGGTTCGACAGTCTACCTCTGGTAAGTCGAGCGATCGAGCTTACTTTGCTACGGTTTTGAGGTCGAATGGTGATTATTTTATGACTTATACAACTTCAAATACCGCAAACGATTTGGTAGAAGCGTTTCAGCAATTGGATGCCGATACTCAACTCGCTTTGTTCTGGTTCATTTATAAAGAAATGGGGGGTGCGATCACGCCTGCCGCTCCTGGTGCAAGCACAGTTTCACCCGCGATCGCGGAAGGTATCTTCAATCAGATCAAAGAATTGCCCCACGAAGAACAGTTAAACGTACAGCGCGATTTGATTTGCCGCCGCAACACCCAATTCACTCGCGAGTACGGCGCACTTAGCGATACAACAAAGCTGCTCGTCTGGTATCTGTTGGCGCAAGGAATGGAAAACGCTTCAATCGTTCCCATGCCCCCCGGATATCAGCTTGCCGAAGAAGCACAGCAGTTGCTCGATCGCTTGAAGCAAATGGAGTTTGAACAGCAGATTACATTCTTAAGAGATTACGTTGCGCCGATGGGTGTTGACCCGGCTGCGGTTGAACTCGACCCCGAAACTGGATTGTAGTTTTTTAGCTTTTATAACAGAGTTAGCGATCGTGTTTATCTGAAAATGCGATCGCTAATTCTCTTTGACTGAGGCTGATTAGTAGAGCCGAACTGAAAGCGTGACTCTCTCTAGTTTGCTCCTCGAAATGTCCGCACTGCTTCACCTAAATCAGTTTCTCCAATGAGAATACAGCGCTTCAATCGGTCTAAGTCTAGATCTTCCAAACCTGGTAGCTCACTGCGATCAATGCGCTCGTATTCTCCATTTCTCAGACGATACAGCACTAATATGCCGTCTTCCCAAAACCATACTTCAGAAACGCCTAATGCTCGATATTTAGCCAGTTTAGAGGCGTTACCGCTGGTAAAAACAACCTCGATCGCGAGATCAGGAAGCGATTTTGGTCGTTCAACCCAATAAGATTGATCCGCCTGAGCAGATGCCTCACCCTCTCGTTCTTGGGTCTTGTCACCCGTGGGCTTAAACGCAATGCCCTTGTCAATCAGAAACGTGCTGATCAAATACCCAATGACGTGAGCAAACGTAGCGTGATCTTCACCCGGCATAAAAATTTCGATCGTTCCTTCGTAGTAGGACAACTTTGCGCCCGGAGTTGCATCAAACCCCTGCTGGATGAGCTTGAAGCGCTCCCAGTTCCCTTGCAGCACGATCCGCTGATCAGTGGTTTTTGTCAGTAGTTGGGTCATTGGTTTTCCTCGTCTCGTGACAGTGCCCCAGGAGCGATGCCGTTGTCTCGTAGAACCTGATCAAATATTCGTTTTCGTTCCTCAGAACCGATTCGACGCTTAAGGCTTCCTCGATCGTATATTCCAATTAGGCAATAATGCGATCGCTCAATCGCTGATTAAACTCATCCTCTGATCGTTGCACTACGATCGCCGAGCCTATCTTATTGTTCAGTTCAGATCTAGGGAAATCTTTGACACTGAAGCATAAAATCAGGGCGAACGATGGGAATTGAACCCACGAATGGAGGTACCACAAACCTCTGCCTTAACCACTTGGCCACGCTCGCCATTCGATTCATAGTATAGCACGAGCGTCGAAAAGTGCAAAAAAGATCCGAGAACTTGTAGACGTGGTAAAACGTCGAAGAAACCCGATCGTGAATTGAAGCGGTGCATCATGAAAACTTCTCAAATTCTCCTCGGTGTGTTGGGGCTGGGCGTTCTTGGAGTCGCGGGACTCATGGCGGTGACAAATCCTGATGAGACTGCGTTCGGTGAATTTGCCCTGGAGCAGATTAAAACTCAGGGCTGTAAAGAAGTGCCTCAAATTATTCGTAGTCAGTGTCCGCAGTTTGTCCAGGACAATCAGGCGCAGGTAAAAAAGCTGATTGTTCAAAGTACTGAGCGTCAAAATTACGGATTGTTCAGCCTGTATCGCACAAATTTATCAACGAGATCGATTGTGCCAGACTTGCCGATTTTTCTCGATCTTCCTGCTTTTCAGTTGGAAACCGTGGGCATGATGGGGAAGTTTTACATTTATCAAGCAGAGGAGAAGCGGCGTTAGGGTTAAAGCTCGATCGCAAAGTACTCATTTTCAAACGCTTTTTTATTGCGTTTCTATGTTTGTATTTAGTCTATTTCGGACTTGTGGAATCGCAAATAACAGCGCAACTGTATACGCCAGCATTCCGTTACAGCTTCGGAACTCGCGTATGCCAATCGGTCAATCGCTCATATGCTGATGCCACTTGAAACACCTGATCTTCTCTCAAGACATTGCCGATAATTTGCAGCCCGATCGGTAAACCCTGCGAATCAAATCCACAAGGCACACTCATCCCCGGCAATCCCGCCAAATTTACCGGAATCGTCATCAAATCAATCAAATACATACTCAGCGGATCTTGTGACTTATCGCCTAATTTAAACGCGGTGGTCGGTGCAGTGGGCGAAACTAACACATCAACTTGCTCAAACGCCGCCTCAAAGTCTTGTTTAATCAGCGTTCTTACTTTTTGAGCCTTCAAATAATACGCATCGTAATATCCGGCTGACAGCGCATAGGTTCCAATCATGATCCGGCGTTTCACTTCCGCGCCAAATCCTTCCGATCGCGTTCTCGTGTACATTTCCATCAAATTCTCAGCATCTTCGACCCGCGCCCCATATTTCACCCCGTCATACCGCGCCAAATTTGCGGAAGCTTCCGACGGTGCAATGATGTAGTACGCGGCAATTCCATACCGGAATCGAGGACAAGAAATTTCTTTGACTTCGGCTCCTAAAGCCTTGAGTTGCTCGATCGCGCGATTCACCGCTTTTTCAACTTCTGGATCAAGCCCTTCCCCAAACGTTTCTTTGATCACCCCGACGCGCTTTCCTTTCAAATCCGAGGCGAGAAACTGCGTGTAATCCGGGACATCAACTTTCAGACTTGTCGAATCTCTGGGATCGTATCCCGCGATCGCATTTAACAAAATCGCGGCATCCTCTACCGATCGAGCAAACGGGCCAATCTGATCAAGCGACGACGCAAACGCCACCAATCCATAACGCGACACCAATCCATAAGTTGGTTTCATCCCCACAATGCCGCAAAACGAAGCAGGCTGACGAATCGATCCACCCGTATCAGAACCAAGCGCGATCGGACATTCTCCCCCCGCAACCGCCGCCGCCGATCCCCCAGATGACCCACCCGGAACCCGCGACGTATCCCAAGGATTCGCCGTTTTCGCATATGCAGAAGTCTCAGTCGATCCGCCCATCGCGAATTCATCGAGATTCGTTTTGCCGACCATCACCGCACCCGCATCGATCAACTTCTGCGTCACAGTTGATTCGTAAGGCGGCACAAAGTTTTGCAGAATCTTAGACGCGCAAGTCGTGGGAACGCCTTGGGTACAGAGATTATCTTTAATTGCTATCGGAATTCCCGCAAGTAATCCAATCTCATCACCCGTCGCAATCTTCGCATCGATTTGTTTGGCGTGTTCCAAAGCGCGATCGCTCGTCACCTGCAAAAAACTATGCAGCATCGGTTCAAGCGTCTGAATCTGATTCAGCGACTCCTGCACAATTTCCACTGCCGAGCGTTCTTTACCGATGAGTTGTTGATGCAACTCGCGAATGGATGCCATACGAAACTCCCTATTTTCTGCTCAAATCCCAAATGTACAGTATAGGGGCTTGCGGCAAAGATAGAAGCGCGACTGGATAAAGGCGTTAGAAAGCAGGGAACTTCTGGGAATTTTGAAAGTAGTCGATTTGCTCTGTTCTGAATAATTTCTGTATCAGTTTTCAAGCCCTGAGTTACATTATTTACAGCGTTTTCTCAGGTTACATCGGTCTCAAATTCCTGAAAGCAATGTCATTTTTCAGTTTTGTTTCGTCCAAGCTTTTGTGGCGTGAATGTGATTACTTTAACTCTCTTACATCCAGTTCAGCTAACGCCCGTTCAGCACTGGACATTTGATGAAGCTTCGATCGTGCGGGTGGGACGATCGACCGATAATCAGGTCGTGCTTTACAGTGCCGTGGTGTCTCGCTACCATGCCGAAATTCGGCGGGTAAATTCGTCTTGGGAATTGGTCAGTTTGGGTGCAAATGGGACGTATTTCGAGGGAAAACGCATCTCACAATTGCCCGTGCGCGACGGCATGATTTTTCGACTGGCGCGATCCGGCCCAAATCTGCAAATTCATTTCAGTCGCCCTGATACGGTCAGCGTTAAGCGATCGACTGAATCTGCCCGAATTCCAATTCCTGCCTTAAATCTCCCATTTAACGATGCCGAAGAAGATGACAAAACTCAGCCTTTGTTAAAAATGCAAACGGCTGTGGTTCCAGATTCAAAAACGACGATGGACACAGATTCGTCATCCGGTGAGCCGAGTGAAGAATGGATACTCAGACAAGACGGTTCGACGATCGGGAAATATCAGTCGATCGAGCTTCTCAGCCAAGGGAAAGTTGGGATTACTTACCTGGGTGAGCGATCTAGTGAAACGGTACTGCTAAAAACGCTAAATCCGGGCTGGATCAATCATCCGCAAGCGCTCTCTCTGTTCGAGCGACAGGCGAAAATGTTGCGGCAGTTAAATCATCCTGGACTTCCTCGGTGGCGCGATTTCTTTCGCATCGACGGGCAACCGTTTCTAGTCACAGAGAGGATCGCGGGCAAGACTTTGTTTCAGCACATTCTCGATCGCGGAAAAGTCGATCTCAAACAAGCGATCGCCTGGATGATCGAGGTGTGCGAAATCCTAGAATACTTGCATCAGCAGTCGCCGCCCGTTTTGCATCAAGATATCCGTCCCCAAAATCTGATTTATCGCGCTCATTCTACTTCTTCTTATCAGTTGGCATTAGTCGATTTTGGTAGCGTGCGAGGGTTGGATCTCGACGAGCTTTCCGCCGCTTATCTCGCTCTAGAACAAAGGAATGGACAGGCGACTTATTTATCTGATTTATATGTGATCGGGACAACGTTAGCGTTTTTGATTTCCGGTCAGCAACCCCATCTGTTTTATCGTCAATGGCAGCAGGACTATCGCTTCAGTCCCGATTTGATTCCGGGGTTGCTGCCAGAGTTGATCGAAGTTTTATACCAATTAACCGAGCCGAATCCGAGCGATCGCTATCAGTCTGCGCGGGAAGTGGGAGCGGCGTTACGATCGCTGATTTAGTGCGATGATGGAATCCGTTTGATTTCCCATCGCCTTATGAAGATTGCAACCTGGAATGTAAATTCGATTCGGACGCGCCTTGCTCATGTAACGGAGTGGCTTTCTGACAATCCGATCGACCTTTTATGCGTACAGGAAACAAAGGTAGTCGATGAATTGTTTCCGCATGAGGCAATTTCTGAGATTGGCTATCACGCTTATGCGTTTGGGCAGAAGAGTTATAACGGCGTTGCTCTGATTAGTCGATCGCCGCTCGAAACGCTTGATCTAGGATTTGGTGCGATCCTACCTGCGGAAACTGTAGGCGATTTGGATGATCAAAAACGGGTGATCAGCACTGTTCTTGATGGCGTTCGGATTGTGGATCTCTATGTTCCAAATGGTTCAGCCGTAGGAAGTGAGAAATATGAATATAAGCTGCGCTGGTTGAAACTTCTCCGCGAATATCTTCAAGCGTTACTCCAGCAATCCCCCTCTCTTCTCGTTTGCGGTGACTTTAATATTGCACTTGAAGATATCGATATTCACAATCCGAAAGGACGTGCGAAACAAGTGATGGCAACGGATGTAGAGCGTGAAGCTTTGCGTCATGTATTGGAACTCGGCTTGTCAGATGCGTTTCGTAAATTCACGGCAGAAGGCGGACACTTTAGCTGGTGGGATTATCGATCAATGGGATTTCGTCGCAATGCAGGATGGCGAATTGATCACCACTATCTCAGTCCCGATTTGTATGAACGGGCGCTTTCTTGTGTCATCGATCGCGCTCCCCGCGAACTCGAACAACCAAGCGATCATACGCCTGTGATCGTAGAACTCTCCTAAGCCCAAGTTCCCAACATTGCAGGAACATCGATTTCTTTAATGCAAGTGGCTCTTGAGACTGAGAGAACACAATCGATAATTTTCAGCAGATCGCTCAATGGAATAGCTCCACCACCGAGTAGATTATCCGATGTCAAATCTGCTAAAACTTCGGGTGTTCCAACGTTCCCAGGATTAATCACGGTTACGCTGATTTGCTGCGATCGTAGTTCCTCCCGCAGCGAATGCACAACGCCCCGCAACCCGAACTTAGACGCACTATTCGCAACTTCTCGCCCCCGAACATTCTCCCGACCCGAAAGCGCACCCATAAAAACGATTTTCGGATTCTCAGATTTTCGCAATGCAGGCAACAAAGCTTTCACTAATCGAATCGGCGCGACCAAATTGACTGCAATCACGTTTGCAATGTCTGAATCTGAGCAATTCTCAAAGCTGTACTGATCCGTAAACGCATGAGTCTCCCAGGTTCCGCCCATGTACAGGAGTGCATCTAGAGGAGCGTTATCGAGCGCTTGCGCCACCGTTTCCACACCTGCCAAATTCGATAAATCGGCTTGAATCCATTCGCCGATCGGTGCTTCAGTCCGAGAAACCGAAATCAATCGCTCCGTCTGAGATGCCAAATGTTCCGCTACAGCAAGCCCAATTCCACGACTCGCCCCCGCAACAAGAACCGTTTTGAACGCCATAAATGTTCTCCTATTGAGTTGAAACTCTGCTGGGAACAAAGAGCAATATCAAGGCGACACATTCCAGTAGTAAGGCAGCGATCGCCGTTGAAGTTAGTTTTAGCAACCAACCGTCTGCCGTACCAAACAGTCCTGCTACACCGCTCAAGTAAGCAGAAATAATATCAGTAAAATCGATCGCGATACAGCCGATTAAAAGCAGTTTTAGTGATGTCTTGTCGGCGAATACAACCAACATAGAAATCACAATATCTCTAATCGCCCAAGCTCGAATGGCATAGGGCATTTGGAGATTGGCAGATAGCGAAATGCCAATCTCCTCCATAAACCAAGGTGGATTGAGATAACCGAAAGCACTCAGACTAAATCGGATCATGCACATCAGCCCGATCAACAGAGCAACGTACCAGACTTGATCTCTCATTCTCCCTCCATTGGAACGCTTAAATTAAGACTGAACTTCGTCACACCGGGAAAGTCGATGTTGTACTGCTTGCTGAAATAGTCAGCGTGAAAGGTGAGATAGGGCTTAAAGCCGATCGATTCATAAGTCCGCCGCGCCACTTCATTCCCCTTGATCACCATGATTCCAGCGTGAGAATGCTGCTTTGCTCTTCCTTCTTCGAGCAGTGCTTTGAGCAACATCTTTCCGAGTCCCCGTCCGCGTGCTTCTGGCACAACTGCAACATATTCAATGATCCAAGTTGCTTGAGGAGTCAGGAAAAAAGGTCGGACATCGCCACCCCATGATTCTTCATAGCGATCGCGAAACTCACCCGCCGTTTCCTTTGACCAGTTTAAATCTTGCGCGATCTCATCCAATCCAGACAAACGCAGCGGACAGTAATCCTCTGAATTTGGTGTGTAGCCTGCCGCCGCTGCAACTGTTTTTTTCTGTTCTTCCAGAATCAAAAAATCACTGACATTTCCCCAATTAGAAGCATTCGCACTCAGCATTGCTTCGATAAATCGTAATGCACTGGTTCCTGTACCCTGCAAAACGTCATCCCAAAAGCAGTGATTCAAGGGAGGCAAAGAGGCTTCATACTGGATTCTGGCAAGGAAAGGGATATCTGCAATCGTGCCTTTGCGAGTTCTCAATGTCGCTTCCATCACGCATCCTCATAAAAGATACAATCTGTATGTATCTAAAATACAAAAACTGCTTTTCTTTTGTCAAGATACATACTGTATGAATGTTAAATTGCTATGTCTGCCAAACTAACCAAGGCTGAACAAACTTTGCGGACTCGTCGGGCAATTCTCGATCGAGCGCGTCATCTATTTGCAACGAAAGGCTATGCAGCCACTGGAACCGAGGAAATCATCAGCGAATTAGGCATTACTCGCGGCGCGTTATATCACCAATTCGGGGATAAATTGGGAGTCTTTAAAGCTGTGATTGCGGAAGCTTACAACGAAATGGCAAAGTACATCAATGTGAAAGTACAGCCGATCGAAGATCCTTGGGAACAGTTAGTTTTCGGCTGTCAGGCATTTTTGGAAATTGCACAGCGCGAAGATTTGCGGCGATTAGTATTCATTGAAGCGCCAGCCGTTTTAGCCGCAGATACGTTAGTGCAGTTTGATCAGACTGGATTTGGATTGCTGTATGAATCGATCCAAACCGTTGCTGAACAAGGGAAATTAAACACGATCGATACGGAAGGCTTTGCTCATTTAGTCAATGGTTCGCTAAACGAACTAGCCACATGGGTAGCACAATCGAGTGATCCTGAACGATTAAAAACGGCTCAAAAGCTAGTCGAAATCTTATTAACTCGGCATCAGAGCGATTGATTTTCAAATTTGCGAATTGTGGCTTCGGATAGTCCAGTGAGTTGTGCGGCTTGCTCGATCGGCATTCCCGACTGCAATAAATTCAGCGCAACTTGTCTTAATTGAGATTCCGCCTGTTCCCGCGCTCGTTGCTCCTGCACTCGTAATTGTTGCTCCTGCAAGATGCGTTCTTCATTGTTCGGAATCCAATTACCATCAGCATCGTACCAACGTATCCACGATCGGGTAATGCCATCGAATTCGCCGTACCACACCCCTAAACCGATGCCTAACAACGGTAGCCAGACTCTGGGATTTTCGCGATCGACTCGCTGTTCCTGATAGCGTCCCTGGTTCAGTTGGAAAAACCGCAAGCGATTACTGTACCGACTAAACACAAAGTAGTACGGTACTTGCAGAATTTCTCCATAAACCTGCATTTTATGGGGCGGTTTGATTCCCGTTTCGTCGTCTTCGATCGTATACGGCGGCAAATCGTGCGGGATGTCTTCCTCGATGAGTTCATCGGTGAACGCGCCTAAGTCTTCAAATTCCCGTCTCGGTGAGAGCAACTCGACAACGACGCTGGGCGATTTGCCTTCATCCCAAACCACATAGCTGTTTCTGAGATCTTCTTGGTGGTAGAGTCTCGGCACATCAACGACGAGAAACCAATCGGGACGTTTGTGCCAGCGGGGATGGTCGGGCGCGTAGTAGAGATTCGTATCCGTGCCCGTGAAGATGCGATCGCTGCCATAATCTACGAGCCGAAGCGTCTGGCTTAATAAGTGTGGTTGAATGTCATGGAATTCGTCAGGCAAACCGGACTCCTCTGGATCTTCACTCGGCAGATCATACATGGTCGGGAGCTTCTGATTTGTGGCGGGAAATCTCAAGTTCGGCTGCATGATGAAACCTGTAGAAAGGTTGGCTCTATTCTAAAGTGCAAGTCCGATCGCAATTGCCACGATCGCACCAATCAGCGTATTCACAATATTCACCACATCATGCGTGAGAAATGGAACTTTATCTTCGATCGTGGCTCCGATCAAACTCTCGATCGTCGTTGCGACAAATGCCGCGATCGCACAAATCACAATCCCGATCGGACTAATTAATCCAAGCAACCAGCCGACGATTGCGATCGCGATTGATCCGACAATTCCCGCGATCGTGCCTTCTAAACTCACGGCTCCTTCTGTCCCACGCGGCACAGGCTTCAAAGTCGTAATCAAAAAAGTTCGCTGCCCGTAAGCTTTGCCGATTTCCGTTCCACAAGTGTCGGATAACTTTGTACAAAAACTTGCCACGAATCCTAATTGCAGCAATGGGATAAGCTCGATCGCGATCTGCTGATTCACCAGGATGAACACTAAAGCCGCGCAAATCGCACCGACCAGTGCCGATCCCCAAACATTTCCGGCTCCTCTGGCTCCCGATCTCGCTTCTGCAATTCCCAATTCTTCTTTCTGTGCTTTGCCGATAAAAGTCACACCAGACCCAACCAGAAAGTAGAACATTACTAAAAGATAGCCCTGCCAACCAAGACAGCCCCAGACAATCACGCCTAAAATCCAAGCGTTTGCCAGTCCACCCGGAGTCAGAAGTTTTTTCGGCACGATCGCAGCAATTCCCAATAGAACGGTGTTGACTACGATCGCGATCAGCCAGACTGAAGAAGTTAGAGGCATGATTCACAGAAAAAATTCGCCATAATTGATTGTGACATCTTCTATGGCGCGATCATGTCTTCAGTTCTGTTTCATTTGGCGTTTCCAGTTCGCGATATTCCGACGACGAAAACCTATTACGTAGACGGTTTAGGTTGTGGTTTGGGGCGAGAAAACTATCAATCTGCAATCTTAAATTTGTATGGTCATCAACTCGTCGCGCACGTTACACCCGATGCGATCGCACCGCAAAAAGGCATCTATCCACGTCACTTTGGGCTGGTGTTCACCGACGAAGCCGACTGGAAAGCACTGCTCGATCGAGCAGAACAAAAACAACTCTCGTTCTACCAACAACCGAAACAACGCTTTCTCGGTACTACCTTAGAACACCAGACTTTCTTCCTTGTCGATCCATTCGGCAACCTGATGGAGTACAAATACTACGCCCATCAAGAAGCGATTTTTGGAGAGCAAAACGCTACTCAAATTGGCGATCGCGAGAACTAACTGCTTCTTGCACCAACGTCTTCCGCCGCTTCAACCCCATCCACCCAGGCAGAATTACCAAAGCAGCAAACATCGAGGGCTCCGGCACAGTCACAGCCGCAGTTGATAGCGTTATCCCCCGCACTCTCAACTGAGTGCCTTCCGCAAACTGCCGCGCATAAAACCCGCTCACGACTGCTGTTTCTGGAGTATCTGCGATTGTGAATTGAATAAAGGGACTACTGCGAACGACAAACGGATTGCCAGCCGTAAAATTCGCCTCAAAAAAATCGATCGCATTCTCTTGATCATCCAAAATTTGGAATCCAGCAAATGAGGTTGCAGAGGGACGTTCGCCCGGAGTGGGATTCGTCGATTGTGAGATCGCGCTCAAGCTTGCTGCGAAGTCGAATCGGAAAAACCCATCTTCTGTATCAAAATCAAGATTCGAGCTTGAACCTCCGAACGCAAAACCGGAGAGCTTGCGTCCGGAGCCTTTCACTCTTGCGTTTGACGATTGCGTGACGCGAGTTGCCAGGGGCGGTATTACTGCGATCGCTAAGGCATCCGAAGTTGCCTCAACCGTGCCATCGGTTGCGTTCGTGGTTGTTGCTGTGAATGTAGTTGCTGCTGGAAAGTTTGGATTGACTGCGCCTGAACGATTGAAATTCTCAAGCGTTAAGCTTCCAGTAGAAAAGGCGAGACTGGCAGCGCGACTGGGGAAAATTGCGATCGTAGAACTCAGTACGATCGGTGCTGCAAACAGCAAACCCTGGATCATTGGTCTTTTCGATACTTTCATTGAATAGCGCTCCTAAAACAAGAGATCGAGTGCGGCGGGGTAGGAGGCGATACCAAAGTGTAATTACAGGGGATGTAATTACGGGCGAACAAACAGATATTCGTGATTCTACTGAGAGAAATTAGGAGTGTCAGTAGGAGTAATTTTTCTCTACAAAACTCTTACAAAACGATGAACAGACCGTGAATTCGATCGAATTTTTTCATGACGATCGGATCGAGTCTAAATCCCGATCCGATTGTCATCTTGGGCGGTGAATTTAATCCGCTTGGCGACTGCTAACCTCTTGGGGCGAAGTCTTCATTTGGGCACGACGCTTAAGCCAGGTCAAAACAGGCAGAATTACAACCGCAAACATCGGGGGTGCTGGAACTGTGGCAACCGCTTCAGTGTTGGTGAACCCTCGCACTGTTAACCCAGTACCATCATCAAATTTCCGACGGTAGGTTCCCTCAACTTGGGCAAATCCATCCTGCTGGTCTAACAGTGAAACATTGATGTAGTTTGTATCGCTGAGTCTCAATTGAAAGTCCGTTGGCGACCATAAATCGGCTTTCAAATAATCCACAAACGTGAACGGATCGTCATTCTTGTAGACTTTGAAGGCGACAAAGCTATGCGCTTGTGCAATTTCACCCGGATCAGCAACGGTCAGCAGCGCGAGCGTTGCCTTGAAATTGAACTGAAAACAGCCGCATCCCGGATCAAACCCGATTCCAGTTTGTGAATTGCCCTTACCAGTTGCAAAATAGTCGGTTCCAGAACCTGTTGCCAGGGCAGCCGAGAATTGTTCGACTTTCTCAGGTTTGACGCTCGCATCCGCCACCGCATCCGCCATCGCAGTTGCACCCGGTGCAGGCGCGATCGCAGTGGTGAAGGTGTTCGTGATGGCTTCAAAAGAATCTGAGTTTGCTGCCCAACTAAAATCTTGAAGGATCAGTTCTCCACTGGCTCCGGCAATACTTGCCGCATAGCTGGGTGCGATCGCTATCGTCGAAGCGAATGCGATCGGGGCGGTGAGAATTAAACTTTTAATCAGCGTTTTTGGAATTAATTGCATTCAGTCAAGCTCCTCAGCAGGTGACAGTATGACAAGCAATCTGATGCAGCGAGAGCAGGAGAACGATCTGAAGTCGTAACCCAACAAACAAATAACGCTACTCGCAGTTCTACGGAGAGAACGAGTAGCGTCTGGCACTTATGTTATTTCTACACTGAAACTTCACACGATCGAGCAAGTGTGTAAAATGTTCTTATAGAAAATCACTCTAATTCACGCCGACCTTCAAGCGCCCTTGCCAAAGTCACCTCATCGGCATATTCCAGATCACCGCCCATCGGCAACCCAAACGCGATCCGAGTCACACGAGTAAAGGGCTTGAGCAAACTTCCGACATACAGCGTCGTGGTTTCACCTTCGACGCTCGGACTGATGGCTAGAATCACTTCCTCAACTTGCTGCTGGCTCACCCGTCGAATCAGTTGCTTGATGTTGAGTTGCTCTGGCCCGATTCCATCGATCGGGGAAAACAACCCGCCGAGTACGTGATACTTTCCGCGATATTCCCGCGTTTTCTCTAGCGCAATCACGTCACGCGAATCTGCCACGACGCAAATTGTTTTCGTGTCGCGCTGAGGCGATCGACAAATATCGCAAACAGGTTCTGCCGCCAAATAACCGCACACGGAGCAGTACCCAACCTGTAGCTTTGCTTCCATCAACGCCATCGCCAAAGCTTTGACTTCTTCTTCGGGGCGCTTGATCAGATGCAGGGCTAAACGTTGAGCCGATTTGGGGCCAACACCAGGGAGGTGCTGCAATTGCTCGATCAATCGAGCGAGGGGGCGTGTGTAAACCGTGGTCTTTCCTCCGATTCGCTTGTTCGATCGTAGCGTAAACCGCTTCTATCCGGGGGGCCAACTCATCGATCGACCGCCCATTAGATGCAGGTGCATATGATACACGGTTTGACCGCCATCTTCTCCAGTATTGATCACCACGCGGTAGCCGTTTGTGAGTCCTTCTTGTTCTGCGACTCGTTTGACCGTGAGTAACAGATGTCCCAGGAGGGCGTGATCTTTGGATTCGGCATCCGCGAGTTTTGCGATCGGTTGTTTGGGAATCACCAAAATATGAACGGGTGCTTGAGGATTCACATCGCGAAATGCCAGCGCCAGATTATCTTCGTAAACGATGTCAGCGGGAATCTCTTTGCGGATAATCTTGCCAAAAATCGTGTCGTTCGAGTCGCTCATGTTGCTTTATCGAATGCGTTTGCTGCTCATTGTATCAGTCGATTCGATCGTAAAAACTCAAAGCGCTTCCTGATTCTGGGTACGCTACCGATTAGAATCAATCGGAACACAAAGTATGTTAGCGCGAGTTTGGAGTGCCTCCTTAGTTGGGATCGATGCCGTGAAAGTGGGTGTCGAGGTCGATGTTGCAGGAGGATTGCCAGGAATCGTTGTGGTGGGCTTACCCGGAACGGAAGTCGAAGAACCGGGCAAACGGGTTGCATCGGAAGTAAGATTATCCGTTGAATCTTTACCACTCAAAGGGTACTGTCAACTTAACCGTTCAAAGGCTTGCTTATTGAGAAATTGCCTAATTTTCAAAGGCTGAACAGCTCATTTCTTCGTGGCTCATTCTCAATAATTAGAGCGAAATCTAGTTAAGTTGACAGTACCTTCCAGCCGATGCACCTGTCAGAACGATCGTTTGATTCAGAAAGGACATGGCTGTTCCTACAAAATTCTCTCAGTTATATGAAACCCAAGTACCATGAAAGCCATAGGGAATACGTTGGGGCATCTGGATACGAACGATCGCTTCATCAGACATTGCTTGAGTGCTGATAATCACGAACTCAGAGGTATCCTGAATTTCGTCATGTACAAACGTCATTAGCCAACCATCATCTTCGATCGTTGCACCAGGTCTTGGTACAAACACGCCCTCTCCACCGTACCGTCCTTTGCCAAACGAGTGTTTTTGAGTGCTCTGTTGTTCTAAATCAAACTTGAGTAAACCATCAAATTTTGGCATTGAGGTGGGTGCACTGCTTCCTGCATAGCCGTAGCGGATCGGTCGTCCCAAATACTGTTCATTGATGCGGGGAAATTCACAGGATTGATCGTCAATAGTCTGCTCCTGCACTGTTCCCGTCTTCAAATTGAACTGCCAGCGATAAAGTAATGGCACATCACTCTCAATGGCGCGATTATCTCCCTCATGTGAACCAGGAGACGCACCCAAGATACTGGTACTGCCCATGCGACAAGCAATCAAAACAATCTCATCTCCCATTTCATAAGCATTGAGCGTGTGGAAGACATAACAACTCGATGCTTCAAACCAACGAATCGTTTGAGGATCGCCGTGTCGAGGCAAAATTCCAAATCGACTGGGACGATCGCGCTCAAAGGCAAAAGCAGGTTCTCCCCGTTGGAGCCGCTCCATGCGAAATGTCAGGGGCAAGTCCATAAAAATTGTGTAGTGCTCGGTGACGGCAAAGTCGTGCATCATCACGCCGACGGGTAAATCGATCGGGACAGTTCGCAGCAGTTTTCCCTCGGCAGACACAACGCTGTGTTTCACGTAGGGCGGTTGTGCCAGTGAATAGCCAAAGAACATCATTTCCCCGGTCACTGGATCAACCTTGGGATGAGCAGTCACTGGGGAAGTCAGCTTGTGATCAAACGTGTAAGCCCCGATCGTGTCTAAACTCGGTACTGCAATAGCATGAGGTGCGCCGCCCTCCCAGAGTGCAAGCAGGCGCTCTCGATGCCGCACCAGAGCCGTATTGGCAACATTCTTGAAGCCTGCTTGTGAGGGTTCTAGCAACCCACCAAACAAGGCCCGTCCGGCTTTCCGCTCTTGCTCAAACCCTTGAGTCCGAATGTAGCGATTGCGATAACTTGCCTTGCCGTTTTGAATCTGAACGCCATGCAGCATTCCATCCCCATCAAACCAGTGATAACGGCCTAAGGGAGGAAACTGGGGATTAGGTCCATTGCGGACAAACATTCCATTCAGCTCCGGGGGTAGCTCACCCAGGACAGGCAATTCATCAACAGTTAATTCAGTTTGAACGGGAGCAAAGTTGTCTGCAAGGTAAGGGTTGAGAGTTGCGGTCATGGGTTTGAAAAATAGCTTGCTTCTTCCTTGTAGCAGAAATGCTCGTTATGGGGATTACGTTATGGGCATTAAATGTTCTGCAAACATCCCTTCTATTAATCTTCATCAGCTAAGAAGGTGCGATGGCCAACACTCTCGAAAAATGAGCACCAAACTAGAGTTAGATGGTACTGTCAACTTAACTAGATTTCGCTCTAATTATTGAGAATGAGCCACGAAGAAATGGGCTGTTCAGCCTTTGAAAATTAGGCAATTTCTCAATAAGCAAGCCTTTGAACGGTTAAGTTGACAGTACCCGTTAAACTATTGCTATTGCAGCCCGCTTGTCTAAATTTAACTTTACAAAAGTTTTATTAGCGTTTTGATGACAAGGTTTGATCGGCGGACACAGATTTCTCTTTAACATTAACATTGCGCTCCGACGCTAACATTGTTTTAACTTGTTTCAGTAAGTCGTCTTGTTCTTGTCGTAAAGCTTCTAATCGATCAAGCACTTCCATCAATCGTTGAGAAGAATCAGGCTTAACGAATCGACGCGGCAAAAGCAGCCGTTTGAATCCAGTAAACGGTAATTTTAGAATCGGTGAAATCAACTGAACAGTTGCATCCACCAGCGCCGTTAACAAACTAAATGCAAGCCAAAGGACAAGAATCGCAAGGCCCATGCTCCAAAGCGGATGCAACAGAATCCACGCAAAAATGGGATGTATATCGATCCAGGCTTGCACAGAATTTTGAACATTCGCGGTAATCGCATCGCTTAAGCTTCCGGCTTTGTGAAGAGGAAGAGTAGCCGTTTCTTTCATTTTTTCTCCTACACCTGAAAGGGTTCCTTCAATTTGCTGCATCCTTTCAGAAATTCCAGTTGGAGTAAGCGGATTCATCGTGTTCTCCCCCAATACGACCTATTCTTAGCGTGCTCTAAATCGAAAAAAATTGCACCCCGATCAAAACCATTGAGCAAAATGGAGCACAGAACAAATGCTGGGACCTGTGGCTGGCTTTCCAAAGATTTCCGTCAGAAGAGCCATTCAATCACGTTGATCCAGAGGTCTAGAACACGACTCAATTCTCTAAAGTATTCAGCGCGATCACGCCTTAACCGCTCATCAATCCCGCCGCTCTGCCAGAAATCCCCAAGTTACTAACCCAAGTATCAACCAGTCGTCATAGGCGCGCTCGCGGGTTCGACGATCGCGGGTTCAGAATTCATTAAAAAATCGATTTCTTCCATTGCTGGGAATAAGAAACAGGTTCAGCGTTCCCAGATTGGATTTGTCGATCGTACTTGAACTGGCTGCCGTCTTGAAGATTAAGTCGGTTTTCTGTTTGCCGCGGTAGATGTGCTCTAATGATCTGAACTTTCTCAGTACCGCATGCTCGGAAGGAATACAAGGTCGAGCACCTCGCCTAAACCAAGTCCCAATCCAGCGATAACTGCAAGATAAATCCATATCTGCCGCTGCTCAAAACCCGCAGAACGCATCTGCAGATCCGCCAGAACCGTTGTCACAAGGGGTAGAAAGACCAAACCCAAGAACTCAAACCTGCTGACAAACAGAAATGCACAAACACTAATCAAAACGCTAACGAATAAAACGATAAATAAAGTGCGAGAAATCACCCCCGACAACTGCTCAAGCAAAGCCCTTCCCTTTCCAGAAATAATCACGATTGCGAGGATTGCGGCGACTCCAATGAGCCAGACAACATGATGAGCGGCAAGATACCATCCCAGCATGGCGTGAGCACACCAAAACAGTCCTAACGAGAACCAAGGCAACGGATGAGAAGATTCGCTATTCATCGGATAAAAGCAATCGCTCAGCGAAATGAGTGAGAAAGATCCTCTATGCTTCAGAGTACCGTAATCAAGCTAGGACGGCGTAAAGCCCAAGGTGATCGTAATTGTTTTAGCTCCCCAGCATTTAACACAAACACCCTCAACAAACCGAAGCCTAATGTTCTGAGTCCTACAGAATTGTTCCAACACAGGTTGTGAAGAATTGAGCTTGCCATTGCGCCTTCAACCGATCGTCAATCCCGCCGCTCTCCCATAAGCCCCCAAGTCACTAACCCAAACGTGAACGCCAGAATCAGCTATGTTTCGATCATCATAGGCGCGATCGCGGGTTCAGAGTTCATTACATAGATCGACTAAAGATTCTTCCATTGCTTAAACCTTGAGAGGATGGCTTTAGTGTTCTGACCACTTTTCAACTGCTGAGACATCCTGTAAGCTGTAAAACTTGCTCGCTAAAGCGTGCGCTAACTCAACGAATGCTTAGGAGAAAGGACATGAATCATTGGAAACTCATGCTGGGACTGCTCCTGACTACTGTTTTACTTCCGATGCCGATCGTGCAAGCAGAATCAACCCCGACGAATGCAACGACTGCTCCCGTTGCGACAGCGGCAGCCGTTCCGCCTCTAACGCCGTATGACTTAGTGTATGCTGCATACCAAGGCCGTCTCCGGGCGCAGGGCTTGCGCAGCTATGGAGCCTTTGCGGATGGCTGTAACCAAGGGACTCTAACCGCAAACGATGTGGCGCAAGCAGCAATCAAGGCAAATCTACTGCCGCAGAGCATTTTGCAGGATCAGGGTTACATGAATGCTGTGGATGCACAGATGAAAGCGTTCAAGAACAATTCGGGTAGATAAGCATAGAAGCGATCGCGCTATCTGAAACCACTGCATTCGGAGCCGTAGAGAACTTTTTCTTCACCGCTCGGCGCAATCTGAGCGCACCATTTCCCGCCCGCCTGCCACAGTCGAAATTCATCAGACACCCGAGCGATCGTATAGCTCAGGGGAATCGCGCCGATCACGATGATGAGAATCATTTGGGGGATACGATCGCGCCTGATATGCCATTGAGAGCGCCACTGAGATTTATTCATCGCTGCCTTAAAAGGGGGATGGCTCAAGGATTCCCACATCTAAGAGACGATCGCGCCTGCAAGCAGTTTTAAGGGTTATCACTGAGCGATCGCGCTCATCCTCAAACAAAGAATCCCGCCAATTTGACGGGATGAAAGCGTGAATTAAAAATGGAGTAATTTCAGAATTCCCGATCGTGCCTAGGAATCGCCAGCAACAATGCGCGATTGCGCCGAATTGCCAAGTTAGAGCAGGAAGTTTCGCAATTGAAGCGGTTGTCACTAATCGTGCCGCTCTCCCACAAGTCCCCAAACCACAAGCCCAAGCATGAATGCCAAGAGCAACCAGGCTTCGATCTACATGGGCGAAATGGGTGAATCGGAATTCAACATCAAATCAAGAGTGGTTTCTTCCATTGCGGTTCGTGGGGGGACAGGTAGATCGTGCCAAATTCCACGATCGGATTGCAAGTGGAGACACTCGCGATCGTGCCCCGTTTTCTAGCATGGTTAGCCACTTGGTTAGGCACTTCAAAAACTGGCTAACCGCTATACGGGATGGGCGTTTCGGTCTCTCAAAGACCCCCGTTAAGTTAGCCAGTTTAGGCACTTCAAAAACTGACTAACTTGCCTAAAGACTTTATATATCAGGCGTTCTGGCTTTCTAGGGTTAGCCAGTTAGCCAGTTTTGTACATAGGCAAAAATAAGGGTAAAAAATAAGAAGGAAATAAAAGTCCGCAGATAGGGTACAAAAGTCGAAGAACCGGGCAAACGGGTTGCATCGGAAGTAAGATTATCCGTTGAATCTTTACCCCTCAAAGGGTACTGTCAACTTAACTAGATTTCGCTCTAATTATTGAGAATGAGCCACGAAGAAATGAGCTGTTCAGCCTTTGAAAATTAGGCAATTTTTCAATAAGCAAGCCTTTGAACGGTTAAGTTGACAGTACCGAATCGTGGAGCTACAAAGGATCAAAAACTTGCGATTCCGCAGCGTCGCACGCAGGCTTTGCCAAAAGCTCATCGATGCGATGACTTCGACCTTGGCGCTCGACCCAACCGCAGGCCGGATTCGTTTTGGGAGAACTAGGAGGGTCAGTCCCACTGTTACCACCCCAAGGGTTCCGAGCACTCCCCCCATGGAGATCGCGCCCCACTGGTTGTAGACAATACTGGTAATGACTGCACCGCCCAACACGCCCACAATCCCAAAAATGTTTTTCCACATACTGAGTCGAACACGCTCAGCTGCCGTCGCTGCCATTTCCGGTAAGCTGCCATCATAGGGGACGCCGACGAGACTAACTCCTGTGTAAAAGACGATCGTCATCGTCAGGAAATAGAGGGCATTCAGCAAGCTAGGATAAGCAGTCAAAGGCGTCCAGAGCAGTAACACAGTGCCCCGAGGGTCATGAGGCTGCCGAGTACCAAGAAGGGCTTTCGTCGTCCCCACTGGCTCTGGGTGTTATCACTCCAGTGTCCGATGAAGGGATCAATGATGGCATTCCAAACGCGACCGATCGCCAGTAAGAAACCCACGACCGTAACCGAGAGATATTGCACAGCGCTTGTATTAGGTGGAGGCGCATAGTAGTAAAGCAGCCAGGTCGAAACAGCAGTATTGATTAAATTGATGCCGATCGAAGTGCAACTATAGAGCAAAGTTTGCCGCAGAGTGAGGGTAGGAGGCATGGGGGTCAGCTAGTTTAACTCAACTAAAAGTAGCCAAAAACTGAGAATTTACGTTAGATAAATAGGCGGTTGCCCTCCTTTTCCCCAAGAATACGCATGAGCCAACTTCATCTGATGCTCGACATTACAGACAGTAAACTCAGAGATTAACGAGTCTGCTCTCAATCGCTTTTCTACTGCTGGAACAGGGTCTAAGCGACCAGGTTCGATCGTCAACACAAAGGACAACATCACTCAACAATGCTAAGGAGAACGGGCATGAATAACTGGAAACTGAATCGCTCACAATACCGCTATCCTATCGGCGATCACAATACAATCACGCCCATGATTCAAATCAGAATTCCAACCGCTCCGTCTCGCCGAGGGTCGCCCGCCCCGGCAAATGCTCCACTCTGACTCCGAGTCACGGCATGAACCCCACCAAAAAACATATTTTGCTGCTGCCACAGCTCTAGCACTTGATCAAACGGAAAAAGGCTACGGTCAATCATCAGCGACTCAGCGGTGGGTTCTAGGTTCAATACTCCATCTTCCCAGTGGATTCGCGGACTGCTCACTGCCTGCTCCACCGACATCTTGAAATCTAGCAGATTGGAGATCACCTGCAAGATTGCCGTGCGAATTCGATTAGAGCCACCAGAACCGAGGACAATCTCTGGCTTCTGCTGCCGCAGGATCATCGTTGGAGCCATCATTGAGGAGATGCGGACGTTCTCCTGCCAATTGTGAAAGCCATGCGGATGCAAATCCGCTTCTCCCAGCATGTTGTTGGTCATGATCCCCGTCCCCGGAATCACATAACCGGAACCTTCACCGTTAGAAGTCGTGACACTGGCAGCGTTGCCTTCACTGTCAATGGCACTCAGATGGGTTGTGCTGCCCCATTTATTGATTGGATGGGTATTTAACTGTTGGGCATAGGTTGCCAAATGGTCAGCCGCCAAAAATTGCTTTGCGACATCAGCCTGATAGAGATTGGCATCAAAACCATCGGCTCTAGCTCGGTTTGTAAGCTGTATCACGCGAGCTAACAGGCGTACTTGTTCAGTCGAGCCAAATTTCAGCATTGACAAATCTATGTCTTCCAGCAAGGCTAGCGCAAACGCAATCAGTGCTCCCCCGGAACTGGGTGGTGGATTCGTGAGAAACGTTCTGCCACGATAGCGGGTTGTCAGCGGCTGCCGCTCAATCACCTGATAATGGTACAAATCAGCTAGCGTTAAATAACCCCCCTGCGCTTGACAGTCTTTCACAAGCTGATGGGCAATCTCGCCCCTGTAGAAGCCGTTAGCACCCTCTGCCGCTAGGTAGGACAGCGTTTCCGCCAAATCGGGCATCGTCATCAGCGCTCCGGGCTGCGGTAACGCTTCTTGCACGGTAAAGACCTGCCGTGAGCCAGGATTATTGAGCAAAATCGGTGCCAAAATTTGATAACAGTAGCTCTGAAAGGTAGTAACTTCAACTCCAGTTTTGGCATAGTGGATGGCGGGTTCAGCGACCCAAGCTAATGGCAGCCGCCCCAGCCGTTGATGCACATGCAGCAGTCCGCCGATCGTGCCGGGTACGGCGATGGAACCCAGCCCAATGTGAAACTCTTGCAAAACGTTGCCAAATTTGACCTGCGTTGGGTAAAAATCTACTGTATCTCGCGGGCGCTTCTGGCATGGTGTTTGAGTGAAAAAGTCAAATAGAACGTTTTCTCCAGCCTGCGTATGCGCGAGCAGAAAGCCACCGCCTGCGGGAGAAGTCAAAGTGGGTTCAGTGACAAAAGATGCCATGACTGCTGCCACAACCGCATCAAAGACATTGCCCCCCAGCCGAAACATCTCTAAGCCTGCTTCGACCGTTGTGGCATGTCCTGCGGCAATCGCACCTTGAATTTTTGGGGGCATAGGGACTTTTTTAACTTTTTTAACTTTTGAGTTAGTTTACATAAGAAATGCTTTTACAAGATGGCTCTACTTCGCCTCATAACGAAACTTGTTCTCCTCCTGTCGCTGAAGTTTCTTCGGTGTATCTCAAGCACAATTTATCAACGAATTTATCAACGAAATGTCTGGAGTAAGAAATGGTCGCGATTGCCGCCTCGATTGTCTAGTGATTGTTTAGGCAAATCCACGATCGCCAGAATAAACAGGAATACTTTGTTCAAAACTAAAAAAGTTACCTGGATCGTATTGCTGTTTCACCTGCTTTAATCGTTGCCAATAGACCTGTTGGGATTTAACAGAAAAAATCGCTAAAAGCCCTGTCAGGATTAAGTTTCAGCTGTTTTAGTCAAAAATCGCTGAAAAGCGCACTGGAACTAGATTTCGGGGTTTTTTGAGCTTATAACCCAACAACTCTAATTACTGCCGTAGTAGGCGGTTTGCCAGTTTTTAATAGAGCGATCGCAGTAATTCACGTAGCATCCCCCGGTGACATACGGCTGCATTGCTGAGCGGAAGTTCTGCACCCAACTGATATGGACGGCCTGCTCCTGCGGTTTTGTCCAATATGCCTGATATTGAATATTCCACTGCACTTGGCGATGGAAGAAAGCTGTAGCATCAGGGGGAGTTATAGCGATCGCGCCGCCATAACTATCAAATTGCAGCACCACATTCTGACTCGGCGCTTGCTTAAGGAATTGAGCAATAGTCGCAATGCCCTTTGCATCCAGCGAACGAGCAACATAATCAGAAGCATTCTTAAATTTCGTCTGTGAACCATGCCAATGCGCTAAGCGTTTTGGATAATCCGGCTTCAACCCAGCAAAGCCATAAACCGCTTCCAAGTAAGGCAATGTCTCGATCTCGCTTTCTTTCGGTGCGATCGAGAATAAAGGCGCGAGCACCGTGCGTAATTCTGCTTCGGTTCCCACAAATTGACCCACCACATAGACCGAGCTTCCCGGTGTAAGCTTCAAAATGCTCGTATGGCGATCGTCACTTTCTGGTGCAAAAGCTTGCCATTGTTGAATCACCCGTTCTATCTCACTAGCATCCCATTTGAGTTGATAGACGGTGACTTTATCGATCGCATGAGTTTGGAACCTCAGCGCCGTCACAATGCCAAAATTTCCACCTCCGCCACCCCGCAATGCCCAAAACAAATCGGTATTCTGAGTCGCATTGGCAACAATGAGTTTTCCCGCAGCCGTCACTATTTCCACGGCTTGCAAGCTATCACAAGTCAATCCTTTCCAGCGAGCGAGTAACCCATAGCCGCCTCCTAGTGTCAATCCAGTAATGCCAACCGTCGCGCAAGACCCACCTGGAATTGTTACCCCTTCTGCGGCAAGGGCTTCATAAATTGGAACGAGTTCTGCGCCAGCCTGGATAGTGGCTTGCCCTGTGGTGCGATTAAAGCGAATCTGCTCCATATCATTGAGATCGATAATCAGTGCATCATCTGCAACCGAAAACGCCTCATAACTGTGTCGTCCGCCCCGAACTCGTACCGGAACTCCGCTCATCTGCGCCCAATTTACAGCGTTGACGACATCTTGTACAGACTGACAGAAGACGATCGCCAATGGCGAGGCAGCAAATCGCGTATTGAAGTTCAGCCGCGCATCTGCATAGCCTGCTTCGCCTGCGTAAATGACTTTTCCAGTGAGTTCAGTCATTGCACTATCCCAAATCGCTTGCCTTTCATAGACACAAGCAAACTGAGGAGCATTTCAGAAAATTCACGCTGGAGAATAGCGATTACAATTCGTATTTTTCTCTCTTTGACGAACCAGAAAGAGACGGTCATTACGGTAATGGAAAGATTAAAAAGTGTTTTACGTTTCGTTACATTAAAGAAGACAAAACCAAGGGCGATCACGATCGTCTGCTACATCGGAGGTACCCGATATGAATAACAACATTCGTGTCGGCAGTTTGTTTGGAATTCCTTTCTATGTCAACCCGTCCTGGTTTTTGGTGTTGGGTTTAGTCACCTTCAGCTATGGCTCAGGATTGGCAGCCCAATTCCCAAATTTACCCCTGGGGCTATCTTGGGGTTTAGGGCTGCTCACAGCGCTATTGTTATTTGGCTCTGTGCTGGCTCACGAACTCGGGCACAGCTTTGTAGCACTGAAGCAGGGCGTGGGTGTCAGATCCATTACGTTGTTCCTATTTGGGGGATTAGCGAGCTTAGAAAAAGAGTCGGAAACCCCAGCCGAGGCATTTCAGATCGCGATCGCAGGTCCCTTAGTCAGTTTGCTCCTCGCTGGCTTGGCAACCATTTTGGCAGCCGGTACCGGGGTATCTGGCGCACCTGCTGCAATCTTAGGGGTATTGGTTTCGGTTAACTTAGCGTTAGCGCTCTTTAATCTCATTCCGGGTTTGCCGCTTGATGGCGGTAACATTCTGAAAGCATTGGTTTGGAAGGTGACGGGTAGCCCTTACAAGGGGATGAAGTTTGCAGGTCGGGTCGGTCAACTGATCGGTTGGCTGGCGATCGCATCAGGACTTCTGCCGCTGGTTGTCTTTGGCAGTGGGCTGAACTTCTGGAATGTCCTGATTGGCTGGTTCTTACTTCAGAATGCTGGTCAAGCTGCCCAGTATGGTGTGGTCTTGGATAAATTAGCAGGGCTGACGGCAGCTGATGCAGTTAGCGCAAGTAGTCCGGTTGTCAATGCTTCGTCAACATTGCGAGCGTTTGCCGATCAGCGAATTCTGGATCAGCGGGCGTGGCAGAAGTTTTTAGTCACGAATTCTGATGGGCAACTCATTGGTACTCTTTCCATCGACGATTTGAAAGCAATTCCGAGTGAGCGGTGGTCTGAAACCTTGGTTCAATCCCTCGTAAAACCGCTTGATCCATCTCTAACGGTGCAGAGCGATCGTCCCCTGTCGGAAGTGGTGGCATTGTTGGAAGAACGTAAGTTAACTGCACTCTCTGTTGTCCAAGAAAACAATGTCTTAGTGGGATTGCTAGAAAAAACTGCCATCGTGAATCTGCTACAGAATCGCGTACAAGCTACTCCGGCTTAGACTCAGCATGAACGGTACGTTGATCATCCGATCGCTGCCCCGTATGGATGGCAGTCCTGAAATCAAGAATAGTCAGCATGGTGAAACTTCAGGGGAGTGGACAACTGCTTTCCTGAAGTTTTTTAGATAGCAACACCTCATTGGCAATTCGATGCTGCAACGATTTTCTGACTTCTAGCACCAGCAATTCGATCGCTTGCATGATCGCGCCTTCTCTCTGCCGAGGTTCAGGCATTGAAAATTCGTACTCTAACTTTTTTATTTAACTAAGGCTTTCATCCAACGTCCAACCGACTCGAACGCAACTCTCTATACTGAAGATAGAGGTAGGCAAGGTGTATGGATAACTTTTTTGAAGAGCTGGAATCCCTGGTCGATCAAGGTTTTGAAGGGCTGCTGGACATCGTTCGGGTGATCGAAGGGCGCGAACCGAACGAGCCTGACGTTCGCGTGACTGAGCGGAGCCGTTCAACGAATGAGCCATCAGCGGACTCTACCTTAGCAGTTCTCATCACGCCGCCGAGTACAGATGCTGTGCCGCCGCCCACGCTTGCTGGAGTGGGTGGACTGTCGTCGGTGCTGCATGAGTTACGCGAACTGGTGGAGCTTCCCCTTAAGCGTCCTGAACTCTTATCAGCCCTGGGGCTAGAACCGACGACAGGAGTCTTGCTCACAGGTCCTCCTGGAACTGGCAAGACGCTCACAGCGCGAGCATTAGCTGCTGCTCTTGATATAAACTACATCGCGCTGGTGGGGCCGGAAGTGATGGGCAAATATTATGGGGAAGCAGAAGCCCGACTGCGAAGCATTTTTCAAAAAGCGAGTCGCTCTGCCCCCTGCATTATTTTCATTGACGAAATCGATAGCCTTGCACCCGATCGCGCCAAAGCGGAAGGGGAAGTCGAAAAACGAGTTGTCGCACAACTGTTGAGCCTGATGGATGGATTCGCGAAAACGAAAGGCATTATTGTCCTGGCGGCAACAAATCGCCCGGATCATCTTGATCCCGCCCTGCGCCGTCCGGGACGCTTCGATCGCGAGATTGCATTTCGGGTTCCTGATCGAGCAGGACGCTTGGAAATTCTCGCAATTCTAACCGCTTCCATGCCGTTACATGAATCCGTAGATCTCGATGCGATCGCAGATCTAGCAGGCGGCATGGTTGGCGCAGACCTCAAAGCTTTGACGCAAAAGGCTGCTTACCTTGCCCTGCGGCGACTATTACCCACTTTAGAGGGACCCTTGCCTGATCGCATGACCGTCATGCAAGCGGATTTTCTTCAGGCGATCAAAGAAATTAAACCTGCGGTGCTGCGATCGATTGAGGTTGAAGCGCCTAAAGTGACTTGGGATGAGATCGGCGGACTTGACTCTGTTAAGCAAACCCTGCAGGAATCCGTCGAAGGGGCGTTACTCTATCCCGAACTGTATCACCGCACAAAAGCTAAAGCACCTCGTGGCATTCTGCTATGGGGTCCGCCTGGAACGGGAAAAACATTGTTAGCGAAAGCCGTTGCCGCTCAAGCGCGGGCGAACTTCATTGCAGTGAATGGTCCAGAATTACTGAGCAAATGGGTTGGAGCCTCCGAACAAGCGGTGAGGGAATTGTTCACGAAGGCGCGGCAGGCAGCACCTTGTGTCGTATTTGTGGATGAAATTGATACGCTTGCGCCTGCACGCGGGAGATATCAAAGCGATTCAGGGGTCAGCGATCGCGTGGTGGGTCAACTCCTCACCGAACTCGACGGCTTGCATGACTGCCTTAACGTGCTTCTCATTGGAGCAACCAATCGCCCAGAAACATTAGATCCTGCTTTATTGAGATCTGGACGATTGGATTTGCAACTCAAAGTCGATCTCCCCGATCAAGCGAGCCGTCTTGCGATCTTGCAGGTTCATAATCACAATCGTCCCTTAGCGGATGTGGATTTAGAATCGCTTGCGGTGCAGACCGAGGGATGGAACGGTGCAGATTTAGCACTGCTCAGCAATCAAGCAGCGCTGGAGGCGGTTCGTCGCTATCGTGTTCAAGGCTTGAGTGATCCTAGTGCTTTGCAAATTACGGTGGAAGACTTTGCGATCGCCTACCAGCGACTATCGCTACAGCGCGAAATGACTCGTTGAAGCTCTCCTATAGCATGTTTGAAATTTCACCCGCTCAGTTAAATCAGGCGACCGTTTGTGAGCCGATTCTGCGTCTCCTACCAGAATGGTTTAGAATCGAATCCGCGATCGCGCATTACGTCCAGGGGTACTGTCAACTTAACCGCTCAAAGGCTTGCTTATTGAAAAATTGCCTAATTTTCAAAGGCTGAACAGCTCATTTCTTCGTGGCTCATTCTCAATAATTAGAGCGAAATCTAGTTAAGTTGACAGTACCTTGTAGAGTTCTTGAACCTTTAGATGGAGATCATGTAATGCTCGCAGGTAATGAAAGCAGATCAAACTCCGGTAACACCTCGCCGAGCGCACCTCACCTGCGACACGTTGAGTAACGAATTGTGAGTGCTGTAGCAAATTCAGAAACAGCAATCGTCCTTCAGCATTCGACTG
>JAESGH010000290.1_pt1 | contig 66027 bp, 67 predicted proteins | sample 9269641 | NCBI WGS metagenome assembly JAESGH01 (sample SAMN14515345, study PRJNA621665) | algae metagenome | isolation source: Phormidium tanganyikae FI6-MK23 and co-occurring heterotrophs from granitic... | place: USA: Fort Irwin, California | collected 1998-05-24 | reverse complement strand
CAAGGGCTGGATCACCGACCACTCAAAATCCGTCAGATCAAAACGCGCCATCAGCGTCTCCCTTCCGAGAAACACTGAATCAGAACTCTCGCCTCTTGGGAATCCTGCTTATGGGTTTGTGACCTAGTCCGACGGATTGATCAGGCAGCCGCTTGCACCCGCGAAGCGGGCGCTCCGCGAGGCGAGCAGGGGCACGCTGCCGGTCACGGTCTTCGTCGCCGGGTCGTCGCTCAGCGAGACCATTTCCATGCCGGGTTCGAAATCGGTCTGGCAGCTTTCGAGATTGCGTCCCTGCACATAGCGGCACGAACAGCCGACGCGCGCGGCATAGGCCGATCCCAGCTCGGCCTGCGCCTTGAACGCGGGGAATTTCCAGACGAGGAAAATCGCCAGCAGGACGCCAAAGCCGATTGCCCATGGCAGGCACCCGCCGCTCTTGCCGTCGCGGCGCTTGCGGCCGCGCAGGTGCGGGGGAACTTCGGGGGGCGGCGCCGATGGCTGGCGGTCGGGCGTTGCCGTCTCGGGCGGGTTGGTGTTAGTCACCGGTGCCATGATCACGAAAAAAGCCATGCTGGCAAGTGCGGCGCTGCTCCTTCTTGGCGGCTGGTCGCTGGGACAGGCCGCCGGGCAGGGGGGTATCGCGCCCGGCGCACCCGCGCCCCGGCTGGGCGCGTCGCTCGACGAGATCACGCCGGTCGACGCGTCGCCCGCGCTCCCGGCGCTCGACCCCGCGATCAAGGCAAAGGCCGACGCGCTGTTCGACGACGCCGACGATGTGGGCGAGACGCGCGCGCTCTATGTGCTGCGCGACGGCCAGCCGGTCTACGAACGATATGGCGAGGGCTTCGGCCGCGATTCAAAGCTGATCAGCTGGTCGATGGCAAAGAGCATCACCGCCGTCCTTACCGGATTTCTTGTCGCCGACGGGCAATTGTCGCTCGACGCGCCCGCCCCGGTCAGCGGGTGGGAACGCAGCGGCGACCCGCGCGGGACGATCAGCCTGCGCCACCTGCTCCACATGGCCTCGGGGCTCGAGCATGTCGAAAATGGCGATCCGGTGTGGAAGGGCGACACGGTCGAAATGCTCTTCGGCGCCGGCGCCGGAGACATGGCCGCCTTTGCCGAGGCCAAGCCCGCGGCAGCGCGGCCGGGCGAGCTTTTCAATTACAGTTCGGCGACCAGCGTCATCCTGTCCGACATATTGACCGACACGCTGACCCCGTCGCAAAATCCCGAGGCGCGGCGCGAGGCGATGCGCGAGTTCATCGCGGGACGGCTCGCCGAACCCCTCGGCATGACCAGCCTGACGCCCGAGTTCGACGCCAAGGGCACGATGATCGGCGGTTCGATCATGCACGCGACCGCGCGCGACTATGCGAAGTTCGGCGAGTTTTTGCGCAACCATGGCGTCGCGGGCGGCCAGCGGCTGCTGCCCGAAACCTGGATGCGTTTCATGCTGTCGCCCTCGCCCGGGGACGCGGGCTATGGCGGGCACATCTGGCTGAACCGGCGACGGCCCGCGGGCGCCGACGAGGCGCTATGGCCCGACCGCGGCCCCAACGACCTGTTCGCCTGCATCGGCCATCAGGGGCAATATATCATCGTCTCGCCCTCGCAGCGCGTGACGATCGTGCGGCTGGGGATCACGAAGGACGACCAGTTCCCGGCGCTGCGGCGGCATCTGGCCGATCTGACCGCCGCGCTTTGAATTGCTCACCGCGCCCGGGGCCGGCTCCGATCGGTTGCGGGCGCCATCGCCTTAGCCCCCGCACGCCTTGAACAGCATCAGCGTCCGCTCGCGCGCTTGGGTTGCGCTCGGTTCGTGATAATCCTTGCGCCGGTCGCTGTTGAAACCATGCCCGGCCTCGTAGACGAAGATCTGCGCGGTCGGGTGGTCTTTCGCGATCAGCGCCTCGACCCCCTCCATCGGAATACCGCCGTCGAAGCGGCCGAAATGGGCGATGGTGGCGCAGGCCGGGGCCTCGTCCTTGAACATCGTCGGGACGAGGCTGCCGTAATAGGAGGATGAGGCCGAGAGGTCGGGGCTGATCTGCGCCATCCGCCAGGCGACCGACCCTCCGTAACAATAGCCGGTGATGAATACCGGTCCCCTTCCCTTCAATGCATCGATGCACGTCTGCGCATCCTTGAGGCTCTGCTCGAACGGATGGAGCTTGCGAGCGAGCTCGACCGCGCGCTCGAACTGCGGCCCCGAATAGTCGCTCTCGAACCCCGGATGCTCGCGGTCGAACAGCGCGGGTGACAGCACCTCATAGCCGTCGGCGGCATATTCGTCGCAGAGCTCGCGGATATGGTCGGTAACCCCGAAAATTTCCTGGATCAGCACCAGCCCGCCCCGGCGGTCGCCCTCCGGCTGCACATGATAGACGGCGATCTCGGCGCCATCATCCATTGTCATGCGAATCATTTCACCCATGGGCTGCACCTCTCTTCCGTTCGTGCTGCGCTTGTCGGGCCGCCAGGCGACCGTAGGTCAAGCACCGTTCTTCTTTCTTTCAACCTTTGAAGGAAGGACGGCCCTTCGACAAGCGCGAGGCAAACGGACGAGAGATAGCGGACAGACTCCCCACCCCCCGCCTTGCATTGCAGCAAAATCGTTGCTACGCGCGCCGCGACTGTGCAGCGGGGGTGTCTTCGGACGCCGGGAAAATCCGCGCAGCCATCCCCCAAGGGATCGTAGAAAAGGACTTTCGCGCGTGGAGAATTCCGGCGGCATTCAGGGCAACATCACGGCGGGCCTCGCGGGCCGCTATGCCAGCGCGCTGTTCGATCTGGCGCGCGAATCGAACGCGATCGACAGCGTCCAGAAGAGCCTCTCGGTTCTCGGCAACGCGCTGGCCGAATCGGCCGACCTCAAGGCGCTCGTTTCGAGCCCGGTGATCAGCCGCGCCGACGCTGCGAAGGCGATCGCCGCGGTCGCCAAGTCGCTCGGCCTCGATTCGCTGACCGGCAATTTCCTCGGCGTCCTCGCCGAGAACCGCCGGCTTGCAGACCTCGGCGGGATGATCGGCGCCTTCAACGCGATCGTCGCCGCGCACCGCGGCGAAGTGACCGCCAAGGTCACCAGCGCGCATCCGCTCAGCGCCGAGCAGCTGCAGGCGCTCGCCGCGAACCTCAAGACCCGTGTCGGCCGCGACGTCCAGATCGCGACCACCGTCGACCCCGCCATCCTCGGCGGCCTCGTCGTTCAGCTGGGCAGCCAGCTGATCGACGGCAGCATCCGTACCCGTCTCAACAGTTTCGCCCAGGCGATGAAGGGCTGAGAAGCCCGCACGCCAAATTTGCCCGATGAAAGGCTCAACAATGGAAATCCGCGCCGCTGAAATCAGCAAGGTCATCAAGGACCAGATCGCCAATTTCGGCACCGACGCCACGGTCAGCGAGATCGGCTCGGTGCTGTCGGTCGGCGACGGCATCGCCCGCGTCCACGGCCTCGACAATGTGCAGGCCGGCGAGATGGTCGAATTCGCCAACGGCGTGAAGGGCATGGCGCTCAACCTCGAGGCCGACAATGTCGGTATCGTGATCTTCGGCTCGGACAGCGAGATCAAGGAAGGCGACACCGTCAAGCGCACCGGCACGATCGTCGACGTCCCCGTCGGCAAGGGCCTGCTCGGCCGCGTCGTCGATGGCCTCGGCAACCCGATCGACGGCAAGGGCCCGATCAAGGCCGACAAGCGCATGCGCGTCGAGGTGAAGGCGCCGGGCATCATCCCGCGCACCTCGGTCCACGAACCCGTCCAGACCGGCCTCAAGGCGCTCGACGCCCTCGTCCCCGTCGGCCGCGGCCAGCGCGAGCTGATCATCGGCGACCGTCAGACCGGCAAGACCGCCGTTGCGATCGACACCTTCATCAACCAGAAGGAAGCGAACAAGGGCACCGACGAATCGAAGAAGCTCTATTGCATCTACGTCGCGGTCGGCCAGAAGCGCTCGACCGTCGCGCAGATCGTCCGCCAGCTCGAAGAAAATGGCGCGATGGAATATTCGATCGTCGTCGCCGCGACCGCGTCGGAGCCCGCCCCGCTGCAGTTCCTCGCACCCTACACCGGTTGCACCATGGGCGAATTCTTCCGCGACAACGGCATGCACGCCGTGATCGTCTATGACGATCTGTCGAAGCAGGCCGTCGCCTATCGCCAGATGTCGCTGCTGCTCCGCCGCCCGCCGGGCCGCGAAGCCTATCCCGGCGACGTTTTCTATCTCCACAGCCGCCTGCTCGAGCGCGCCGCGAAGATGAACGAAGACAATGGCGCCGGTTCGCTCACCGCGCTGCCGATCATCGAAACGCAGGCGGGCGACGTGTCGGCATACATTCCGACCAACGTGATTTCGATCACCGACGGCCAGATCTTCCTCGAAACCAACCTGTTCAACGCGGGTATCCGCCCGGCGATCAACGTCGGTCTGTCGGTGAGCCGCGTCGGCTCGGCCGCGCAGACCAAGGCGATGAAGAAGGTGTCGGGCTCGATCAAGCTCGAGCTTGCGCAGTATCGCGAAATGGAAGCCTTCGCGCAGTTCGGTTCGGACCTCGACGCCTCGACGCAGAAGCTGCTCAACCGCGGCGCGCGCCTGACGCAGCTCCTGAAGCAGCCGCAGTTCCAGCCGATGCCGTTCGAAGAGCAGACCGCGTCGATCTTCGCCGGCACCAACGGCTATCTCGACGCTGTCGCGACGACTGACGTGTCGCGCTACGAAGCGGCGATGCTCGCCTATCTGCGCAGCGACCATGCCGATGTGCTGAAAGCGATCCGCGACACCAAGGATTTGGGCGACGACACCAAGAAGAGCCTGGTCGCCGCGCTCGACGCCTTCGCCAAGATTTTCGCGTAATTCTGTTCCCCGGCGAAAGCCGGGGCCCACAGCGATCCCGGCTTTCGCCGGGACACAAGGATAGGGCTTGATGGCCAGTCTGAAGGAACTCAAAGGGCGGATCGTCTCGGTCAAGTCGACCCAGAAGATCACCAAGGCCAAGAAGATGGTCGCCGCCGCCAAGCTGCGCAAGGCGCAGGCCGCGGCCGAAGCCGCGCGTCCCTACGCCGAGCGGCTCGAAGGCGTCGTCGCCAGCCTCGCGTCGAAGGTCGGCGCGTCGGATTCGGCGCCGAAGCTTCTGTCGGGCACCGGCAAGAGCGACACGCACCTGCTCGTCGTGCTCAACAGCGACCGCGGCCTTGCCGGCGCGTTCAACTCGAACATCGTCAAGGCCGCGCGCGACAAGGCGCTCGAACTGCAGGCACAGGGCAAGAAGGTCCAGTTCTTCCTGGTCGGTCGCAAGGGCCGCCCGGTGATCAACCGCCTCTTCCCCGGCCAGATCATCGAGAACTACGAAACCACCGGCATCCGCGAGATCGGCTTCGAACAGGCGCACGAAATCTCGGCGAAGGTCATGGAGCTGTTCGAGGCCGGCGCCTTCGACGTCGCGCACCTCTTCTATTCGAAGTTCCGCTCGGCGCTTCTCCAGATCGCGACCGGCCAGCAGCTGATCCCCGTTCCCGCCCCGGCCGAAGCCCCGATGTCGAGCGGCGCGGCGGTCGAGTACGAACCCGACGAAGAGGCGATTCTCGCCGACCTCTTGCCGCGCAACGTCACGATCCAGATCTTCAAGGGCCTCCTTGAAAACGCCGCGTCCGAACAGGGCGCGTCGATGACCGCGATGGACAATGCGACGCGCAACGCGGGCGACCTGATCAACAAGCTGACCATCGTTTACAACCGCACGCGTCAGGCGGCGATCACCACCGAACTCATCGAAATCATCGCTGGCGCGGAAGCGCTGTAAGCTATCCAAGCAAGGAAGAAGACCATGGCCACCGCACCCGCCGAGAAGAAGGCTCCCGCCAAAAAGGCCGCCGCGCCGAAGAAGCCGGCCGCTACCAAGACCGCTGCCCCCAAGGCGAAGTCGAACGCGACCGCCACCGGCCGCGTCGCACAGGTCATCGGCGCCGTCGTCGACGTCCAGTTCACCGGCGAACTGCCCGCGATTCTGAACGCGCTCGAAACCGAGAACAACGGCAACCGCCTCGTCCTCGAAGTCGCGCAGCACCTCGGCGAGAACACCGTCCGCACCATCGCGATGGACGCGACCGACGGCCTGACCCGCGGCCAGCCCGTCACCGATACCGGCGCGCAGATCTCGGTCCCCGTCGGCCCGCAGACGCTCGGCCGCATCCTCAACGTCATCGGCGACCCGATCGACGAACGCGGCCCGGTGAACAGCGACATGTCGGCGCCGATCCATGCCAAGGCTCCCGAATTTGTCGACCAGTCGACCGAAGCCGCGATCCTCGTCACCGGCATCAAGGTCATCGACCTGATCGCGCCCTATGCGAAGGGCGGCAAGATCGGCCTGTTCGGCGGCGCCGGCGTCGGCAAGACCGTTCTGATTCAGGAACTGATCAACAACATCGCCAAGGGGCATGGCGGCGTGTCGGTGTTCGCGGGCGTCGGTGAACGCACCCGCGAAGGCAACGATCTCTATCACGAATTCCTCGACGCCGGCGTGATCGCCAAGGATGCCGACGGCAACCCGACCCCCGAAGGGTCGAAGGTGGCGCTGGTGTTCGGCCAGATGAACGAGCCGCCGGGCGCCCGCGCCCGCGTCGCGCTGTCGGGCCTCACCATGGCCGAATATTTCCGCGACCAGGAAGGCCAGGACGTGCTCTTCTTCGTCGACAATATCTTCCGCTTCACGCAGGCGGGTTCGGAAGTGTCGGCGCTGCTCGGCCGTATTCCTTCGGCGGTGGGCTACCAGCCGACCCTGTCGACCGACATGGGCGCGCTGCAGGAACGCATCACCTCGACCACCAAGGGCTCGATCACCTCGGTGCAGGCCATTTACGTCCCCGCGGACGACTTGACCGACCCGGCGCCGGCGACCTCCTTCGCCCACTTGGACGCGACGACGACGCTCAGCCGCGCGATTTCGGAACTCGGCATCTATCCCGCGGTCGACCCGCTCGATTCGACCTCGCGCGTGCTGACCGCCGCGACCGTCGGACAGGAGCATTACGAGACCGCCCGCCGCGTTCAGGAAACGCTGCAGAAGTACAAGTCGCTGCAGGACATCATCGCGATCCTCGGCATGGACGAGCTTTCGGAAGAAGATAAGCTCGTCGTCGCCCGTGCGCGCAAGATTCAGCGCTTCCTGTCGCAGCCGTTCCACGTCGCCGAAGTCTTCACCGGCATCCCCGGCAAGTTCGTCGCGATCGAAGACACGGTGAAGTCGTTCAAGGCCGTCGTCGACGGTGAGTACGACCACCTCCCCGAAGCGGCCTTCTACATGGTCGGCGGCATCGAGGAAGCGGTCGCCAAGGCCGCCAAGCTGGCCGCCGACGCGGCGTAATCAAATTCCCCTCCCGATTGCGGGAGGGGTTAGGGGAGGGCCTGTCAGGGGACTGCCCTCCGCTATAAACGAAACGGTCCCTCCCCCGACCCCTCCCGCAAGCGGGAGGGGGGAGATTTGAGAATGGCACTGAAGTTCGAACTCGTCACCCCCGCCCGCCTCGAGCGGTCGAGCGATGTCTATATGGTCACCGTACCCGGCAGCGAGGGCGACTTCTCGGTGCTCGAAGGCCACGCACCCTTCATGGCGACACTGCGCAACGGCCCGCTGACCGTCTATGCGACCAATGGCGCCGCCCCCGAGACGATCGAGGTCGAAGGCGGCTTCGCCGAAGTCAACGAGGCCGGCCTCACCGTCCTCGCCGAGCATATCGCCGGCTGATTTTCGCCGTCCACGGCGCATCAAAAGGGCTCGCATCCACCGGATGCGGGCCCTTTTTACATGCGCGATGCCACAACCTCCTCCGCATTAGGAGAATGTCAAAGTTTCCGATTTATTCACCGTATCGAATGGGAACTTGGCCATGAAAATCGGCAAATTTCCCAGCTTGTTGGTTTAAAACAGGATGATGTGATGAGCGCATTCGGACGCCGACCCGGTACCGCTGGCCGCCCCGCCTTCGGCGTGGCCAAGCCGATGCAGACTGGCCCCGGCTTCGGCGGGGGATCGCAATTCCCTGCCCTCGACACGCCGTCCGCCGAAGCGCCACCGCTCTCGTTGAACCTGTCGCCCGAAGAAGAGGCGATGGAGCGGCTGAACCAGCGCTCGACCGCCGAAATGGCCGAGCCCGAAAAGGCGCAGGGCTTCGAAGCCAGCGTCCACAAGATCAAGGAACAGGTGCTGCCGCGTTTGCTCGAACGCGTCGACCCGGAAGCCGCCGCGACGCTGAGCAAGGACGAGCTGACCGAGGAATTCCGCCCGATCATCCTCGAAGTGCTCACCGAACTGCGCATCACGCTGAACCGCCGCGAGCAGTTCGCGCTCGAAAAGGTGCTCGTCGACGAACTGCTCGGCTTCGGCCCGCTCGAGGAATTGCTCGCCGATCCCGAAATCAGCGACATTATGGTCAACGGTCCGTACCAGACCTATGTCGAGCGCAAGGGGCAGCTGGTCATTGCGCCGATCCAGTTCCGCGACGAACAGCATCTGTTCCAGATCGCGCAGCGCATCTGCAACATGGTCGGCCGCCGCGTCGACCAGACTACGCCGCTCGCCGACGCCCGCCTCAAGGACGGCAGCCGCGTCAACGTGATCGTCCCGCCGCTCTCGCTTCGCGGCACCGCGATCTCGATTCGTAAATTCTCGGCCAAGCCGATCACCCTCGACATGCTCTGCCAATGGGGCGCGATGAGTCAGAAGATGTGCACCGCGCTCAAGATCGCCGGCGCCAGCCGCTTCAACATCGTCATCTCGGGCGGTACGGGTTCGGGTAAAACCACCATGCTCAACGCCCTGTCGAAGATGATCGACCCCGGCGAGCGCGTGCTGACGATCGAGGACGCCGCCGAACTTCGCCTGCAGCAGCCGCACTGGCTGCCGCTCGAAACGCGCCCCGCGAACCTCGAGGGCAATGGCGCAATCCATATGGGCGATCTCGTCAAGAACGCGCTGCGTATGCGTCCCGACCGCATCATCATGGGTGAGGTCCGCGGCGCCGAATGTTTCGACCTTCTCGCCGCAATGAACACCGGCCACGACGGCTCGATGTGTACGCTTCACTCCAACAGCCCGCGCGAATGCCTCGGCCGTATGGAGAACATGGTTCTGATGGGCGACATCAAGATCCCGAAGGAAGCAATCTCGAAACAGATCGCCGACTCGGTCGACATGATCATCCAGATCAAGCGCCTGCGCGACGGGTCGCGCCGCGTCACGAACGTCACCGAGGTGATCGGTATGGAAGGCGACGTCATCGTCACCCAGGAATTGTTCAAGTTCGAGTATCTCGACGAGGACAAGGACGGCAAGATCGTCGGCGAATATCGCGCGATGGGCCTGCGCCCCTATACGCTGGAAAAGGCGCGCCAGTACGGCTTCGACCAGCCCTATCTCGAGGCGTGTCTGTAAAACATCGTCGCCCCCGCATTCGCGGGGGCGACGGCTAAATCAAGGCTTCAACGCCAGCGCCGCCGCCAATATGGCGACCGCTACTCCCACCAGCGCGATCCCCCGCCACGGCATGAAACCGACCGCATCGACGTCGCGGCGGTGACGGCGGCGATAGTCGGCGATCTCGGCGACCACCGCGACCACAGCGCCCATCGCGCTCACCGTCAGCATCGACCCTTGCATTGACGTGCATCCCTTCGCAAACAGGGGCTCCTTCCCCCCAAGAACGAGGTGCCGATATGCGTCATTTCCGTCCCGTTGCAATAGCCGCGCTGCTGACCGCCGTAGCCGCCGCCTGCAGCGCCCCTTCGCACGATGCGGTCGCGAAGGATTCCGCCACGAAGCCGGGCGATGCCCTCGCCGCCGCGGTCGCCGCGCCGACCCGCACGCCCGCCAACGTCGCCCGCGACAAATATCGCCACCCCACCGAAACCCTCGCTTTCTTCGGCGTGAAGCCCGGCGACACCGTCGTCGAGCTGTGGCCCGGCGCCGGCTGGTACACCGAAATCCTCGCTCCGCTCGCGAAAGCGGGAGGCGGCACGCTCTATGCCGCGGCGCCGTGGGACCGCGGGCTCAATCGCGTCAAGGCCAAGCAGACCGAGAATGCCGACGTTTATGGCGCGGTGAAGCTCGCCGAATTCCCGAACGCGGGCACCAATCCCAAGGTGCCCGACGGCGGCGCCGATGTCGTGCTGACCTTCCGCAACGTCCACAATTGGCGTTTCGACGGCAAGGACAACACCGCCGAGGCCTTCAAGCAGATTTTCGCGATGCTCAAACCCGGCGGCACGCTCGGCATCGTCGACCACCGCCTGAACGAAAGCGACGACAGCGCGAAGGAAGAGAAATCGGGTTATATGAAGGAAAGCTCGATCATCGGCTTCGCCGAAGCGGCGGGCTTCAAGCTTGCCGGCAAGAGCGAGATCAACGCCAACCCGAAGGACAAGAAGGATTATCCGAAGGGCGTGTGGACGCTGCCGCCGACGCTGACCGAGGGCGATGCGAACCGCGACACATATCTCGCGATCGGCGAATCGGACCGCATGACGCTGAAATTCGTGAAGCCCGCCTCCTGACGCGGCATCAGGAAACGATCGACCCCGCGCTGCTGCTCAGCGCCTATGCGCAGGGGCTGTTCCCGATGGCCGACGGGGCGGATGACCCGTCGGTCCATTGGGTCGAGCCACGGCTGCGCGCGATTCTGCCCCTGGACGGCTTCCATCTGTCGCGCAGCCTCAAGAAGGTCATCGTCTCCGACCGCTTTCGCGTCACCACCGACACGGCGTTCGCCGACATGATGGCGCTCTGCGCCGAGCCCGCCGCCGACCGGCCGACGACGTGGATCAACCCGGTGATCAAGGCGAGCTACGAACGGCTGTTCCGCCTCGGCCACGCGCACAGCGTCGAAGTCTGGCTGGACGGCGCGCTGGCCGGCGGTCTTTACGGCGTCTCGCTCGGCCGCGCCTTTTTCGGCGAATCGATGGTCAGCCGAACCCGCGACGCGTCGAAGGTCGCGCTCGCCCATCTCGTCGCGCGGCTGATCGCGGGCGGGTGGCGGCTGCTCGACTGCCAGTTCATCACCCCGCATCTCGCCAGCCTCGGCGCGATCGAGATCAGCCAGGCCGATTATCTGGGACGGCTCTATTCGGTCCTGTCGGACGGGGCGGGCGACGGCGCAGCCTTGGGCGCCGCGGCAGCGGGGGCGGGCGCAGGCGCCGCGGGCGTGCCCTCGCCGCCGTTCGTCGCGGGCGACTGGGGCGCGCTCGACGCCTTGGGCGCCGCCGAGGCCGATTTGGGCGCGGGACGAGCCACCGGTTCGCCGCCCGGATATGTCATCGCGCAGCTCTTGACGAAGACGTCATAGATCGGGTGCTGGATGACATTGCGTTCGGGCCGTTCGCGGAACAGCCAGCCCGAAAAGACGCGATACCATTTGTCGTCGCGCTGATCCTGAACGGTCAGCTGGACGAACGCGCCGGTCTCGGGCGGATCTTCCCACGGCGCGGTCGTCTCGCACGCGCGCAGGCGGACGATCGCACGGCCGATGCGCGCGCTTTCGCCGGGCTTCATCTCGATCTCGCGGACCAGCCCGTTGCGCTTGTTGAGCAGGCCGAGCACCGCGACGCGCTGCTCCATCGGGGTCGCTCCCTCGATGCCGCCGACTTCCTTCGGTACATGCTCCGACTTGCCGAGCTGGGCGGTCGCCTCGCCGGGCCGCTTGCCGTTTCCGCCGCGATCGCAGGCGGCGAGCGCGGTCGCCGCGACGAGCGCCAGCAGCGCGATCCGGGTTGCGGTGGGCTTCACGCGAGCTCAGTCGGCGCCGGGACGCCATGCCTCATAGTCGCCGGTCGCCGCGGCGCGGTGGCCGCCGCGTTCGAGCGCGCCCGCGGGGCGATAGGCGCCAAGGCTGCCGGTCAGGTTGGCGCTCGGTTCCTTCTCCCAGGCGCGCGGCGCGGGCAGCGCATCGCCGGGCAGTTCGTCGAGCGTGCCGTGCAGCCAGCCGTGCCATTCGGGCGGCACACGGCTCGCGTCGTTCGATCCCTTGTAGATCACCCAGCGACGGTTGCCCTTGCGAGCGCGATAATAGGTGTTGCCGAGGCTGTCCTCGCCCACCTTCTCGCCATTTTTCCAGCTATCCAGCAGCGTGCCGAAGGTCGCGCCGTCCCACCAGGTGAAAATCTTGCCAAGGATGCTCATGGCGTGGCGTTTACAGGCAAGCCCCCGCGCGAAGCAAGCCGCAAACCGCGCGCCGCAACCCTATTTCTCGTCTTTCCACGTCACCTTCGCCGTCTCGTCGAGCCCGAGCTTCGCCGACGTCCCGCCCGCCAGCTCGAGCACCGCCGCGACCTCGCCGCCGCTGACCACGGGCTCGAGCGATTCGGGGATGGTATTCTCGGCGATCCGGTCGATGCTGCCGTCGGCGCGGACGAAGATCATGTCGAGCGGGATCACGGTGTTCTGCATCCAGAAGCTCGCGATCTTCGGCTTCGGAAAGGGAAACAGCATTCCGCCGTCGGCGGGCAGGCTGGTCCGGAACATCAGCCCCTTTTCCTGCTCTTCCGGCGTGCGCGCGACCTCGACGCGGAAATTGTGCGTCTGGCCCGCCATCGCGATCGTCAGCGGGATCGTCGCCTCGTCGGTTGCTTCGCGGCCATCGCGGCCGCACGCCGTCAGCGGCAAGGCAAGCGACAGGGCAAGCGACAGGGCAAGGGCGGTGATCAGGGCACGCATCGGCAAATCCTCTTTCTCGCTCGCCGGAGGCCTAATCGAGCGCCGCTTCGCCGTCCAGCGCCGCCAGCGCCGCCTCGTCGCCCGGCGCGACGGCGAGGACGCGCCGCGCGAGCGCCAGACTGTGCCCCGCGCGCGCGAAGGCGGCAATCTGCCGTTCGCGCAGCGCCGGATCGTCCGCCGCGCGCACCGCGAACGGCCCGAAGCGCCGCCGCCGCGCGAAGCCGATCGCCGCCGCCAGCGCCTTCTCCTCGGCCTCCGAAATCGCCTCGCCGCTGTCGTCGGCCGAAATGCCGTCGACGAAGAGCTGCGCCTTCACCCGCCGCACCCCCAGCCCGCGCCGCGTCATCGCGCCGGCGCGCATCGCGGCATAGTGTTTGTCGTCGAGAAAGCGCAGCCGTTCCATCCGGTCGGCCACCGCCTCGCACGCCGCCATGGCCTCACCCTCGTCGATCCAGTCCGATTCGCGAACCTTTCTCGACAGATAGCGCAGCAGTTTGGCCCGACTCGTCGCGAAACGCGCCACATAGGCGAGCGCCAGTTCGTCGAGCCGCGCGGCGTCAAGTCGCGCCCTGCGCCGGTCGGATGGATTGCGACGATTGGCCATATGCCATGTTTGTGCCACAGTCGGGCCCGATTGAGAACGATCAGAACCCGCATATCGGGCCCAACGGCCCGCGAAAGGGCCAATTCGTTCCAACTGTCAGAGGTCGCGCAAACAAACGATGGCACCGAAAGATGACATGATTGTTGCCGCGCGCCCTGTTTCCCGGGACTCAGCATCCTTTATGACCGACACACCTGCCCCCGCGGCGGACGCGCTCGTGCCGACGCCGACCTTCTGCGCCCAGCCGCGCCGCTTTTCGGACTTCGCCACCGTCGGCGAAGCGCTCGACTATGCCGCCAGCGGCACGCGCGGCCTCAATTTCCACGATCCGCGCGGGCGCCTGACCCGCGCCTATTCCTACGCCGAGCTCAAGGCCGACGCGCTCGCCACCGCCTACCGCCTGATCGCCGCGGGGGTGCAGCCCGAGGACCGCATCGCGCTGATCGCCGAGACCGGCCCCGAATTCGCGGCGCTCTTCTTCGGCACGATCTACGCCGGCGCCTGGCCGGTGCCGCTGCCGCTGCCGACCAGCTTCGGCGGGCGCGATTCCTATGTCGGCCAGCTCGTCGTCCAGCTGACGAGCTCGGACCCCAAGATGCTGTTTTTCCCGCCCGAAATCGCCGCGATGGCGACCGACGCGGCGAACGAGCGCGGGGTCGAACCGATCGACTGGAGCGAGTTCGAAACGCGTGCCGCGCCGATCGCTGCGCTCCCCGAACAGAAGAGCGACGAGACCTGCTATCTCCAGTACAGCAGCGGCTCGACGCGCTTCCCGCATGGCGTCGCGGTGACCCACGGCGCGTTGCTCAACAATTTGTCGGCGCATTCGCACGGCATGGAGCTGCAGGATAGCGACCGCTGCGTCTCGTGGCTTCCCTGGTATCATGACATGGGTCTCGTCGGCTGCCTCCTCTCGCCGGTCGCCAACCAGGTGTCGGTCGACTATCTCAAGACCGAGGATTTCGCCCGCCGTCCGCTCGCCTGGCTCGACCTGATCAGCCGCAACGAGGGCACGACGCTCAGCTATTCGCCGACCTTCGGCTACGACATCTGCGCACGCCGCATCTCGAGCCAGAGCCACGTAGCGGACCGTTTCGACCTGTCGCGCTGGCGCGTCGCGGGCAATGGCGCCGACATGATCCGCCCCGACGTGATGCAGAAATTCGTCGATGCCTTCGCCGACGCGGGCTTCAAGGCGAGCGCCTTCCTGCCGAGCTACGGCCTTGCCGAGGCGACGCTCGCGGTCAGCATCATGCCCCCGGGCGAGGGTATCGTCGTCGAGCTGGTCGAGGAAACCGAGCTGTCGGGCGCCGCAGGCGACGCCGGCCGGCCGACACGTTTCCGCGCGATCGTCAATTGCGGCAAGGCGGTCAAGGACATGACGATCGAAGTCCGCGACGAGGATGGCAACATCCTGCCCGACCAGACCGTCGGCAAGGTGTGGTGCACCGGCCCGTCGCTGATGACCGGCTATTTCCGCGACCCCGAATCGACCGCGGCCTGCATGAAGGACGGTTGGCTCGACACCGGAGATATGGGTTATCTGTCAGGCGGTTACATCTATATCGTCGGCCGCGCCAAGGACATGATCATCATCAACGGCAAAAATCACTGGCCGCAGGATATCGAGTGGGCGGTCGAGCAGCTCCCCGGCTTCAAGTCGGGCGACATTGCCGCCTTTGCGATCACCGCGCCGGGCGGCGAGGAGACCCCCGCGGTGCTCGTCCAATGCCGCACCAGCGACGAGGCCGAACGGCTCGCGCTGCGCGAGACGATTCGCGACCGCGTCCGTGCGATCACCGGCATGAATTGCCTCGTCGAACTGATCCCGCCGCGCACCCTGCCGCGCACCAGCTCGGGCAAGCTCAGCCGCTCGAAGGCGCGCGCGCAATATCTGGCCGGCGAAATCCAGCCCTTCGCGCTGGCGGCCTGAGGCGCGCAGGCGAGGCTTTCGGGCATTTCCTTTTTCGTCATCCCGGACTCGATCCGGGGTGACGGGGGGCCACGCGCCCCTCCTCCGCTGTCCCGCTGCGGGACGAAAAATCCAGCACCAAGAAGTGCATAGTTACCTTCGGGTAACCCGCGGGCGCTAAGCAGGCCCCGTGAAAAGCCTGCTGACCGACCAGATTGTTGCCAAGGATGTTTCTGTGCGGACCCTTTTGGGGCTGGGGCCGCGCGACGAGGATCTGGGGGACCTCCGACAGCTCCAGCTCGCGCCGCTCCGCGGCAAGGGTCCGCTGCGCCTGTGGGCGGGCGCGGCCATGGCGTTCGTCGCCGCCTTCACCATGGCGCCGTCGATGCCCTGGCCGATCGTCTGCGGCTGGCTCGCCTGTGCGCTTGCCTTCTGCCTCTGGTCGTTCAATCTCTTCGTAAAGCTTCCGCTCGGTGACCCCAAATTGTCGGGAATCACCGAATACCGGCTGTGCAACCGCCACGCCCTCTATGCCGCGGCGCTGTGGTCGGTCCCCTTCTGGCTGCGCGGCGCCGCGCCGCCGCTCGACCATGTGCTGTCGCTGTGGATGATCGTGTTGCTGATGATGCTGACACTGGCGATCATCGCGCACAGTATGCCGCGCGCCTGCCTGCAGTTCATCGTGCCCGTCAGCGTGTCGGCGGCTAGCGCGATGGTCGCCGCCGGATCGCCGCCGATGGCCGCGGTCGCCAGCCTCGCCGCGCTGATGCTCTCGGCCTTCTGCATCCGCTTCGGCCAGCAGCATGTCCGTTTCCGGCGCGCCGAGGAAACGCTGCACGAAAAGACCGAGACGGTCAGCCTGTTGCTCCGCGAGTTCGAGGAAACCTCGGCCGACTGGCTGTGGCAGACCGACAACAACCGCCGCCTCGTCCACGTCTCGCCGCGCCTCGCCTATGCGCTCGGCGGCACCGCCGAGGCGCTCGAGGGCGTGCCTTTGCTCCAGGCGCTGTCGGGCGATGCCTGGGAGACGGGCAATTTCTCGAAGACGCTGCACGACATGGCCGAGCGGATGAAGCGGCGGGAAAGCTTCTCGAACCTGATCGTTCCCGTCACGATCGGCGGCAAGCCGCGCTGGTGGGAGCTGTCGGCCTCGCCGCGCCTCGACGAAACGGGCAAGTTCCTGGGCTTCCGCGGCGTCGGGTCGGACGTCACCGAACAACATGCCAGCGCCGAACAGATCGCGCGCATGGCGCGCTTCGACAATCTCACCGGCCTGCCGAACCGCCTCAGCCTGCATGAGGATCTCGCCCGCGCGCTGTCGCAGGCGATCGACACCAAGTCGCGCTGCGCAATGCTGATGATCGATCTCGACCGCTTCAAGGCGGTGAACGATACGCTCGGCCACCCGACCGGCGACAAGCTGCTGGCGCAGGTTTCGGCACGGCTCAAGGGGATCATGGAGCGCGGGATGACCTGCGGCCGCCTCGGCGGCGACGAGTTTGCGGTCGTCCTCCACAATGTCGCCTCGGCGACCGCGGCGGAGGAGCTGGCCGAACGGATCATCCAGACGATCAGCCGTCCCTATGTGGTCGAGAACCACCAGCTCTTCGTCGGCGCCAGCGTCGGCTATGCGATCGGTCCGCAGGACGGCGCGACGGTCGAAACGCTCACCCGCAACGCCGACCTTGCGCTCTACAAGTCGAAGGACAAGGGCGGCAATGTCGTCGCCGCCTATGTCGCATCGCTCCACGCGCAGGCCGAGGAACGGCGCGTGATGGAGCAGGAACTGCGCGGCGCGCTCGATCGCGGCGAATTCGAACTCTACTACCAGCCCGTCGTCACCGCCGAGGACGGGACATTGAACGGCTTCGAGGCGCTGATCCGCTGGCACAACCAGAAGCTCGGCAACGTCTCGCCCGGGCGCTTCATCCCGCTTGCCGAGGACAGCCGCCTGATCGCGCCGATCGGCGAATGGGTGCTGCGCACCGCGTGCCACGAAGCGATGAAATGGCCGCAGAACCTGAAGGTCGCGATCAACGTGTCGGCCGAACAGCTCACCGATCCGGCCTTCGCCTCGGTCGTCGTCTCGGCGCTCGCGCAAAGCGGGCTCCCCCCGCAGCGGCTCGAGATCGAGGTTACCGAAAGCGTGTTCCTGCGCGACGGCGGCGGCGCCGCCCAACTGCTCGACCAGCTCATCGGGCTCGGCATCCGCCTCAGCCTCGACGACTTCGGTACCGGCTATTCGTCGCTCGGATATCTTCGCAAGACGCAATTTTCGACGATCAAGGTCGACCGCAGCTTCGTCGTCGGCGCCGCCAAGGGCAGCATCGAATCGATTGCGATCATCCGCGCCGTCGTCGCGCTCGCCGACAGCCTCGGCATGTCGACGACCGCCGAAGGCGCCGAGACCGAGGTCGAGGTCGATACGCTCCGCACCCTCGGCTGCAGCAACATCCAGGGCTATTATTACGGACGCCCGATGCCCGCCTCCGACGTGCTGATGCTGTTCCGTCGCCCCGACGCAGCGTCCACCGCCGCGGCCTGACGGCGACGACCGGAATGCTTCGCGCGACGAATCGAGCGACTTAACAAAAGGTTCCCCCGCTCACCGCATCGACGGCGCGATTCACCGCGAGATGGTTGGTGAGCTTTCGTGGCTGCGGCAAAGACGCTCCAACGCTTGAAGACAAGCCAAAACGGGGGTCGCCTTCCATGTTCCATCGTCGCTTCCTGGGTGCTTTCGCCCTGTGCGCCACGCTGCTGTCCAGCGTGCCCGCGATGGCCCGCGACTATCTGCAGTGCGTTCCTTTCGCCCGCGCCGAGTCGGGTGTCGAAATTCGCGGCAATGCCAAGACCTGGTGGGCACAGGCCGCCGGCGCCTACGAGCGCGGGCGGGAACCGCGCAAGGGCGCGGTGATGGCCTTCGCCGGCACCGGCGGCATGCCGCTCGGCCATGTCGCCGTCGTCAAGAAGATCGTCAGCGACCGCGAGATCCTGATCGACCATGCCAACTGGTCGCCGATCGGCGGCCGTCGCGGCCAGATCGAGCGCAACGTCCGCGTCGTCGACGTCAGCGCGTCGGGTGACTGGAGCTCGGTCCGCGTCTGGTACGCGCCGATCGGCGACCTTGGGCTGCGCGCCAATCCGGTGCAGGGCTTCATCTATGCCGATGGCGACGCGAAGCCCGACCACCGTTTCGGCGGCGGCGAGCCCAAATGGGCCGCGAACGACTGGAAGCCCGGCAACGGCCTCGACCTCGTCGTCGCCTCGCTCCGCTGAGCGGAAATTATTCCAGACACGTCATTGCGAGCGCAGCGAAGCAATCCAGGGCGGCCTGACGCTACTCTGGATTGCTTCGCTGCGCTCGCAATGACGATGGGTAGTTAGTCTTCCGACGCCGCGCCGCCCTCGCCGGCCGCATCCTCGAACCACGCCTCGACCTCGCCCGACAGCTTGATCGTCATCGGCTGGCCGAACCGGTCCTTCGACTTGCCCGCAGCGACGCGGATCCAGCCTTCCGAGATCGAATATTCCTCGACGTCGGTGCGCTCCTTGCCCTTGAAGCGGATGCCGATGCCGCGCTGCAGCACCTCCATGTCGAAATGGGGCGAGCGCGGGTTGGTCGACAGATGGTCGGGGGGCGTGTCGGTCATGATACAACTTCCGAAAAAAGAGAATGGCGCGGCCCTAGCTGGACCGCGCCATCCCAGTCAATGACAAGGCGTCGATCGGAGCGGCGTCAGAACCCCGCCTTCAGCGTCACGAAGAACTGCTGCGGCGCGCCAGCCAGCAGGGTCTGGCTGTCGCCGCTGTTCGCAAAACCGTTCGTCCCGATCGTCGAGACATAGGCCTTGTCGAACAGGTTCGTCGCATTCGCCTGGATCGAGATCTTCTCGTTCAGGCGATAGCCGATGCTGGCATCGACGATCACGAAGCCGCCGACCGCCGCGTCGTTGAGGTAGGAGTAATAGCGCTTCGACGTGTAGTTGGCGCCGATGCGCGCGAACAGATGGTCGTTGTCCCAGGTGATCTCGCCCTTCGCGAGATGCTTGGGCGAATTGACCACCGTCTTGCCCGCGGTCGCGACGATGACGGTGCCCGCCGCATTGACGACGTCATCCCGATATTCGGAGTCGTTGTACGCGTAGGAGGCGAAGAGCGAGAGTTCGGGGGTGACATTGAACGTCCCCGCCGCCTCGATGCCCCACGAGCGGACGTCGCCGACGTTGCTGAGGATTGCCGGATTGCCCTGGATGCCCGACCCGTTGGCGAAGGCGATGATCCGGTCCTTGAAGTCGACATAATAGCCCGCGATCACGCCCTGGAAGACGCGCGACTTGGTACGGAACCCCAGTTCATAGGTGGTCGAGGTTTCGGGCTTGAGATCGAGCGCATCGAAGCCCGCCTGCGTCGTCGCGAAGGGACCGCCGGTGGCCGACGATTCGAACGCGCGCATATTCTGGGTATAGCTCGCGAACAGCTCGTTATCGTCGTTCAGGCGATAGAGCAGGCCCGCCTGCGGCAGGAACCAGTCCTTCGCCTCGGTCCGCCCCGAGGCGAGACCGCCGCTGATGATCGGGGTCGCTTTGTTGGTGACGCGCAGCCCCTTCCACCCTGCGTTGAGGCGCAGCGCGCCCAGATCGAGCGTGTCCTGCACGTGATATTGCAGCGTCTGGGTGTTGAAATCGAACTCCCACTGCGTCGCGAGCGGGTCTTTCGGAAAGGTCAGGCTGCCGCGGCTCGGGGCTCCGCGCGTGTCGGCGAGGCCATAGAAGCGCCGCGCCTGGTTGAAGTCGTTATCCTCGTACCACATGCCGATTTCGACGGTGTTGGCGCCCAGCGTGACGCTACTCGACGCGACGATCCCATAGCGTTCGATCTCATATTCGGTGGTGCGGATCGTGATCGGCGCGCCGCCGGGGGTCACGACATAGGGCGTGTACCAGAGACCGCGGCCGTCGTTACCGTGATAATAGCCCTGCAGCTTCATCGACCAATAGTCGTTGAAGGGCACGTCGAGCCCGACGCCCGCCAGCCAGTCCTTGCGCAGCCCCGACGCGTCATAATAGGCGTCGTCGACCGTCTTGATCAGCAGCGGAAAGGTCTCGCCGACCCCGGCATAGGGCGCGACGAACGGCGTGCCTGCGGGGATCGTTCCGTTCGCGATCCCGGCATTATAGGCGGCGCGGGCATTCTGGTTCTGGTAGATGCTGGCGATCAGCACCGCATAGTCCCAGTTCTTCGCGAAATTGTCCCATTTGTAGCCGAGACGGCCGATCATCTCGGCGCTTAGGTCCTGATAGTCGTTCTCGCGGCGGTTCGAGTAGTTGACGAAGGCAAAGACCTGCCCGTCGCCGACCGGCTGGACGATGCGCGCATTGACCTGGTCCTGCCGCTGGGCGCCGTCGCCCTTCCACTTGTCGGCATCCTGCCAGGCATAGCTCAGCGACAGGCGCGGCCCGCCGGGGACGATCTCGCCGCTGTCGAGCCGCGCGAAGACGCGCTTGTTCTCGTCGCTGCCCCAGGTGCCGGCGACGTCGATGCCGAGCTGTTCGGCGGGCTCGCGCGAGAAGAATTCGATCGTCCCGCCAAGATTGCTCGACGATGCCGCGGCGAGCGAACCCGCGCCCTGCGCCACTTCGACGCGGCCGACATTCTCGCTGATGATCGCACGGCTGATGTGCAGGCCGTTATGGTTGCCATAGCTCATGTCGCCCAGCGGAATGCCGTCCAGCGTGAAGCCGAGCTGGTTCTGCGAGAAACCGCGGATCGAGATGCGCGACGACCATTCATAGGCCCCCAGGGGATCGGCCGACTGGAAATTCACGCCGGGCAGCTTGTCGATCGCCTTCAGCGGGCTGATTCCCGACACTTCCAGCGCGATGTCGGCGGCACCGATTTCCTGCACCTGCCGCGCCTCGCCCTGCCCGAGCACGACGATGTCGTCGCCATAGCCGGCCGCGTCATCGGCCGCGGCGTCGCCCGCCGCCCCGTCCACAGCCTCGTCCGCCAGCGCGGGCGTCGCGGCCAGCACCGCGATCGCCGCCACTCCGGCCCGCAAGCCGCGCGAAAAATAGGTCGTCATTCGGATATCCCCTTGTCCGGCACCGGAATGGCGCCGGGGTCGCGGGGGCTCTAGATCGGTCAGATTGCTGCACTGCGGCGAAGGCGTGACACGGCGATGACATGTCGATGAACCGTCTGTGAAAAAGGGGGGAAAATCGGCCTCAGGCGGCAGCGCGCGGCGGCGGCGCCTGCCGCTCTCCGCCGATGGGAAGGCGTTCGGCCAGCGGATAAAGCTGCTGCTCTTCGCGCTCGATCCGCATCCCCAGCGCATCGAGGATGCCGATGGTCTCGCCGCGGAACGCGTCCCAGTCGGCCTCGACCGCCTCGGGCGTCCAGCGCGCGTCATAGGCGGCGAAATCGCCCGCAATATGCCCCACCTCATCGACGAAGATCCTCGCGATCCGCATCACCTCGGCGTCGCCGCTCGACTGCATGCGCGGATAGAGCGCCCAATCTTCGCATTTCAGGTGTCGGACCAGCGTGTCGCGCAGCATCCCGCGCACCGCGGCGAGTTCGGTCGGGCGCGGCGGATGCGGCGCCGCGACCAGCGCCAGCAGGAAGCGCGACAGCGTCTCGATCGCCGCATGTTCGGCGCGCAGCCGTTCGATTTCGCGGATATTGGGCATGACCGATCCAGAGTGAGCGGTCCCTCGCCGCCTCCCTATCGCGAAGGCGATGAAGGGACCGTAAATGAAGGCGTCACAATCGCCGCCATTGTGGCAATTTGGTCCGCCGGTCAGTCGGCCGCTAATTGTTGTTGCACTCGCCCCCGGTGCAATCATCCTTGGTGTCACCCAGCGCGACGAGCAGCCCGACACCGACGAGCGCCGCGACCCCGACGACGATCAGTCCCGCATTGCCGCCCGACAGGTTGCTGCGCCCCTTCCCCGGCGCCGGTCCGGCGGACGCGGCGGTCAGCCGCATCCCCGCAAGCGTCAGTTGCGGCGCGCGCTCGCCGCCGCGAAAGCCCAGCTCGACCCCCTCGCCGATCCGCGACCGCCAGCTCTGGAGATCGCCGCCGCCGCGATAGTGCATCGGCGCGATCGTCAGCCCCGCGCGCACCTGCCGGTCCTCGCGCGTCCCGCCGCCCAGCGGGATGCGGACCCGCGCCCCCGCAAAGCCCCCCATCGCGACCGGCCCCGCGTCGCCATCGGGCTGCGGCGCGACCGGAACCGTCTGCGCGTGCAGCGGCGCGGCAGCGGTGGCGACGAGCGCCAGCGCAAGCATCGATTGTCGCATGATACCATCCTCCCGCCCGCAACCTGCGGCGCGATTATGGCCTAATGATGAAGTCTGCCGGACGACTAGCGGGGGGCCGCCTTCGCCCTACCCGACGCGGCCTTCCGCGTGACGCCGGTCAAAGACCTGGTCGATGCGCGTCAGAACGCGCTCGATCCGCGGGATCATGAAATCCATGAACGCACGCAACTTCAAGGGCTGCAGCGCTTGGGCGGAATGTACCAGATGGACCGGGATCGGCGCCGGGCTGTCGGACTCAAGGATGGGAACCAACCGACCTTCGCTGACCCCGACCGACGCCTGATACGACATGATCCGTGCTACACCGAGACCTTTGATCGCGCCGTCGATGACGCCGTCGGCAGTGTTAATCGAAAAACGCGGCCGGATGGCTATCGACGCTGCGTCGCCTCCGATGCCGAACGGCCATTGGCGATAGGTCTGCAGCCCCTCGAAAGCGATGCACGCATGACCGGACAAATCGGAGGGTTTTTCGGGCGCAGCGTGGCGCGCGAGATAGTCGGGGCTGGCACAAACGACCCACCGCACTTGACCAACCCGGCGCGCGATCAGGCTGCTGTCGGGAAGGTTGCCGATCCGCACCGCCACGTCGACATGATTTTCGACCAGATCGACCACCGCATCCGAAAGCACCAGTCGCACCGTCACATCGGGATAGATCGCCAGAAAATCATGAACGATCGGCGCGACGTGCAGCTTGCCGAACATGATCGGCGCCGTGACCAGCAATTCGCCGCGGGGCGCTCGATATTCGCCCGAGGCGGCGCGTTCCGCTTCGCCCAAATCCTCGAGAATGCGCCGCGCCGTGGCAAGGAAGGGGGCGCCTTCCTCGGTCGGGATGAGTCGGCGGCTGGTCCGGACAACCAGCCGGGTACCCAGCCTTGCTTCCAGATCCGATACCCTGCGGCTCACGGTCGCCAGCGGAATGCCGAGGGCGCGCGACGCAGCGGAAAGACTGCCGCCGTCGATCGCGGCGACAAGCGTCCGCATGGCCTCGAACCGATCCATCTTCCTCCCATAATATGGAAGGATGGTTTTCGCAATCGACCAATACTCTCGGAAATATGGAGGATCTATATCAGCGGCAGGCCAACCCCGGCCCCCAGACGAAAGGTCAAACCCATGTCCCTGATCCCCACTCCCGCGACGATCGAGGCGGCGCCCGCCGCATCGCAAGCAATGCTTCAGGCCGTAAAGGCCCAGATCGGCAGCGTCCCCAACCTGTTCCGGCTGGTCGCGACGAGCCCGCAGACGCTCGAAGGCTATGTCGGCCTGATGGGCGCGCTCGGCAAGGGCAGCCTGCCCGCCGCGACGCGCGAGCGGATCGCGCTGGCCGTCGCCGAGATAAACGGCTGCGGCTATTGCCTCTCCGCCCACACCTATCTCGGGCGCAATGTCGCCAAGCTCGACGATGCCGAGATGACCGCGAACCGCAGCGGCGCGTCGAACGACCCGGTCGCCGATGCCGCCGTCCGCTTCGCCGCCGCGCTTGTCCACAATCGCGGCCATGTCGCCGAGGCCGATGTCGCTGCGCTTCGCGAGGCAGGCTATACCGATGCACAGGCGCTCGAGATCGTTCTGCACGTCGCGCTCAACAGCTTCACCAACTACGTCAACGAAGCCTTCCGAACCGAGATCGACTTCCCCATCGTCCAGGCGCGAACCCCCGCCTGAACCGCGCGGAAACGGGCGCCGCTTCTCCGTCCCCTAGCGGCGCCCACCCCTCACCCTGCCAACAGGAACCCGTCATGACCCAATATCTGATCCGCGCCGTCGCGATCGCCCTGCTTGCTGCGGCCCCGCTTTCGGCCGAGGCCGCGCCCGCCGCGTCGGCGCCCGCCGCCGCATCGGCGATCCACTCCACCAGCTACCATTTCGCGACCGTAAACGGCCGCAAGATCTTCTATCGCGAAGCCGGCGACCCGGCGGCGCCGACGATCGTGCTGCTCCACGGCTTTCCGAGTAGCAGCCAGATGTATCGCGACCTGATCCCGCAGCTGGCCGACAAATTCCATGTCATCGCGCCGGACTATGTCGGCTTCGGCCAGTCCGACGCGCCGCCCGCGTCCGAATTCGACTATAATTTCGACAATCTCGCCGCGCATGTCGCGGGCCTGATCGATCAGCTCGGGCTCAAATCCTACGTCCTCTATATGCAGGACTATGGAGGCCCGGTCGGCTTCCGGCTCTTCGCGCAGCGCCCGACGCAGGTGAAAGGCTTCGTGATCCAGAACGCCAACGCCTATCTCGACGGCGTCGGCGATCCGGTCAAGCAGGCACTGCTGCCCATCGGCCAACAGCGCAACGCTGCGTCGGAAACCAGCGCGCGCACCCTCCTCACGCTCGACACGACCCGGTTCCAGTACAGCTATGGCGCAAAAAACCCGGACGCGATCAATCCCGACAATTGGACGATCGATCAGGCGCTGCTCGACCGTTCCGGCAACGACGCGATCCAGCTCGACCTGTTCGAGGATTATCGCTCGAACGTCGCGTCTTACGACAAATGGCACGCGCTGTTCCGTCAGTATCGGCCGAAGACGCTGATTCTGTGGGGCAAGAATGATCCGATCTTCATCGCGCCAGGCGCCGAAGCCTATAAGCGCGACCTGCCCGATGCGCGCCTCGTCTGGCTCGACGCCGGCCATTTCGTGATCGACGAAAATGCCGTGACGATCGGCCGCGAAATCAAGGCAAGCTTCGCCGGCCGCTAGTCTCGGGAACAGGGCGGCGTCGGTCGGGGGCAGCGCGTCCCCGGTCGGCGCCGCGATCACGCGATGCTACGCCACTCCCCCAACCCCAAGTCCCCGATCTCCCACGCTCCTATGCGCCACCTCACCAGCCGCAGCGTCGGGAACCCCACTGCAGCGGTCATCCGGCGGACCTGGCGGTTGCGGCCTTCGGTGATGGTGAGTTCGAGCCACGCATCGGGCACGCTCTTGCGGTATCGCACCGGCGGGTCGCGGTCCCAGAGCTGGGGCGGGTCGATGCGGCGGACGGTGGCGGGGCGCGTCGGGCCGTCGTTCAGCGTGACCCCGCGGCGGAGCGCCGCCAGCGCGGCGTCGTCGGGCTCGCCCTCGACCTGCGCCAGATAGGTTTTGGGCGTCTTGTGCTTCGGCGACGAAATCCGCGCCTGCAGCGCGCCGTCGTCGGTCAGGATCAGCAGCCCCTCGCTGTCGCGGTCGAGCCGGCCGGCGGGATAGACGCCGGGCACGTCGATATAGTCCGACAGCGTCGCGCGCGCGGTTTCGCCACTGGCGATCATGCTCTTGTCGGTGAATTGCGACAGCACGCCATAGGGTTTGTTGAACAGGATCAGGCGGCTCATGCGTTGGGCTCCCACCTATCCCAACAGACCTATCATGTTCCCCCGCGAAGGCGGGGGCCCATCACCGGACTGCGCAAAATAGCACCGGCGGAAGATGGGTCCCCGCCTTCGCGGGGACACACATTCCTATGTCGTCGCCGAGTTTACGCCGCTTCCTTCTTGCGGCTCGCCTTCTTCCGCTCGTGCGGGTCGAGGATCGCCTTGCGGATGCGGATGTTCTTCGGGGTCACTTCGACCATCTCGTCGTCGTCGATATAGGCGATCGCCTGTTCCAGCGTCATGCGGCGCGGCGGGGTCAGGCGGATCGCGTCGTCCTTGCCCGTCGAACGGAAGTTCGTGAGCTGCTTCGACTTCATCGGGTTGACTTCCAGATCCTCGGGCTTGGCATTCTCGCCGATGATCATGCCCTCATAGAGCGCCTCGCCGGGCGAGACGAACAGGATGCCGCGTTCTTCGAGCGGGCCGAGCGCGTAGGCGACGGCTTCGCCATTGCCGTTCGAGATAAGGACGCCGTTCTTGCGCCCCTCGATCACGCCCTTGTAGGGCCCGTATTTCTCGAACAGCCGGTTCATGATGCCGGTGCCGCGCGTGTCCGACAGGAATTCGCCGTGATAGCCGATCAGGCCGCGCGACGGGCCGCTGAAGGTGATGCGCGTCTTGCCGCCGCCCGACGGGCGCATGTCGGTGAGGTCGGCCTTGCGGATCTGCATCTTCTCGACGACCGTGCCCGAATGTTCGTCGTCGACGTCGATGACGACGGTTTCATAAGGTTCGGTGCGCGCGCCGCTCTCGTCGGTGCCGTACAGCACCTTCGGGCGGCTGATGCCGAGTTCGAAGCCCTCGCGGCGCATCGTCTCGATGAGCACGCCAAGCTGGAGCTCGCCGCGCCCGGCGACCTCGAAGCTGTCCTTGTCGGCGCTTTCGGTGATGCGGATCGCGACGTTCGTCTCGGCCTCGCGGAACAGGCGGTCGCGGATCATGCGGCTCGTCACCTTGCTACCCTCGCGCCCCGCCATCGGGCTGTCGTTGACGGCAAAGCGCATCGACAGCGTCGGCGGGTCGATCGGCTGCGCGGCGATCGGCTCGCTGACGCTGGTGTCGGCGATCGTGTTCGCGACGGTCGCGTTGGTCAGGCCTGCGATCGCGACGATGTCGCCCGCCTTGGCTTCCTCGACCGGCACGCGGTCGAGGCCGCGGAAGGCGAGCAGCTTCGACGCGCGGCCGGTCTCGATGACCTTGCCGTCCATGTCGAGCGCGTGGATCGGCTGGTTGACCTTGACCGTGCCCGACTGGACGCGGCCGGTCAGGATGCGGCCGATGAAATTGTCGCGGTCGAGCAGCGTCGCGAGGAAGGTGAAGGGCGCGTCCTCGTCGAGGCCCGGGGTCGGCACATGGCTGACGATCGTCTGGAACAGCGGCTCGAGCGTGCCCTCGCGCGCTTCGGGGTCGGGCGAGGCATAGCCGCCGCGGCCCGAGGCGTAGAGGATCGGGAAGTCGAGCTGTTCGTCATTGGCTTCGAGGGTCAGGAACAGTTCGAACACTTCGTCGAGCACTTCGGCGGCGCGCGCGTCGCTGCGGTCGATCTTGTTGACGACGACGATCGGCTTCAGGCCGAGCGCGAGCGCCTTGCCGGTCACGAACTTGGTCTGCGGCATCGGGCCTTCGGCCGCGTCGACGAGCAGGATGACCCCGTCGACCATGGAGAGGATACGCTCGACCTCGCCGCCGAAGTCGGCGTGGCCCGGCGTGTCGACGATGTTGATGCGCGTCGCGTCGTCGCCTTCGCCCCACTCGACCGAGGTGCACTTAGCCAGGATGGTAATCCCGCGCTCCTTCTCCAGGTCATTGGAATCCATAGCCCTTTCCTCAACACGCTGGTTGTCGCGGAAGGTGCCCGACTGGCGGAAAAGCTGGTCGACGAGGGTGGTCTTGCCATGATCGACGTGGGCAATAATGGCGATATTGCGCAAAGACATGCGGAGAGGGCCTTGATGGGAGGGGGCAGCGCGCAGAGCGCCGCGAAACGCCGCGCCCCTAACAGAAGCGCTGCTGCATCGCAACAAAATTGCCGATGCGCTGCCTGAAGGCGCCGCGCCTGGACCAGCGGGCCGCGCGGCCCCGCTACGCCAGCCGGATCTCGGGTTCGACCCAGCCTTGCGCCTGCGGACCAGCGGCGATCGCCGCCTCGATCCGCGCGATCCCGTCAGTGATCTTTGCCGAATTGGCGCAAATGCCGCCACACGCCTCCTGCAGGGCTTTCAGCGCGGCGAGCTGTTCGGTCGCCTTTTCCGTCTTGCCCAGCGTCGCCTGCGCTATGCCGAGGTCGCGCCGCGCGTCGATCATCTTTTCGTCATAGCGCAGCGCTGTCTCGAACGGCTTGACCGCGCGCGCGTAATCGCCTTGCGCCATCAGGCTGGCGCCGAGCAGATAATTGGCCTGCGGATTCTTCGGCACCGCCGCGACGATCTTGCGAAACGCCTTCGCGGCTGCGGCGTAATTGCCCGTCGCATAGGCGTCGGCACCCGCCTGATAGTCGGCGGTCGGGTCATAAGCGGCCGCAATCTGGTCGGGGGTCGAACCTCCCCCGCCGACGTCGCCGTCCGCCGCGACTGCTGGCGGCGCGGCAAACAATGCGCAGGCCGCGAACAGGCCAAACGAAGACCGATAGTGCATGACGACCTCTCCCATGGCCGAGTCAAGCCGCGAGGCTAACACAGCGGGGCCCAGCGGGAAACGGTCAGATCGCTGCGATCAACCGCTCGATCTCGCGCCCCGCCAAATGCGCCGCACGTACCAGATTCGCATGAAAATCGTCCGCGCTGGCGCCGTTGGCTTCGTCGGTCACCGCCTTGATCGCCGCCCACGGTTTGCCGAGCCGCGCCGCCACCTGGGCAACCGCACCGACCTCCATATCGACCAATGTCGCGCCAAGCGATTTGAGGTCCGCCGCAGCGTCGGGACTAGCGACGAAGCTGTCGCCGCTCGCGATCCGTGCGTGCGGCAGGCCGAGCCCCGGGTCGGGCATCGCCGCGAAATGCGATTCGCCCGCTTCGCCGATCGGCCACTCGCCCGCGCGGTAACGGCGGAACCGGCCGGGCTCGTTCGCGCCATAATCATGCTGCACCGCCTCGGCGAGCCAATACGCGCCGGGGGCCGCACCCAGCGACCCGCAAGTGCCACTCATCACCAACAGATCGGCATCGCCGCCGATCATCCCGGCGGCGAGCGCGGCATTGACCTTGCCGAGGCCCGAGATGACGATGGTCAGGTCGTGGCCGTTCACGGTGAGGTGGCGCGGGGCGAAGACGCCATCGCGCTTCGTTCCCGCATCGGCGAACAGCGCATCGCCTTCTTCGGCGAGCGCGGCGAGGATCAAAATGTTGGCCATGGCGGCTGTGTAGCGACCGCAAGGCCGGATGGAAGAGGATTCGCGCAGAGATGATGCCAACCGACCGGTTTGCGCCTACAAAAGCCCCGCCGCGCGCATCGCCGCCACCGCATTCTCGAGCCGCTCGTTGCCGTCGCCATCGACCCACGCCCAGCGCAGGTTCCGCCGCTCGAGCTCGCCGATCGCGACGTCCATGAACTGGCGCCGTGCGAGGTCGCTGCCGAACAGGCGCGTTCCATCCTCCTCCCACGGCAGATCCATCGCCGGGACGAGATAGAGGTCGGCGGGCTCGTCCCATAGGTCGATCTCGGGCAAGCGCCGACCGAGCAGCATGACCGCCCAAGCCTGCGTCATCAGCGGGTCGGTGTCCGATACCAGCCACTCGGGATTTTGCGCAAGCGCCGCCCGCGTCGCCGCGACATGGCCGTCGAAGATCGCGAGCAGGTCGATCTCGTCGAACTCGGTGCCGTGCTCTTCGGCATAGGTGCGCCCATATTCGGGAACGACGAGCGCGCCGAGGCGAAAGGCAAGTCGCGGCGCGAGCGTCGACTTGCCCGTGCTTTCGGCACCGTGGAGACAGATATGGCGTGTCATTCGGGGATCGCGCCGGTCAACGCCGCGCGGCGCCACTGGATCAGTCCATCGATCGACAGGCCGAGCAGGACGACATAGACCGCGCTCGTCGCATAGAGGCCGCGCCACGCGAACAGCGGCACCGCGATCAGGTCGACGGCGATCCACAGCCACCAGCTTTCGACGCGCCGCCGCGCGAGCAGCCATTGCGCGGTGATGCTCATCATCGCGATGCCGCCGTCGATCCATGGCGCGGCGGCGTCGGTGAAGCGGTGCATCGCGGCGCTCCAGACGATCCAGGCGGCGAAAGTGACGCTGCCCCAGATCCAGCGCGCGCGTTCGCTCAGCCAGCCGACCGGGATGCCACTGTCCTCGCGTGCCCGGACCCAGGCGATGAGGCCATAGAGGTTGAGGACGAGGAAAAAGCCCTGCAGCAGCATGTCGCTGTACAATTTCGCCTCGAAGAAGACGAAGGCGTAGAGGCTGACTGCGACGAGCGCGAAAGGGTAGTTCCACACGCTGCGCAGCGCGACGAGCGCGACATTGATGAGGACCAGCGCGGCGGCCAGCCATTCGATCCAGCTCATGCCGGCGCCTCATCGCTCCGCGCGCGCGTCCACAGACCGTCGCGGCTGATCCGCCGCTCCGGTGGACGGCGCAGCACCGACCAGCCGGCGCGCGCAACCCACCCGAGCTTGGCGAGACGCGAGGTCCCCGCGCGGTGGTCCCACGCATGATCGCCGCGCGCCCGCACCTCGCGCGCGATGTCGCCATAGATGCCGGCGGCGGCGAGCACCGCCCAGCGGCTGCGCGGAGGCAGCTTGCGCGCACCCCAGCGCGCCGACGCCTCATATTCCCCGGCCATTTCGGCGAGCCATTTCGCCATGACCGCAAGCCGCGAACGATAGGCGGGGTGCATATGCTGGCCGGGTGGAATATCGAGTTCGACCATCCAGTCGACGGGCAGGTAGCAGCGATCGGCGGCAGCATCCTCGGCGACGTCGCGCGCGATGTTTGCGAGCTGGAAGGCGATGCCGAGGTCCGAGGCGCGGTCGAGCGTGGTCGTATCCTTGGGGTTGATCCCCATCACCAGCGCCATCGCGACGCCGACGGCGCCCGCGACATGATAGCTGTAGCGCAGCAGGTCGGCCTCGCTGCGCGGACGCCAATCCTTCGCGTCAAGCTCGAAGCCCGCGACGATGTCATCGATCACGGAGCGTGGAATAGCGATTTCGGTCAGCAGCAGCCCGAGTGCGTCGAACGCGGGCTCGCCCGTCGGTTCGCCCGCGAACGCCTTGTCGGTCTGCGCGCGGATATGGGCGACCGCAGCGGCGGGATCTTGTCCCGGCCGCATCGTCCCGCCATGATCCTGCCCGTCGGTCAGGTCGTCGGCGGCGCGGCACCAGGCGTAAAGCAGCCAGACGCGCTCGCGCGTGATCCGGTCGAACAACCGGCTGGCGAGCGCGAAGCTTTTCGATCCGCGCGCGATGCTGTCGTGCGCGAAACCGTGGAGGGCCTGTGCATCATAGGCCTCCTCTGAGGTCATTACAGATTTTCGGCCTTCATCGCGAAGATCGTCTGGTGTGGAACGTAAGACGCCATCTTGTCGAGCAGCTCGTCGAGGCCCGCGTCGACGATCATAATCCCGGCATGCGCGGGGCGGATGAAGCCGACCTCGACCATCTTGCGGTTGAACGCGATCAGCTCGTTGTAGAAGCCCGCCGCGTTCAGCACCCCCACCGGCTTGCTGTGATAGCCGAGCTGCGCCCAGCTGATCGCCTCCCACAATTCGTCCATCGTGCCGACGCCGCCGGGAATGGTCAGGAAACCGTCCGAAAGGTCGGTGAACATTTTCTTCCGCTCGTGCATGCCGCTGACGACGTGGAGCTCGGTGCAGCCGCGGTGCGCGACCTCGGCGCCGACGAGTGCCTCGGGGATGATTCCGATCACTTCGCCGCCGGCTTCCAAGGCGCTGTCGGCGACCGCGCCCATCAGCCCGAGCCGGCCGCCGCCATAGACAACACCGATGCCGCGCTCCGCGAGCGTGCGGCCGACATGGCGCGCGGTTTCGATATAGATCGGATCGTCGGGGGTCGCGGACCCGCAATAGACGGCCAGGCGTTTCATCATGTTTCCAACATCAATTGGGCGGTCGCCTTGGCACTGCCGACGACGCCGGGGATTCCCGCGCCCGGATGCGTCCCCGCGCCGACGAAGTAAAGATTGGAAATCACATCGTCGCGATTGTGAGCGCGGAACCACGCACTTTGCCACAGCACGGGCTCAAGGCTGAAAGCGCTGCCAAGATGCGCCGACAGGTCGCGGCCGAAATCTTGCGGCGTGTAGTGGAAGCGGGTGACGAGGTTGGCGCGCAGGCCGGGCGCCACGCGGCGCTCGACCTCATCGAGGATCGCGTCGGCGAATTGCTCGCCGAACGCGCCGTCCCAATCGGCCTTGGCCTTGCCGAGATGCGCGACGGGGGCGAGCGCGTAGAAGGCCGAATGGCCCGGCGGCGCCATGGCAGGATCGGTGATGCTCGGATGATGGAGATAGAGCGAGAAATCCTCGGGCACCGTGCCGCCGTAAATGTCGTCGAGCAGCCCCTTGTAGCGCGGACCGAAAAGAATGCTGTGGTGCGCGATATCGGGATAATCGCCCCTCACGCCGAAATGAACGACGAAGAGCGAGGGCGACCAGCGTTTGCGCGTCAGACGCTTCGCGACCTTGGCGCCGCGCCGGTGAACCAGCAAATCCTTGTAGCTGTGCATCAGATCGCCGTTGCACGCGACCAGGTCGGCGTCGGCGTGCCAGCCGCTCGTGGTCGTCACGCCGGTGACACGGTCGTCGGCGGTTTCGATCTTCGCCGCCGGATCGCCCAGCCGGAGCACGCCGCCAAGCCTTTCGAACAGCCGCACCATCGCACGCACCAGGGCATTGGTCCCGCCCCGCGCGAACCAGACGCCGCCGTCCTTTTCGATCGTGTGGATGAGCGCGTAGATGCTGCTCGTCGTCATCGGATTGCCGCCGACCAGCAAGGTGTGAAAAGACAGCGCCTGCCGCAGACGCTCGTCGTCGACATAGGACGAAACAATCGAATAGACGCTGCGCCAGGCCTGGTATTTCATCAGCGCAGGCGCGGCGCGGATCATCGACGCGAAGTCGAGGAAGGCAACCGCGCCGAGCTTCACATAGCCCTGTTCGTACACGCCCCTCGAATAATCGAGGAAACGGTCGTAGCCGTCGATGTCGGCGGGGTTCAGCTTTGCGATCTCGGCGCGCAACGCCGCCTCGTCGTTCGAATAATCGAAGTTGGTGCCGTCGGGCCAGTTCAGACGATAGAAGGGCATCACGGGCATGAGATCGACATCGGCCGCCATATCCTGGCCGCTGAGCGCCCACAGTTCCTGCAGGCACGGCGGATCGGTGATCACGGTCGGACCGGCGTCGAAGGTGAAACCGTCCTTCCGCCAATGATAGGCGCGCCCGCCGGGCTTGTCGCGCGCCTCGACGATCGTGGTTTGAACACCCGCCGATTGCAGCCGGATCGCGAGCGCGAGCCCACCGAATCCGGCGCCGATGACGATCGCGCGGCGGGTCATTTCCAGTCCAATCTCGAAAGCGCCGCAATCGCGCGGCCGACGGGTACGGGCGGTTTGCCCGACAATATCCTGAGCTTGTCGGCGGCGTTCGGCCGTCCGGCATAGAAGCGCGCGATGAGGCCCGGCGACAGGCGATAGAAGCGCTCGAAGATGCGGTAGCGTTCGGCGGGTTCGGCGGCGCGGAAGAGCATCGCGCCGAGCATGCGATAGAAGCGCTGGCGGCGCCAGGATGCCGCGGCGCGATCGCGCAAAAGGATCGGCAGATCGGCACTGCCGATCAGATCGGGCAACGCCGCGGCGGTTCGTACGGCGTCGGGCAGCGAATATCCCGTGAGGGCATGAAACACCCCGGCGCGCACGCCGATCCGCGCGGTGCGGTCCGATTCGGGCCAGAGGCGGTCGAAATCGCCGGCGACGACCACCGGAAGCACGCCGGTTTCCTCGCGCGTGGTCGCGGTCACATTCCATTGGCGCCGCGCCGCATAGTCGGCGATCCGGCCCCGGACCGCCGCAACGTCGAGATCGGGGCTGTCGCTATAATAGGTGTCCTCGACGAAGATCGTCTCGGCATCGAACGGGAGCAGATAGACGAAGCGGTAGCCGTCCAGCTGTTCGACGGTAGCATCCATCACGAGGGGGCGGTCGATGCCATGCCCGCCCTCGACGGTCAGCGCCTGGCCGACGAATTTCTGCCAGCCGCAATCAAGGTCCGAAAGCTTGCCCGCGCCGCGCGCGTCGATGACATGCTTCGCGGAAAGCCGCCCGCCACGCGCCAGCAGCAGATGGTCGGGCGCGACATGCTTGGCCTTGTCGGCGATGATGCGGCCCTCGGGCAGCGCCACCGCGACCGCCTCGGCCAACGCTTCGCCGGGAATGCTCTTATACCCCATGCGCAGCGTCCGGGCGTGCGCGGGGAAGGCGACGTCGTACCGATCCCAATGATACCGGACGAGCGGTGCGACGAGCCAGCGGTCGCGCTTCGCGATGTCGCTGTCGAAGAAGGACCAGATATGATTGCCGCCGATCGGGCCGGGCTCGACCAGCCGGACGTCGAGGCCCGGCCGCTTTGCCGCGAGCGCGAGCGCCGCGAGCCCGCCCGCGAGCCCGCCGCCGACGATCGCTATGTCACAAGAGTCGGTGTTCGACGCGGCCATGCGTCCGCCCTAGCCGCAGCGCGCGCGGGCGGCTATCGCTTCGTGCATGGCGGCGATCCTTTTCTCCGCGCTCGCGATGACGCTGATCGTCGGGGTGCGCTATCTGATCAGCAGCGGCGGCTTCGCGCTGGCGACGCGGATTAAGCACCCGGGCCTCTATCGCGGCCTCGAACCGCAGATGAAGCGCGAGATCGGCTGGAGCCTTGCGAGCGCCGCGATCTACGGCATTCCGGCGGGCGTCGTCGCCTGGGGATGGCAGGTGCACGGCTGGACGCGCATCTACACCGACGTTCACGCTCTTCCGCTCTGGTATTTGCCGGTCAGCCTGCTCGCCTATCTGATGCTCCACGACACATGGTTTTACTGGACCCACCGCTGGATGCACCGGCCCCGCTGGTTCCGCATCGCGCATGCGGTGCACCATCAGAGTCGCCCGCCGACCGCGTGGGCGGCGATGAGCTTTCACCCGGTCGAGGCGATCACCGGCGCGGTGGTCATCCCGGCGCTGGTGTTCCTGATCCCGATCCATGTCGCGGTGCTGGGGCTGGTGCTGACGATCATGACCGTGATGGGCGTCGGCAATCATATGGGATGGGAGATGTTCCCGCGCGCGCTGGTGCATGGACCCGCGGGGCGCTGGCTGATAACCGCGACGCATCACGAGGCGCATCACGCCGCCTATCGGGGGAATTATGGGCTCTATTTCCGTTTTTGGGACAAGGCGTGCGGCACGGATATCGGGCTCGGTTCTTTTGCCGCTGCTGCTGACCGCCGCGAGCGCGCCGCCGACGGTTGAGGTCAGCGTCGCCGGCCTGCGCAACGACAAGGGCCAGATTCTCGTCTGCCTGACCACGAACCCCAAGGCTTTCCCCGATTGCAGCAAGGACAAGGCCTCGGTGCGGATGGCGGTCAAGGCGGTCGACGCCGGCAATTTCGTGATCCACGCGCCCGCCGACGGCACCTATGCGATCGCGGTGGTGCATGACGAGAATGCCAACAACAGGATGGATATGGCGCTGTTCCTGCCGAAGGAAGGCTTCGGCTTCTCGCGCAACCCGGCGATCGGCATGGGGGCCCCGAGCTTCAAGTCGGCGAGCTTCGTGGTGACGGGCGACACGCGCCAGTCCATCCGGATGAAATATATGCTGTAAGCACGGCCCGGCGAGGGATGGCGCCAGGCGACGGATCTTTCGTGTTTCGCGCGAAGGCACAAAGGCGCAAGGAAGAGGACAAAAGAGGAGAAAATATCGATGCGCAAGCCCGTCTGCTTCGGCGCCAGCCTTCTCATTCTCGCCGCCCAGCCCGCCTTCGCCGGGCAAGCGACCGCGGAAACCGAATCCGCTTCCGCCCCGGCCTCCGCAATGGGCAGCGCGCGGCTGGGGCCCGAGCGCCGATTTACCGGTGCCGACCTCTTCGACCTGGCCATCGCGTCCGATCCGCAGATCAGCCCTGACGGCCGCCGCATCGCCTATGTCCGGCGACAGAATGACATCATGACCGACCGCGCGGTCGGCTCGATCTGGCTGATCGATACGACGACCGGCGAGGAAATCCCGCTGGTCGCCAATGAAGGCGCAACCTTCGCGCCGCGCTGGTCGCCCGACGGCGGACGTCTCGCCTATGTCTCGACCGCGGGCGGCTCGGCGCAACTGTGGGTGCGCTGGATGAGCGGCGGCGAAGCCGTTCGTCTCACCGGCCTGCCGACCCCGCCCTCCTCGCTCGCCTGGTCGCCCGACGGCCGCTCGATCGCCTATACGATGCTGGTCAAGGACGATGAGCCGAGCGTCGGCAGCGCGCCGAAGAACAAGCCCGAGGGCGCCAAATGGGCCGAACCGCTCGAGGTCCACGACCTCCTTGCCTTCAAGGCCGACGGCGAGGGATTCCTCGAGCCCGGTTTCGAGAAGATATTCGTCGTTCCCGCGACCGGCGGTTCGCCGCGCCAGCTGACCTTCGGCCCCTATCACGACACCGGCCCCTTGAGCTGGTCGCGCGACGGCCGCACCCTCTATTTCAGCGCGAACCGCAAGCCCGATTGGGAGCGCGACCCCGTCGAGAGCGAAATCCACGCGCTCGACGTCGCGAGCGGCGCGGTCACCGCGCTCACCGACCGCAACGGTCCCGATGCGAATCCGCTCGTTTCGCCGGACGGGTCGAAAATCGCCTACCTCGGCTTCGACGACAAGCGGCGCGCCTATGAGAACACCCAGATCTACGTCATGAACCGCGACGGATCGGGCAAGCGCAGCCTGACCGCAAACTGGGATTACAGCGTCGATGCGATCCAGTGGGCCGCCGACGGCAAATCGGTTTACGCGCAATATGACGATCATGGCGAAACCAAGGTCGCGCGCATCGGCCTCGACGGCTCGGCACGCACCGCCGCGACCGGCCTTTCGGGCGGCGGGCTCGACCGGCCCTACACCGGCGGCAGTTTCAGCGTGTCGGATGGCGCCGCGATCGCCTTCACCGGCGGCACCGCGCAGCGCCCCGCCGAGGCACAACTCGCGCGCGGAGGCAGCGCGCGCATTCTGACCGACCTCAACCGGTCATTGCGCGAAGTGAAATCGCTCGGCGCGGTGCGCAAGATCACCGCCGCCTCCAGCCACGACGGCAAGACGATCGAGGGCTGGCTGACCCTGCCGCCCGGCTATCGCGAGGGACAGCGCGTGCCGCTGATCCTCGAAATCCACGGTGGGCCGTTCGCGGCCTATGGCGGTCATTTCTCGACCGACAACCAGCTTTACGCCGCCGCTGGCTATGCCGTCCTCTCGGCCAACCCGCGCGGTTCGACCAGCTACGGCGCGGCCTTCGCGAACGAGATCGACAAGGCCTACCCGGGCAATGACTATTTCGACCTCATCAGCATCGTCGATCGCGCGATCGAACTCGGCATCGCCGACCCGAAAGCACTCTTCGTCACCGGCGGTTCGGGCGGCGGCGTACTGACCAGCTGGATCGTCGGCAAGACCGACCGTTTCAAGGCGGCGGTCGCGCAAAAGCCGGTGATCAACTGGACGTCGCAGGCGCTCACCGCCGACGGCCCCGGCTTCTTCGGCCCCTATTGGCTGGGCGCCGAGCCGTGGGAAAAGCCCGACCTCTACTGGTCGCTTTCGCCGCTGTCGCTCGTCGGCAATGTGAAGACCCCGACCTTGGTCATCGTCGGCGCCGAGGATTATCGCACCCCGGTGAGCGAGTCAGAGCAATATTATACCGCGCTCCGCCTGCGCGGTGTGCCGACCGCGCTGATCAAGGTGCCCGGCGCCAGCCACGGCGGGATCGCCGCGCGCCCGTCGCAGTCGGCCGCGAAAGCCTCAGCGATCCTCGCCTGGTTCGAGAAGTACAAGAAAGGCTGGTCGCCGCCGCCGACGGACGACTAGGGTCCGCGTCACAAGCCTGTCATCACGAGGGCATAGCCCGACCCGGCATCCGGTTCCGGAACGAGGCAAGCGCATGAACGCAACCACCGCCGACACCGCGAACCGCTCGGGGCTGCAAATGGCGACGATCCGCAACGTCGTGATGGCGTGGGTGCTCAAGCTTCCGGTTTCGATCCTGCTCTCGGGCGTGCTATACATGCTTTTGTCTGCCATCTTCTAAAGGATCAGGGCTACGGCAACGCGCGGAGACACGCCGGCCGCTCCGGACTTCGGGGCCATCGTGATGCAGCCCGGGCTGATCTGGGCCTGCGCGCGCACCGGCGAAGGCACCGCGCTGATCGACGAATGCGAGGCCTGCGCCGACGCTAGCTTTCGCTGGCTCCACCTCAATCTTGCCGACGATCGCACCCAGCGCTGGCTCGACCGCTCGATCAAGCTCCCCGAGCCGATCCACGAATTGATGCTCGCGCGCGAAACGCACCAGCAGGTGATCGTCGAGGACGGTGTCGTCGGCCTCGTCCTTCAGGACTTCGAGCGTGAGTTTGACGTCGCGCAGACGTCGCAGATCGGTGCGCTGCACATCGTCATCACCCCCGATGTGATGCTCACCGGCCGCTACCATCCGATCCATTCGGCCGACATCATGCGCCAGCGCATCGCCGCGGGCTTCGACGTCTGCGACGGCGCCGACGCGCTCGGCCTCGCGATCGGGACAATGGTCGACGGGCTCAGCGAGCATGTCCATGCGCTGTCGGCCGACATCCAGACCGCCGAGGACGAGTTTCTCAACGAACGGATGAGTCCCGCGACACGCGACCTCATCGCGGTGCGCCGCCGCGGCGCGCGGCTTCACCGCCTCGTCGCAGGGATGCGCGCGACGCTCGTCCGGCTCGAACGCGACCCCGACCTTCCGCCGCTGTTCGCCCCCGTCGCCGAGCGCCACGTCCAACGCCTCCACGCGCTCGACACCGACGTCGCGAGCACGCAGGCGCAGCTCCGCCAGCTACGCGACGAACTCGACCTGCAGGCCGCGCAAAAGACCAACCAGAATCTCTATTTCCTCTCGGTGATCAGCGCGCTGCTGCTCCCCGCGACGCTCGTCACCGGCTTCTTCGGGATGAACACCGGCGGGCTGCCCTTCGCGCATACCGAGGCCGGAACCTTCGTCGCGGCGATGGCGGCAGTGGCCTCTTCGGCGGCAACCTGGCTGCTTCTCCGCCGTCGCCCCTGAATTTCTTCTGTCCGAATTCAATGGCTTGGACAGTATCATAAATTCAATCGTACACGATTCAATCGCGCCCTATTGACTAGACGGCGCGACTCGCATATTTAGATCGCATCCGATATAACCGGATACGATCTAACTCCAGAAAGGTGTTCTAAAATGGCTGACAAGACTCTCTTCACCGGCACCACCCACGTCAAAGGCGGCGCCGAAGGCTATGCGCGCAGCACCAACGGCGTGCTCGATATCCAGCTTCCCGAGCCGCACCCTGCCGCCGAAAATCTCTTCGCCGCCGCCTGGTCGGCCTGCTTCCTCGGCGCGCTCGGCCTCGCCGCCCAGCAGAAGAAGGTCGCACTGCCGGTGACGCCGGAGATCGACACGACGATCGACCTGCTTCACAAGGACGGCGGCTTCGTCCTTCGCGCCCACCTCGACGTGCAGGTTCCGGGCATCGACCGCGCCGTCGCGCAGGAACTGATCGAGGCCGCGCACGCGATCTGCCCCTATTCGAAGGCGGTTGCCGGCAACATCGACATCGAACTGACGCTGGCGGAACCCGCCCTCGTCTGACCCCGGCTTGCCGGGCGGCGCCGTCCCCTCCCCCAGCGCCGCCCGGTTGGCAAGCGGGTCTTGCGATCTTATCGTGTCCGACCGAACAGCCTTGGAGAGGACCATGATGACCACGCCCGCGACCCCCAAATCCCCTCCGCTCAGCGACTATCTCTGTTTCGCGGTCTATTCGGCGAACCTCGCCTTCGGGCGCGCCTACCGGCCGGTGCTCGAACCGCTCGGGCTCACCTACACACAGTATGTGGCACTTGTCGCATTGTGGGAGCAGGACGATCAGACGGTCGGGAGCCTTGGCGAAAAGCTGTTCCTCGAATCGAACACGCTGACCCCGATCCTCAAGAAGCTCGAACAGACGGGCTTCGTCGAACGCCGCCGCGATCCCGCCGACGAGCGGCAGGTCCGCATCCGCCTGACAGCGAAGGGCCGCGACCTGCAGAATGAATGTATCGGCGACAAGCTGATCGAGGCAACAGGACTCGGCGACGATTTCGTCAGAGTGCAAAAGGCGATCACCAACCTGCGCGACAATCTGCTGGCGTCGACTGCGCCCTGATCGCGGTCGCAGCGGCCATGGCGCCAGAGTCGCGCTCCTGTGCCAGCACGGCGGTTCACAAATGCGGCCGCGCTGGCTAGGCTGCACAATCCATAGATGTTCGCGTTCGCCCGCGAAGGCGGGGCCATCTCCGGTCGGCGCCATTATGATCCGGAGGGAGATGGAGCCTGGCCTTTGCGGGCGCACATATCGACCGAAAGCCCTTGGATGACCCGACTCCCTGCCATCTGCCTCGCCGCTCTCCTCGTTACCGCCCCCGCTGGAGCGCAGGAGATCAGCGCCGCGAATCTGACCGAAACCGTCCGCACCCTCGCCTCCGACCAGTTTCAGGGCCGCGCGCCCGGCACGGTTGGGGAGGAACGCACGATCGGCTATCTGATCGGCCGATTGCAGGCGCTCGGGCTTGAACCTGCAGGGACCAACGGCGGCTGGACGCAGCCTGTCCCCCTCCTCCACACCGCGCTCGGCGAGCCTTCGAAACTCGCCTTCGCGCGCGGGGGCGCGACAACCCCGCTCGTGCAGGGCACCGATATCTATGTCTCGACACTCCAGTCGGCCGACGTTGCGGCCGTCGCAAATGCGCCGTTGGTGTTTGTCGGCTATGGCGTTACCGCGCCCGAACGCGGCTGGGACGATTTCAAGGGCGCCGACCTCAAGGGCAAGGTCGCGGTCTTCCTGATCAATGACCCCGACTTCGTCGCCGCGAAGGGCGAGGACAGCGCGGGCAAGTTCGGCGGACGGACGATGACCTACTACGGCCGCTGGACCTACAAATTCGAGGAAGCGGCGCGGCGCGGCGCGATCGCCGCTCTGATCGTCCACGACAGCGACGGCGTCGGCTATGGCTGGAACGTCGTCAAAAGCGGCGGCGGCGAAAACTATGGCCTCGTCGTCCCGCCCGAACAGCGGACGAGCCTCGCCTTGCAAGGCTGGATTTCGGGCGAGACTGCGACGAAGCTCTTTGCCGACGCCGGACAGGATCTCGCGAAGCTCCGCACCGCCGCGCGGCGCAAGAATTTCAGGCCCGTCGATCTCGGTACCCGCTTCGATGCCGAGGTGCCGGTGAAGCATGAAGTCGTGCAAAGCCAGAACGTCCTGGCGAAAATCCCCGGCACGAAGCGGCCGAACGAAGTCGTGATGTATGGCGCGCACTGGGATGCCTACGGCGAGGGCAAGCCCGACGAGCAGGGCCGCATCTATCGCGCGGGGGCCAACGACGACGCGCTCGGCGTGGCAGGGCTGTTCGAGATCGCACGCAATTTCAAGGCCGCGCCGCCGCCCGACCGCACCATCCTCTTCGCCTTCTGGACCGCCGAGGAGCGCGGCCTGCTGGGTTCGGAAGCCTATGCGCAGAGCCCGCTATATCCGCCCGAGATGACCATCGCCAATCTGGGCCTCGACATCCTTCAGACCGCAGGCCGTGCGAAGGACGTCATCCTCGTCGGCAAGGGCCAGGGCACGCTGGAGGACGATCTCGCGCGCCTCGCCGCGAAGCAGGGCCGAACGGTGAGCGTCGAGAGCCTCCCCGAACGCGGCCTCTTCTACCGCGCCGACCATTTCAGCATGGCGAAACGCGGCGTCCCCGTCCTGTTGATGATGGGCATCGCGGGCGCCTCTGACCTGGTAAGCGGCGGGAAGGACGCGGGCCAGAAGTGGGTCGATGACTATACCGGCAAATGCTATCATCAAGCCTGCGACGCATGGGACGCCGGTTGGAACCTCGACGGTGCGATCGAGGATATTTCGGTTTTCTACCGGATCGGCGACGAACTTGCGCGCTCGGGTAAATGGCCCGGCTGGAAAGCGGGTAGCGAATTCAAGGCGGTCCGCGACGCGAGCGCGGCAACGCGAAACTGAAAGACGCCGCGCGTTTTCGGTCAGAAAAGCCCCGGCAACTCGCGCTGCGCCGCGCGCGGGGTTTGCGCGATCAGCATTTCGGGCTCGGCCGCCAGTGCCCTCCCGCCGCGCGCGAGCGCGCCCGCCGACGCCTCGGCGATACGCGCGGTGCAGGCGTTGCCCGCGAGAAAGTCGATCGCGGCGCGCACCGAGGCTTCGCGCGGATCACCGAGCGGGAAGGACGGGTCGTCCGCCGCCGCGCAGCTGTTCGATATCTTGGGCGCGAGCCCGCCATAATAATCGCTCTGCCCGGTCGCATTGCCTGTCGCGAAGGCGATGACGCGGATGCGATCGTCGCATTCGGCTTTGTCGAGCGCGATCTGGCCGACGGGCTTGCCATAGGTGTTACTGCCGACGAGCGTCATGTTGGTGCCGAGATAAGGCAGCATCCCGTTGATCACGAGTTCCGATGCCGAGGCGGTCGAGCCGGTGCCGATAAAGGCGATACGCGTCGGCGCGATCGATTGCGGCCTGGCATCGAAGAAATGCCGGTCGTCCTCGGCCGATTTCGACGGACGGAAAAGCGTCTGCGAAAACAGCTCCGACGCCGTGCGATTCCGTCCGAGCAGGTCGCCCATCAGCTCCGCCGTGCTGACCAGCCCGCCGCCATTATAGCGGAAATCGATCACCACATCGGTGATCCCCTGGTTGCGGAAATTCAGGAACGCGCTTTCGAGCTGGGGGTCGGCCGAGCGGATGAAGGTGCGCAGGTTGATATAGCCGTAGTTGCGGCCGTTTTCGCTGATCACCTTGGCGCCATAGCGGTCGGACACCGGGTCGATGTCATAGTCGGCCTTGGTGACCGACACCTCGCGCGTGCCCCCGCCCGCGTCGACGATCCGCAGCACGCGGGTGACACCGGGATCGCTCGGCCCCAGCGCGTTGGTGATGCCCGCGGTGCCTTCGCTCGCAACGATCGCGGCGATCGTCCGGATATTCGACGTCGCCGTTCCGATCCCGACGATCTGCGTGCCGCGGTCGATACCGGCGGCAAAGGCGGGCGCGCCCTCATAGGCCTCGAGGATCGTGACGCGCTGGAGCGATGAATCGTAGCTCAGCCGTACCCCGAAACCCGCGCTCGACCCGCTGTTGTAGAAGGCATTCTCCTCGGCGATTGAGGTGATGTAGGTGAAATAGCGGTCCTTGCCGAGCGCGCGCGCCGGCGCGACCAGAGCGTCGATATAGGATTGGACGTCGGAATAGCCCGCCGGATTCGCGCTGCTCGCGACATCGCCGGGGAACAGATACCATTCGTCGATCACCGCCTTGGCGAACGCCTGCCGCGCGGGCAGGCCGCAACTTGCGGTGGGGGCGGGAGTCGGGCTCGGCGTCGGCGTCACAGTGACCGGACCGCTGCTTCCGCTGCCGCCTCCACCCCCGCCGCACGCCGAGAGCATCAGCGCCGCGAGCACCGCGCCCGCGACCGACCGCCTTGACCCGTTCATTCGCATGTCTCCCCAGTACGACCCAATATTATCTGTTGTGACCTATATCGCCGATGAACCTCAACCATCCTCTCCGGTATCCGTGCTTCGTCCCTTGAACCCCTGCGCGATGACGTAGAGTTCGGGCGATCCCTTGCGGCTCGCGGGCGGCTTCGCGTGCTTCACCGTCGCGAAGTTGCGTTTGAGGACGGTCAGCAACTCGCGGTCCGCGCCGCCGGCGAAGACCTTGGCGACGAAGGCGCCGCCCGGCTGGAGATTCCGGACCGCAAAGTCGGCGGCGGTCTCGGCGAGCGCGATGGTCCGCAAATGGTCGGTCTGCGGGTGGCCGACGGTGTTCGCCGCCATGTCCGAAATGACCAGGTCGGGCGCGCTGCCCAGCGCCTCGATCAGCGCATCAGGCGCGGCGTCGTCCATGAAATCCATCTCGAGGATCTCGACACCTTCGATCGGCTCGCACGGAAGCAGGTCGATTCCGGCGACGCGCGCGCGCGGGTTCGCCTTACGCACGACCTGCGACCAGCCGCCGGGGGTGATCCCCAGATCGACGACTGCGCGCGCTTTCTTGAGCAAGCCGAATTTCTCGTCGAGTTCGAGCAGCTTGTACGCGGCGCGCGAACGATAGCCTTCGGCCTGCGCACGCCGGACATAGGGGTCGTTGAGTTGCCGCTGCAGCCAGCGCGTCGACGACGCGGTGCGCCGCCGTGCGGTCTTCACCCGCTCGTGCAAGCCGCCACGGCCGCCCGAGCGGCCGCCTCCCCCCGCGCCCTTGCTCATTTGCGATGCTCGCGCCGGGTCACGGGCACGTCGCGGCCCTGCATCGCCAGCGTGCGCAGGATGCCCTCGCGGATACCGCGGTCGGCGACCCCGACACGCGCGGCGGGCCACAGGTCGATGATGCTTTCGAGGATCGCGCAGCCCGCGACGACCAGATCGGCGCGCTCGCGCCCGATGCACGCGATGTCGGCGCGGTCGTCGAGGCTCGCTTCGGCGAGGCGGCGGCTGATGTCGCGCATCGCATCGGCGGGGACCGCGAGCCCGTCGACCGCGCGGCGGTCATAGCGCGGCAGGTTGAGGAACACGCTGGCCAGCGTCGTCACCGTGCCGCTGGTGCCGAGCAGACGGAGCGGCTGGCCGGTGAAGCGTGTCGCGCGGTCGGCGAAGGCGGCGAAGGCGCTCTGCGTGACTTCGCGCATCCGCGCATAGCTCGCCTGCCGCGCGGGCAGGCTGTCTTCGCCCGGCGCCGCATGCTCGGTCAGCGAGACGACGCCCCACGGCACGCTGATCCAGTCGTGAATCTTGACGTCCTGGTCGGACACGTCGACGTGCATCAGTTCGGTCGAGCCGCCGCCGATATCGAAGATCAGCGCGGGTCCGTCGCCCGGCTCCATGAGATTGTGGCATCCGAGCACGGCGAGTCGCGCTTCCTCGGCGGCGGAGATGATGTCGAGCGCAATCCCCGTCTCCCGCTTGACGCGGGCGGCGAGTTCGGCGCCGTTCGAGGCGCGTCGGCACGCTTCGGTCGCGACCGCACGCGACAGGGTGACGTGGCGGCGGCGGAGCTTGTCGGCGCAGATCGCGAGCGCGGCGACGGTGCGGTCCATCGCCGCGTCGCTGATCCGTCCGGTCGCGTGCAACCCTTCACCCAGGCGCACGATCCGGGAAAAAGCGTCGATCACGACAAGCTCGCCGTCCTGCGGACGCGCGATCAGCAGCCGGCAATTGTTGGTCCCGAGATCGATGGCGGCATAGCTGCGGGGCCGGACAACCGGCACCGGACGGGACGGAGAATCCCCTTTTTGAATTCGCTTCGCCGGCGGACCGGGCCGCGGCGATCGCCCTGATGGCGCTGCCATTTGCCGCATGGCTATGTTGACCTGTCTCAATCACGCGTCCGCGCGAAGCCGCGAACGTGCACTTGACGTCAAACTAGGCGGCGGCAGCCCCGTTGGCAACCCCGCCCCCTGCACGCAGCAAAACCCCGCCCGGCGGCAGCCGGACGGGGCAAAGGGAGGGAAGAGACTTTATTGGGGTTCGGGTCTGCTTAGCGGCAGCCGTCATTACCCTTGTCGATCGCGCGGCCGGCGATCGCGCCGACGGCGCCGCCGATGATCGTGCCGACGGTCTTGTCGCCGCGGCCTGCGATCTCGTGGCCGGCGAGGCCGCCCGCGATCGCACCGATCACGGTTCCGCCGGTGCCATTGTCGCACTGGCGATAGTTGCGGCGGCTGCCCTGATAATAGCGGCGATCGTTACGATAATCGCGGCGGTCATAGCGGTCGCCCCGGCGGTCGTAGCGATCATAGCGACGATGGTCGCGATCATAGCTCGCCGAATAGGCGTCGTAGCCGCCATGGTAATAGCCCGGCTGCGCTGCCGCCGGTGCCGCCATGCCCAGCGTCGCGGTCGACATCAGGGCGGCGAGGGAGAGGGTCACCATCTTTTTCATCGTCATTCTCCTTCATCTTGTGTCAGCCCGTGTCGGGCAGTGGGTGGGTCGATGACGCTGTTCTGCCCGATTCGCTTTGAGCGAAGCCTGAACACCGCTGTTGGCTAAGGTTCAGCTTTCATTGCCTTGCCCTTGCGCTTTTCCGTCGTTCGGCCCTATCGCCGCGCCGATGCGCCGCCTGTTCCTTGCCGCCCTGATATTCGTCGCCATCGGCCCTGTCCTTGGCACGCGGCAGGTGCGGCCCGTCGTCGACACCGCGTCGCAAGACATCGCGGTCCACGCACTCGGCTATCCGGCGGGCCGGGCCGGCGCGTTGCGGTTTGTTCGCGGCTGGCGGCTCAGCAGCTCCAACGCGATGTTCGGCGGCTTTTCATCGCTTGCCGTGACGGGGCCGGACCGGTTCCAGCTCGTCGCCGACAATGGCTATTGGGCGCGCTTCGCGGTGCTGCCCGGCGACCGCGTCGCGGACGCGCGGATCGGCAAGATCCCGGTGCCCGGCGGCAATGTCGGGAAGAAGTCGAAAAGCGACGTCGAGGCGCTGCTCTTCGACCCGGCGACGGGCCAAAGCCGGGTCGCGCTCGAATTTGTGAACGAGGTCTGGCGCCTCGATCCGACGCTTGGCCGGATCGAATCGCGCGCGGCACTTCCGCGTCCGCGCTGGCCCAAGAATAGCGGGCCGGAGGCGATGGCACGCTTGCCCGACGGGCGGATCGTCATCTTCTCCGAAAATGCCGACGACGACCCGCGCGGTCGCGAGGCGCAGCTGTTCGAGGGCGATCCTTCGGTCCCGGGGACGCGCGCGCAGCGCTTCCTTTACGACGCGGAAGGCAAGGGTGCGGTCAGCGGCGCGACGACGCTCCCCGACGGGCGCATTCTGCTCGTGCATCGGCGGGTGGGCTTCAATCCGGTGTTCACGACGACCGTCGCGATCGTCGATCCCGCCGACATCCGCCCGGGTGCCGTCCTGCGATCACGGACGATCGGGCGCGTGCCGGGGGCGCTCGCGGACAATTATGAAGGCGCGGCGGTAACGACCGATGGCGCCCGCATCTTTCTCTGGCTCGTATCGGACGACAATTTCAATCGCTGGCAGCGAAGCCTGCTCGTCCAGTTCGAACTCGTCGGCCTGCCGGTTCGCGCGCCGGACAGCAAAAAGGCCGCGCGGTAAACCGGCGGCCTCCTGCAATTCGAAAAACCCGGAAGGTCAGGCGGCCTTTTCGGCCAGCTTCTTCGCGACTTCCTTCTTCAGCTTGCGGGCGTTCGCCGAAAGCTGCTCGTCACCGGCCTTCAGCAGCCAGTTGTCGAGACCGCCATTGTGCTCGACCGAGCGCAGGCCGTGGGTCGACACGCGCAGCTTCACACCCTTGCCGAGCGCGTCCGACAGCAGCGTCACATTCTGCAGGTTGGGCAGGAAGGTGCGCTTGGTCTTGTTGTTGGCGTGGCTGACATTGTGGCCAATCTGGCGGCCCTTGCCGGTCAGTTCGCAAATGCGCGACATCGTCTTCTTCCTCGAATCAATGGGCGGCGTCCGGGGCGGGCCGAAAGGCTCCGAAAGGACCGGATGGGCCGGGAAAGGCGCGCGCTTATCGGCTTGCCGGAGATTCGTCAAGCGATTAGCGGGGACGAATGGCTCGATTTCCCCTTCCCAAACCGATGCGCCGCGCGCTCGACCTGGCGCAGATTGCCGCAGACTGGGGCGAAGTGCCCGTCGGCGCGGTGATCGTCAAGGATGGCCGCATCATCGCCGAGGGTCATAACCGCCCCCGCGAATCGCACGATCCGACCGCGCATGCCGAGATCGTCGCGATTCGCGCCGCGGCGGCGAAAATCGGCAACGAGCGGCTCGACGGTTGCGATCTCTATGTCACGCTCGAGCCCTGCGCGATGTGCGCCGGGGCGATCGCGCACGCGCGAATCGCGCGCCTCTATTATGGCGCCGACGACCCGAAGGGCGGGGCGGTCGTCCACGGCCCGCGTACCTTCGCCCAGCCGACGATCCACCATAGGCCGGAGATTTACGACGGGATCGGCGCGGGCGAGGCGGCAACGCTGCTGAAGGACTTTTTCGCCGCGCGGCGGTGAGTCCGGCGCTGTCTGCCGAGGCCGGGAAGCGGCCACGCTTTCGTTGGTGATCGCGAGCTGGATTTTTCAAAGTTCAGGAAAGTTCAGCCTATGGCGTCCTCGGTTCTGGAGATGGAGGGTGGCCGGACGCATCGCGCCCGCCGCGCCTGCAAGCCGAACCGGGACCGCTTTTATCCGCCAGATGGAACAGCCGAAGGAAGGCTGGCACCGCACGATAATGTAGGAAAGCCCTATTTGAAGGCGGTGGCGGCTTTGAGGTGGGGAGCCGCCCTTCCGCTATTCGTCATCCCGGGCTTGACCCGGGACCCGCCTTTCCTCTTCCGGCCTCGGATAACAAGACAAGGCAGGCCCCGGATCAAGTCCGGGGTGACGATGATGGAGCGATCCTCCCTGTCGCGAAGCGATGGGGAGGGGGACCGTCGCCGCAGGCGATGGTGGAGCGGCCGCGACCTCGCGCCATTTGCCCCTCGTCAGCGCTTCGCACTGCCACCTCCCCATGGCTTCGCCGCGGGGAGGAACCAAACGGCAACCCTCGGTCGAAACCGGCCCGTGCCGTATCGAGCCGAGTGGGTTCACCCCTCCAGCACCTGCTCGACCCACTGCGGAACCAGCTCGGTCGCCGGGCCGTGGCGCGCCTCGTCGAACCAATGGCTGCCCTGGCTCGGCTCCATATTGAGCTCGAGCGTCAGCGCCCCCATCGCGCGCGCCTCGCGCACGAACCCCGCCGCGGGATAGACCGCGCCCGAGGTGCCGATCGACACGAACAGGTCCGCGCGATTGATGGCATGGTAAATATCGTCCATCCGGTACGGCATCTCGCCGAACCAGACGATGTCGGGGCGCAGGTGGCCGCGCACGCCGCACGCCGGGCAGGCAGGCCGGTCGATCAACGCGCCGGTCCACGGCACATGCGCGTCGCAGCCGGTGCACCAGGCGGTCAGATGCTCGCCGTGCATATGGATGAGCCGTCTCGCCCCGGCGCGCTCGTGCAAATCGTCGACATTCTGCGTGACGATCGTCAGCTCGCCGGGCCACATTGCGTCGAGCCGCGCGAGCGCCCGGTGCGCGGCGTTCGGCTGCTTCGTCTGGATCGCTTCGCGCCGCATGTCATAGAAGCGGAAAACGAGATCGGGGTCGCGTTCGAATGCCTCGGGCGTCGCGACATCCTCGACGCGATGCTGTTCCCACAGCCCGCCCGCGTCGCGGAAGGTGTCGACGCCGCTTTCGGCCGAGACGCCGGCGCCGGTCAGGATGACGATATTCTGGATCGGAGACATGCTGTCTCTCTAACCGTTCGGGTCGGGCGAAGTCGAGATACCCGTCGACATCGCGCCGGCCTTCGGGGCATCTCGACTTCGCTCGATGCGAGCGGCTAAGGGGGAGTGAAATCGAGGGGACGTACCATGACCAGCATCGGCATTATCGGCAGCGAAGGGCGGATGGGCGTCGCGCTCGCCGCCGCGATCTCGGAGGCCGGACGGCGCAGCTGCGGCGTTGACAAGGGCGGCAACATCGTCCGCCTTGCCTCCGACAGCGACGTGCTCGTCGATTTCTCCTCACCCGCCGCGCTGGAAGCGACGCTCGATGCCTGCGTCGCCGCGAAAAAGCCGATCGTGATCGGCACGACCGGGCTCGAGGAGCGCCACCATTATCTGATCGACGACGCCGCGCACGACATTGCGGTGCTCCAGACCGGCAACACCTCGCTCGGCGTCACCCTGCTCGCGCATCTGGTGCGCGAGGCGGCGGCGCGGCTCGATGCCGACTGGGATATCGAGATCGTCGAAATGCACCACCGCAAGAAAGTCGATGCGCCGAGCGGCACCGCGCTGCTCCTCGGCCAGGCGGCTGCCGAGGGGCGCGGGATCAGTCTCGCGACCTGCTCCGAACGCGGCCGCGACGGCCTGACCGGCGCGCGCGGGCACGGCAAGATCGGCTTCGCGTCGTTGCGCGGCGGGACCGTCGCGGGCGACCATGACGTGATCTTCGCGGGGCCCGAGGAGATGATCACCCTTGCGCACCGCGCCGAGAACCGGATGATCTTCGCGCGCGGCGCCGTGCGCGCGGCGCTTTGGCTGGTCCACCAGAAGCCCGGCCGCTACACGATGCCGCAGGTGCTGGGTCTCTGAACCCCGCTTGCGCGCTGCCTCTCCCTGTGTTCTATAGAAACAACACAGCTGGAGGACCGCCATGAGTTTCGATCCCGCCGCCGCGACCAAGGCCTATATCGACGCGCTCGGTCCCGAGGCGCTCGCCAAGGCCGCCGATTATACCCATGGCAGCGAATGGCTGAGTTTCTGGGGCGTTGTCGTCGCGGGGCTGGTCACATATCTTTTCGTGCGCTTGCGCATCCTCGACCGGATCGACGCAAAGCTGGGCAAGCGCGGTTTTGCGCTCCGCACCTTCCTTGTCTGTGCCGCCTTCCTGCTGCTTTCGGCGATCGTCACGCTGCCGTGGGATCTCTACACCGGCTGGTGGCGCGAAACCGCCTATGGCCGCACCAGCCAGCCGCTCGGCGATTATCTGGGGCAGGGCGCCATCAGCTTGGTCATCGGGGTTCTGCTCGGCGCGCTCTTCTTCCTTGGCATCTATGCGCTGATCCGGCGCGCGGGGAAGCGCTGGTGGATCTGGTCGGGCGGGCTCGCCGCCGCCGCGATTTCGCTGATCCTGCTGCTCGCACCGGTCGTGATCGAACCGCTGTTCAACGATTACAAGCCGGTGCCCGCGGGGCCGGTGCGCGATGCGCTCGTCGTCCAGGCGAAGGAGGCGGGGATCGACCCCGACCGCATCTACATGTTCGACGGCTCGCGCCAGTCGAACAATTTCACCGCCAATGTCTCGGGGCTCGGCCATTCGGCGCGCATCGCGATTTCGGACGTGGCGCTGAAGGGCGCCTCGCTCGACGAGGTGAAGGCGGTGACGGGGCACGAAATCGGCCACTATGTCCTCGGTCACGTGTGGATCATCGTGATCGTCTTTTCGTTGCTCGCGGTGCTGCTCTTCTTCCTCGCCGACCGGCTCTTTCCGCGCGTCGCGCGTGCCTTCGGCAGCGATGCGGGGATCGGCGATCCGCGCGGTTTCCCGGTGCTGATGTTCCTCCTCTCGCTCTTCGCCTTCCTCGCGCAGCCGGTGCTGAACACGCTGTCGCGCACCGACGAGAGCGCGGCCGACGCCTATTCGCTGCAGACGGTGAACCTGCCCGACGCGCTCGCCAGCGCGCTGGTCAAGACCGCCGAATATCGCAGCCCGCGCCCGAACGCGGTCGAGGAGTTCGTCTTCTATTCGCACCCTTCGGTCGAACGGCGCGTGCGCGCGGCGATGGAGTGGAAGGCGGTGCATCCGCCCGCGGACAAATGAGGCGTCGCGAAGAAGGCGGCGGGGCGCGGCGGGGGCGGCGGGCGACCCGGCCCGCCGTCCGCGCGATCATTTCCTGAACTTGAGCTCGCGGATCAGGTAGCTGCCCAGCACCGTGCGATATTTCGCGCGATCCCCCGATTCGGCGACGAGTTGCGCGTCGCTGCGCTGCATATAGGCGCGGTACGCCGCGTCGCGCTTTTCCTCTTCGGCCGCATCGGGCAGGCTCGGAAAGGATACGGCCAGCAACAGATCGGCTTCGCCCGGCCGCGAATTGAAATTGGAATAGACGGCGTAGCCGGTGATCCAGCCCTTCGACTTGGCGAATTCCTGCGATTTCCTCCATTTGTCCGCCAGATAATTGGCATAGTCCATCTCGCCGCCGTCGGCGATCTTGATCATCGAGACCTCGGTAAAATCGCCCGAGACGAGCGGGAAATCCTGCGCTGCGACAGGCGCCGTCGCGGCGCACGACAGCAGCGCGGCCAGCACGGCCGCTTTCCATTTTCCGGTCATTGATCTGCCCTCCAGGCCGGGTGAGGATCCCCGGACCCCCTTGTCCGGCGTACCCCGACGACGAACTCACCCGAAGCAATCGATCTGACGACTCGCCTTCGGAGTGGACGGACCTTGTATCTTCGCTATGGGCGAGTCAAATAGCCCATTCGGGGTAGTTGGGGCGGGAGCGCGGGGCTATCAAAAGGGCCGATATCTTCGAATTCTACCGCCGCCTCGCCGAGCTGAACCCCAGCCCGGAGACCGAGCTGGAATTCGGCAATATCTACCAGCTGCTCGTCGCGGTGGTGCTTTCGGCGCAGGCGACCGATGTCGGGGTGAACAAGGCGACGCGGCGGCTGTTCGAGGAGGTGAAGACTCCCGAGCAGATGCTCGCCCTCGGCGAGGAGGGGCTGAAGCAGCACATCAAGACGATCGGGCTGTTCAACGCCAAGGCGAAGAATGTCATCGCGCTCAGCGAAATTCTCGTCCGTGATTTTGGCGGGGAGGTGCCCGCCGACCGCGACACGCTTGTCGAACTGCCCGGCGTCGGGCGCAAGACCGCCAATGTCGTGATGAACTGCGCCTTCGGAGCCGAGACCTTCGCGGTCGACACGCATATCTTCCGCGTCGGCAACCGCACGGGCCTTGCGCCCGGCAAGACGGTGCTTGCGGTCGAAAGGAAACTCGACAAGGACACGCCGGAGCCGTTCCGCGTCGGCGCGCACCACTGGCTGATCCTCCACGGCCGCTACATCTGCAAGGCGCGCACCCCCGAATGCTGGCGCTGCCCTGTCGAGGATCTCTGCCGCTACAAGCCGAAAACCCCCGCGCCTGGCGCGACGAAAGCGAAGGCGGCAGCCAAGCCCTGAACGTCATCAACGGGAGCGCGGACCGCTCCCCCGGGGTCAGCCCCTAGACATTCTCGCGTCCGTCATTATATACCGCCCGTTATGGAAAGCACAATTGCCCCCCCCGTCAAGGGACGTCCGCGTGAGTTCTGCGTCGACAAGGCGTTGGCAGAAGCCCTGCACGTCTTCTGGGCGAAGGGCTATGACGGCGCGTCGATGACCGACCTTACCGAGGCGATGGGCATCACCAAGCCCAGCCTCTATGCCGCCTTCGGGAACAAGGAAGCCTTGTTTCACAAGGCGCTGGATCTCTATGAGGCGGAAAAGCTCGAATATACGCGCGCCGCGCTCCAGCAGCCGACGGCGCGCAAGGTCGCGGAATATTATCTGCGCGGCGGGGTCGACGTGCACGCCGCCGAAGGCGAGCCGCACGGCTGCATGGGCCTGATGAGTTCGCTCGCGTGCAGCCCCGAGGCCGAGTCGATCAAGGCCGATGTGATCCGCCGCCGGGCTTCGTCGCAGCGGGCGCTGGTCGAGCGGTTCGAACAGGCGAAGCGCGAAGGCGACCTGCCCGCGCACATCGACGCCGAGGGGCTGACGAGCTTTCTCTATGCGATCCTGCAGGGAATCACGGTGCAGGCAGGGGCCGGGGCGACGCGCGCCGAGCTCGAGCGGCTGGTCGACACCAGCCTGGCGCTGTGGCCGAGCAAATAAGGCCGGTCGGCCGGCGAAAGAAAAACGTCGCCGGCCTGAAATTTTTCGATACCGATCGGTACAAAACTCCTTGACAAGATGAACGGCGGGTTTATATACCGCTTAGTACAGATGGTCAGGGCGCTCCTGCCCCGCCGCCAGACGCGAAGGGAAACGCCGATGAGCCACTGCGACTGCACCCGTGACTAGTCCGCTAGCCCAACCCTAATTTTTTCCGGAATTTCGCGCTGACGCCCGCCGGGCGGCACGCGGCTTCCCTTGTCCAGAATCTCCCCTCGCCGGGCGCAAGTGTCCCCGGGGTTCGCGCCCCCTTGCGCCCGGCACCCCCGATAAAACCTTCATCTCCAGGAGGATCGACCCATGGCCTATCTTGCACTCAACGACGGGTTCGCCGCCGCCATCGCCGCCGCAAACCCCACCCATTCCGCCCCCGCGCTGTCCCCCGCGGCGCCGAAAGCCGATATTCCCGCCGGCTTTTCGGCGCTCGAGTGGTCGGTCGTGATGCTCGCGCGTCACGACCGGCCTTCGAGCCTGCGCGAACCCGGGCGCTTCCAGAAATTCCTGGGCCATATCTTCGGCGAGAGCTTCAACCGCCGCCTCGCCGACCCGAAGCTCGAGGCGCTGCGCCGCATGGCGGTGCTGACCTGGCACCACAGCTATTCGGTACCGAAGCGTGAAATCCAGGCCTTCTTCGCCGCGGGTTTCAACGCCGATCATTATGAACTGCTCGGCAAGCGCGTCGCCGAAGTGCACGTCGCCCGCCTTTTCCGAAAGTAATCCCATGAACATGCTCTCCCCCATCAAGGGCGAGGAGACGGCAGAAGCCGCCCTCGTCCCCGCCCCGAATGACGCCGCCAGGCATCGCTGGCGCAGCCGCGGCCTGAAATATGGCCTGCCCGCCCTCCTGCTTGTCGCCGCCGGCTGGGGTCTGACCCATCGCGAGGCGCCGGCGAATGCCGCGCCGCCGGTTCCGGTCGTCACCGTCGCCGCGCCGCTGGTGCGCGACATCAACGAGTGGGACGATTATGTCGGCCGCTTCGAGGCGGTGAATTCGGTCGAGGTACGCCCGCGCGTCTCGGGCCAGCTCACCGGCGTCCACTTCACCGACGGCCAGATCGTCCGCAAGGGCCAGCTGCTCTTCACGATCGATCCGCGCCCCTTCGCCGCCGCGCTCGCCGAAGCGCGCGCCGAAGCGGCGAGCGCGCGCAGCGACTTGGCGCTGGCGCAGACCAATCTCGCCCGCGCCAACCGGCTGGTCGCCGATGAGGCGGTGTCGCAGAGCGATCTCGACCAGCTGAACGCCCGGGTGCGCGCCGCCTCGGCGAGCCTCGCGGCCGCCGAAGCGCGGGTCCGCTCGCGCGCGCTCGACATGGAGTTCACGCAGGTCCGCGCACCGATCAACGGCCGCATCTCGGACCGCCGCGTCGATGCGGGCAACCTCGTCGCCGCGGGCGAAGGCAGTGCTGGCAGCCTGCTGACGACAATCAACGCGCTCGACCCGATCTATTTCAGCTTCAACGGCTCCGAAGGCCTGTTCCTGAAAGCGAAGCGCGCGCAGGAAGAGGGCGCCACCGGGACAGAGGTGCAGGTCAAGCTGCAGGACGAGGCGACTTACAGCCGCACCGGCAAGCTCGACTTCACCGACAATGGCATCGACCCGCGTTCGGGCACGATCCGCGGCCGCGCCGTGATCGCGAATCCCGACCTGTTCCTGTCGCCCGGCATGTTCGGCAACATGCGCCTGTCGAGCGGCGCCAAAGAACGCGCGCTGCTCGTCCCCGACGCGGCGATCCAGACCGATCAGGCGCGCAAGACGCTGCTGGTGGTCGGCAAGGACGGTCAGGTCGCGGCACGCGAGGTCAAGCTCGGCCCCGTCGTCGACGGCCTGCGCGTCGTGCGCGGCGGCGTCACGCCGACCGACCGCGTCGTGATCGTCGGGACGCAGCTCGCGCAACCCGGGACCAAGGTCCAGACGCGCGTCGGCAAGATCGCGCCGGTTGCCGCGACCGCCGCGCCGCCGAGCACCGCGCTGGTCGGCGAAGCGACCTTCGCGCGCTGAGCCTGAAGGCCCCTCCCTTCCGGGAGGGGTTTGGGGAGGGTCTGCCCGTCCGATGCCCTCCCCGCTGCGCCCCGGATCAAGTCCGGGGCTCGCTGCCCCCCCCCGCAAGCGGGAGGGGGATAATTGGAAATTCGATCCTCCAGTCCGGGGAGCCCGTCATGCGTCTTTCGCGCTTTTTCATCATGCGCCCGATCTTTGCCGCGGTCATCGCGGTGATCATCACCCTCGTCGGCGCGATCGCCTATTGGTCGCTGCCCGTCTCGCAATATCCCGACATCGTCCCGCCGACGGTCACGGTCACCGCCAATTATCCGGGCGCATCGGCCGAGACCGTCGCCGAGACGGTGGCGACGCCGATCGAGCAGGAAATCAACGGCGTCGACAACATGCTCTACCAGTCGAGCCAGTCGACCGGCGACGGGACGGTGACGATCACCGTGACCTTCAAGATCGGCACCGACCTCGACGCCGCGCAGGTGCTGGTCCAGAACCGCGTCGCGATCGCGGTACCGCGCCTGCCCGAAGAGGTGCAGCGTCTCGGCGTCGTGACGCGCAAGACCTCGCCCGACTTCCTGATGGTGGTGAACCTCGTCTCGCCCGACAAGTCGCTCGATCGTTCCTACCTCTCCAACTATGCGCTGACCCAGCTCAAGGACCGGCTGAGCCGCATCGACGGGGTCGGGGACGTCCGCCTGTTCGGCGCGCGCGACTATGCGATGCGCGTGTGGATCGACCCGACGCGCGCCGCGGCGCTCAACCTGACCGCGGGCGAGATCGTCGCGGCGCTGCGCGCGCAGAATGTGCAGGTCGCGGCGGGCTCGCTCGGCCAGCCTCCTTATGCGAGCGGCAACGCCTATCAGCTCAACGTCGAGACGCAGGGCCGCCTCGTGGACCCGCAGCAGTTCGCCGACGTCGTGATCCGCACCGACGCCGACGGGCGGCAGGTGCGCGTCGCCGACGTCGCGCGCGTCGAGCTCGGCGCGTCGGACTATAACAGCAACACCTATCTGTCGGGCGACCCGACGGTGATCCTCGCGGCGTTCCAGCGCCCGGGATCGAACGCGCTCGAAGCCGCCAAGGCGATCGAGACCGAGATGGAGGCCGCGTCGAAGACTTTCCCCAAGGGCCTCGAATATCGCGTCATCTACAACCCCACCAAGTTCATCGAGCAGTCGATCGACGCGGTGAAGGACACGCTGCTCGAAGCGATGGTGCTCGTCGTCATCGTGATCCTCGTGTTCCTCCAGAAATGGCGCGCCGCGGTGATCCCGATCGTCGCGATTCCGATCTCGCTCGTCGGTACGTTCACCGTGCTCGCGGCGTTCGGCTACAGCCTCAACAACCTCTCGCTCTTCGGGCTCGTGCTCGCGATCGGCATCGTCGTCGACGACGCGATCGTCGTGGTCGAGAATGTCGAACGCAACCTCGAACGCGGGCTGTCATCGCTGAAGGCCGCGCAAACCTCGATGGACGAGGTGTCGGGCGCGCTCGTCGCGATCGTCCTTGTGCTCTGCGCGGTCTTTGTGCCGACATTGTTCCTGACCGGCCTGTCGGGCGCCTTCTACCAGCAGTTCGCGGTGACGATCTCGACCGCGACGATCATCTCGCTGATCGTGTCGCTGACGCTGTCGCCCGCGCTCGCCGCGATCCTGCTGAAGCCGCACGCCGCGCCCGCCAAGCCCTCGCGCATCCGCAAACTGGTCGGCCGCGCCGGCGACGCCTTCAACCGCAGCTTCGAGAAGATGAGCGACGGCTATGCCGCGCTCACCGACCGGCTCGTCCGGCGGCCGAAGCGGATGATGATCACCTATGGCGGCCTGATCGCCGCGACCCTGGGCTTGTTCTGGGCGACGCCGACGGGCTTCATTCCCGCGCAGGATCAGGGCTATTTCCTCGCGGTCGTCCAGCTGCCCCCCGGCGCCTCGGTCGAGCGCACCGATGCGGCGCTCCGCAAGGTCGCCGAACGGATTCTGCCGAACAAGGGGATCCTGGGGTCAGTGATGCTCGCGGGCTTCGACGGGCCGTCGCAAACGCTCGCCCCGAACGCCGCCGCGGCCTATTTCCCGCTCAAGAGCTTCGAGGAACGCAGCAAGCTCGGCGTCAGCTTCGACGAGATCATGAACGAAGCGCGCGCCGACGTCGCCGACATTACCGAAGCGCGCGTGATCGTGATCCCGCCGCCGCTCATCCAGGGCATCGGCTCGGCCGGCGGCTACCGGATGATGGTGCAGGACCGCGGCGGCCACGGCTATCAGAAGCTCGCCGAGGAATCGGGCAAGTTGATCGGCAAGGCGAACCAGACCCCGGGTCTGGCGCAGGTCTTCACCTTCTTCGACACCGGCTCCCCGCGCGTCTATGCCGACATCGACCGCGCCAAGGCGAACCTGCTCGGCGTGCCGCCGGAGCGCGTGTTCGAGACGCTGCAGGTCTATCTGGGATCGGCGTTCGTCAACGACTTCAACCTGCTCGGCCGCACCTACCGCGTGACCGCACAGGCCGATGCGCCCTTCCGCCAGTCGGTCGCCGACATCGCCAACCTCCAGACGCGCTCGAACACGGGCGAGATGGTGCCGATCGGTTCGGTCGCGACCTTCAAGGACAAGACCGGCCCTTACCGCGTCGTCCGCTATAACCTCTACCCCGCGGTCGAGGTCGATGGCGACACCGCGCCGGGGTACAGCTCGGGCGCGTCGCTGACGACGATGGAAAAGGTCGCCGCCGAAACGCTTCCCGCGGGTTATGGCACCGAATGGACCGGCATCGCCTACCAGCAGAAGGCGGCGGGCAGCACCGCGGCGCTCGTCTTCGCGCTGGCGGTGGTGTTCGTCTTCCTCGTGCTGGCCGCCCAGTACGAGAGCCTGACCTTGCCGCTGTCGATCATCCTGATCGTGCCGATGTGTCTGTTCGCGGCGATGGTTGGCGTCAATCTGCGCGGGATGGACAATAATGTCCTGACGCAGATCGGGCTCGTCGTCCTCATCGCGCTCGCGGCGAAAAATGCGATCCTGATCGTCGAATTCGCCAAGCAGGCCGAGGAACAGGACGGGCTGTCGCCGGTGGAAGCCGCAGTGCGCGCCGCGCGCGACCGCCTGCGCCCGATCCTGATGACCAGCTTCGCTTTCATCCTCGGCGCGGTGCCGCTGCTGATCGCGAGCGGCGCGGGCGCGGAGCTGCGCCAGGCGCTCGGCACCGCGGTCTTCTTCGGAATGATCGGCGTGACGGCGTTCGGCCTGCTCTTCACCCCCACCTTCTATGTCGTCTGCCGCGCGCTCGGCGACCGCATCGCAGCCCTGCGCGGCCGCGGCGGTCCCGCCGAACCCGCGCTGCAGCCGGCGGAATAGATAGGGTCATGGCCAATATCCGTGTGTCCCCGCGAAGGCGGGGACCCATCACCGATCGGTTCAAAATAGCACCGGCCCGAGATGGGCTCCCGTCTTCGCGGGAACACACCGCTTTCTTTTGAAGGCAGAGTTTCAGGAGACCTCCAATGCTTCTTCGTTCGCTTCTCATCACCGTATCCGCGCTGACGCTTTCGGCGTGCGCGGTCGGGCCGGACTTCGTCGCGCCCACTCCCCCTGTGACGGCGTCCGGCCCCTTCCTCTCGACCAAGGCCGGGGTCACCAGTACCGCTGCCGCCGATGCCGAATGGTGGCGGCTGTACAAGGATCCGGTGCTCGACGGCCTGGTCGCCGACGCGCTCGCGGCGAACACCGACGTCCGCGTCGCGGTGGCGCGGATCGCCAAGGCGCGCGCGTCCTTGCGCGAAGTCCGCGGCGACCGCCTGCCCTCGACCAACCTCAGCGCGGGTGCGACCTATGGCCGCGTCAGCGAGGGTCAGGTTCCGCCCGGCGCCGACCGCACCGGCTGGCAGGTCGATGCCGGGCTGACCGTCGGCTACGAGGTCGACCTGTTCGGCCGCGTGTCGCGCGGGACCGAGGCGGCGCGCGGCGATGTCGCTGCCGCCGAGGCCGATGCCGACGCGGTGCGCGTCACCGTCGCTGCCGAAACCGCGCGCGCCTATGCCGATGCCGCCTCGGCGGCCGAACGGCTCGGCGTCGCCGAGCGGATCGTCGCCTTGCTCGACAAGTCGGTCGCGCTGACCGCGCGGCGCGCCGAGGTCGGCCTGACGACGAAGCTCGATACCGCGCGCATCGCCGCGCTTCGTGACCAGCGCCGCGCCGACATCCCGGCGATTGCCGCCGAGCGCGACGCCGCGCTGTTCCGTCTCGCGACGCTGACCGGCCGTGCACCCGCCGAACTGCCGCAGATCGCGGCGGCGCGGACGACGACGCTGCGCCTCGACCAGCCGATCCCGGTCGGCGACGGCGCGGCGTTGCTCGCGCGGCGTCCCGACGTCTCCGCCGCCGAACGCCGCCTCGCCGCCTCGACCGCGCGCATCGGCGTTGCGACTGCCGACCTTTATCCGAAGATTACGCTCGGCGGATCGGTCGGTCAGACGAGCGGCGGCCTTGGCGAGCTGTTCGGCGGCGGACCGCTGCGCTGGCTGCTCGGCCCGCTGATCAACTGGAACTTCCTCAACCAGGAAGGCGCGCGCGCACGGATCGCCGGGGCGGAGGCCGACACGCAGGCCTCGCTCGCGACCTTCGACGGCACCGTGCTCCGCGCGCTCGAGGAGACCGAAACCGCTCTCTCGTCCTACGCGCACCAGCTCGACCGGCGTACCGCATTGCAGGCGGCGCGCGACCAGGCCGAGACCGCGGTGAAGATCACCCGCGCGCAGCAGCGCGAGGGGGCGATCGACGGGCTCGTCGCGCTCGATGCCGAACGCACCTTTGCCGAAGCCGAAGCCTCGCTCGCGCTCGCCGATGCAAGGATCGCGGACGCGCAGGTCGACCTGTTCCGCGCGCTCGGCGGACGATGGAACCAGAGCTGACATTGCCCTGTGTCCCCGCCGTCACGGGGACACAGAATTTGTTTCTGCGGGCATAGGCAATCCGCCCGGACCGCGCCTTGTCCGGCGACATTCGTTTCCCAATATAGGTCATGCCCGCGGCACTTCCGCCGCCCCGCGATCCGCATCGGGAGTTTGTCACCATGCAGCGCTACGCCCAGAAAATCTTCCTCGCCTCCGGCCTTCGCACCCCGTTCGGACGCGGCGGCGGCGCGCTCGCCGACCATGACGCGATCAGCCTGTCGGTGCCGCTCGCCAAGGCGATGGCCGATATCGCGCGTCCCGACCTGTTCGTCTGGGGTACGGTGATCCCGAGCCTAGGATGGAGCAATATCGGCCGTGAAGTCTGGCTCGACGCGAAGCTCGACCCGACCGTCCCCGCCTTCTCCGCCGTCCTCGCCTGTTCGACGAGCATGGTCGCGGCCTTCGCCGCCGCCGGAATGCTCGGCGGCAGCGCCGACCTTGCGCTTGTCGGCGGCGCCGAGGTGATGAGCAATCCGCCCATCGGCCTGAAGCTCGACGTATCGAAGCGGATCACCAAACTGTTCCGCACCGACCCGCCCGCCGCGATCGCCGCCTTGCAGGCGCTGACCGCCGACGATCTGACCTTGCCCGTCAAGGGCTGGGCGAACCGCATCACCGGCCGCACGATGGGCGACCATATGGAGGAAACCGCGCAGGATTGGGGCATCACGCGCGCGGCGCAGGACGATTGGGCGCTGAAGAGCCACCGGCGCGCGGTCGCCGGATGGGAGCGCGGCTTCTTCGACGATCTCGTCCTTCCGCTCCCCGAACTCGCGCGCGACGCCAACCCGCGCGCCGACACCTCGGCCGAAAAACTTGCCGCGCTGCCCCCCGCCTTCGACAAATCGGGGAAGGGATCTTTGACCGCTGGCAACAGTTCGCCGATCACCGACGGCGCCGCCGCGCTGTGGGTCGCGACCGAGGCGGGGCTGTCGCGCCTGCCCGCCGGAACGCCCTTCGCCGAGCTGGTCGATCAGGAGATCGCCGCGGTCGATCATCATGTCGACGGGCTGCTGATGGCGCCGAGCTTCGCGATCCCGCGCCTGCTCGCGCGGCACGGCCTGCGCTACGAGGACGTCGCCTTGTGGGAAATCCACGAGGCCTTCGCGGCACAGGTGCTCGCCAACGTCGCCGCGCTCGAAAAGCCCGGCTGGACGAAGGACCGCGCGGGCGTCGATTTCGACTTCGGCCCCTTCCCGTGGGACCGCGTCAACCCGAACGGCGGCTCGGTCGCGATCGGCCACCCCTTCGCCGCAACCGGCGCGCGCGACCTCAGCCAGGCGGTCAAGGAACTGTCGGCGCTGCCGTCCGGATCATGGGCGATCGTCAGCGTCTGCGCCGACGGCGGCCACGGGACGGTGGCGCTGCTGCGCACGCCGTAAGGCCGGCGATCGTTCGTCGATTTCGGAAAACTGGAGCGGGCGAAGGGATTCGAACCCTCGACCCCAACCTTGGCAACTTGATCGTGACACTTTTCGATTTCTTCCTTTTCTACGCCACTGCCCCATAATTGCTTATTTTCTTGAGATTATCTCTACGACGCCCTATCCTCGACTAGCCGCTGGAGTACCGTTCAGCGCTGACAATTTGCTGACAATTGCGTGATCTGAGATTTTGTCAGCAAGAGGAGTGGCAACATGCCGACGAGCAAGCTGACAAAGCGTACGATCGACGCGGTGGTATCGCCCGCCGCGAAACAACTCATCTATTGGGACACCGAGATTAAGGGATTCGGACTTCGCGTTCTCCCATCGGGCCTGAAGACCTTCATCGTTCAATACCGCAATGCCGAGGGCATTCAGCGGCGCATGAACCTGGGCCGCTTTGGCGTGCTCACCGTCGAGCAAGCGCGTGATCTCGCGCGGCTGAAGTTGGCGGAGGTCATCGTCGGCGGAGATCCAGCGGACAAGGTCCGGCAGTCGCGCAACGGCATGACGGTGGCCGAGATGTGCGATTGGTATCTCACTGAAGCACGGGCCGGGAACATCCTCGGACGAAAAAGCCTTCCGATAAAGTCATCATCGCTCGACATGGACGAGAGTCGCATAAAGACGCACATCGTCCCGCTGCTCGGAAAACGTGTCGTGAAGCATCTGAAAATTGCCGATGTCGAACAGATGCAGACCGACGTGAAGAACGGAAAGACTGCCAAGCCGCGCACCGGAGGCCGCGGTGGCAGGGCGACCGGCGGTCCCGGCGTCGCGGGTCGCTGCGTCGGAACGCTCCAGGCAATCATTGGTCATGCGAAGCACAAAGGCCTGCTCGAGGTCCATCCGACGCTGGGAGCAAAGAAGCTCGCGGGAAAGAAAAGGACTCGTCGTTTGAGCGTGGCCGAGATCATGATGATGGGAAAGGCGATCGCCTACGCTGAAGCCAATGGGGAGAACCCGATCGCCCTCGGTGTGTTGCGAGGACTATTGCTCACCGGCTATCGGCGGCAAGAAGCGCAAGCAATGCAGCGAGCCTGGCTCCATGCCGATCGCGGATACGTTGTCTTTCCGGATACCAAGGGCGGAGCGCAAGTAAGAGCGATCGGACCGGCCGCCATCCGCATTCTGGAAGCTCAGGTGGAGATAGTCGGCAATTCCCACTTCTTTCCGTCCGCAGCGGGCGATGGCCCATTCACGGCTGTTAGCGACTGCCTGAAACGGGTTTCCGGCTTGGCGGGTATCACGGGAGTTACACCGCATACGCTTCGCCATACCTTCGGAAGCGTTGCCGGAGATTTGGGATTCTCCGAGCTTACGATCCGGGCAATGCTGGGTCATGCCTCGCAGAATGTAACTCAAGACTATGTCCACATCGACGAGGCGCTAAAGCTTGCCGTGCAGCGAACGTCCGACGAGATTGCACGATTGCTTGACATCGGCACTGACGCAAAAATGGAAATGGCGCGACAGTGAGTGCTCAAACGCGGCTGGCCGGCTGCGCCAGTCAGCTTTCGGGCGCGTATGGAGAAATAGCCGATGGCCCAAAAGGCTCGCCGAACAGGGTGCTTGCGATTGCGGTTGCCGCGATCGCCCCGGCGAATTGCGCAACAACAAACATTGGAACGTCATGCGGCGCGATACCCGCAAATGTGTTCGACAGGCCGCGCACCACGGTGATCGCCGGATTTGCAAAGCTCGTCAATGACGTGAACCAGTAAGCAGCGGTGATATAGAGCCCGACCGACGCCGCCACGGCCTGTGGCTTGTATCTCGCGGTACCGAGGATCGTCAGTACGAGGCCGAAGGTCGCAACGAACTCGGGGGTCCACTGCCCCAATCCGGTTCTCGCCTTTGTCGAAAACTGTAAGATCGGAAGGTCGAACATCAGATGCCCGGCCCACGCGCCGAAAATGCCGAAGGCAAGCTGAGCCACGACATATGCACCGGCGTCGAGCTAATGCGTGCAAGTCCTCACGGTCGGACGCAGCGACCTCATGAAGCTGTGGTGCGCCGGGGAGGAATGACGAGGACGCGAAATCCATATTGGATTCGATTGCTTGATTGAGCGTTTCCCGAAATGCGACACCGGTTGTGCGCTTCTGGAGTGAGATAAATGCGTTCACCTCGGCTTCGACTTTTTCAATCGACAGTTTCAGGCTTTGGAGATCGCGGAACAGGGTGGATGCAGGCGAAAGCGTGTCTGCACTCGGGGCGGGCGTTTCGGTTATTTTGGTCATGTCATCCAGTTGGCGGCGGGCCTGGACAATGACCAGAAGCTGAGATCGTCCGACATGGTCCGAGATTCTACTTCCTGTCGCGAAGCGTCTCAAAGGTGCTGGCCCGCGGTGCGCGCAGCTTCTCGCGCCGGAAGGGACGTATGCGGCCTATCTGTCTGTACGTGCGCACATCCGAGCGCATGCTGTGCGAATGCAGCGTGCAAGTCACAACAAATTGGCGCCCGCCCGGTCGATTCCGGACGGGCGCCAGTTTTTGAAGAATTCGCCCTCGGTCGAGGAGGAGCTCTTCTGGGTCGCACCGCGTAGATAGATCGTCGAAAGCGTCAGGGATTGTACAGAAACGCCAAAACATGTTCACGTATGTCAAACGGCGTTCAAAAGGGACCCCCGATTGGAGTGGGCCCCTCGGGCCGGACAGGGTCACGCAGCTGATTTGACCATGGGCCGGGAGTGTTGCTGCTCGAACTGCGCAGGGCTGACATAGCCGAGCGCGGAATGTAATCTGCGTTGATTATAGATGTCGTCGATGAACCTGGGAAGCTGGCCGGCGACATCATCGAAGGTTTCGAACGCCATGGGGTAAACCGCCTCGACCTTGAGCGTCTTCATGAAGCTTTCCGCCTTGGCATTGTCATAGGGGTTGCCCCGCCGGCTCATCGAGCCGACCATCCCATGATCGGCGAGCATCGCTCGATAGATGCGGGATGCGTATTGGCTCCCGCGGTCAGAATGATGCACGCATCCTGATCGCGGGCGCCGTCGTTCGATCGCCACTTTCAGCGCCGCCACGGCGAGCCGGGCGTCAATCGACCTCCCGATGGCATAGCCGACCACGCGGCGCGACCAGGCGTCGAGGATGATCGCGACATAAGCAAAACCACCGATGATGGCGACATAGGTCAGGTCCGCCACCCAGAGCTGATCGGGGCCATCGAGGATCATGTCCTTCGAGTGATCCGGAAAGACTGGCAGGTCATGGTCGCTGTCGGTGGTTGCGGTATAGCGCCTGCGGCGGCGCGGTTGCAGGCCATGCTCGCGCATCAATCGCTTGATCCGCTTGTGGTTGGCGATCACGCCCTGATGGCGAAGCGCGGCCTGCACGCGGCGCCAGCCATAGGCTTCGAACTCATCGCAGATCGCCGCGATAGCAGTCAGGAGTTCAGCATCGCCGATCCGCTCGGTCGGCACGTGGTAGAATGTCGATCTTGCGATGCCCATCAGCCGACATCCTCGCGCGATCGACATCCCGCCGGGCCGGTGATCACGGATGTACTGGCGCTTCTCGGCCGCGGTGCGTCGCGAAGAGCCCCCTTTAAAAACTCCAGTTCCAGCGCCTGTTTGCCGACAAGGCGTTCGAGTGCGGCAATCCGGGCCTCATATTCCTGGATCAGATCTGCCGCTCGCGCATCTTCATCAAGGGCGCCGGCCTCGTACTTCTCCACCCAGATGCGGATCAACTGCCGGGAAATATCGTGCCGCTTGGCAAGGGCGTGAAGCGTCTCGCCGCTCAGAAACTCCTGCGCGACCTGACGCTTGAACTCGACGCTATGGGATCGGTGTCTTGCCATGGGCTCTTCTCCAAAAGCCCGGCTACACGGTCAATCCAACTATGCTTCCTTGTCCGGCCCGAGGGGCCCACTCCAGATCGGCGTCGAAGAGGGACCCCCTTTTCGGATATGATGCTGGTTTGTTGAAGATGGCCTTGCGCTGCGTGCGGCGGAGGGCGGGCGTAGCCCGACCGGAGGCGCGCGCAGCGCAAGATAGATTTTT
>JAESGH010000289.1_pt1 | contig 66289 bp, 54 predicted proteins | sample 9269641 | NCBI WGS metagenome assembly JAESGH01 (sample SAMN14515345, study PRJNA621665) | algae metagenome | isolation source: Phormidium tanganyikae FI6-MK23 and co-occurring heterotrophs from granitic... | place: USA: Fort Irwin, California | collected 1998-05-24 | reverse complement strand
GGCATCAGGCGACAGTATTACCATCAGTAATCAGTTCAGCGCTGCGACCCGACCAATAGGCTATACCGTTTTTGCTAACGGCGCCCGACTGTCGGCAGTCGAGATCGATCAACTTGTTCTTGCCGACCAAGCGACCTCGGGCAACGATAGCATCACCGGGTTCGTTTCTGACGACGTAATCGGCGGCGCTGACGGGGACGACGTGCTCAACGGCGGCGCAGGCAATGATATCATAAACGGTGGAACCGGCAACGATACGCTAAACGGACAACAAGGCAGCGATGTATATCTGATCGCGCGGGCTGATGGCGCCGACGTGATCGCAAGCTCGGGCGACAGCGTGGTAGCTGATATTGTTCGTTTCGCGGGTGACATCGATCAACGCGACGTAAAGTTCGTGCGCGCGACACCCACGTCACCAGATCTTGTAGTCGCACTGCGCGGCTCGGCGCAGACGATCACGATCTCCAATTATTTTGCGGGTCTGGCCATCAAGCAGTTCGAATTTTCCGACGGCACCATTCTTGGCAGTAGTGATGTCACGGCGGCGCTCGCCAATGCCGCGCCCACTGCGACAGGGAGCAACTGGCGGATGGCGGTGCGCGAAGGCGTATCGAACCGCGTAGTCGTTCCCGACGGCCTGTTTGCCGACGATATGCCGGTAGGCGAGTTAGTCTACAGCGCCGTCATGGGAGACGGTTCTCCGTTACCGTCCTGGCTCCAGTTCGACGGCCGTGTTTTTCAATCGGCGGCTGATGACGCTCAGGTGGGTACGCACAGCGTCCAGATCATCGCGACCGACCGGTTCGGCGAGAGCGTGACGCGCACGATCGCGCTCGATGTCCTCAACAGCTCCGAAAGCCCCACTGCGACGGCGGCGCTGACGACGCAACATGCGCCTCTGTCGGCAGCATTTAGCTATGCCCTTCCCGGCGGCCTTTTTGCCGACGATGACCAGTTGTTCGCTGCCGCTCCGGCAGTTGCGGCGGGTACTTATGTCAGCGAACGCGGCGGCTCCTTTATCGTCCTGTCCGACGGCAGCTACAGCTATACGCCCGCGGCCTCCTATATCGGCGAGGACCGGGTCTATCTGCCTTACACAATCGGCACTGCGCAGTCGCTTGAACTTGCGTTCGAATTTGAAAGTACCGGGGTTGTTTCGGCGGGCACTGTTCCAACAGATCTGGCGCCTGATCAGGATAGCCTTACCCTGACCGCACGACTGGCGAACGGCGACCCATTGCCGACGTGGCTGAGCTTTGATGGCGCCAACTTCTCGGGTACGCCTGCGGCGAGCGACGAAGGCCCCCTCGCGCTTGAAGTGGTCGCTACTGACGCCGATGGACGGCAAGCGGTGATTCCTTTCGCAATCCGTATCGGCACGGCGAACGGCGTGCCGCTGGCTGGCGCCCTTCCACCGCTTGCCGCGGCGCAGGGTGAAGAATTCAGCTACACCCTTGCCGCTTCGCTATTCACCGACCCCGACGTGCGTGACCGGCTGGCGCTCTCTGCGACGCTCGCCGATGGCTCTCCGCTACCCTCTTGGCTCGTGTTCGACGGCGAGAGCTTTTTCGGGAAACCTGCAAACGGCGATGTTGGCGCGATCTCGGTGCGCGTGACCGCAACGGACATTGCGGGGGCGACGGCCTCGGTCGTTACGACCCTGACAATTGCCAACGCTAATGATGCGCCGGTGGCGGGGACACAAATCGCCAACCAGCTTGCGACGCAGAACGCCCCGTTCAACTTCGCGGTACCTGGCGGCAGCTTCGCCGACCCTGATCTCGGCGACACGCTCACTATGACGGCGACGCTCGATACGGGTGAACCTCTGCCTGCCTGGCTGAACTTCGCGGGAGGTGTCTTCACGGGAACGCCAGCTAATGCGGATACGGGGCTTATTCGGGTGCAGGTGACCGCCACTGACGCAGGCGGAAAAACCGCCAGCCAGCATTTCCTGCTGGGTATTTCCGATGTGAATGACGCACCCACGGTCGCCGAAACGCTGGCAGCACTCGATGCGCCGGTCGAGGACGTTACGGTCTTCCGTATCCCCTCATCGCTCTTCGCGGATAGCGATGATGTCGGCTATCGCCTGTCGGTCAGCCTCGCTGACGGCTCGCCTCTACCAAATTGGATCACCTTCGACCCGAATTTCGAGACTATCACGTTCCGCCCCCTGGAAGATCATCTCTTCGGTAAGGATGCAGCGGCGGCCCAGATTGGTGTCCGGATCACCGCGACCGATACACGCGGTGAATCGGTATCGACGATCCTCGCTGCAAATATCGCTCCGCCTGAAGTTTCCAGCACTTTATATGGGTCAGGTTCAAACACGATCACTGGCACCAATTCGTCCGAGCGCATCGACTCCGGGCCGGGAAACAATCTCATCCGTGGCGGCGGCGGTGTCGATCGGATCGTCTTCGGAATTGGCTCAGGACAAGACACTATCGAACGTGGCAGCGGTTCTGGTCCATTCCCGCTCGGCGATATTGTCGAGTTTGGACCGGGCATCACGCTATCGAGCCTAACTTTCACCCAATATTTGAGTTTCGGAACCCATCTGCGGGTTCAGATAAACGGCACGAACGACAAACTTGAGATCAAGGGTCAGTTCAATGGGCGGGATGGCGAAGAGCCGACGGTGCGTGAGTTCCGCTTCGCCGATGGCTCGACCTTGAGCGCAGCGCAGATCGTCCAGATGCTCACGCAAGCGACGCCGAACGGCGATCTACTCATCGGCGGCAATCAGCAAGATGTTTTGAACGGGAGCGCCGGTAATGATACCATCTACGGTCTCGATGGTGACGATCTCATCGACGGTGGTCAGGGCAATGACATCCTTATCGGAGATTCCGATAGCAACAGCGATGGCGGCTCGGACACATTTCTCTTCGGAACCGGATCGGGCAACGATATCATTTTTGCCGACAGCTACGCGAGCCTCACGCTGAACGATGAAACGGGCCAAGTCTTTCAGCCGCAAACGGGGATCGACACGCTGCGTTTCGGACCCGGTATCACGCCAGATGACCTGATCATCACCCATATTCCCGGGTACCCTGGTGAATATATGGACCTCGCGGGCCAGTCGGCAGGCTCCATGCGGATCGAGATCGCGGGCACATCCGACAGTGTGACGATTGACCACCAATTCTATCTGCGGCATCTTTTCCAGGGCGGCGTCAATACCCCCGGTATCGAACGGTTCGAGTTTGCCGATGGCACCGTGATGAACCGCGCCGAGTTCGAAGCGCTGATCACCCTTGCGCCGACAACGGTCGGCGACGATTTGATTGCTGGTGGCGCGGCGGCCGATACGCTAGCGGGCGGCCTTGGCAATGATATATTGGTCGGCGAAGACGGCGCCGACACCTATATTTATAACCCTGGCGACGGTGCCGACCGCATTATCGAGACGATGCAGGTTGCGCGCCCTACTCCGGCGGCGAACCCAACGGAAATGGCTGGTGACATTATCAGCTTCGACGCCCTTAGTTTCGGGGCGGGCATCGATCCGGACGATTTGATTTTTACGCGCCCGGATGCGGCGGGTGAGACGCTGGTCATCACCTTCCGCAACCAGCCCGGGTCGGTCACGATTGAGAATCAGTTCCGCAATATATTCCATGGCGGCGACATTTACAGCTCGCTCGGGGTCTATAATTACTATGGCACGGAAAATGCCGCTATCGACGAGTTTCGCTTCGCCAACGGCACGCGTTGGTCGCTGAAGGACATCTACGCCTATTCGGTACGTGCGACTGCGGGCGACGATGTCATCGACGGATTTTTCCGCGCCTCGGAAACACTCAATGGGGGTGCTGGCAACGACCTGCTTGTCGGCCGCAACGGCAACGACACCTACGAGTTTGGACGCGGTTACGGCAACGACTCAATCAAAGAGTTTGGCTGGTTTTACAGTGACGGCGTGAGCACGGGCGCCACGTACACCGCGAGCGACAAGATCCGCTTCCTGGGTGTGGCGTCAACCGATGTTACCACGCACATCGGGGCTGGCGGCGCTTTCGTCTTCACCATCATCGATACGGGCGAGACGCTGACGATCCTTCCGGAATCCGAAATGAGCAATTTTGGACAGATCTTCTTTTCCGACACGACCTGGAGCGCGGCACAGTTCCAAGCGCGCTGGACTATCGCGGCGGCCACTTCGGGAAATGACGTAATCAACGGGTTTATCGGCAACGACACGATCAACGGCGGAGACGGCAACGACATTCTGCAGGGCGGTCAAAACAGTGCCACGCCAACGCTTGGGTACGACACACTGAACGGCGGTAATGGCAACGATATCTTGACGCTGGAATCCAGCGACAACGACCGCGCGAACGGCGACGATGGCGACGACATATTCCGCTTCGACATGACGCTGCCATATTGGAGCAGCAGCAACCTCGCCAAAGTCGATCCCAACCGCGGTCGACTTGACTATCCGACCTTCGTAAAGTTCGGGACCGAGCGTGGCGTCATCGAGGGCGGCGCGGGCAATGACACGCTGATCCTCGGCGGCAAGCTCGCCGACTATTGGGGCGGTGATGCCTATGTGAATGGCGATGCCGTCAATGGCTATAACTTCGACAGCGGCCTGTTCGTCCGCGGCATCGAAACGATCCAATTTGCAGACGGCACTGTATCCATGACGACGCTCGCCGCTGCAACCTCGCAAATTCGTCCGGGGCCAATCGAAGGGACGCTTGGCAATGACGTGTTGAATGCCACGTCTGGCCACGACGCACTCTACGGCCGCGATGGCAATGACACACTCAACGGGCTTGATGGTGACGATTGGCTCATCGGCGGGACCGGAACCGACAGCTACAATGGCGGCAACGGCTTTGATATTGCCGAGTTCTCCTATGATCTTGTCGGCTGGAACATCAACCTCGCTACCGGCCAGGCTATTCAAGGCGGCGTTACCGAAGCACTTTCGTCGATCGAGGGGGCTTATGGCAGCGCAGCCGCCGATACGATCACCGGCAGCACCGGCGCCAATATCCTCGCGGGCGGCGGTGGCAACGATACGATTAGCGCTGGCGACGGCGATGACATCATAGAGCTAGAATTTGGTGACTCCGGCTTCGATGCGGTCGATGGCGGTGCCGGAAGCGACACAATTCGCGCGCTTGCCGACGACGTCGCTATTGGTCTGTCATCGATCGCGAATGTCGAGACGATCACGGCCAACGGCCACAGCGGCGTCTATATCAGCGGCTCGGCTGGCATAGATACGCTCAACTTTAGCAGCACAGCTCTGATCGGCATCGACCGCATCGACGGTGGTGACGGCAATGACAACATAACCGGCAGCGTTGCCGGGGACACCATCTATGGCCGGGTCGGGGACGACATCTTGAACGGAGGCGATGGTAACGACGTTTTCCGTGTCGAAGGCACTGGCGACGGGTTCGATGCAGTGACCGGCGGCGCTGGGAATGATTCGATCCTGGCTGACTATTCCAGCACGCGCATTGGCCTCACTTCCGTGAGCGGCGTCGAACTGATTTCCGGCGAGGGATATTCAGGAGTCTATATCTCGGGCTCTTCCACGGCCAATGTGCTCGACTTCACGAATGTTGAGCTGCGTTTCATCACGCGCATCGACGGCGGCAGCGGCAACGACATAATTTACGGCTCCGCCGCAGCGGATGTGCTCCAGGGTTCGGCGGGCGATGATAGCCTTTTCGGTGGGATCGGAAACGATACTTTCCAGTATAGTGGATCGTCGAACGGTTTTGACGCCGTCGATGGCGGGGTTGGCATCAACGGAATCATCGCGCTCGCTAACAGCACCGTGATAGGTTTGACGAGCGTTGCCAATGTCCAGACGATTAGCGCGGGAGCCTTCACCGGCGTCTCGATTCTGGGGTCTGGCAATGCCGATACGCTCAATTTTGCAGGCGTCACGCTGAACGGGATCACAAAAATCGACGGCGGCAGCGGCAATGACAACATAACTGGATCGGCAGCCAACGACACCATATTGGGATCGGGCGGCGACGACAGCCTTGCGGGCGGCGATGGCAACGACATCTTCCAGTATACCGGAGCGTCATCCGGCTTCGACAGCGTCAATGGCGGTCTTGGGACCGATACCATCGTCGCGCTCGCCAACAGCAGCGTAATAGGTCTGACCTCGCTCACCAGCGTGGAAACGATCAGCTCGGGCGGCTTCACCGGCGTGACGATTGCCGGATCGGGCGCGGCCGACACTCTCGATTTCTCGAACGTCACGCTCAATGGCATCGTCTCAATCGGCGGCGGCGCCGGCAATGATGTCATTACCGGATCCATCTCGGCCGACCTCATTTTGGGCGGAAACGATAACGACACGCTGAACGGCGGCGATGGAGACGACGTGATCAACGGCGGAACCGGCACGAACCTGCTAAACGGCGGCAACGGGACCGATGCCGCGCAATATAGTGGCACCGCAGGTTCCTACTCGGTGTCTGACAACGGCGATGGCACCTATGCCCTCGTCGGCGCCGGGATAAGTGACACGTTGGCGAGTATCGAGAATCTCGCCTTCTCCGATGGTACGGTCACCGTTGCCTCGCGTGTCGGGCTTGGCCTGACGCTGACTGGCACTGCGTCTGCTGAAACACTGACGGGCGGCGGCAATGCCGACATCATCACGGGCCTTGGCGGTGATGACATCCTAAGTGGCAACGGGGGCGATGACGAATTCCGCTACAGCGGCAGTTCAAACGGGTTTGATAATGTCGATGGGGGTTCTGGAACCGACACCATCAAGGCGACCGCCAACACGACAGTGATCGGCCTGTCGGCCCTGACGGGGATTGAAGCCATCACCTCGGGGGGCTTCACCGGGGTGTCGATCCTAGGGTCAACTACGGCCAATGCCCTCGATTTCTCGGCGGCAACGCTAACCGGTATCACCAAGATCGACGGCGGCTCCGGCAACGACACGATAACCGGCTCAAGCGCGGCAGACACTATTCTCGGCTCGGGTGGCGACGATATTCTGAGTGGGGGAGATGGGAACGACACGTTCCAGTTTACCGGCAGTTCGAACGGGTTCGATGCGATCAATGGCGGATTGGGAAGCGACACGATCACTGCGCTTGCTAGTTCAACCGTCATCGGCCTCTCATCAGTGATTGGAATAGAAACGATTAGTTCGGGCGGTTTTTCGACTGTGTCGATTGCGGGATCGGCAAACGCCGATACCCTCGATTTCTCGGCGACGACCCTGACCGGCATTACAAGGATCGACGGCGGTTTGGGTAACGATGCGATCACCGGATCGGGTGCAGCGGACACTATCCTAGGATCGGGCGGCGACGACGTCATCAACGCGGGCGGCGGTAATGACACCATACAGTTTACCGGGACCGCAAACGGCTTCGATGCTATCGACGGCGGGCTTGGCACCGACACGATCAGCGCGCTCGCCAATTCAACCGTGATAGGCCTTTCATTGGTGACCGGCATTGAAACTATCAGCGCGGGTAGCTTCACAGGCGTCTATATCGCCGGTTCTGGCAATGCCGACACGCTCAACTTCTCGGCGGTGACCTTGACCAACATCACCCGCGTCGAAGGTGGCGGCGGGGCCGACGTCATCACAGGCAATGCTGCGGCGAATACGATTTGGGGCGGACTGGGTAACGACATCCTCGATGGAGGTACCGGTAATGACAGTCTCCTTGGAGACGACGGCGACGACATCATCAAGGGAGCCGCAGGTACTGACACCATGAATGGCGGCAATGGGATCGATACGGCTGATTATTCGGCCTACACTGCGAATGTGACCGTAAACCTCGCAACAACGACGGCGCAGACGGTTGCGACCAGCGATTCAGATACGATCACCAATATTGAGAATGTCAAAGGCGGATCAGGGACTGACACGCTCACGGGTTCAACCGCGAATAATGTGATCGACGGCGGGTCGGGCAACGACCGGCTTCGCGGCGCTGCTGGCAACGATACGATCATTGGCGGAATCGGGACGGCGGACGTCGCGATTTTTGCGGGTACGCAGGCAAGCCACACGATTGCAACCAATGCTGGGGTGGTGACGATAACCGACAATCAGACGGCCACCGATGGCAATGACGGTGTCGACACCGTGATCGGGATCGAAATCGCAGAATTCAAAAGCGGGGTCCAGGTCGGCATTACCTCGCCGATCGTGCTTGATCTCAATGGCGATGGTGTCTCATTGATCAATAATCGCGACACTAGGGTCTCGTTCGACTGGGATGGCGACGGATTGCGCAATCAGACCGGCTGGGTCGGCCGTGACGACGGTTTCCTCGTTTTCGATCGGGACGGCAACGGCTTGGTCAGCAATGGCGGCGAACTTACCTTCACGGGTGATAGGCCGGGCGCCAAGTCAGATCTCGACGGCCTTCGCGCCTTCGATAGCAATGGCGACGGCCAGTTCTCATCGGACGATGAGAAGTTTAGCGAATTCCATGTCTGGCGTGATGCCAATGCCAACGGCCGATCCGATGCCGGCGAAATGCTCAGCCTCGAAGACGCCGGGGTCGCTGCGATCAACCTGACGGGCGAAGCGGTGAACCGGTCGTGGAACTGGGGCGACAACATGACGATCAACAATGGCAGCTACACGCGTACCGACGGAACGACGGCGGCCTTCGGCGATGTCGCACTCAATTATGACGTGTCACCGCGGCGTGCGGCGCGGCCATTCCTCGTGCACGAGCGGGTGCCGCATCGTGCAGGAGGTGTTCCCTTCGTCGATCGCGCCGCAATGCAGCTCGGGGAGGCGATAGCCGGCTTCGTGAACAGCCGCCAGCTAGGTGATCTTCGGTTCGATGAGGCGGTGATCGCGCAACAGGAATTGTTCATGCCTGTACCACGCATTATGTAGTCGCTTGCGCGTGAGGGATGCCGCTGGCGCGTTATCTCTCATCCACCGACATAATAATCGTCCCTTGCGGCTAGGCTGGGTTGACTTTGATCGTGCAACGAACAGGCCGCCCCGATTTGGCAGCGTTTCGTTCGCAGTCATCAATCGCCTTTCTATTGTCGTGACGCATCACCGCGGCGGCAGAAATCGCCCCATAAGCTTCCGGACTACCAACCTGCATAAGCCGCACGCCACCCTCCCATATCGTGGGCGCGCCGACGATATGCGCCGCCATCCGTTCGGGCAGCTGCCAGCGCTCCGGCAGCGCCCTGGCAAAAGCGCCCGGCAGGATCGACCACAGCAGGCACCCGGCAAGAATGCCGCCGCTCGCTGCACAGATGAGGTGACGGCGCTGCTCATGCGCCGCACGCAGCGTCGATATCGTGCCGCGCAGTTCATATGCGGCATTGTCGAACCGCACCTGCGTCCGCTGCATCTCGCTTTCGGTAGCGTCACGCGCCTGCCGGGCCGCCCGGTCGATCTGTCGCGCCACCTCTTCGGGGGTCAGCTCCATCGCAGGCTTGGCAACGATCGCTCTTAGCGTTCGCTCCGCTGCACCGAGATGTTTCGATAGTTCGCCAAGCGTGTCGGTGTAGTCCGGGATTCGGATCTCGGCCTTCTCGGCGGCAAGCTGCTGAACCGCCCGTCGCACGAGCGCGACTTCACCTTCAAGCCGCGCAAATGCCGCGGCGGCGGGATCTTCGGATTCGCGTTCGTCGTCGTTCACTTCATTCTCCTACATTCCGATGCCGATGCCGCGCGACCGCCCCAGATCGGCGATCGCCACAAGGTCTTGCCCGACCGATCGAACCGAATGTGCGTCGATGCCGAGCGCTGCCTTGCGACCGCGCAGGATCGATTCGACCTGGGCATCGCGTTCGAGACTCTTGGCCATCGCGCCCATCTCGCTGGCGAACCGGCTCGCGGCGCGCTGTTCGCCGCGCGATAGCGACCGGCTGCGCTGCAGCTGGAGTTTCTGCCAATCGTCGACGAAACGATCGGCGCGCTTTGCGGGGTCGATGCGGATGTCCGCCTCGTTGCTCATTGCGCGCATCGCGGGCTGGCTGTTGCCCTGTGCCACTTGCGCCACAAGCTCGGGTTGGCGCTCGAACGCCGACGCCAGATCACGCCGCGCATGCGGGTCGATCGCGCCAAGCGCATCGCCCGCACGCGCGAGCGCATCGTGCTGGTGCCGCAGCACCGGCAGGTCTTTAGCGTGCATGCGGTCGATGTCGGCTTGCGCGCGGGCATATTGTTCGACCGCGCGCCGCGTCTCGACGGTTCGCGATGGTTCGCGGGGTTCTATGCTCGCCCGCTTCACGGTCGGCTTGAATCCGGCAAAGATGCTGCGCGCCTTCTCGGGAACCTGCTTTGCAATCTCTCGACCCGCTCGAGACAGGTTCTCTGCAATGCGCTCGCGGAACGTGATCGCGCGCTGCTCGGCGTAGGATCGCGCCGGATCGGCCTTGGCGTAGTCCTGCGCCATGTCCTTGGCGCGCTCGCGCGACAAGGTGCGGATCAACTTGCCCTGATCCTTGAAGTCGTCGCGGCCATAATGGACATCGACGACGCTGCGGTGGCGTGACAGCGCGACATAGGCCGAATGGCTGTCCATACCCGGCGTAGCGAGCACATGGGCGCGATCGACCGTCATGCCCTGCGCCTTGTGGATCGTCGCCGCATAGCCATGATCGACCTGGGCATAGTCTTTGAATTCGAACGCTACCGAACGACCGTCGCCGGTGCGAACGGTCATGCTGCGCGCATCGACTTGTTCGATTGTCCCAAGCGTTCCGTTCTTCACCTCCAGGCTGCGCTCATTGCGCAGGAAAATGATGCGGTCACCGGCGGCGAACATGCGGTCACCGCGCTCCACCTTGACCGCGACATCGTCGCCAAGGTCGCCCGACGCGTGCATCCGTTCCCGCGCTGCGTCGTTGAGCGCACGCACCTCGTCATTGGTGTGGGTGAGGATGATCCGCGTATCGCCGGGTCGTGCCTGTCGATCGCGATCCCAGCGATCGATCAGTTCGGTCCGCGCTGTGTCGCGCGTCGAAGCGGCGTGAACCATGCCCGCGTCATCATAAGCGCGGATCGCTTCGCCGGCGCGGCCCGTCGCCAATTCTCGGGTCGCCTCGCGCTGCCACTCGGCCCGCTGGCGCCGCACCTCGGTGATTTCGGCACCGCCGTGCCATTCGTGGATCGCGCGGAACGCGGCGCCCGCTTCGATCGATTGCAGCTGCTGCGGATCGCCGACCAGCACGACCTTGGCGCCGACTTCCGCGGCGTGCGACAGCACGCGCTCCAGCTGCCGCGTTCCGACCATGCCCGCCTCGTCGATGACCAGAACATCGCGCGCCGTGAGCAGATCGCGACCTTGCGCCCAGCCATGTTCGAGACTGGCGATGGTGCGCGATGCGATGCCTGAGCCGTTTCCCAGCCCTTCGGCGGCGATGCCCGACAGCGCCGCTCCGCGCACGCTCAGTCCAGAACTCTCCCAAGCGTCGCGCGCCGCGCCGAGCATCGCGCTTTTGCCGGTCCCGGCATAGCCGACGACGATGCCGAGATCGCTGCGATCGGTCACATGGTCGAACGCGGCGCGCTGCTCGCCAGCCAGGTGGAGACCGCGTTCCGATGCGCGCGCTAGCGCAACATCTCGGGTGGCGTCCGACACGCGATGTCGATCGCGCTGCGCCATCGCTTCGGCGGCGCGATGCAGCCGCTGTTCGGCCTCGATCATATCGCGCGAGGTGAACCGGTCCTCACCGCGTCCGTCCTGACCGAGCGCGATCAGGTCGGGCGATGACCGCACCGCGCCCATGACAGCGTCGAACTGTTCGCGCCCGTCGCTGTGGCGGTGTGCGAACATCGCGAGGTCGCGTTCGGTGAACGTCGCTTGGCCGTGGGTGATCGCCTCAAGCGCCACGCGGGGGTTGGCGATGATCCGTTCGCCATTGCGCTGAGCAATCTCTCGATGCTCGGCAATGCGTTCGGCCTCAAGCCCGCGGCCGTCCATGCGGGAAGCCGCGGGACCGATCTTGTCCTGCGGCTCAAGTTCGATGCCCTGCGCCGCGAGACTGCGGTGATCGACGCGGGCGTCGATGTCGAGTTCGGCGAGGCGCTCATTGACGTGGCGCGCCCAGCGTTCGCGCCATTGCTCGACAAGTTCGGTGCGGTTCCATTCGCGGACCTTGGCGCCGAACCCCGCTTCGCCATCGTCGCCGGCGACGATCTCGCGCATGGTGAGCATGACATGGGCGTGCGGTTTGGCGAGCCCGTCGGCGCCGATGTCCCAATGGACATTGAGGTCGGCGACCATGCCCTGATCGACAAACTCGCGTTGCACGAAATCGCGGGCCAGCTCGATACCCTGCGCCTGATTCATCTCGCGCGGGATCGCGAACTCGACCTCGCGCGCAAGCTGTGCGTCCTTGCGTTTCTCGAACGCCTCGACGTCATTCCACAGCCGTTCGCGGTCCAGCCATTTCTCTGGCGAATTCTCGGGGAGCAGGACTTCGCTGTGGACGACGCCCGACTTGTTGGTGAAATCATGCGCGCGATCGAGCCGCTCATCGTGCAGCCGCTCGGCAGAGCGGTATGCCGCCGCCGCAACGGCGCTGCGTCCGGCAGTGCGGCTGATGATTTTGACCGAGAGATGGAAGATTGCCATTGCGGCAATCCATCTACACTTCAAAGAGCACGTCGGCACGACGTATAAGCGCGCCCTCACACGGAAAAATCCGCGGAGGGATTAGGCTGTGCCAGACTGTCCCGACGACCTTGCTGCGCATCGGAAGGCGCATCTCTATGATGGGCGCATCACCCCATCATGGAGATGCAACATGCGCAAACCCCGCGATATCGATTCGGAACTAAAGGCCCTCGAAGCCAAGGCGAAGACCCTCAAGGAACGCCGCGTTCGCCAGCTCGGCGAACTCGTCATTGCCACCGGCGCCGATGCGCTCAATGCTGAACTGCTGACCGGCGCGTTACTCGGTGCGGTCGCGACGAAAGACACAAACGCGAAGGAGGGCTGGCGCAAGGCGGGCGCGAGCTTCTTTCAGCGTGGCGCGAACAAAGCTGCGACGAGAACTGATCGCAGCGCAGCAAATGACGCGGCGCCTGATCGCAATGCGGCATCGTCTTGAACTGGCGCAGGCGCGGACTGGCATGCGCGACTGGCAGATCAAGCGCCGCGAACGCACGCGGCAGTTGATCGAACTTGGCGGCCTTGTCGTGAAGGCGGGGCTCGTCGATCTGACCGACGATAATCGCGCGATGCTCTATGGCGCGTTCCTCTGGATGGCCGACAAGCTGCGCAGCGATGACGGCGCCCATGCTGCCGCGCTTTGGCGCAAGCGCGGCAAGCGCGAATTCGGGAGCGAAGCCGCAGCAGCCGCGCCGCTCGATCCGCCGCGCCGCTAATCCAGGTCTTTCAAGGCGCGGCGCAACGCGATCAGCGTCGCCGCTATATGGCCCTCGACCTCCTTGACGTCGATATCGAGGCGCCGCGCAATGCGCTCGTAGTTCAAATCCTCGAAGCGGTGCATGAAGAACACCTCGCGCGTGAGTTCCGGCAATGAGGCGATGGCGGCCTCGGCCCGCGCGATGCGCGCATCGCCTGTTACCGCCAATGAACGACGCCGCTGTTCGCGTCGTCGCCAAATGCGAAAACGCATCACCGTTGCTCCGCAATCGCGGCGCGGCACAGCGCGAGCGCGCGCATCATGTGATATTCCACCGTTGCCACGCTGATATCGACCTGCTCGGCGATCTGTTTGTAGGTCATGCGGCGTAGCCGGTGCAACACGAACACGCGCCGCGTTTTAGGCGGCATGGCGCGAACGGCTTTGCGGTAGAAGCGAAGCAGGTCCGCCGCTTCGATCCGCCATGTCTGTTCAGCGCGCGACGCCGCGTCGCGGTTTTCGTCGAGCGGAAAGAAGATGGTGCAGTCCCGCCTCTTTTGGCGCGAGCGGTCGATCAACAGGTTGCGCGCGATACGGGTCAGATAAGCGGGCGGATTGTCGATCCGGTCCAAAGTCCCGCTGCCGAACATGCGTGCGAACACCTCCTGAACCAGATCAGGAGCTGCGTCGCGGCCAACGCGCCGGTTGAAGTAGCGCAGCAGTCGGTCATGTTCGGCGGGGAGCGTGGCATGGAACATCGCCATAGGCGTGGGGAGCATCATGGCCGCGCACTCCCGCCGTCGCGCACACCAAGCGGCGCATCACGTGATGCGCGGTAGAGGGTGATGCCCGCTTCGATCCGGTCGAGGATGAACGTGTCGCGCTCCGCTCTCGCCACGCGGATGTCCGACTTGGAATAGATCTCCAGATCGACCGCGCAGCGGTCGCCAAGTTCGCGGCCGATGACATCGCGGGCGCGTTGCCAGCAGCGCTCGTCGGTAAACAGCGGATGATTGACGACGATCCAGAACTCATAATCGGAAAAGTCGATCGTCCGCGTGTCTTCGTACCAAGATCGCCGCGCGTAGGGACCGATCAGGATGATGCGTTTGATCTGGCCCGGTTCGGGTGCTTGCACCCGACTTGGATCGAAGAAGCTTCGCAGGATGCGCGTGATCTTTTCGATCTCGCGCTGCTTACGGCGGATAAGATGGCCGACGCGCGCCATTACGACTTCGCGCGTGTAAACGTCGTTCGGTGGGGTGGTCATGGTAAGCTCGCACAGCGGCGGTCCGCGCGGTGACGCGCGGATGTGCAAGCGGTGTCCGCTGCGCCGCTGGTGCGGCGTTCAGCAACTGCCCGACCGTGATGGCCGAACCTAAATGATGCCTGGCAGGGATATCCCCGGGATGACCGCCAGTCTCTTCATCCCGTGGCCAAAGTTATGCCAACATCCGGGAACTCAGACAACTCGAATCGCTGGAACGATTTGAGCAAAACTTTTCGACCGAGGATGAGTCACGGTTATGAGACGCAACGATGTCCAGATCGCGGATGTTTGCCTCCTCATCTTAGCTGATGCTATCGGCGGCTTCCCGACGGGTCGAGGATGTTCATGATGATAGCCGAAGCCACAAGCCATTACACTGCCGCCTCGATATGGGCGAACGGCAATCAGGGCGTCCTCTCTGTATACCTGTTCTTAGCTGCCCTTTTTCTTGGGTGGGTAACGGGTTTCTTCGGCAGCCTTATGCGCAAACCAAAATTCCGTATGACAACAATCGAAGGACCGACTTTTGTCTGCACCTTTGGAACGGGAGAAATACATGATGGATATGACGTTCATCGCACCGGTATCGCGCTCTATTTGCAAATCGCAAACATTGGCTCCGCCCCGGCGTCTATTATCGATGTTGAGATCGGCTATCGCTGGGCGATAATTCCGTTCAAAAGGCTCTGGTGGCGAAATGGTCTTTTTCGGTTCTGGCTAAAAAAACAGGCTGTATCACTTCAAGATTTTCAGGTTAGATTGGGAGACGAATATACCAAGGTGTACCCGTTTCTTACGCAACAGAGCCACATTTCTGGAAAGTCCGCTGAAACTCATCTCGATGTGGGCAGGTCAACGAGCGGCGTTGTTTATTTCGAGCAGCACGACAGTTTCGGGGCATGCTTCCCATTCACCCGCAAATATCAAGTGAAGCTGAAAGTGCGGCTCATCGATTCCTTTGGTAAAGGACATAGTACCATTCTTCGCATCCCACGTGTGACGCTGGCCGATGCGCGACTATATAATCCCAGCTTCGGCCTCACGCTGGCGACACTTCGTTCGGAAGCTGAGCCGATTGAACTCCCAATGGATACAAACGGCAATCTGATCGCCCCACCTCAACCAGCCACGACCGCAACTTCAAATAGTTTCTGAGCCGGTCAAAACAAAGGGGCAGCAAAATCACAGCCCTCTGCCAACTCGCCAAAGCCGACGCCTCCAACGAAGTCCGCCATATAGCGCTCTCGGCAACAACCCAGTCCGTCCGATATTCAACCCACTTTTGCCGTGCCGAGCTATCCGCGCGCGGCCTTCTCTAGTTCGGCGATGCGCTCGGAGCAGACTTGATGGACGACGCGGCCGAGTTCCTCGACGCGTTCGCCGAGCCACGCCAGCTCTTCTTCGCTGATCCGGTAATGCTTGGAATATCTGGCCTTCGTGTAGGCTTCCTTCAACTTTTGGAACATCGCGCGTTCGCGATGCGTGTCCTCCGGCCAGATACCGTAGAGGCGGCGATCAAGCCCTTCTGCGAGCGAGCGCAGGAAGGCAATATTATGGTTGTAAGGAGTGTAATATGTCAGCGTCAGGAGCAACCCCTGATAAAGGCTTTCGGTTGCTTGGTGCAGGAGGAACGCCGCACGTTTCCGATCGCCGTCTGACAAATAGAAATGAAAGCCTTTGAGGAAAGCCGCTCCGTTCGGCATCCACTCTTCGAAATATTCTCTTGCCGCATCGAACGCTTGCTGCGGCGTCTTCGGCTTAGGCGTTGCAAGTTCGGTGCTGTCGACTTCATAGATGGCGACGCCATCCTTCGCGACCTCCATGAAGAAAACGCGACCATGCGCTAGCCCGTCGTTCACTTCGTGTAGCGAATGGACGATGAAATTGACCGGCGTCCGCAGCGTCTTCTCGATCGTGTAGGCGCGGATCAGGCGTTCCTCGGCCTTCGCCCAATAAGCAGCGCGGTCGGTCAGCTCCTTCTGGCTGACGATGATGAGGATGTCGTAGTCGGACTTATACTGGTTCGCCGACAGCGGCGCATCGACCCAATCGCCGCGCGCGTGCGATCCGAACAATATGATTTTCAGGATACGCGCGCCCTTGCGGCGCCCAGTCGCGTTTTCGGTCGCCTGACCGAACTCGTCGAATAATATCTCGACGATGCGCTCAAGCTCGCGCTGCTTCGCGGCAGGTAGATGATCGATGTCGGTTCGCATGTGCCCGAGAATCTTCGGGAAGTTCGGCCGCTTTGGCAAGGACAGATTGCCCGGCGCTTTGCGCCGGGCCAAAAATTGGGGGAGCAAGCGAAGCTGCTCCCCCAATGATGACTGCCGAAAGCGATCAGGCCGCTTCCCGCATCTCCGGTTCTTCCTCGACCTCTGCCGGGACGAACAGCGGGGCGATGCGCTCGGACCGCTCGACGCACCCGATGCCGCCGCGCTCGGTGTAGCCGGACGGGGGAAAGGCGAACCATTTGGGAAGCCAGTCCGCGACCTTCTCCCGGCCATTGCTGCCGGTGAGGCAATCAACGAGAATGCCGCGCTGCACCTTGGCCGTGGCTGCGGCATTGGCTTCTGCAACCTCGGCACCTGCGACCTCACCGACGATGGCGGTGAGCAACTGCTTGTCGCGGATCAGATCGGGCAACACCGCGTCGTCTTGCCAGTTCGTCCGCATGTCGGTGCTGAGCAGCTGACCAAGCATATCGACCTCGGTGGTGCCGACCGCAAGCGTCTCACCCATGACGATGGGCAGGATGCTCATGACATCACCATCGGACAGCGCTGCCAAGCGGATGAACAGGCCCGCAACACCATGATCGCCGTCATAGCCGCCAACCACGGTGGGCGTGTCGGGATCGAAACCGAGCGTGGTCAGCACCTCCCGGCGCTTCGCATCGAACGCCGCCTCGCTCGCCGACACCTCGACGCTTTCGGCAATCGCATCGCTCGCGGCGCGCTGCCGTTCGACATCGACCCGCCACAGCGGCGACCCGACGATGGCATGGGCCACCATCAAGCGCAGCGCCACACCCGGTTCGGACAAGATCGATGCGCGCACGGCGGCATGGCGGTGGAGATCGATATAGTTGCCAAGCGCGGCACTGACCTCGGGACGCAAGGGCTTGGGCGTGTCGGCACCCGGCTCGCCCTTGGCGCGCTGCCGTGCTTCTTTCATCGTGATATAGCCCTCGTGGAAGGCGACCTCGCCGCGATGGCTGACCGACACGAAAACCTTGCCGCCCTGTTTCTTGGGGCAACGGTCATGCTCCCACGAATTGAAATAGGCGCCGCGCTCCATGACGACGATCTCGGACCAGCCCGCCTCGCGATAAGCGTCTGCCCGACCCTCGACCGCCGCCATCTGCGCCGTCCAGAAATCGTCTGCACTGGCAAAATAGCGATCCTCGCCGAACAGGTCGGAAATGATCTCGCCCTTGTAATCGGCAAGGTCGAACAACGCGGCCTTGGCCGCAATCGCGCTGCCGCCGAACAGCCACGCTTTCAACTGCGCTCCGGTCGGAGCGTGTTTCTCGGGACAATCGACCAGCGCCAGCCACTCGCGCTGCTGTGCCTTCGATGCCAGCGTCAGATGCCGCATGGTGACCACATCGATCTTCTCGGCGCGATAGAGGTTGCGGATGCGGGGGAGCAAATTGCCGATGGCCAGCGTCCGTTTCACTTGCAAGCTGGTCAGTCCGAATGTCAGACCGACCGCCTCGACGCTGCGCCCTTCGCGGACAAGCCGGGTGAAGGCTTCGCAGCGATTGACCTCGTCGGGATCAAGACGGGCAATGTTTTCGATCAGCGAGGCTTCGAGCGCCGCCGCGTCGTCGCCCGCTTCCATAACCGCGCAGGGCAGCGGGTCGATGCCATCCTGATCCTCGGCGACTGCCAGCGCCGCATGATAGCGCCTCTTGCCCGCCACGATCTCGTAGCTGCCGTCTTCCGCACCCGGCCTGACGATCAGCGGCACAAGGATGCCGCGCGCCCGCACGGACGGCAGGATATTGGTAAGGTCCGGCTTCTTCGCAATGCCGCGCATGTTGGCGGACGAAACCGAGAGGTTGGCGATGTCGATATGCTTGAGTTCCATGATGTCTCTCCTTTGCTCTTCCAAACCACCGCAGCCCCGGCTGAGCGGGGTGGGCGGCGAGAGCGACCGGAGAGGTCCGCCTGCAAGGCAGGGCGCACCGCAGGCCGAAATGCAATGGAGGACCCCGCAGGGGTTGCGCCCTGCCGGGCGGGCCTCAGAGGAGAGCGACGACCACCCCGCACGGCCGGAGGCCAACGCCATTGCGCGTCAGCGCGATGCCCTTCGGGACGGAGCCAGGCTCCGGCCCCGCGTCAGCGATCGTTACGGCGAAGCCGACGAGACAGCGCGCAGCGGCGGCTCGGTGGAGCGCAGCGGAATAGAGCGCGGCCGCCGCAGACGGGACGCTACGCCCCTTGTTAATCATCGTCCGTTATTTCTCGCATCAGGATACCAAAAAGGGGGCGAACAGCGTGGCAAGGCTCTATTCTCTCATCACGGCGTCCATTGCCGCCCTTAGTTTCAGTGTGCCCGCTTCGGCCGCATCGCTCTCCGACGACGCGACCGCCGCGCGGGCTGATACCCTTATTGCCAAGGCCATCGCACTTTTGCCGCCAAGTGGTCCACGACGGGCAATCGATCAGGAAACTATCGCTTCATATTACCTTGAAACTATGCGTTGCGACGATGCATTGGAAATCCTCTCCGGTCACGAGGCTTCCCAGACCGAGAATTTGGAACGCCTGGCGATGGCCGCCCATCGAACAGGGCTGGACGATTGCACGGTCGAACTCTCGCGACGGTGGGCCACCAAAGCCCGGCAGCATAAACGTCCCGATGCTCTTGCGAAAGCCGGGGCTCTTTTGAGACTCGCTGGGAATGTTTCCGAAGGCCTTGGGATCATAAGCGAAGCGGAATCCAGCGTCAGGGAACCGCCGACGCGAACCAGTTATCTTTGGTCGATACGTTCGCAGACGTTGCAGATTTATGAGGGTACGGACATTTTCAGCACTGAGCTGGAACGTGGCGCGCGACAACTCTTGGCCATGCCTCCGGGCGAAAACGTGCTAATAGGGCAACCGACAGGAGGCCGATTTGCGGCGTGGTTGCTAGAGCACGGAAATTCCGATCTGGCGAAGAAGGTCGCGGAGTCTGTTTGCGCGTCGGCGCGCGGACAGGCGATCAACTGCGGATACAGCGGCTATCTCGACCGGGACCTAGAACGGCTGAGCAGGGAAATCGCAAAAGGCACTCCGGCCCAGCAACTGAGCGCCCTTCATATTCTTTATCGAAACGGCGCCCTCGATCGTGTCGTGCCGCATTTCCCTCGCATGGTGGATATCCAAGGGGGCAACATAATTGCCGCGTTCAGAAGCCTTGTCTTCTATTCAAATACGCTTTGGCAAAGTGATCCGAAGGCGGCAGAAGAAGGAGCCCGACAGGCGCTAGCATTGGGGCTGACGAAAGCGGACAAGGCGGGCGGCCTTGACGCTTCGTCTTGGGGAGTACTGCACTCACAGCTTGCCAGAATTTTTGCAGGCTCTGCCGATACTCGCTCGATCAAGGAAACCCTCCGCCGCGGCAAGCCGCAGGGCAAGGAGCGAGATCACTATTATGTCGCCATTGCAACTGGGTTCGCCCGGTTCGGTGATGTGGCTGCCGTAGAACGCAATATTGAAGCTATTTCGACCGAACCAGCGCAGCGCGAAGCTTGGTTGGGCATTGCGGTCGGAACTCCCGGCGTTCCAATAGAGCGCCGCACGGTCGCATTGGAGCGAGCCCTTGCCCTACTTGAGGGGCCTCGTCCGATGGGGGGGCATCCTAGCAGTTGCAATCAGATGGCAGGGGGCGCGATGATCGCCTCGGAGGGAGCTTCGGTCGAGGCAATCATAGCCTTTGGGCAAATCAACCTGAGTCGCGGAAAGGACATTTGTGGCTATCGCAGGTATCTTCTGGATGCTGCCGCTGGCACACAGGGAGATGAACGGGGTACGGCGATTGCGCGGGAACTGGTGAAAACGACCGATAAGCCGTGCGTCGATTGGCCCTGCGATGATCTCAGGATATTGCAGTTGTTGGTGGACCTTCGTTTGTTCGACGAGGCGGAAAAGTTTGCCATGGGGTTTGAAGAAGCCGACCGCATTCGGCCGCTGATTACCGTGGCCCGTGGATTGTTCGGTTCGGGCCGGCCCCAGGCTGCTGCCCCGCGTCAGTGATCGTCACGGCGAAGGCGACGAGATGGCGAGGAACGGCGGCGCTATGGAGCGCAGCGCGTTGTTGTTGCTGCAAGCGCGGCGCCATTTGAGGGTGTCACGGTAGTTTTGGACGGATAGCCCGCAACCGACGTCACAGGCAGCTAGCAACGCACATTCATCGAGTGCCGGGACGCGATTCGAATCCGCGTTTCCGCGATGTAAGTCCAGTCGAGGGGTGCCAACCCTGGCACCAAACCTCGTCGCTGGGACAGCATGGGAAATTAATTCCGCCCCGAAAATCGAACGCCGGGAACCGACAGGAGACGACAAGAAACGACAGGACACGACAGAGAAAGTTGGCACCATTTTTGGCACTCTTGCGGGATTTTTTCGGATCGCCAATTCTACACCCAGGGGAGCCCAACCGACGCCAGCCGATGGAGTGAACGCCATGCCCGTCTCCGAAAGGATCATCCGCCTACCGACCGTTCTCAATCGCACCGGACTGTCGCGCTCTACCCTCTACCGTAAGATCGCCGAGGGCACCTTCCCGGCGCAGGTGCAGATCAGCGTGCATGGTGCCGGGTGGTGGGAGTCGGCCATCAATCGGTGGATCGCCGACCCGCCCGGCTACCGCGCCGAAAATGACAATCGGCCCCTTGGCGATGGGCCGGTATGAAAAAGGACGAAGCGCCGCGTTCGCGGCCGCTCACGGCCGCGAACGACAACTCGGCTGCGCTTGCTCCTGCCGCCGTTGACGCGGCCTTGACGCGCATCGCCGAGGCGATCGGACGACACATCGCGCGCGAGCATGTTCGCGCGCGGAAGGCCGCCAACGACAATGATCTTCCGTAAATATGCGAAGGCCCGCAAGCGTTGACCCTAAGGGCATGGCGCGCGAGACTGTCATAGAGAGGCAAGCGGGCCAGTGTCCGTTTGCCTCTACTTCAAAGGAAATTGTCATGATCCGCGCCGCGCTCTACGCCCGCTATTCCTCCGATCAACAAAGCTCGGGGTCGATAGCCGACCAGCAGCGTATCTGCCGCGAGCGCGCGGAGCGCGAGGGCTGGCAACTCGTTGGCAGCTATGAAGATGCCGCGATCTCGGGCGCGAGCGTGATCCTGCGTTCCGGCATCCAGAACCTGCTGGCGGACGCGCAGGCGGGCAAGTTCGATATCGTCGTTGCCGAAGCGCTCGACCGGGTGTCGCGCGATCAGGCCGATGTCGCGACGCTCTACAAGCATCTCCAGTTCGCGCGCGTGCCGCTGGTCACGCTCGCCGAAGGCGAAATCTCTGAACTGCACGTTGGGCTCAAGGGGACGATGAATGCGCTGTTTCTCAAAGACCTTGCCAAAAAGACGCATCGCGGTCTGCGCGGGCGGGTCGAGAAGGGCTTCTCTGCCGGGCCGAATGCTTATGGCTATCGCATCGTCCGGCGGCTGAACAGCGAAGGCGAGCTGGTGCGTGGCGAGCGCAAGATCGATCCCGCCGAGGCGCTGATTGTCGAGCGCATCTTCCGCGAGTTCGCGGCGGGCAAGAGTCCGCGCGCGATTGCCCGCGATCTCAACGCCGATGGCATCCCCGGCCCGAAAGGTTCTGCGTGGCGCGACACCAGTATTCGTGGAGATGTGCGACGCGGCACCGGTATCATCAACAATGAGCTGTACGCGGGGGTGCGCGTCTGGAACCACAAACATTATGTCAAAGATCCCGGCACGGGGAAGAGCGTCACCCGCCTCAATCCCGAAACCGAATGGATCAGGAAGGCGGTTCCCGATCTGCGCATAGTCGGCGAGGAGCTATGGGACGCGGTCAAGCACCAGCAGGAGGACATCGCCCGGCGTTACGCGGCGGTCAAGGAAGCGGCAGAGGCGCGAGCGCTGCATAGCAAGCGGCGTCCTGCCTATCTGCTCTCAGGCCTGCTCGAATGCGGCGTGTGTGGCGGCACCTATGCGATTGTCGTCGGCGACCGCTATGGCTGCACCGGCCATCACCGCAAGCGCACATGCACCAACGGGCGGACAATCAAGCGGCAGACGCTGGAACGCCGCGCACTCGTCGGCATCGCCGAACGGCTGGTGTCGGCCGACAAGGTCAAAGCAGCCGTCGCCGCATATGCCGCTCATATGAATCGCGAGAATCGCGAGCGGCGCGTCCAGGCTGACGCCGATGCCCGCGCACTCGCCAAGATCGACCGCGCGGTTGCGGGCATCATGGCGGCGATCGAGGACGGGCTCTATCAACCCACGATGAAGGCCCGCATGGCCGAACTTGAACGCGAGCGGGAAGAAATCACCGCGCGGCTTGCCGAAGCGCCGCCCGTCATTCCCGACGTTCATCCCGGCATCGCTGAAATCTACAAGCGTAAGGTCGCAGCACTGACTGAGACGCTTGGCGATTCCGACACGCGGCTCGATTCCTCAAGTGACATTCGCTCGCTTGTCGGCAAGATCATCCTTTATCCCGGCGACAAGCGCGGCGAGGTTCGCGCCACCCTGCACGGTTCGCTCATGGGCATTCTTGACTTCGTGAACGACACGCCGCAACCGGACGAACGCCGAGTTATAACATCGGTGCCCCCGGGTTCGCGGGGGCGACGGCTAGTTCCGGTCGTTTCAGGCCTTCGTCATCCCGGACTTGATCCGCGATCCATTGGCCGCGGCGGCGCGGTCGATCCGCGGACGATCAGTTCGTGCGGCAATTGCCGACGCTCGATCGTCTCGCCGAATTCAAGCAGCAGGTCGGCGGCGGCATAGCCGAGGTCGCGGATCGGCTGGTGGATCGTCGTCAGCGCGGGCCAGACGACCTGCGCGAGGTCGGTGTCGTCGAAGCCCGCGACCGAAAGCTGGCCGGGCACCGATATGCCGATGCGGTGCGCCGCCGCGAGGACGCCCGCGGCCATATCGTCACTGCTCGCAAAGATCGCGGTCGGCGGCTCGTCGAGCGCGAGCAGCGCCTCGGCCGCCGCGGCGCCCGACTGGAAATCGAACTGGCCGGGAAAGACGAGCGACGCGTCGAAGCCGATGCCCGCGCGCTGGAGCGCCTGCCGGTAGCCGGTCAGCCGCTGACCGCTGGCGAAATAATTGGCGTGCCCGGTGACGAGCCCGATGCGGCGATGGCCGAGCGAGATGAGATAGGCGGTCATGTCGTCGGCCGCCTGCACATTGTCGATGTAAACCGCCGAGGTCGCGGTGAGGTCGGTGCCCGGCTGCACGCGGACGACGGGGATCTTGCGCCGGAACAGCTCGGCGAGCGCGGTGCCGACGTCGGTCACCGGCGGGGTCATGATGATGCCGTCGAGCTGCGCCTGATCGATCAGCGCGCCGATATCGTCGACGAGGCCGGGCGAATTGATGTCGCACGGCTGGACGATCATGCGGAAATCGGCTTCGCGGCACCGCTGCCCGACCCCGGCCTGCATGTTGAAGATATAATAGGGACTGGGGTTGTCGTGGATGAGCCCGATCTGGAACGAACGCCGCCCCGCGAGCGTGCGCGCGGCGAGGCTGGGATGGTAGTTGAGCCGTGCGACCGCCTCCTCGACCTTTTGCCGCATGTCGTCGCTGACATAGCGCTCCTTGTTGAGGACGCGCGACACCGTCTTGATCGACACCCCCGCGACGCGCGAGACATCCTTGATCGTCGCCCGGGTCATGCGCGCAAGCGCTCCGTCCCCGGCTGGCAAGTCCCTGTCACGGCCGCGCATCTCCCCGTTCCGCCGATTGACCATCGCTGTCTGCTTTGGCGCGTCGCGCCGCGCACCGCAAGAGAAGCCTTGCGCCCTTCCCTCCCCTCGCGATATGGCGCGATCTTATGACAACGTTAGACAGAAACGTCGGCACCTCGATGCGGCACGCGCACTGGAACGACCTGCCGAGCGGCGGCGACCTGTTCGGCGAATTGCATCTGGCGCAGGTCAAGGCGGGAACCGCGCCGAAAGGCAGCCTGTTTCCGGGTCTCGCCGCCTGCGCGGCGGGATCGGCGGCGGCGGCGTGGCTGTCCGACCATTATGGTTTTCCGATCATCCTGCTCGGGCTGCTTGTCGGGCTGTCGCTCAACTTCGTCTCGGCGAACGCGGTGACGCACCGCGGGCTCGATTTCGCGTCGCGCACCTTCCTGCGCATCGGCATCGTCGTGCTGGGGCTGCAGGTCACCTTCGGCCAGATCGCGGTGCTGGGGCCGGTGCCGTTCGCGGCGCTGATCGTGATCATGACGCTGACGATGGGCGCCGGGTTCCTGGGCGCGCGGCTGTCGGGGCAGACGCCCTACGCCGGATTGCTGGCGGGCGGCGCGACCGCGATCTGCGGCGCGAGCGCGGCGCTCGCGCTCTATGGCGTGATCGGGAAGAGCCGGCTGTCGCAGGCGCAGTTCGCGCTGACCCTGGTCGGCGTTTCGCTGGCGAGCGCGCTTGCGATGACGATCTATCCGTTGCTCGCGGGCGAATTCGGCCTCACCGACAAGCAGGCAGGCTTCCTGATCGGCGCGTCGATCCACGATGTCGCGCAGGCGATCGGCGGCGGCTATGCCTTTTCCGACGCGGCGGGAGCGAGCGCGACGATCGTCAAGCTCGCGCGCGTGGCGCTGCTCGCGCCGGTCGTCGCGCTCGTCGGGCTGCTGCTGAAGCCCGAGGGCGGTGGCGACACGCGCATCTGGCGGCGCCTTGCCCTGCCCTGGTTCATCACGGCCTTCTTTGCGATGGTGACGCTGAACAGCGTGACGCCGATCCCCGAAGCGATGCGCGCCGCCGCGCTCACCGGGTCGAAGGCGCTGCTGCTGCTCGCGGTGACGGCGACCGCGATGCGGACGCGGCTGGAGCTGCTGCTCGAGATGGGCTGGCGCGCGGCGGTGCCGGTACTGCTGGCGTCGCTGACGAGCTTTGCCGCATCGCTGCTGTTCGCGCTGTCGATCGTCTGAATCGCCGCCGCGCCGGTGGCCTGAAATCGGTCTGGGAGATATGGTGCCCGGGGACGGGGTCGAACCGCCGACACTGCGATTTTCAGTCGCATGCTCTACCAACTGAGCTACCCGGGCAGCACCGCTTCGGCCGGTCGGCCGTGCAGGCGAGCGGCGGCTATAGGCAGGGTGTTTCGTCCTGTCCAGTGACTTTCTTGGCTAAAATCGCGCCTCAGTCGCCGCCGAATTTCCCGTCGTCGGTATTGCCGTCGGGCCCCTCGTGCGCGGGAACGCGATAGCCCTCGTCGAACCATTGGTTGAGATCGCGGTCGCGGCAGCCGCGGCTGCAGAAGGGGCGATATTGCTGGACGCGCGGCTTGCCGCAGAGCGGGCATTTGCCGGATTTTGCGGGGGTTTCACTGGGCATGGCCGACTCCTTTCACCTGAACGTCGCGCGCCAGCTCGACCGGGCGACCGGTGCGGCGTTGCAGCTCGGCGATCCATTGCGGGTGCGCGGCGATATGGTCGGCCACGGCGGGGCGCGCGGCGAGTTGCAGCGCGCCGACGCCCCGCGCGCGTTCGGCCTGGCGCAGCAGCAGCGCGGCGTCGGTCGCGACGGGATCGAATCGCACCTGCTCGATCAGCGACGGCCGTTCGCGGCGGCGGATGATCTGCAGAAAGCCGAAGCCGTTGATCGCGGTACGCTCGAAAGGCTGCGGCAATAGTTCGTCGACCAGCGCGTCAATCGCCTGCCGCTCGGCGCGGCCGGCGAGCGACGGGAAATCGATGCCGATCGATCCGCCGACATCGCAGCAGCGGACGAGGCGCAGCGCCGCGGCGCCCCCCGCCTTCGCCAGCACAAATGCATCGCCCTCGCCGTCGATGTCGATCAACAGCATCGCAGGCGTCGCATCGACCCACAGCGCGCCGCCCGGAAAGGGGACGTGGCCGGTGCGGACCCGGTCGATCAGTTCGGACCAGCCCGCCTCCTCCAGCCGGTCGGGACCGGTTTGCGACACTTCGGCAACGGGCCATCCGCTCGCCGCGATCCGGGCGCGCAGGTCGGGCCCATCGGTCGGCGCCGCATCGGTGATACGCGCCCGCGCCGGCTTGTCGCGCCCGCGTTCGCTGAGCGCCATCCGAACGATCTCGACGTTGAGGCGCGCGCCGATCGAGGTTCCGGGCGGGACCGACGCCAGCGTCGCCTGCGGTTCGCCCGGCAGGTCGAGCGTGACGCGCGCGCCCCTCCCCGCCTCGACCAGCCGCGCCTGAACGACCGCGCCGACGCGCGGGCCCTCGCCGTCGCGCTCGATCCGCGCTTCGATGATCTCTCCGTCCTCGACGAGCGCGGCGCGGCGCTCGCCGATGCCGTCCTCGTACAGCCACTCAGCCAAGCGGCACCCCGGCGGCGGCCAACAGCGACCGCGTCTCGAACAGCGGCAGGCCGACGACGTTCGAATGGCTGCCCGCCAGGAAACGCACGAAAACCTCGGCCTTGCCCTGGATGGCATAGCCGCCGGCCTTGCCCATCCCCTCGCCGCTGGCGACATACCAGTCGATCTCGGCCGCGCTCAGCGCCTTGAAGGCGACGATCGTGTCGGCAACCCGGACGCGCGGCTTGCCGTCGGCGCCGACGACGCAGACGCCCGACCAGACATGGTGACGCCGCCCCGACAACAGCGCCAGCATCCGCCGCAGATCGGCTTCGTCGGCGGGCTTTTCAAGGATGCGGCGGCCGACCGCGACGGTCGTGTCGCCCGCGAGCACCACCTCGCCCGCCGCGCGTTCGACCGCGAGCGCCTTCGCTTCGGCGAGCCGCGCGACATAGGCGCGCGGGAGTTCGCCCTTCAGCGGGGTCTCGTCGATTTCAGGGGCCGCGATGCGCGCCGGCGTCAGGCCGATCCGCGCCAGCAGTTCGCGCCGGCGCGGTGAGGTCGATGCCAGTACCAGCGCGGGAGAGGTCGCCGCGCCGCTCACTTGAAGCGATAGGTGATCCGACCCTTGGTCAGGTCATAGGGGGTGAGTTCGACGAGCACTTCGTCGCCCACCAGAACGCGGATGCGATTCTTGCGCATCTTGCCGGCCGTGTGGCCGAGAATCTCGTGGTCATTTTCGAGTTTGACGCGAAACATCGCGTTGGGCAGCAGTTCGACCACCTGGCCGCGCATTTCCAGAAGTTCTTCTTTCGCCATCTATCCTCTATGGGCTCGAAATATCAGGATGCGGGCCCATAACGCCAAATGACGGCAATTGAAAGCAATCTGTCATCCGGCCGGATTGTGCTTCGCGAGGAAGGCATCGAGGCGGTCGAACCAGTCTTTCAGGTTCACCGGATTCGAGAATCCGTGGCCCTCTTCCTTATAGGCGACATATTCGAAATTGCCGTTCCCCGCGGCCTTCAGCGCCGCGATCAGATTCTGCGACTGGCCGATCGGGACCGTGCCATCATCCTCGCCATGCGCGATCAGCAACGGCCGCTGCAGGCGCGCGGCCTGCTGCGTCGGCGAAACCGAAGCGAGATCGAATTCGGGTTCGCCGGTGACGCGGGCGCGCCAGCGCTTGCCCGCCTCCTTGTCGAGATAGCGCCGGTTATATTTGAGCATGGCCTTCAAATCGGCAACCCCCGCCAGGCTCGCCGCGCAGCGATAGCGTTCGGGATTGCGGATCGCGCCCCACATTGCGGCATAGCCGCCATAGGAGGCCCCGACGATGCACACCCGACCCTTGTCGACGATGCCCTCCTTGACCAGCCAGTCCATCCCGTCGTCGAGATCGTCCTGCATCTTGCGCCCGATCTGGCCGATGCCGGCATCGCCGAACGCAGTGCCATAACCGCCCGATCCGCGGAAATTGGGCTGGAGCACCGCATAGCCGCGGTTCGCGAAAAACTGGACCTGCGGATCATATTCGAGCTTGTCGCGCACCCCATAGGGGCCGCCGTGCGGATAAACGATCAGAGGAAGATCCTTCGCCTCGCGCCCCTTCGGCAGCGTCAGATAAGCGGGGATGTCGGTTCCGTCGCGCGCCGCATAATGCACCGCCCTGGTCACCGCGAGCCGTTCGGGGTCGAGCGCCTGCTGCATCGCGGCGATCGGCGACATCTGGCCGGCGGCGCGATCTAGAAAATAATATAGGCCCGGTTCGTCGGGGGCTGTCGCGAGGACCAGCATCTGCTTGCCGTCGCGACTGCGCGACGCAACCCACGCCTCGCGGCCGGGAATGGCCCGATCGAGCTGCCCCTGCAGCTTCTTGTTCGCCGGATCGAACCATTCGACCCGATCGCGATCGTCGGTGTAGGACACGCCCTCGAGCGCGGTTCCACCAAGGTTCAGCCAATAATCGTCGATGTCGTAACGGTCGTTGCCATAGACCAGCTCGCCGAGTTCGCGCGTGCGATAATTGAAGCGATACAGTGCCTGCCGGCCATTTTTGTCGCTGAGCGCATAGCCTTCGTCCGATCCCGTGACGATCTTTGCGATCTGGAAATAGGCGTTCTCGTCGCTCGGCTTCACCGCCGCGATCAGATCGAATTTCTCGCCGTCCGAGCGCCGGTAGTAGAATTTGAGCTTGCCGGCCTCGAAACCGACGCCGGCGCGGACGATACCGGTATCGTCGGCATACCATTCCCAGATCGGCGCACGCCGCCGGATGAGTTCGGTCATCGCCCCGTCGGGAAGGGACACGCGAAAGACCGACGGATAATCGAACATGTCCGACTGCATGGACAGAAGCAGATAGTGGCCGTCGGGATCTATGAAGAGCACGTCGTCACCCTCCAGCGAACGCCCGACCCGTCCGAGCGCCTTATTGGTCTTCGTGGCGAAGTCGTGGAGCAACAACACCGTCTGGCGCACATCGACATTCATGAAGCGCGAGCTGCGTTCGATACTGATCAGAAGCTTGTCGTTGCCCGCCCACCGCAGCCAGCGAAAATCGACCTTTTCGGGCAGGTCGACGCGCGACATCGCCTCCTGGTCGACGGCGCGATACAGGATTGCCTGCCGACCCTTGATCCGGCCGAGAAACGCGATCGACTTGCCATCGGGCGACAAGGCCGCGTTCGATATTTCCGGAAGCCGCGCCAGTTCCTCGGTAGAGATCCGTGCCGGAGGTATGGCCGCCGTCGTCTGCGCGGCGGCATTCGCCGGACGGATGATCGCTGCCGCAAGCGCAAGCAGCATGAACCCCGATGCCTTCATCATTCCCCCATTCCCTGCGGCCGAACAATAAGCCCCCGGAATTTCGAGGCAATCGGGAATTAGTTCACAATGCGCAGCTTTCGCGCGACGCGCCAGCCGACGGTCTTGGCCCGCGCATAACTCGGCCAGCGCGGCGGCATCTTCGGGTCGAGGCCGATGCGGCGGAGCGCGGCGTTGGCGGCGTGCGCCTCGGACTCGCGGTAGCTCCATTCGCTGCGCCAGGTGATCGACAGCGAGATCGAGGGCGCGTCGCCATTGGCGACGAAATGCGGCGCCATCACCGGCATCAGCACCGCGTCGCCGGGCCCCAGCGGCACCTGCTGCGCGGCGCCGAGATAGTCATCCTGCCACGGCAGGTTGCGATGCCCGCCGGTGTGATAGCGCTCATGCTGGGTGCGATGCGCAAAGCGTTCGTCGCCCGAGGGCCAGACGTGCATCACCTTGGTCCCGCGAAGCTGGAGCAGGATATTATGTTCGGGGTCGAAGTGGAACGGCGTGATCGACCCCGGCGACGAGATGAAGACGAAGCCCTGCGGCGTCAGCATCGCGCCGGTGCGCGGTTCGACCACCGGCGCCAGTTCGCCGAGCAAGTCCATGAGCAGCGCGCGATAGTCGGGCACCGTCTCGATATTCTTGAGTACCGCCCAGCTTCGGTTGGTGTCGATGGTGCGGATTGTTTCACCAATCGACAGGCCGTTCGACGGCACATCCTCGGGCGCGATCCCGATCGGCACATCGCCCGGATTATATTCGACCTGGCTCGCGGGCAGATTCTCGCCGAGCGCCGCAAGCGCGTCGAGCGACAGCAGGCGATGCTCGGGCAGGCGGTGGTGCAGCAAGCCCGCCTGCGCCGGATAGAGCACCTCCATCCGCGCGAGTGTTTCCGCCGGAAAAACGTGCCGGTCGCTAGCGGGCTGGTCGATGATGGGCTGGCCGGTCATGGCTGGTCTTCTACCTTCGAAGCGGGGCGTTTCCAACGCCGCCATAGTCGTTCGGCCTTCGCGAGCGCGTGGAAGCGCAGCCGGTCGCCGCTGCCGCCCAGCGGCGCGTTGACCCAGACGAGATGCCGCCGCTCGCGCCAGACGCTGTCGATCATCGGGTGATCGGGCGCCGCGCAGCTGTCGACCCACGCGATGCGCGGATCGCCCAGCAGGTCGAGGTTCGCCTGCTGGAGCAGGACGCCGGGCGAAAAACGGGCATAATCCTCGTCGAACGCGGTCTTGAAGGAGAAGGCGCCGGGGACGGCGAGGAAGTTGACGAGCATCGCGAGCGGCCGGTCGTTCAGCACCAGCGCGCGCATGTCGAGCTTGCCCGCCGCCGCGGCCGCGGTGACGATCGCGCGGAACCACGCCTCGGTGTCGCCGTGGCTGGCGAGCGCCGAACCCGCCCGGCCCTTCCATCCGCGCGCCTCGAGGTCGAGGAAGGCGCCGATCCATTGCTCAATCAGCTCCTCGCCAGTCCAGCGGCGGAAGGAGACGCGCCCTTCGTCCGCAAGGCGGCTGGCCTGCCGGCGAAGTTCCTTGCGCTTTTTCGCGCGCACCGCGACGTCCCAATAAGCTTCGGGCGAAAGGTCGCTTTCGAGCAGCGCGCGCTCCTCGCGGTGAACGATCTCCGCCGCTGCGCCGCGCTCGCGCGACACGTCGGCGAGCGCGCGGTGCAGCGGCCCGTCCTCGGTCAGACGCGGCACATGGATCAGCGTGTGCGCCCAGCCCGCCGCATCGCACCAGCCAAGCAGGATCGACCAGAACAGATGCTCCATCCCGGCGCGCACCAGCGGCGCCCCGTGGAAGTGATTGGGGTGCGCCCAGCCGGTGACGTGGCGCAGCGGCAGGGGGCCATATCTGACCGCCGAGGCGAGCGGCATCACCCCGATCAGGGGACCGTCGCGGCCGCCCATCACCATCACCAGCCGCGCCTCGCGCGCGGGGTCGAGCAGGTGGAGCGCCGGTTGCAGGCACCAGCGTTCGACGAAAGGATTGGGCTCGCTCGCCTCGTCCGCCAACCCGTCCCACGCTGCCGCGAGGTCGTCGGACAGCGCCAGCGGGTCGACGATGCGCACCGCGAGCGCCGCCGAATCCCCGGCTGCGGTGGCAGTGACAGGAAAGGCTGGATGGACCGTCATCGGCTGCGAGCCTAGCACCGAAGCGTTAAGATGGCGTGGCGATTCGATGTGGCGTCGACGGTCGCTTGATTGACTTTTCCAGGCGGTATCGGGCGATTGCGGACCCTTATTTCATCGTCACGCCGGACTTGGGCCGGGATTCATTCTTTCGGCGCTGTGCGCGTGGATCCCGGATCAAGTCCGGGATGACGAAAGCCCTAGACCATCCCGAAAGTCGGCATCCCGCTCATATTCCGAACAGCTTCGCCAGCGACTTTTCGAGCATGAAGAATTGCCAGATCAGCCGGCCGTGATCGCGTCGCCCCGACTGGTGCGCGGCGACGACACGTTCGATCTCGGCCATGTCGAACCAGCCCGACCGCGCAAGCGTCGCCGAGGTCGCGAGCGCCTTTGCCTGCGCCGCGAGCGGCCCGCGGAACCATTGCGTCACGGGCGTCACGAAGCCCATCTTCGGCCGGTAGAGGATGTCGTGCGGCAGATAGCGTTCCATCGCCTGCTTGAGGATCGCCTTGCCCGTCCCGCCCTTGACCCGCATCGACGCGGGCAGGCTCGCGGCGAATTCGATCAGACGATAGTCGAGCAGGGGCTCGCGCGCCTCGAGGCTGACCGCCATGCTCATCCGGTCGGTCTTGGTCAGGATGTCGCCGGGCAGCCAGATCATCAGGTCGGCATATTGCGCCCGGTCGAGCGGCTCGCGCGCGGGCGCCTCGCTCATCGCCTTCCAGTAGCGCGCTTCGGCGATATGGTCGCCGAGCGCATGGATCGCGGCGTCGTTGTAGAGCCGCGCGCGCTGCGCGGGACCGGTCACGCCGACCGCCTCGGCATAAGCCTCGATCCCGCCCTTCGACAGACCCGCGAGCGTCGCGCGCGCGCGCAGCGGGCGCGGCGCCCAGTCCATCTGCGGCCAGACGCGCGACAGCGGGCCTAGCAGGCCGCGCCGCAGCACGCCGGGGATGAGGCCGCGCAGCCGCTCCTCCTGATGCTGGAATACCAGGCGGCGGTATCCCGCGAACGCCTCGTCGGCGCCGTCGCCCGAGAGCGCGACGGTGACCTGCTCGCGTGCGAGTTCGCAGACGCGGTAGGTCGGCAGCGCGCTCGCGTCGGCGAAGGGTTCGTCGAACATGTCGGCGATCCTGTCGACGAGCGCGAAATCGGCGGCGGCGACGGTGCGCGTCCGATGGTCGGTCGCGAAGCGTTCGGCGATCGCTTGCGCATGAGCGGTCTCGTCGAGCGCCGCCTGGTCGAAGCCGATCGTGCAGGTCTTGACCGCCTTCGCGCTCGCCTCCGCCATCAGCGCGACGACCGCGCTGCTGTCGACGCCGCCCGACAGAAAGGCGCCCAATGGCACGTCGGACACCATGCGGTCGGTGACCGCGGCACGCATCAGGTGGACGAGATGCTCGGCGGCCTCAGCTTCCCCGACGCGGACGCGCCTCGAGAAATCGGGCGCCCACCAGCGCTGCGGCGCCGGAAAGGGCTTGCCGCGTTCGAGGAGGAGAAAATGCCCCGCCGGCAATTTCTCGACCCCCGCGACGATGCAATTGTCGTCGGGGACATAGCCCAGCGCGAGGAAGTCCTCGACCGCGGCAAGATTGGGCTCCTGCCGCAGCAGCGGATGCCGGAGCAGCCCCTTCAGCTCCGACGCGAAGACGAGCGAGCCGTCGGAGAGGCGGACATGGTGGAGCGGCTTCACCCCCAGCCGGTCGCGCGCGAGGAACAGGCAGCCGCGCGCATGGTCGTGGATCGCGAAGGCGAACATGCCGTTCAGGCGCGCCAGGCATTCGACGCCCCACTGCCGCCAGGCCGCGATGATCACCTCGGTATCGCCGCTGGTGCGGAAGCGGTGGCCGCGATCCTCCAGCTCGGCGCGCAGCTCGCGGAAATTATAGATTTCGCCGTTGTAGGTGATGGTGACGATCTCGTCGTCGCTCGCCATCGGTTGCGGGCTGCCCGCGATATCGATGATCGACAGGCGCAGATGGCCGAAACCGACGCCGGGCGCGGTCCAGGTACCGCTGCCGTCGGGGCCGCGGTGCGCCATCGGGTGGAGCATCGCGCGCAGGCGCGAGGGATCGACCGGCTTCGCCGTCTCGATATGATAAATGCCTGCGATCCCGCACATATAGAAAGCGGTCTTAACGCGTTTCGAGCGCGCGGTCAGCCATTGCCTGCGCTCCACCCGACGCGGAAACGAAAGCGGCGATCGCATCGCGGCCGCCGTGCGCCGCTTCGGCGGAGACGATCAGCGACAGCGCGCGGGGGTCACCGCCGAACAGGCGCGCCTTCAGCCCGGCCAGTTTCGCGGTCCGCGCGCTGCCCGTCGCCGTGCCGCCCACGACATACCAGCTCGCGGCATCGCGCAGCACCGGGCCGGGGTGGAGCAGGCGTTCAGTCTTGCCGCCGTCGACCGCGGGGAGCGCGGCGCTCCATGCCCATTTGCCGTCGGGATCGACCGCGCCCTGCCCGAAGGCGACGACTTCGCGCCCTTCGCCCTGCCGCTCATAGCCGCCGATCGCGACCGTGACGCGGTTCCCTTGTCGATCGGCGAAATGGCCGACGACCCGCCGGTCGGCGCCGTCGAAGCGGGGATGCCAAGCGACGGATTCGGGCGTTGCGGCGGTCCATCCGGCCGGGGTCGCGACCGCAATCGTTGCGGGCAACTCTGCCGTCCGCCCGCCGACGAGCGTCGCCCAGCCGACGAAGAGCAACGGAATGGCTATCGCCCCGCACAGCACAGCCGCCGCATGGCCGGCGCGGCGAGGCACGCCTTCCAGCCCGCTCACATCGACCGCGACATCGTTCGCGGGCCGGTCGAACCAGCGGCGGGCGACGAGCATCACGACCAAAATGACGAGGCCGAAGAAAATCCATCCGTAGAAGACATGATCGATCCCGCCCGCCGCCTCGATCCCCCAGATCTCGGCGGCGACCATCGTGCCATAGGCGCGCAGCGCGTTGGCCAGGATCGTCGTGGCCAGCGCGAGGCCGACGAAGATGATGCGCCGCGTCCAGCTTTTGAAACAGAGGTGCGCGGCGAACACCGAATAGGCGAGCATCGCGATCAGGAAATTGACCCCCGAGCAGGCCTCGGCCACCTCGAAAAAGCCCGCGCGGGTGGTGATGAACACGCCCTCGATCTCGGCCGAAAGGCCCGACAGATGCAGCAACATAAGCGAAATTTTCGCGGTGAGCGTCTGGAGCAGGGGCACCAGCTCCTCGCCGAACGGCACGAGGAACAGTGCGTAAGCGAGCGGAAACAGCAGCCCGCGCACCAGCTTCTCACCCAATGTCGCGGCCACGGCGCCCTGCAGCATCAGCACGAGGCCGAGTTGCCGGAACAGCCCGACCCCCGCCGCCTCGCCGACGAGCCACACCACCCCCGCGCCCGCGATCCAGACCAGCGCGGGCCACCAGAAGGCGGGCGTCAGCGGGCGCAGCAGCGCGGTACGCTGCGACACCAGCCAGCCGATCATCGGCACCATCAGCAGGCAGTGGGTGAAGGTCGAACTGTGCCACCAGATGCCGGCCATGTCGGCGGCGTCGCGGTGGAAGACCGCGAGCATCGCCGCCGCCACGCCCGCGAGTGCGGCAAGGTGCCGCTGCCAGCGCGTCCAGTCCCGCGGGCGGGCGATGGTGTGCGCCGTCATGCCGCGAGCCCGAGCAGGCGCGCGAGCGGCGCGAGCTGCGCATCCCAGCCATAGCGCGCGATCATCTGCGCCCGCGCCGCCCTTCCCATCGCGGCGGCGGCGGCGGGGTCGTCGAACAGGCGAACGACCGCGTCGGCCATCGCGTCGGCACCGTCGGCGACGAGCAGATGCTCGCCCGGCGCAGCGTCGATCCCCGTCGCGGCGGCGGGGCTCGCGACCACGGGCCGCGCCATCGCCATCGCCTCGAGCAGCTTGTTCTGCACCCCGCGCGCGAGGAGCAGCGGCGCGACCACCGCATCGGCGGCGGCGAGCCACGGCCGGACGTCGGGCACCTCGCCGGTGACGATCACGCCGGGCAGCGTTTCAAGCGCGCGGACCTCATCGGCCGGCGCGCGGCCGACGATCGCGAAGCGCGCCTGCGCGTGATGTTGGCGGATGCGCGGCAGGATATCCGATGCGAACCAGCGCACCGCGTCGATGTTCGGCCGATAGTCCATCTGGCCGGTGAAGACCGCGAGCGGGCCATCGCCCTCGCCCACGCGGTCGAACGACAGCGCGGGATCGAAATGGCCGGTATCGATGCCGTTGCCGACGGCATGCACCGTGTCGGCGCCGAGCCCGCTGCGCGCGCGGAACAGCGCCGCTTCGGCTTCGCTGACGAACAGGCTGGCATCGACCGCGCGCGCGACCTTAGCCTCGAAGGCGCCGAGCCTCCGCGCCTCGCGCGCGTGGACCCAGTGGAGCGGCTGGCGTTTGTCCTGCTCGGCATAAGTGGCGAACTTCGCCGAATCGACGTCGACGAAATCCATGACGACCGGCCCCGCGAACCCGGCGGGCAGATATTGCGCCATCTGCCCCGAGAAGGCGACGATATGGCTCACCTTCCCGATCGCGAGCAGCGCGCCGACATGCTCGGCAAGCGCGGCGCTGCGGAACAGGCGGTTCGACACCGGTTCGCCGCGCAGGACTGCCGACGCCAGGGCCACGGGGCGCGAAACGCCGCGCACCTCGATGCACAGGCTCTTGCAAAGCGGCGCGAGTTTCGCCTCGGCGACGGCGGCATCCTCGGCCGTGTCGGCGAGCGCCGCGACATGGACGGGCGCAAGCATTGCCAGCGCCTCGAACATGTGCCAGCTGCGGATGCGGTCGCCGCGGTCGGGGGGCCAGGGCGCGCGGTGGACCAGAAACAGGATCTCGGCCATTACCCGAGCCCGCGCGCGATCAGCGGCCCGATGCGGTTCGCCGCCCACAGCGGCAGCTTCTTCCAAAGGTCGACCTGCAGCCTGTATTTGGCGCTGGTCGGGTTGGTGTCGCGCGGGCGCTCGCCGGGCGCGAGCCAGCGCGCATAGACGAGCGGCTCGGGCTCGAAGCCCCAATTCTTCTTGTACGCGAAGGGGCCCGTGCCGAGTTTCGAGCGGCCGAAATCGAAGCGCCTGCAACCCTTCGCCCGCGCATGGCGCATCAGCGCGAAATACATGAGCTCGTTGGCGCGCAGCCTGCGCGCGTCGGCGGTGCCGCCCCCCCAATAGGGCATCACCGTACCGCGCCAATAGAGGCTGAGCACGCTCGCGACCGGCGCGCCATTGGCACGCACCGTCAGAATATCGGCGTCCGCACCGAACGCGTCGAGCACCGCGTCGAACAGCGCCTTCGGGAACACCGGCGTACCAAGGTTGCGGACGCTCGTCGCATAGATGCGATAATGGTCGCGCCGTTCGGCTTCGTCGGAACCGGTCGTGATCGTCAGGTCGCTTTCGAGCGCCTTGCGCACCTCGGCGCGCTGCTTGCGCGGAACGGCGAGCAGTTCGGCGTCGTCATCGGCGGCGAGGTTGCGGATGAAGCCGGCATAGACACCCTCCTCGCGGTGCCACCCGCCAGCGTCGGGAAGCGCCCCGCCGCGTAGCTCCACCGAGGGAATGCCGAGCGATTTCGCCATGTCGGCCGCGCCCTGCGCGAGCGTTGCGGCGACCGCGTCGTTGTCCGCCAATATACCGCCGTCGACCGCAAAGCCGCTGCCGACGAGCGCCTGCCCGAAGAGCGGCGAGCGGACATGATGGAGCGGCAGCAGCCCGGTGAGCGCGCCGCCCGCGCCGCGCGCGGCCAGAAGGTGGCAGACGTGTCCGGTCGCGCGCGTGATCGCCTCGCACCACGCGCGGCTGTGGAAGGGCGTCGCCTCTGGATGCGCGGCAACATAGGCGTCCCACGCATCGGCATCGGTCAGCGGCACCGGGGGCTGAATCGGCGCGTTCACGCGGCGGCGCGCCACGACTGCGCGCGCTCCTGCTGCGCAGGGATCAGCGCATCGGCGCGGGTCCATTCGAAATCGGCGAGCAGTTTCTTGAGCTTGCCCGCCATGGCGGAAAGGCCGGTGTAATGGCGGATTCTCGACCTCACCGGCGCATCGGCGACGCGCGGCTGGCCGGGATCGATTTCCCACGGATGGAAATAGAGGATCGCGGGATGCCCCTCGCCATTCATCCGCTCGATCGCCCAGCGCGTGAAGCCATAGGGGAGCAGGCGCATGAAGCCGCCGCCACCCGCCGCCAGCGTGCGCCCGGCAAAGCGCGCGGTCGTCACCGGCCATTCGACAAGCTCGCTGTCGGGCAGCGGGCGCCAAGCGTGGCGCGGGCTCTGCGGCCAGCCATAATGGTCGTGGACGACGGGTGCGACGCTCGACGAATAGGCATAGCCCTGTTCGGCAAGCACGGCATGCGCCCATGGTGTGCGCGTATCGACCGAGAAGCTGGGGGCGCGATAGCCGCGGATCGCGACCCCGCCGAGATCTTCGAGGATCGCCCGCGTCTTTGTGAGGTCGGCGGCGAAATCGTCGGCCGTCATCGAGAAGACGCGCTTGTGATCATAGCCGTGGCTGGCGAGTTCATGCCCCGCCGCGACGATGCGCCGGATCAGCGCCGGATAGCGTTCGGCGACCCAGCCGAGCGTGAAGAAGGTGCCCTTCGCGCCCGCCTCGGCGAAAATCTGCAGCACCGCATCGCAATTCGCCTCGACCCGGCATTCAAGCGTCGGCCAGTCGGCACGCTCGATCGTGCGCTCAAAGGCGCCGACCTGGAACCAGTCCTCGACATCGACCGACAGGCCGTTCTGCATTGTCCCTCACCTTCATCAGTCCCTTAGCGAATGACGCACGGAACGTCACGCCGCCCAGACTTCGGACTTCGTGGGGTTGGGCGAATTTTCGGGATCGCGCTCGACCCATTCGATGAGCAGGTCGAGCACGCGGCGGAGCGCCGCATCCTGTTCGACGAGCCGCGCCTCGAGGCTGGCGATCTGGCTTTGCAACGCAGCGATCTGCGCATCATGCGCGGCCGGGGCCTGAGCGACGGGTTCGGAAACAAGCTCGATCACGTCGTCGGCCGCGGCGGGCGTCCCGGCCTGATCGGCGACGAGTGTCCGCGCGGCGGCGAAATCGGCGGGTGCGGCAAAGGGCGGGCGGCCGTCGTTCGCCGCGTCGGACCACGCCTGCGGGGGCTCGACGGCAGCGGCCGCGTGCGCGACAACCTCCTCCACCGGCAGCGGGGCCAGGCTTGCTTCGTCGATCCCGCGGTCGGCCTCGATCTCGCCGATCACGTTACGGACATGCTGCGCCGAAATGCGGTGCAGTTCCTCGACCGCGCCGAACAGCAGCAGGCGGCTGACCAGCACGTTCAATTTGCGCGGCACGCCGTCGCTATAGTCGTAGATCAGCTCGAACGCCTCGGGCGCGAAGCTCGGATTGCCCGTCCAGCCGACCTTCTTGAGGCGGTGGAGGATATAGGGTTCGACCTCCTCGGGTTCCATCGGGTCGAGGTGGTGCGTCGCGATCACCCGCTGGCGAAGCTGCTCGAGCGCGGGCGTATGGAACAATGTCTGGCGGAATTCGGGCTGGCCGAGCAGGAAGATCTGCAGCAGCGAATGGTCGCCGAGCTGGAAGTTCGAGAGCATGCGCAGCTCTTCGAGCGCCGAGATCGCAAGGTTCTGCCCCTCGTCGACGATCAGCAAGGTGCGGCGACCGGCACGCGCCTGTTCGCGCAGATATTGCTCGATCGAGCGGAGAAGCTCCGCCTTGCTCTGCTCTTCCCACTCGATGCCGAACTGTTCGGCGACGAGGCGGAGCAGATCGTCGCCCTCGACCTGCGTCGACACCAGCTTGACCGCGGTCAGGCGGTTGGGATCGATCGTGTTCATCAAATGGCCGACGAGCGTCGTCTTGCCGGCGCCGACGTCGCCCGTGATGACGATGAACCCCTCGCCCTGCGCGAGGCCGTAGCCGAGATAGGACATCGCCTTGCGGTGCGTGCCGCTCTCGAAATAGAAAGCCGGATCGGGCGTCAGCTGGAAGGGCCGACCGGTGAAACCATAATATTGATCGTACATCGAAATTCCCCGATCAGAAATTGTACCGCAGGCCGACCAGCGCCGAACCGATCAGGCGGCTGTTGAAGCCATCCTGGTCGAACGCGCTCAGCGCCGCCGCCGCGCTGCCCGTCAGCGAACGCCAGATGCGCCGCGAATAGGCTGCCGAAATTCCCGCCGACTGGACATCGCCCGCACCCGGCGCGCCATTGTCATAATAGTTCAGATAGCCCGCAATGCTGAGATCCGAATCGACATCGAGCTGGCGCCCCGCGGTCAGGAAGAGATAATAGCTCTCGTCCTTCGTCCCATCGAGATAGGCGAGCGGTGACGCCGCCGGAACGAGCAGGCGGCGGCGGTCGTAACCGACCCCGACGCCATAGCTCCAGCGGCCGTAGGTAGAGCTCAGGATCGCCTGCACGCCGCGGTTGCGATACTGGAAGGTGCCGGCATTGCCGAGCTGGTTGTTGAGGCAGCCGCCGGTCTGTTCGCCGAAGACGCAGGTGTTGACCTCGCCGCTCACCGGATTGCGCGTCGGGTCGAACTGCGTCGGCAGCGCCGCAAGGCCGGTCGACAGACCGCGGCCGAAGCTCGACAGCCCGTCATAGACGCCGACCTGGACCAGGGTCGCATGGTCGGGGCGATAGGCGAAGCTGCCGGTATAGACCGTATCGCCATAGCGGCGGCCGACGCGCGCGGTCAGCGAGGTGCGGCGGCTCGGCTGCCACATCACGCCCGCGTCCCAGATCAGCCCGTCGACGTCGAACGACAGCTGGCGCGGGCTCGATGTGTCGGTGACATAGCGGCCGTTCGCGTCGAGCACCGGCACGCCGTTGGCATCGACCACCGGGTCGCGCTGGCCGATCTCGACATCCTCGTAACCGACGCCGCCGAGCAGCGCGACGGTCGGCGAGATCGGGACGGTGATGTCGGCGCGGGCGTATTTGCCGTCGAAACGCTGGTCGAGCTGGCTTGCATCCTCGCGCTCCCAGCCGCCCGAGAGCTGCCAGCCGAACGGCAGGTCGCCCGGCCGCTGGCCGATGCTGCCCCACGCGACATGGTTGGTCGAATGGTCGAAGACATCGCGCGGCTGGACGCCGGGCGCGAGCACCGCGGGATTGTCGACCTCGACCTTGGTGTAGCCGAAGCGATAGCCGGCGCCGACGTCGAGATTGCCGATGCGCCGCGCGAAGGTCGGCCCGGCGTAGAAGGAATAGAGGTCGGCGACATTGGTCCCGCCCCCGATAAAGAAGCCGCCGTCGGCGCCCTGCCCGTCGGCGCGCGCGCGCGTCGCGAGCGCCCCGGCCTCCAGATTCAGCCCCTGCGCCGCCTCGAGCCGGCCGCGGACGAGGCCGCTCAAGATATCGGCGTCGCTGAGCCCGCCGCTTTCGCCGAAGCGATGTTCGTAGCGGATCGTCCCCGCGAGTTCGGCGCGGCGCGTCACGATCGCCGCGTCGACCCCGACCGCGACGGTCGTGTAGGTCAGGACATCGCCGTCGCCGCCCTTCAGGTCGGCGGTCAGCACCTGATCGACTTCGAGATAGGGGCTGACGTCGACCTGCCGCTGGCGCTTCTTGCGTTCGCCGCGCTTCGCCTTGCGGCCGGTTTCGGACGCCGAAGGCGCGCTGCTCGCGCCCGGATCGCCGGACGCGGCGCCGGGATCGCCGGAGAATTGCGCCTCGGCGCTCGTCGCGGTTCCCGCGAGCAACAGCGCGGCAAGCGCCGCCGCCGCGCGCAAGGTGATACGGGGAGACATCACGCGCCGCCTCCCTGGCCGTAATAGGTGCCGAAGCGGCGGCCGCCCGGCGAGAATTTCACGCCGTTGAGCAGGAGCTGGATGTGCGGGCACGCCCCCATCAGGCCGATCGCGTCGCGCAGCGCACTTTCCATCGTCAGATCGGCGCGCACGACCATGATGAGCTGGCCGACATGCCCGGCGAGCACCGCCGCGGGTGACGCTGCCAGGACCGGCGGCGAATCGAGGATGACGATCCGGCCCGGCGCTCCCTGTTCGAGCTGCGCGAGCAGCGCTTCGGTCCGCGCCGAGGCGAGCAGTTCGGTATCGTGCATATGCTGCGTCCCGGCGGGCATGACCTTCAGCCCCGGAATGTCGGTCTGGATCAGGCAGTCGGCGAGCGGCAGATGCGGATCGGCGAGCGCGTCCATCAGCCCCGGACCGTCTTCGAGACCAAGCGCGTCGAGCACACTCGGCTTCGCGATATCGGCATCGATCAGCAGCACGTCGTGGTCGGCCTCGACCGCGAGGCTGAGCGCGAGGTTGACCGCGGTGAAGGTCTTGCCCTCGCCGGGGTTCGCCGAGGCAATCAGCACACGGTGGCCGCGCGGCACGACCGGGCGGTTCGCGGTCCCCGCGAAATTGCGGATGATCTCGCGCTTCACGATGCGATATTCCTCGGCGATGCCGGTCACCGGGGCGCCGGGCACGACCATGCCGCGCGCGGCAAGCCGGTCGCGGTCGATGCGGCCGTGGCGCGCGGGCTCGATCGCGGGCGCCGCCTTCGCGACATGTTTGCGCGGCGAGGGCTTGGCGGACGCCGGCTCGACAGCGGGCGTCACGTCGATTGCGGGTTCGGGCGCGACGTCCGGCGGCAATATTTCGGCGACGGGTTCGGCCTTCGCCTTGCGCGCGCGCTTCTCGGGCTCGGGCGGCAGCTTCGACACGTCGATCGTCGACGCATTCTTCGCGGGATCGAGGCCGAACATGTCGGCGGCGCGTTCGAGCAGCGAGGGCTGGCGCTTGACGGGGCGTTGGTCGTTCATGTCCTCTTCCCCGCTCACGCGACCATGCCGCGCTGGACGAATTCGGCGATCAGCAGCAGCGCGTAGAGGCCGACGAGCGCCCCCGCTCCGCTGGCGAGCCACACCAGCTTTTTCCGGCGTTCGACATGGCGGTCGGGCGTCACCACCTCGGTGATCGACCCGATCACCGGCAGTCCGCTCGCGCGCTCGAGCTTCGCGGCGGTGGCATAGCTCGGACGGACCTGCGCGAGGCCGAAGGCCGCGCCGATGCCGCCACCGATCCCCGCCAGCAGCACCAGCGTCAGGAACAGCGGCCGGTTCGGCGCCGCGGGGCTGGTCGGCTTCGACGGGGGATCGAGCAGTTCGATCTTGATCGCGTCGGTTTCGGTCTGCGCATCGCCGCGCAGCCGCACCTGCTCGCGCTGGGCGAGCAGCTTGTCATATTGCGCCTTGGTCGCGGTATATTCGCCGTTGATCCGGTCATATTCGGCGGCGACGCCGGGGTTCTGGATCTGCTGCGATGTGATGCGCGCGATGTCGCCCGTCAGCTGCGACTTGCGCGCGGTCAGCGCACTGACCGTCGCCTGGCGCTCGGCGCGCATCGCGGCGAGCGAGGCATAGGCGGGATTCTGCATCCCGCCGCCGCCACCGCCGCTGCCTTCGCGATCGGCGATGGCCTTCAGCGACGCGATCTGGCTCTTCAGCGCGATGACATCGGGGTGCGCATCGGTGAGCCCGCGCGCGCGCATCGAGGAAAGTTCGTTCTGCGCCCCGGCAAGCTGCTGGCGCGCGACGCTGCCGCCCACGCCGCCGCCGGCGCCGGGGAACGACTGCGGGGTCGAGGCGAGCTGGCCGTTCGCAGCTGCAAGCTGCGCCTGCGCCGAGACGAGCTGGCTGTCGATCTGGCCGAGTTCGGCGCGCGCCGCCTCGACGCGCTGCGCGGGCGAGCCGGTGCCGCCGGGGATCAGGCCGATATTCTGTGCCTCGAACGCCGCGCGGCGCGCCTCGATCTCGCGCAATCCCTTTTCGCGGTCGGCGATCTGCGAATCGAGGAATTTCAGGCCCTCGCGCGTGTTGACGCGGCCACCGCGCAACTGATCGTCGCGGAATACGGTGATCAGGCTGTCGAGTATTCCGCTCGCGAGCTTCGCATTGTCGGCGTCGGACAGGCTGCCGATCCCGACCGAAGAGGTCAGCTCGAAGATATTCTGCTGTTGCGGCACGACCTTGATATTCTGCTGCAGCATCGCGACCGCGCCCGCCTTGTCGCGCTCGCCGGCATCGGCGCCGATCAGCCCGGTGGTCGCCGCGACCTTTTCGAGGTTGCGCGCGCTGGTCAGCGTCTCGCGGATCTGGTCGATCTGCTGCCCGCCCCCGAACGAGCCGCCGGTCCCATCGTCGGGCAGGATCTGGTTGACCTCGACGAGCAACCGCGCGCGGCTGTCATAGCGGTTGGGGATCGACGCGACCGCAAGCCAGCCGAGGATGCAGATGCCCCAGGCGACCGCGAGCACGAGCCAGCGGCGCGTCCAGACGCTGTGCACCGCCACCCGGATTTCGTCGTAAAGGCCGTTCATCGCTCGCTGTCAGTCCTTGGCAATCATGTCGGTGGGGGCAAAGATCAGAACATGCTTTCGGGGATGATGATCACATCGCCCGGTTGCAAGCGGACGTTCGCCTTGATGTCGCCGCGCTTGATGAGGTCGTTGAGGCGGAGCCCGAACTCCTCCTGCTTGCCGGTGCCCTTGTCATAGCGGACGAGGCGCGCCTTGTTGCCCGCCGCATATTCGCCAAGGCCGCCGACCGCGATCATCGCGTCGAGGACGGTCATGTTGGCGCGGAACGGGATCGACGCCGGCTTCTCTGTGGCGCCGACGACGCGCACCTGCTGCGAGAAGGTGCTGTTGAAACTGGTGACGATCACGCTGACGATCGGGTCGGTGATATATTGGCTGAGCTGCAGCTTGATGTCCTGCTGCAGCATCGTCGGCGTCTTGCCGACCGCGGGCATGTCGGTGATCAACGGGGTGGTGATGCGGCCGTCGGGGCGGACCTGCACCTTGCCGCCGAGTTCGGGATTGCGCCACACGAAGATCTGCAGCTCGTCGAGCGGCCCGATGATATATTCCTCGCCCGGCCCTTCCTGGTTCGCAACGAAATTGGCGCTGGGAAGCTGCGGCGCCGACCCCGTGCTGCCCATGCATCCCGCGAGGGTGGTCGCGGCGATACCCGAGACCAGCGCAAGGCGTGCGACATGAAGCGAGGGGAAGGACGTCATATTCAAATCACCTTTCGAGCGGCCGAGTGCCCTCTGCCGCCCCTAAACGGCTGCAAAGAAACCCATTGCGTCAGCTTCCGCTATTGCTCGAAAGGGTGAATATACCGTTAGTCTTGCGCTAAGTTCGAGCCGCGTTTGCCGCAGTCTGTGCCGTATCGGCACAGAAACGGCCCTATACGAGCATTTCGCGCGCCGGTCCCTGTCCGAGAAAGCCCGCCGGACTTGCCGTCGCACCATAGGCGCCGGCAAGGAAAAGTACAATCAGATCACCGACTTGCGCGCGCGGAAGCGCGACCTGATCGCCGAGACGGTCGAGCGGGGTGCAGAGGCAACCGACGACCGAGACGGTCTCCTCGGGATCGGCACCGAAGCGATTCGCTACCCCTATCGGATAGTTACGGCGGATGACGGTGCCGAAATTGCCGCTCGCGGCGAGCTGGTGGTGGAGGCCGCCGTCGGTGACGAGAAAGGTCTCGCCATGGCTGGCCTTGCGGTCGATCACGCGCGTCAGATAGACGCCCGCCTCCGCGACCAGCCAGCGCCCGAGTTCCATCGCGAACCGGCTGTCCGCCAGCGCCGCGTCGCGCGTCGCAAGCGTGTCGCCGAGCGCGGCACCGACCGCCGCGACGTCGACCGCCACATCGCCGGGAAAATAGGGAACGCCCATGCCGCCGCCGAGATTGACGAGCGGCGGAGCGACGCCGATCGCGTCCGCCAGCCGTCCGGCAAGCGCCACCGTCTGCGCCTGCGTCTCGGCGATGGCACTGGCATCAAGTGCCTGCGATCCTGCAAAAATATGAAATCCCTGCCAGTCGGCGCCGGCGTCGATGAGGCGGCGGACGAGCGCGGGAACGGTGTCGGCGTCGACCCCGAAGGGCTTGGCGCCGCCCCCCATCTTCATCCCCGATCCCTTGAGGTCGAAGTCGGGATTGACGCGCACCGCGAGCCGCGGCGCAACGCCGAGCCGCGCGGCGATCGACAGCGCCCGTTCGGCCTCGCCCGCGGATTCGAGGTTGAGCGTCGCGCCCGCCTCGATCGCGGCTTCGAGTTCGCGGTCGCGCTTTCCCGGCCCCGCGAAGCTGATGTGCTCGGCCGCCATTCCGCTCGCGAGCGCGGCCTTGAGTTCGCCCCCCGACGCGACGTCGAAACCGTCGACCAGCCGGCCCATGAAGGCGAGCAGCGGCGCATATGGATTCGCCTTCATCGCATAGTGAAGCTGGACCGATGGCGGCATCGAGGCGCGCCATTCGGCGACGCGTGCGGCGAGCATCGCGCTGTCATAGACGAAGAGCGGGGTGTCGCCGGCGACGTCGGCGAGCGCCTCGGCGCGGTCGCCGCCGATCAGCAGCATGCCGTCGGCATCGGCCGCAAAACCGGGCGGGATCGGACCGTGGGGCTTCATGCCGCCACCGCCTTCGCCCAGTCGGCGGCGATCGCGACGCGGTCGAGCTTGCCGTTGGGGTTCCGCGGCAACGCATCGCGCCACTCGATCGTCCGCGGCTGCATGAAATTGGGGAGGTTCTGGCGGAGATAGGCCGAGAGCGCGGCCATGTCCTCGCGTCCCTCCCTGCCGCGCACGATCAGGACGATCGCAGCGCCGAGCCGCGGATCGGGAATGCCGAACGCGACGGCTTCGAAAATCAGGCCCGATGCCACCGCGACATCCTCGACCTCGGTCGGGCTGACGCGATTGCCCGCGGTCTTGATCATCGCATCGTCGCGCCCGATGAAAGTGAGCAGCCCGTCGCTGTCGCGGCGCACCGTGTCGCCCGACCATACCGCCGTTCCGCCGTATCGCGACGCGGCAGGCGCGGGCCGGAAGCGTTCGGCAGTCCGCGCCTCGTCCTGCCAATAGCCCTTCGCCACCAGCGGGCCGGCGTGGACGAGTTCGCCGGGCTCGTCATCCGCCGCGACGCTGCCGTCGGGACGGCAGACCAGAATTTCAGCGTGCGGAATCGCCCGGCCCATCGAGGTCGGATGCGCCGCGACGAGCGCGGGGTCGAGGTAGGTCGAACGAAAGGCTTCGGTCAGCCCGTACATCGGATAGATGTCGGCCTTCGGAAAGGTCGCGCGCATCGCGTCGATCAGCGAGGGCGTCAGCGCGCCGCCGCTGTTGGTCAGGCGTCGGAGCGGTGCTGCGGTCTCGGCGGGCCAATCGCTCTCGACGAGTTGCACCCACAGCGGCGGCACCCCCGCCAGCGTCGTCACGCCATGGCGCGCCACCGCCTTCACGATGTCGCGCGGGGTCAGATAGTCGAGCGGCGCCACCGAAGCCCCCGCATACCAGCTCGAAAGCAGCTGGTTCTGACCATAGTCGAAACTCAGCGGCAGCACCGCCAGCACGCGGTCGCCGGGCACGATCTTCAGATAGGTCGCGACGCTCTCGGCCCCCAGCCACAGATTCGCATGGCTCAGCATCACGCCCTTCGGCCGTCCGGTCGATCCGCTGGTGTAGAGGATCGCGGCCAGATCGTCGGGTTCGGCGATCGACGGCGGCAGGCCCTCCCCGCCCGAATCGATGACGTCCTCGGCAAGCTTCAGATCCTGAACCGCGCAATCATCGGGCAGTCGGTCGCCGAGCATGTCGGCGCGCGATCGGTTGGTGACGAGCAGTTTCGCGCCGCTGTCGGCGAGGATATGCGCGACCTGCGCGCCCTTCAGTAGCGGGTTGACGGGCACATGGATGAGCTCGGCGCGCGCGGCGGCGAGCGGCAGCAGGCAGGTCGCGCGCGACTTCGCGCCCCAGCTCGCGACGCGCTCGCCCGGACCGCCGGCCTCGGCCAGCAGCCACGAGGCGAGCCGTCCGACCGCCGCGTCGAGGTCGCCGAAGCTCAGCACGCGGTCGCCGGTCAGCAGCGCAGGCGCATCCGCCGCGCCGCGAAGCGCGAGATGGTCGACCGGATACGACTGTGGGTTTTCGGCTTTGGTCATCGGCTGTTAGGAGAGAGTTGATAGAGGGCCGCAGCATGCAAGGGAACGGTGAAGATCGCGCTAATGATAAGACGCTGCCCGCCACAGCGCGCGCGGCGGATGGCGCATCGCCGTTCGACCGTGCCGAATGGTTCGCGCTGATCGAGGCGCATGGCTTTGCCGCTGGCGGCCGGCACGATGCAAAGGCGACCGTCGGCGACGTCACCGCATGGCTTCCTCTGCGCGCCGAGAAATCCGGTCATTTCGCGGGCCTGACCAACTGGTACAGCTTCGCCATCCGGCCGCTTTACGAGGGTGACGGCGATCGGGGCGTAGCGCTGACCGCGCTTCTGCGCGATATCCGCAACCGGGCCGCGCGCCTTTCGCTCTACCCCGTTCGCGACGGTGATCGCTCCGCCATCCAGTCGGCGCTGCGCGCCGCCGGATGGTGGGTGGACGCCCGCCCCGCGGGTGACCGCCACTGGCTCGACCTCTCCGATATGGACCATGACAGCTGGTGGGCGAGCCGCCCGGGCGCGCTGCGCAGCACCGTCCAGCGCAAGGCGAAGAAGGGCATCGTCGATATCGCGTTGCTGACCTGCTTCGATCCGGAAAGCTGGGCCGCCTATGAAGAGATTTACGCCGCGAGCTGGAAACCGGAAGAAGGCCATCCCGCGCTGCTGCGCGCCTTTGCCGAGGCCGAAAGCGCGCGCGGCACCTTCCGGATGGGATTGGCCCGCATCGACGGCGCGCCGGTCGCCGCCCAGTTCTGGACGGTCGAGGACGGCACCGCCTTCATCCACAAGCTCGCGCATGTCGAGGACAGCCAGAAGGCGTCGCCCGGCACCCTGCTCTCGGCCGCGCTCTTCCGCCATGTGATCGAGGTCGACGGCGTGAAGCGCGTCGATTTCGGCACCGGAAACGACGCCTACAAGCGCGACTGGATGAACCGGCACGAGCCCCTTTGGCGGATCGAGGCTTTCAATCCGGCGCGCATCGCGGCATGGGGGCCGGCATCGAAAGCCTTTGTGCGTTCCATGCTGGGGAAAGATACGTGACCGAACCGACCTTCGAACCGTCCGGCGTCGACGCCACGCTTCGCGCGCTGCTCGCCGATGTGCTCGGCCTCGGCGAAGAGCGGGCGGCGGCGCTGACCGACGCCAGCGGCCTGTTCGGCGAGCTGCCCGAATTCGATTCGATGGCGGTCGCGACCGTGCTGACCGAGATGGAGGACCGCCTCGGCATCATCATCGACGACGACGAGATCGATGGCGAGATTTTCGAAACCTATGGCAATCTCCTCGCCTTTTCGCGGTGCAAAGTGAACGGTTGAGGCAGGCGCGGGGGGCATGGCAGAGCATCTGTTCCGCATCGCTCCGTCCGGCGCGAGCCGTGCCACCATCCTGTTCGTGCCGCCGCTGTTTGACGAGGCGAACCGCCTGCGACGGACGCTAGCGCTCGCGATGCGCGCGCTGGCAGCGGAGGGATATGCGGCGGTGCTGCCCGATCTCCCCGGCCAGAATGAAAGCCTGGTCGCGCTGGAAGACGTCGATCTCGAACGCTGGCGGGATGCGCTGGCGGAGGTCGCGGCCGGAATCGACGGACCGGTCGCGATCGCCTCGATTCGCGGCGGCGCGCTGATCGATCATCGCGCGGAGGCCGTCGCCTGGTGGCGGCTTGCCCCCGTCGGCGGCGCGTCGCTGCTGCGCACGATGCTGCGCGCGCGCGTGACTGCGGATCGCGAGGCGGGGATCGAATCGTCGCTGGAAAGCTTGCAGGCGGCGGCAAGGGACGCGCCGCTGCTGCTCGCGGGCAATGCGCTGTCGCCCGCGATGGTCGCCCAGCTCGGCGCCGCCGAAGCGCAGCCGGTCACGCCGCTGCGCGCGATCGGCCTTGGCCCCGACGGCATCGCGGGAACGCCGCTGTGGCTGCGCGCCGAGCCCGGCGAAGATGCGGCGATGGCGGCTGCGATCGCCGCCGCCATCGCCGCATGGATCAAGACATGCGGCATCAGCTAAGTTTTCCGTGCGAGGGCGCCATGCTCGCGGCGACCATCGACGAGGCGCCGGGCACGACCGGCCTGCTGATCGTCTCGGGCGGTAATGAGGTACGGAGCGGCGCGCATCGCGGCATGGCGATGCTGGCGCAGCGGATCGCGGCGGTAGGGCATCCGGTGTTCCGCTTCGACCGGCGCGGAATCGGCGACAGCGAGGGGAACAACGGCGGCTATGCAAGCAGCGCGCCCGACATCGCCGCCGCGATCGCGGCGTTTCGCGAGGCCGCACCCCATGTGACGCGCATCGTCGCGTTCGGCAATTGCGATGCGGCGAGCGCGCTCTTGCTGCACCAGCCGCTGGCGCTGGACGCCCTGATCCTTGCCAATCCGTGGACCTATGAAGACAGCGTGGAGGAAGCCGACGAACCCGCGCTGCCGCCCGCTTCGGCGATACGCGCGCGCTATCTGGCGCGGCTGAAAGATCCGAAAAGCCTGCTGCGCCTGCTGAAGGGCGAGATCGACATCGGGAAATTGTTTCGCGGCCTCTCCGCCCTGAAACAGGCGCCGCAGCCGCCCGCACCCGACAGCCTCGCCGACCGGCTCGACAGGATCATCGCCGAGCTGCCCTGCCCCGCAACGATCCTGCTCGCTACCGGCGACCGCACCGCGCAGGCCTTTATGGACGCGCTGGCGCCGTCGCTCGCCTCTATCGAGGCGAACCCGTCGACCGTCGGGATCGAAAAGCTCGCCAGCCCGTCACACAGCTTTGCCGGCAAGGATGCCGACTGGCTGTTGGCTCGGATATTGAAAGCGCTGGCCTGACTGCAGCGTCGGGTTGGAAAGCGGACCAAAAGCCCTCTCCCCTTCGGCGGAGAGAGCTATTCTGTCGATATCACCTCAGGTCGTTACCCGCCGCGCAGCCTACGCATCCACCATCGCGTGATATTCGGCCTCGGCCAAAAACCGTTCGGCGTCGAGCGCCGCCATGCAGCCCATGCCCGCGGCGGTCACCGCCTGACGATAGATCTTGTCGGTGACGTCGCCCGCGGCGAAGACCCCGGGGATCGAGGTCAGCGACGTGCCGGGCGTCACCTGCAGATAGCCGTCGTCGTCGAGCGGCAGCTTGCCCTTGAACAGCTCGGTCGAGGGGCTGTGGCCGATCGCGACGAAGCCGCCGTCGGTCGGCTCGTGGCTCGCCGCGCCGGTGACGGTGTCGATCAGGTCGACGCCGACCAGACCCGACACCCCCTCGCCCGAAACAAAGCGCTCGACGCGCTTGTTCCACAGCACCTTGATCTTCGGGTTCGCGAACAGGCGATCCTGCAGGATCTTTTCGGCGCGCAGATGATCGCGGCGATGGATCAAGGTCACGTCGTCGCTATGGTTGGTAAGATACAGCGCCTCTTCGACCGCGGTGTTGCCGCCGCCGATCACGACGACCTTCTTGCCGCGATAAAAGAAGCCGTCGCACGTCGCGCATGCCGAGACGCCCTTGCCGCCCAGTTCCTGCTCGCCCTCGACGCCCAGCCATTTAGCCTGCGCGCCGGTCGCGATCACGAGCGTTTCGGCGAGATAGATATCGCCGCCGTCGCCGGTCAGCCTGAACGGACGCTTCGACAGGTCGACGTCGACGATCGTGTCCCAGATCATGGCTGTCCCGACATGCGTCGCCTGCGCGGTCATCTGCTCCATCAGCCATGGGCCCTGGATCACTTCGGCAAAGCCCGGATAGTTCTCGACGTCGGTGGTGATGGTGAGCTGACCGCCGGGCTGCAGCCCCTGCACGACGATCGGCTTCATCCCCGCGCGCGCCGCATAGATGGCGGCCGACAGGCCGGCGGGGCCGGAGCCGAGAATGAGCATTTTGGTGTGGTGCGTGGCGGGCATGATCGTCTTTCGGGTCCGGAGGCGAATCCTGTGCGGGACCGCACAGATGGGTGTTGCCAACCGCGCTAGCAAGGGTCAGTTTCCGCGCCAAGGGGGAGCATGGAAAAGGACATTTCATCCGAGCAGCGAGAGGGAGCGGGCAGGCGGCCCGACCGCTGGGTGCTGATAACCGCCTTGGCGATTGCCTTCGCGGTCGCCGTCGGCTCCTACACCGCCGCCGCCGCGGGCACCGCCGGGGCCATCGGCTACACGGTTCTCGTCATCCTGCCCGCCGCACTGTCGGCCTTCGTCGCATGGGTGGGCAGCATGGGACGCAACTGGCCGCGCTCCACCTTCGCCCTTGTGCCCGTCTGGTTGAGCGTGGGCGTCGCCGTCATCGGCGCGGTTGCATTTCGCGAAGGAATCGTCTGCATCATGATGCTGTTGCCGCTTTGGCTTCTATTCGGAATGCTGGGCGTCTGGCCGGTCTATCAGTATCGCAAACAGAGCAATGGCGTGGATTCCAGCATCTTTCGGGCGAATGCGCTCTTGCTGCTGCCGCTGCTTTCCTTGGTCGTCGATCAGCATGTCGCGCCGCCGACCGCTCGCTATCAGGTCGTTCGCGAAATCATCGTCGCTGCGCCGCCCGAAGTCGTCTGGCCCCAATTGCTCGCAATTCCCGACATCGACGCGGCTGAAGGGGTCTGGACGTCCAGTCAGAGCCTTCTTGGCCTGCCCCGCCCAACCGGCGCCAAGCTGACCGGCCGGGGCGAAGGTGCCGTCCGCGACGCAGAATGGGAGGGCGGGGTGCGGTTCCGGGAAATCGTGACGCGCTGGCAGCCCGATCGCGCACTGCAATGGCGCTTTTCATTTCCCGACGCGTCGATTCGCCTGCGCACCGACGAACATATCGACCCACACGGCCGCCATCTGTGGATCGAAAGTGGGGGTTATGATCTGATTCCCACGCAAGTCGGCGGGACGAAAATCCGGTTGTGGACGCGCTATCGCGCCGCGACGCCGCTCAACGCCTATGCGGCGATGTGGGGGGAGATGATTTTGGGCGACATCCAGAATAATGTGCTCGCCATCGTCGCCGGCCGGATCGCCCGGGAGAAGGACCATGAATAGCTGGTGGGAACGTCATGGGGTGCCGCGACTGATCAAATGCGCCTGCTCGCAGGGGCAGATCATGAAGGCGCGGAGCAAGGTCGTGCCGCACGCGCAGGGCGATGTGCTCGAGCTCGGCTGCGGCGGCGGGATCAACATGGAATTTTACGAGCCCGCGCGGGTGACGAGCTTCACCGGGCTCGATCCCTCGCCCGAACTGCTCGCGATGAGCCGCGCGGCGGCGGCGGCGCGCGGGATGATAGCCGACATCCAGGGCGGGGTCGGCGAGGCGATGCCGTTCGAGAGCGGGCGTTTCGACACGGTGGTGACGACCTTCACCCTCTGTTCGGTCGCCGATCAGGCGGCGGTGCTCGGCGAAATCCGCCGCGTGCTGAAGCCGGGCGGAACAGCGCTGTTCCTGGAGCATGGCGGCGCCCCCGACGCCGGCGTCGCCAAATGGCAGCGGCGGATCGAGCCGGTGTGGAAACGCATCGGCGGCAATTGCCACCTGACCCGCCCGATATCGCAGGCGTATGAAAAGGCAGGTTTTTCGGTGGACCGGCAGGGCGCGGCCTATATGCCCAAGACGCCCCGCCCCTTTGGCTGGGTCGAATATGGCGCCGCGCGCGTCGCGTCGTGACGGGAGGATAGCGCGATGATCCGTTTGTGGCTCTTCATTCTCTCCGCCGCCTTTCTGGTCGCGCCGACCGGCGCCGAGGCGCGCAAGGTCGCGCTGGTCATCGGCAACGGCGATTATGCGAACACCAGCCGCCTCGCGAACCCGCCGAACGACATCAAACTGGTCGCGGCGTCGGCGAAGCAGGCGGGGTTCGACGATGTGACCGTCGCGGCCAATCTTTCGGTCAACGATTTCCAGAAAGTGATGCGCGACTTTCGCACCAAGGCCGAAGGGGCCGAGATCGCCATGGTCTATTATGCCGGGCACGGGATCGAGGCGCAGGGAAAGAACTGGCTGATCCCGACCGACGCGCAGCTCAAATCCGACCTCGACCTGCCCTATGAGGCGATCAACCTCGACCGGATGATGGAAGCGGTGTCGGGCGCGCGGATCCGCATCGTCATCCTCGATTCGTGCCGCAACAACCCCTTCGGGCGCACATGGAAATCGGGGACGCGCGCGGTGCAGACGGGGCTCGCCGGCGTCGAGGCCGACGATGTGCTCGTGATCTTTGCCGCCGCGCCGGGCCAGCTCGCCGCCGACGGCACCACCGGCAACTCGCCCTTCGCGACTTCGCTCGCGAAGCGCCTGCCGCAGCCCGACCTGCCGGTGCAATTGCTCGGCGGCGCGATCCGCGACGATGTGCTGGCCGCAACCGGCGGCCGGCAGCGGCCGTTCGTCAGCGCCAGCATTACCGGCACGCCCTTCTATCTGGTCCCGCGCGCGGGTCAGGCTTCCACAGGAAATCGCGCCGCGCTCGAGGAGCTGATGTGGAAGGGCGCGGTCGCCGAGAACAGCGCCAGCGCGTTCAAGGCCTATCTCGCCGAATTTCCGTCGGGCAAATATGCGGCGCAGGCCGGCGAGAGCGTCGCGCGCCTCGCGAAAAATCCCAGGGCCGCGCCGGTCGCCGCCAAATCCCTGGTGACGGCGGCGCTTCCGGCGACAAAGAAATACACGCTCTCGAACATCCGCGTCGAGGCGGTGAAGCTGACCGGGCGGCTCGGGCTCGGCCTGCCCGACCAGCTGTTCCTGCGCTTCAACACCGGCGAGCGTTTCCCCGAGGGGTCGCGCGAGATTTTCTCGATCAAGAAGGGCGAGAGCTGGGTCGTCGACCGGAATTTCACCTTCGAACAGCCGGTGAGTTTTCAGCTCCGCGAATTCGACGATATCGGCGGCAGCGACAATATCGGCACCGTCGACCTGGGTTCGACGCCCGGCACCTTCACCCGGACGCTGGACGGCGACGCCAGCGACTATAAGGTGACCTATACGCTGACGGTCGGGTGACGGCCGGTTGCGGACATTCAATATTTCGTCGCCCCGGACTTGATCCGGGGTCCATGACTTGAGCGCTGCTGTGGATCCCGGATCAAGTTCCGGATGACGAAGGCCTGGAGTCCAGCCAAAGCGGCCAGGACATAAGGTCCGACCTATTCCTTCTCGCCCACCTCGACGAGGCCGTGCCCGACGCTGACGCGCTCGTCGAAGACGAAGCAACTGCCGTGCCAGCGGCTGTCGGCTTCGGGCACCTGCTCGAGATAGGCGAGGATACCGCCCTTCAGGTGCGCGACGTCCTCGACGCCTTCGCTGCGCAGAAAGGCGGTCGATTTCTCGCAGCGGATGCCGCCGGTGCAGAACATCGCGATGCGCTTGCCGGCGAAACGCTCGGCGTTGGCGCGCCACCAGCCGGGGAAGTCCCCGAAGCTTTTGGTCCCCGGATCGATCGCGCCGTCGAAGCTGCCATAGCCGACCTCGAACGCGTTGCGCGTGTCGATCACCACCGTGCCCGGATCGTCGACGACCGCGTTCCAGTCAGCCGGGTCGATATAGGTTCCGGCGTCGCGCGCCGGGTCGACCCCCGGCACTTTCAGGGTCACGATTTCCTTCTTCAGCCGCACCTTCAGCCGCTGGAAAGGCATCGCCGCGGCGGCCGAATATTTGACGTCGAGTTCGGCGCAACCGGGCAGCGCGCGGATATACGCGATCACCGCCGCGATCGCGGCTTCGCTGCCCGCGATCGTGCCGTTGACGCCCTCGCGCGCGAGCAGCAGTGTGCCCCTGACGCCCTCGGCCATGCAGAGGTCGAACAGGGGCTGGCGCAGCGCGGCGGGATCGTCGAACGGCGCGAAACGATAGAGGGCGGCAATTGTGAAGGTCATAGGGCGCTCCCCTTACCCCCTCGCATCGAGCGAAGTCGAGATGCCTATCGTTGGCGCATGGCCTCACGGTGTCTCGACGTCGCTCGACACGAACGGATAGTGTGAGGTCGCCTCAGCGAAAGGGATCGCTCCGCGCGGTCGCATAATGCGCCATCGCCATCGTGGTCCATTGCGCGTTGACGCGGATGCAGGTCGGGAAGACGCTGGCGTCGGTCACCAGCACATTGGTCGTCCCGTGGACGCGGCATTCGGGGTCGACGACGCCATATTGCGGGTCTTCGTTGATCGCATTGCCGCCGTGCGGGTGACTGCTCGACAGCGTCGCGTCGTCGGCTTCGCGGATCGCATCCTCGAAGAAATCGTCGATGTCCATGCCGGGCGTCACCACCTGGCCTTTGGTAAGCGCCGGATAGCATTCGAGCGCCCCCGCGGCGAAATGTACCTTGGTCAGCGTCGCCATCGCGCGGCGGAGCAGCGGCAGGTCTTCGTCGACGTCGAGCTTGAACTTGAGCTTGCCGTCCTTCACCTGCCCCCGCCGGTCGGCGGGAAACAGGATGCCCGCCGAATGGACGCGGCCGAAATTCTTCATCCGCGCCGCATGATCGCCGAACCAGCCGGGCATCAGCGACGCCATCGCCATCGGCGGCTGGAAATGGCTTTCGAGCAGGAAGTCTCCGCAGTCGACATAGCTCGTCATCTGGTCCTCGTCCCACGCATTGCCGCCGACGCCCGGCGGCATCAGCGCGACGACGGGCGACGCGATGTTGAGCGACACCTGATATCCGGTGCCGCTGATGTCGCTGCGATCGAGGAATTTCGACGACGCGATCGTCCCCGCGGCGACGACCACCCCGACGCGCGCGCGGACGAACCGTTCGGACCCGCCCGGCAGCACCAGCTTCACCGCCTCGGCCTCGCGGCGTCCGTCGATGCTCGTCTGCCAGACGATGCGCTCGGCCTTCGTGCCCGGCAGGATGCGCGCGCCATGGTCGCGGCACGCATCGGGCAGATAGGTCTGCGCCATCCCCATCCGCCGCCCATAGGGACAGCCCGCGTTGCAATAACCGCAATAGGCGCAGGCATTGGGCGTATTCGGCGGCCCGAAATTCTTCGCGAACCAGTCGGCGACCGCGCGCTTTTCCCTGGGGTCCGACGAGGTCGCGGCATAGGCGTGCCAGCCGTTCGTCAGGTGCGGCCCGTTGTGCCGTCCGCTGCGCGGCTCGGCCGTGTCGATGCCGAGCCGCCCCCTGATCGCGTCGTAGCTCGCATGAAACGCCGCCTTGTCGACCGGCGCGCCGATGCTCGCCCATTTGGCGAGGATGTCGACCGCGTCGGGATGCGTCCGCCCGGGTTCGTTGACGCGCAGGCAGATGCCGTTGTTGACCGTCGACGACCCGCCGACACAGCGCCCCTGAAACACCACAAAATCGCGATCGGTCGAGGTCTGGAGCGCGCCATGCTTGAACAGGTTCGCGACCATGTCGAGTTCATGATGATCGATCCGCGGCGAGGGGTAGAAGGGCCCCGCTTCGACAATCAGCACCTTATAGCCCCGCGCCGCGACATTGTAGGCGGCGACCGACCCGCCCGCGCCCGACCCGACGACGATCACGTCATATTCGTCGCCGAGCGTCGCGGCGTCCAATATAAAGGCATCGTCGATCTCGCGGCCTTCGACGCGCGTGATTTCCAGCTCGCCGGGTCCGCGAACGCGATGCTTCGGCAGGGTGAAGCCGATCTGCTTGTGGACGGGGTTATTCAGGTTGGCATCCTGATCGCCCGGCATCCAGTGACCATAATAGCAGGCGTAAATGATACCGCGCAGCCGCGCCATGTCCTGAAAAAGGTCGATCTGGCTGTTCTGCAACCGGTTCCGGATCCGCTCGGCGCGCGTCGCAACGCCGACCTCGGCGAACATCGGCCCCAGCACGATCTCGGTCCCGGTCAGCGAGAGGCGGATCTCGTCGAGCTTGGTCCCGCCGACCTTGCCGAACAGGGTGCTGATGTTGGCGACGACCTGATCGGGCGTGATCTTCATCTCGGCGCCATGGAACAGCGCCTCGGTCAGCGCTTTCAGGAATTTGAGTTGCCCGAAATTGAACGGTGCCGCCACAAACCCTTCCCCCCTGCTGAGCAGGCGCCTGTGTCCGGGCTCCGCGCGCGAAAGGCAAGCCTTTATCGCGCTCAGGCGGCGGCCGTCGCCACCGTTTCGGACAGGAAGGGCCGTACCGCCGCCATCGCCTGTTCGACATAGAGACGCTTTTGGCCGACCGGCGCGACATAATGAAGCGCCTCCTCGACCGCCTCGACGCCAGCCAGCCGCGCGATCATCCACGCCGCGAGATATTGCGAGGCAAGGCAGCCGCCCGCGGTCGCGACATTGCCGTGCGCGACGAAGGGCGCGTCGATCACCTCGACCCCGGCCTCGATCACCCAGGGCTTGGTGGTCAGGTCGGTGCAGGCGGGCAGATCGCCGATCAGGCCGAGCTTCGCCAGCAACAGCGTCCCCGAACATTGCGCCCCGACCAGCTGGCGCGCGGGATCGAGCCGGATGGCGTCCAGAAATTCGGGGTCGGCGGCATAGTCGCGGGTGCGAATGCCGCTGCCGATAATCACCGCATCGGCCTCGGCGGCGAACGCGATCGGCTTCTGCCGTGCCACGGTCACGCCGTTCATCGACGTCACCTCCGCACTCGGCGCGGTGATATGCGCCGCCCAGCCGCGCGGGCGCAGGCGATTGAGGATGGCGGCCGCGACGAACGAGTCGAGTTCATTGAAGCCGTCGAAGGTCAGGACCGCGATCTGCATATCATTCTCCGCCGCCAAGATAGGCGACGACCCGGCCTTTTCCAGCGCCAACCGCTACACGGTTCCGGAAAATATGTCGGCGCGCCATGCGGCGAGCGCGGCGGCGTCGCGCGGCGACGCGAGATAGCGCCCCCAGGCCAGCGCCTCGTGCGCAACGATCCCGAGCTCCCAGACGCAAAAGGTCGGCCGCACCGCCCCCGCCGCGTCGGGATAGGCAGGATCGAACGGCGCAAAGGCGGGCATGTCGCCATGGCGATACCACACCGCCTCCCACAACTCGTTCGACCCGCGCCACACCGAGACGAGCAAAAAATAGAAATCGGCGCCGCAGCGATGGAGCAGCACGAAACCGCAATCGCCGGGTTCGACCGCCGCATCTGCCTTACCGCCGAACCAGTCGTCGCACAGGCGCGCGACGTCGTCGGGAACGGGCGCATCGGATGTCGTCAGGTGATAGAGTTTGAGAGCCGCGCCGCCGGCTTCGCGCAGACCCGCAAACCTGCCGACCTTGGCATAGTGGCGATAGGCATCATCGACGGCAGCGGACATGGCGGACTCCCTTTTGTTCCACCTATGTTCTACATGCCGCCGATCGGGCAGGCAACCGGCTTTCGATCAGGCCGCCTTCTTTTCCTGCCGATATTTGTGAAGCAGCGGCTCTGTATAGCCCGACGGCTGCGCCACGCCCTCGAAGATCAGCGCGCGCGCGGCGCGGTACGCAATACCGCCCGGCGTCAGTTTTTCGTAAAGCGCGTCGCCCGCATTCTGTGCATCGACCTTGGCCGCCATGCGCGTCAGCGCGGCATCGACCTGCGCCTCGCTGCAGACACCGTGGAGCAGCCAGTTGGCAAGCGCCTGGCTTGAAATACGGAGCGTTGCGCGGTCCTCCATCAGGCCGATATCGTCGATATCGGGCACCTTCGAGCAGCCGACGCCCTGATCGATCCAGCGCACGACATAGCCCAATATGCCCTGGCAATTATTGTCGAGCTCGCGCGCAATCTCGGCCTCGCTCCAGTTGCGCCCGGTTGCGACGGGGATATCGAGCAGCCGGTCGAGCGACGGCACCGCCTCGCCCGCGATCTCGCGCTGGCGGGCGAACACATCGACCATATGATAGTGGAGCGCGTGCAGCGTCGCGGCGGTGGGCGACGGCACCCACGCAGTGTTCGCCCCCGATTTGGGATGCCCGATCTTCGCGTCGAGCATCGCTTTCATGAGGTCGGGCATCGCCCACATGCCCTTGCCGATCTGCGCCCTGCCCGAAAGCCCGCACGCAAGGCCGATGCGGACGTTGCGGTCCTCGTAGGACGCGATCCAGTCGCTCGCCTTCATCTCACCCTTCGGGATCATCGGTCCCGCACGCATCGAGGTGTGGATTTCGTCGCCGGTGCGGTCGAGAAAGCCGGTGTTGATGAAGACGATGCGGTCGCGCACCGCCTCGATGCACGCGGCGAGGTTCGCGCTCGTGCGACGTTCCTCGTCCATCACGCCGACCTTGATCGTATGGCGCGCGAGGCCGAGCATATCCTCGACCGCGTTGAAGAGGCGGTCGGTGAAGCCGCATTCCTCGGGCCCGTGCTGCTTGGGCTTGACGATATAGATGCTGCCCGCGCGGCTGTTCTTGCGGCTGCCGAGGTTGTGCAGATCGTGGAGCGCGCAGAGGCTGGTGATCACCGCGTCGCACAGCCCCTCGGGCGCTTCGGCGCCGTCCGGCAGCGTGATCATCGGCGTGGTCATCAGGTGACCGACGTTGCGGACGAACATCACGCTGCGGCCCGGCAGTGTGAACGCCGTACCATCGGGCGCGGTCCAGCTGCGGTCGGGCTCCATCGCGCGCGTGACGGTGCTGCCACCCTTGGCGAAGCTTTCGGTAAGATCGCCGCGCATCAGGCCGAGCCAGTTGGTATAGCCGAGGACCTTGTCCTCACCATCGACCGCGGCAACGCTGTCTTCGAGGTCGATGATCGTCGTCAGTGCGGCTTCGAGGATGACATCGGCAATGCCCGCCGGGTCGGTCTTGCCGATCGCGCTGCCTTCATCGATCACCAGCTCGATGTGCAGGCCGTTGTGGCGAAGCAATATCCCGCCGGGCTTGCTGCCCACCCATTGCGACGGGTCGGCGAGCGTGAGCTGGCCGCCCTGCCAGTCGGCCCAGCTTCCCGAAGCGAGGGGGACAGTTTCGTCAAGGAACGCCTTGGCGCGCGCGATCACCGCCGCGCCGCGCTCGGGATCGTAGCCGCCGGGCTTCGCAGGCGGCGCGTCGAGCGCGTCGGTGCCATAAAAGGCGTCGTACAGGCTGCCCCAGCGCGCATTGGCGGCGTTCAAGGCGAAGCGGGCGTTGAGCGCGGGCACGACGAGCTGCGGCCCCGCCATCGTCGCGATCTCGGGATCGACGTCGGCGGTCCCGACCTTGAACGGCGCGGGTTCGGGGACGAGATAACCGATCTCGCGCAGGAATGCCTGATAGGCGGCGGCGTCGTGCGTCTGCCCTTCCCGCGCGCGGTGCCAGGCGTCGATCTTCGCCTGCAGATCCTCGCGCTTTGCGAGCAGCGCAGCATTCTCGGGCGCGAACCGGCCGAGCAGATCCGCGAAATCGCGCCAGAACTTGGCGCTATCGAGCCCGGTGCCGGGCAGCGCCTTCGTCTCGATGAAATCGACCAGACGCGAATCGACAGAGAGGCCATTTCGGTCGAGAAAATCAGTCATTCAAGCACCCTTTGGTCAGCGCGATCGCGCAATGGAATCCGGGGAGGAAAGGGCCGCCGCCCTATGCCGCGAATGAAAGAGGTTGGCAATGGGGCGGCGCTTCGCATTCGCGTCCTTTCGTGGCACTATGCGCCCGACAGCCTGTTCGGGAGGGAACATGCATATGGCCGACCAGATTCATCCAGAGCATCGTCACGCGCCATCGATTTTCGCGAAGCAGCCGGTGCTCACCGGCGTGGCCGTCGGAATCGTCTCGCTCGCACCCCATTTCTTTCTCACCCCGCAAGCGTCGCTGGCTTTTGCCGCGATCCTCATCGGCCTGATCGCGGGCGTCTATTTTGGCTTCGCGGTCGTGAACGGCTCGCCGCGCGAACAGATGATCGAGTTCAACGTTACGGGGGTTTTCGCGGTCGCCGGGTTGCTGGGCCTGCTCCAGTGGCCGATCCTGCTGCCCCTCGCCTATTTCGGTCATGCGGCGTGGGACTTCGCACATCACAACCGGTCGAAGCTCGGTCTCGTTGCGATCCCGCAATGGTATGTGCCCTGGTGCGTCGTCATCGACGTGATAGTCGGCGCCGGCTTGCTGGCGATCTGGTATGCGCGCGGCTTGATCTGATCGGGGTGGCAAGCGCGCCATCGCCCGTTATACGCGCCGTATGATACCGCGCGAACATCTCGGCACAGCGCCCGTCCCTGGCGGCGAAGCGCTTCACCTGTACCGGCGCGGCAAGGATTTCACGATCGCGCTTGATGGCAACGACCTGATGAGCACCCGGATGAGCGGCTCCGAGGAAGCGCTCGCCGAGATGAGCTGCGACCGGCTGCGCGGCGACGCCGAAAAGGGTGGGGCCCCGCACCTGCTGATCGGCGGCTATGGCATGGGCTTTACGCTGCGCGCGGCCCTGGCGCGGCTCGGCCCGGACGCGCGCGTCACCGTTGCCGAACTGGTGCCAGAGATTATCGACTGGGCGCGAGGGCCGATGGCGGAGCTGACCGCCGGGGCGCTCGACGACCCGCGCGTCGAGCTGTGCATCACCGACGTGGCGGGCGTGATCGGCGGCGCGGCGAAATCGTTCGACGCGATATTGCTCGACGTCGACAACGGCCCCGACGGCCTGACGCGCGAGAGCAACGACCGTATCTATTCGATGGGCGGACTTGCGCGCGCGAAGGCCGCGCTGCGGCCCGGCGGACTATTGGCGATCTGGTCTGCCGCGCCCGACGCCAAATTTTCACGCCGCCTGAAAGAATCGGGCTTCGCGGTCGAGGAAGTCGTCGTGCGGGCGCGCAGCAACGGCAAGGGGCCGCGGCACATCATCTGGTTCGCGCGTGCCCTTTGACCGGCAATGACAAGGGGTCGCAAAGCCCGGTTCGGCTGGCTATAGCCATGCGATGACCAGCCTCACCGCCACCGAAAACGCGACGATCGAGCGGGCCGCCGATGCGCCGATGCTCGCGCAGGTCGAACAATGGGCAGCCGTGAACAGCGGCACCGGCAACCTTGCGGGGCTCAGGACCGTCGCCGGTCATCTCGCCGATGCTTTTGCGGCGCTGCCGGGCGACATCCGCCTCGTCGCGCCCGATCCGGTCGAAAGCGTCGACGCCGCCGGCAACATCCGCACCACGCAGCGCGGCGACCACCTCCACCTCCGCGTCCGGCCCGACGCGCCGGTAAAGTTGCTGCTGACCGGCCATATGGACACGGTATTTCCCGCCGATCATCCGTTCCAGACGCTTCAATGGCTCGAGCCCGGCGTGCTCAACGGCCCCGGCACCGCCGACATGAAGGCGGGCATTTCGGTGATCCTTGCGGCGCTGAAGGCGCTCGAAACCTCGCCGTTCGCGCCGCGTATCGGCTATGACGTGATGATCAACAGCGACGAGGAGACGGGCAGCCACGCCTCGGCCGCGCTGATCGCCGAACTCGCGAAGGGCAAGACCGCGGCGCTGACCTACGAACCCGCATTGCCCGACGGGGGCCTTGCCGGCGCGCGGCCCGGCAGCGGCAATTTCTCGGTGATCGTCCACGGCCTGTCGGCGCACGCCGGCCGCAATCCCGAGGACGGGCGCAACGCGCTGATCGCCGCGGCCGATCTCGCCCTTCGCCTTAACGCATTGAAATCTAACGATCTCAAGGTCAATCCCGCGAAGATCGACGGCGGCGGCCCGAACAATGTCGTCCCCGACCAGGCGATCCTCCGCATCAACCTGCGCCCTTCGACTCCCGAGGCGATGGCGGCGGCCGAAGCCGCGCTCCGCGACGCGGTCGCCGCAGTCTCCCGCGAGCACGACGTGCATTGCCATATCCACGGCAACTTCAACCGGCCACCCAAGCCGCTCGACGCGGCCGCGACGCGCTTGTTCGAGCTGGTGCGCGATTGCGGCGCGGCGCTCGGCCTGCCCCCGATCCGCTGGAAGGCGACCGGCGGCGTCTGCGACGGCAACAATATCGCTGCGTGCGGCGTGCCGGTGGTCGACACGATGGGCCCGCGCGGCGGCGCGATCCATAGCTCGGACGAATTTCTGATCGTCGACAGCCTCGCCGAACGCGCGCAGCTGTCGGCGCTGACCATGATGAGAATAGCGGAACGGGGGACTGTGTGAATTATGTGATCCGGGCGGCCAAGCCGGGCGACCTGCAGAGCATTTACGAGATGGCGAAGCTGACGGGCGGCGGCTTCACCAACCTCCCCCCCGACAAGAAGGCGCTGCGTGCGAAGCTGGAGCGCGCCGAGGCCGGATTCGCGTCGGAAAAGGAATATCCGGCCGACGAACTCTATCTGATGGTGCTCGAGGATCTGGACAGCGGCGAGGTGCGCGGCACCTGCCAGATTTTCGGGCAGGTTGGCCAGCGCTGGCCCTTTTATTCCTATCGCATCGGCACCGACAGCAAGCATAGCGAGCAGCTCGGCCGCACCTTCCACGCGCAGGTACTGATGCTCAGCAACGACCTCAACGGGTCGAGCGAGGTCGGCGGACTGTTCCTCCACCCCGCGGCGCGAGCGGGCGGGCTCGGGCTGCTCCTCGCCCGGTCGCGCTATCTGTTCATCGCGCGGCACCGCGCGCGCTTCGGCGACCGCATCCTCGCCGAGCTGCGCGGGGTGATCGACGAGGCGGGCGGGTCGCCCTTCTGGGACGGGGTCGCGGGCAAATTCTTCGGGATGAGTTTTCAGGAGGCCGACCAGTTCAACGCGGTTCATGGCAACCAGTTCATCGCCGACCTGATGCCCAAACACCCCGTCTATATCGCGATGCTGCCCGAAACCGCACGCGCGGTGATCGGCGTCCCGCACCCGACAGGGCGCGCGGCGATGCGGATGCTGGAGAATGAGGGCTTCGCCTTCGAAAACTATGTCGACATTTTCGACGGCGGCCCGACGATGACCGGGCGCACCGATCAGGTCGCGAGCATCCGCGATGCGAAGCATGTCGAAGTGAGCGGGATTGCCGAGGGCGGCGAGGACGCGCTGATCGCGACCGGCCAGCTGCGCGATTTCCGCTGCTGTTTCGGTACGGTCGGCGCGGGTGGGACGATCGATCCCCATGCGGCAGAGGTGCTGGGGGTCGGGGTCGGCGATCCGATCAGCTGGATCGGGAGGTAAGCCATGCTCACCGAAATCAATTTCGACGGCATCATCGGCCCGACGCACAATTATGCGGGGCTTAGCCGCGGCAATATCGCATCGGCGTCAAACGCGGGCGATGTGTCGCAGCCGCGTGCGGCGGCGTTGCAGGGCATCGAGAAGATGCGCCACAATATCGCGCTCGGCCTTCGCCAAGGCTTCTTCATGCCGCTCGACCGGCCCGACGCGCCGTGGCTCGAAACGCTGTGCACCTCGCTCGATACCGCCGAGCCGCACCTGCGCGCGCAGGCGTGGTCGGCCTCGTCGATGTGGGCCGCGAACGCCGCGACCGTCTCGCCCGCGCCCGATAGCGGCGACGGCAGATGCCACCTCACCGTCGCCAACCTCGTCACCATGCCGCACCGCAGCCATGAATGGCCGGGGACGCTGGCGCAGCTGCGCATCGCCTTCGCCGATCCGGCGTTCGCGGTGCATGGTCCGGTTCCCGCGCCGTTCGGCGACGAGGGCGCGGCGAACCATATGCGGCTCTGTTCGGGGCACGGGGCGGCCGGCGTCGAAATCTTCGTTTACGGGTTGAGTGGCGGCCGCTTCCCCGCGCGCCAGCATATCGACGCGTCGAAGGCAATCGCGCGCAAGCACAAGCTCGATCCGGCGCGCACGCTGTTCATCAGCCAGTCGGACACCGCAATCCAGGGCGGCGCCTTCCACAACGACGTCGTCGCGGTCGCGAACGAGCATGTGCTGTTCACGCACGAAACCGCGTTCGAGGATCGCGAAGGCGCGCACGCGCAAATCCGCGCCGCCTTCCCCGATGTCGAGATCGTCGAGGTGCCCGCGAGTGCGGTCAGCCTGCCCGAGGCGATCAAATCCTATCTGTTTAACGCCCAGCTCGTCAGCCTGCCCGATGGCGGCATGGGGCTCGTCCTCCCCACCGAAGCGCGCGAGACGCCCGCGGTCTGGACCTGGCTGGAGGCGCATGTCGCGGGCAACGGACCGATCCGCCGCCTGCTGCCGGTCGATGTCCGCCAGTCGATGGCGAACGGCGGCGGCCCCGCCTGCCTGCGCCTGCGCGTTGTCGCCGACCCGGCGACCGTCGACCCGCGCTTCCTCGCCGACCCCGCGAAGCTCGACCGGATCGCCGACGTCGTCGCCGCGCATTGGCCCGAAGCAATCGCGCCCGGCGACCTCGCCTCGGCGGCGCTGGTCCGTGACGTCCAGTGCGCGCGCTCGGCGTTGCTGGAGGCGCTGGGGCTGGAGGAATTGATCTAGACGGGTTCGACCGGAGGTTGCCGTTTGGTTCCTCCCCGTGACGAAGCCATGGGGAGGTGGCAGTGCGAAGCGCTGACGGAGGGGCAAATGACGCGAGGTCGTGGGCCCACCACCC
>JAESGH010000286.1_pt1 | contig 67238 bp, 61 predicted proteins | sample 9269641 | NCBI WGS metagenome assembly JAESGH01 (sample SAMN14515345, study PRJNA621665) | algae metagenome | isolation source: Phormidium tanganyikae FI6-MK23 and co-occurring heterotrophs from granitic... | place: USA: Fort Irwin, California | collected 1998-05-24 | reverse complement strand
CGCTGGCCTCGACGAAGTCCGCGATGGGAAGGGCGGATCATACTTGCGCGCTTGGAGGCGCGAAGTCTTTTGCGGCCTGCTTCACATCGGGTGGTCGTCCCGTAGGGTCTCGTCATGCTTGTGCACCTTGTCCTGATCGGCGGCGGCGCGCCGGTCAGCTCCGATCGGCTTCTCGATCTCAGGCGCCTGCGGTGGCGCCCTCCGGGAAGCCGGATTGGCGATAGACGCCGCCTTTCACCAGCAGCGCCCAGATGATCCGAGCCATTTTATTGGCGAGCGCGACCGCGGCGACTTTCGGCGGTCGGCGCGCCAGAAGCGCCGTCGTCCACATTGAGGTTGGCGCGCCATTGCGGACATGGCGTAGCACCGTTGTCGCTCCCAGGATCAGCAGGGTTCGCAATGTTGGGTTGCCCATCTTCGAGATCCGACCCAGGCGCTCCTTGCCTCCGCTCGAATAGGAGCGCGGCGTCAGTCCAAGCCATGCTGCAAAGTGGCGTCCGGAAGAGAACCCTGCGGGATCCGGGACGAGAGCCTTGAGCGAAGCGGCCGTTATGGGGCCGATCCCGGGGACTGTTGCCAGCCGGCGCATGTCTGCATCTTGACGAGCTTGGAGGATGATCTCCTCATCCAACTGCCGCAGTCGCGTGCTCAGCGCGTCGAGCTGGTCGGCCAGGCCAGCCAACACAGCCCGTGCTTCACCAGGCAAGCGTGTGTCGTCCGTATCGCGCACGACCGCGATCAGGTCCGCAACCCTGGTGATCCCCACCCCGGCGACAATGCCAAACTCGGAAAGGTGCGCTCGCAACGCATTGATTGTCTGGTTGCGCTGGCGGACGATCAGGTTCCGGATTTTGAGAACCATGGCCTCCGACTGTTGTGCTGCCGTCTTCACCGGAACGAAGCGCATGGTTGGCCTGCAGACAGCTTCGCAGATCGCCTCCGCATCGCCGGCGTCGGTCTTGCCGCGCTTTACATATGGCTTGACGTATGCCGGCGGCATCAGCCGCACTTGATGCCCAAACGCAGCGATCTCGCGGGCCCAGTAATGCGCCCCGCCACACGCCTCCAGCCCGACAAGGCAAGGTTCGAGCTTCGAGAAGAACGTCAGGACTTGCGATCGACGCAGCTGACGCTTCACGACGACCTCGCCATCGGCAGCGATCGCGTGGACCTGGAAAACCTGCTTGGCCAGGTCGAGGCCAATAACCTGAATCTGCGACATGGAAAGGTCCCTTCCGCAATGAACACCACTCCGGAACACAAATCCGGATCAGCGATGCCGCAAAGCGGAGCCGTTCCACATCATCATACTTCAGGGTGGACCAATCCAACGGGGGTGGATCATGATGGTGGTGTAGGTGACGTGGTCATCGGCGATTGCCGGCTAGGTTTGGGTTGCGAACGCCAACCTTGAACCGAGAGATCCCCGATGACCGACGAGATGATGAGCCTGCGCGGGCTGCTGGAGAAGAGCCCCGATGCCGATTTCCTGCGCGAGATGATCGGCTTTGCCGCGCAGCGCCTGATGGAGCTGGAGGTCGGCGGCCTGACCGGTGCCGGCTTCGTCGAGAAGAGCCCGGAGCGTCTGGCGCAGCGCAACGGCTATCGCGACAGGGACTGGGAGACGCGCGCCGGCACGGTCGAGCTGCGCATCCCGAAGCTGCGCAAGGGCGGCTACTTCCCCGGCTTCCTTGAGCCGCGCCGCATGGCCGAGAAGGCGCTCGCCGCCGTGATCCAGGAAGCCTACATCCAGGGCACTCGACCCGTTCGGTCGACGATCTGGTCAAGGCGATGGGCATGAGCGGCATCTCCAAGAGCCAGGTCTCGCGGCTGTGCGCGGAGATCGACGAGCGGGTCCAGGCCTTCCTCGATCGGCCGATCGAGGGCGACTGGGGACTATCAGGATTTCCGTGTGCGGGCGGCCATACTGAACCCGAAGGAGGTTCTCGATGGCACGACGCAAAGCTCCCCGTATTCCTGACGCGCTTCTTGACCAGTTGTTGGCCGGCGCCGATCCCAAGACGGCATTCGATGCCAATGGCCTGCTCGACGATTTGAAGAAGGCCCTGGCCGAGCGGGCCCTGAACGCCGAGATGGATCATCATCTGGCTGGCGACGAGGCCGGCAACAGCCGTAATGGCTACGGCCGCAAAACTGTGACGACCGAGACCGGCCGGATCGAGCTTGAGATTCCGCGCGACCGGCAAGCGAGCTTCGATCCGCAGCTCATCGCCAAGTATCAGCGCCGCTTTCCGGGTTTCGACGACAAGATCATCTCGATGTACGCCCGGGGTATGAGCGCCCGCGAGATCGTCGGGCATCTGCGCGAACTCTATGGCATCGAGGTCTCGCCCGATCTCATCAGCGCCGTCACTGACGCGGTGCTGGAGGAGATCGCCGCCTGGCAGGCGCGGCCGCTGGAGCCGGTCTATCCCCTGGTCTTCTTCGACGCGCTCAGGGTCAAAGTCCGGGACGAGGGCATCGTCCGCAACAAGGCGGTGCACATCGCACTCGGCGTCCGCGCCGACGGCGCCAAGGAAATTCTCGGCCTCTGGCTCGAGCAGAACGAGGGCGCGAAGTTCTGGCTGCGCGCCATGAACGAGCTGCGCAATCGCGGCGTCGAGGATATCCTGCTCGCCGTCGTCGACGGGCTGAAGGGCTTTCCCGACGCGATCCGGGCCGTCTTCCCGGAGGCCATGGTCCAAACCTGCGTGGTTCACCTGCTACGGTACAGCCTCGACTTCGTCTCCTACAAGGATCGAAAGCCCGTCGCGGCCGCGCTGAAGATGATCTACCGCGCTGTCGATGCCGAGGCCGGCGAAGCCGAACTCCGCACCTTCGAGGAAGGCCTCTGGGGCCGCCGCTATCCGGCCATCGCCCAGAGCTGGCGGCGCGCCTGGACCGAGGTCGTGCCGTTCTATGCCTTTCATTTCGACGTTCGGCGCATCTTATACACGACGAACGCCATTGAAGCCCTGAACGCCAAGCTGCGCCGCGCCGTTCGGGCCAGAGGTCACTTCCCGACCGACGAGGCCGCGATGAAGCTCCTCTTCCTCGTCTTGAACCGCTCGGAAAAGGAGTGGAAGATGGCGCCCCGTGAGGGGGTCATGGCCAAGGCCCAGTTTGCCGTCATCTTCGGTGAGCGCTTCACAAGGGCCATGGCGGCCTGATGTTCAACCCGCCGCCCGCACACGGAAATCCTGACACTCCCGGGCGACTGGCCCTATCTCTGGATCGACGCGACCTATGTGAAGGTGCGCCAGGCCGGCCGGATCGTCTCGGTGGCGGTGATCGTCGCCGTCGGCGTCAACAGCGACGGCCGGCGCGAGATGCTGGGCATGGATATCGGCCCGTCCGAGGCTGAGACCTTCTGGACGGACTTTCTGCGCAAGCTCGCAAGACGCGGCCTGCGCGGCGTCAAGCTCGTCGTCTCCGACAGTCACGAGGGCATCAAGGCCGCAGTTGCGAAGGTGCTGACCGCGAGCTGGCAGCGCTGCCGGGTTCACTTCATGAGGAACGCTCTGGCCCATGCCGGCCGCAGCGGGCGGCGCGTCGTCTCGGCCTTCATCGCCACCGCCTTCGCCCAGGACAATGCTGCCGCGGCCAGCCAGCAATGGCGCAAGGTCGCCGATCACCTCAGGCCGACGGTCTCCAAGCTCGCCGCGCTGATGGACAAGACCGAGACCGACGTGCTCGCCTACATGACCTTCCCCATGCAGCATCGCGCCAAGCTCCATTCGAGGAATCCGCTGGAGCGCCTCAACGGCGAGATCAAGCGCCGCACCGAGGTCGTCGGCATCTTCCCCAACGAGGCCGCCATCACCAGGCTCGTCGGCGCCATCCTGCTCGAACAGAACGACGAATGGGCCGTCCAGCGCGCCCGCTACATCACGCTGGAAAGCATCGCGCCGATCGGCGATGATCCCATCGTCGGCCTGCCAACCTTGGCAGCCTGATCAGCCCGGCCAACGCCGGCAAGCGAAGGTCAAAGCCGTCAGCTACACCACGACCCGGGACACGACCAAGTTCCACCTCATCACTAACAATTAAGCCGGATTTCTCGGCGGAGGCAGATCACCAGTTGTGGCTGCATAACAGGCAGTATAACAATGGCGTTTCCAATCGCGTAAGTCGTTGAATATGCATAGTGATGGTTGTCGGGGGTCCCTCCCTCTTGCGGCACCATCCGACCCCTTCATGGTTGTCGATTTTTGTCGCTATTTTTGACCCGACGCCGCTCCTTGGTGCAAGAGGCCGGTCGCATGGCCTTGCGAATGGCGAAGGGGCGAGTTGCTGAGTCCCATCGAAGATAATTCTGCCGCGCCGCGGGAATGATGACGTCGGGCGCGGGTGTTCCTCCACACGCCCTGCGCCACGGTTCGAGAGTTGTCAGCCGCAAGAGCGTATTGTGACGGACCAGGCCATTGGGCATTGTCTTGTCCCGTTTGCGATCGGCCGCGCATGGACGCAAACGAATACGATCGCCTGTCGCCGTGGCTTCCGCGCCGTTCCAGCCTGTTGATCTCTGCGCCGGATGACGGAAGCCCCGGCCGCTCGGTCGAAATTCTGGGGGACCTTCGATGAGCGATGTCTCTCATCGCATCGTCAGCATTCTGACCGCGAACCCGTTTTTTGCGGGCTTCGAACAGGATGCGCTGGAGAAGATCGCGGCCATCTGCAAGCAACGGCACCTGGCCGCGCGGGAGATCCTGTTCCTCAAGGGCGATCCGGGCGATGGGCTTTACGCCATCCGGCGCGGCCTGATCCGCATCGGATCGGTGGATGACCTTGGCCAGCAGATGACCATGAATGTCCTCGGCGGCGGTGATGTCTTCGGCGAGATCACCCTGCTCGACGGCCAGTCCCGCACCGCCGATGCCGTAGCGATGGAGGACACCGATATGTTCTTCCTGCCGCGGCACGACTTCTTGAGCCTGCTCAATCGCGAGCCGCCGATCGCCCTGCAGTTGATCGACCTCCTCTGCGCCCGGTTGCGCGATGTCATCGGCCGGCTGGAAGAGACGACATTCCTTCCCTCCGCGATCCGGCTTGCACGACGCATCTTGGTGCTCGCTGCCGATTACGGAACCGATGTCCGCGCCTCCCAGGAGGAGTTGGCATCGCTCACCGGCGTGACGCGCGAAACGGTCAACCGCCATCTCCAGTCCTGGAAGCGCACCGGCATCATTTCGTTGGGGCGGGGACGGCTGCTGATCCAGGACATCGACAATCTGCGGCGTCTGGCGAAGGTGGATGCGGCCTAGGTCATCGCGCGTCCGATTGGACGCGGTCACGATGATCTATCACATTGCTATCGCATCGGATTTCTCCGAAAAGTGAATTCGGCCTTTCGGTCCGCTGCCATGGCGATTGCGTTCAACACCGCGTCGGCCTTAACTCGGGCGCTTACCCGGCCGCCGCTTCGCCCGCAGCGAAAATCCGGACTGGCTCGTCGAAACCCTTTAGAGCGCGCGCATCCAGTTCAACGAGCGGCGCCCGCCCGCCGACAGCCTCCGCGGCGACCAAATCGACGAGGATTTCGGTGTTGCGCGCGCTGGCGCATAGACGCGCTGCGAGGTTCACGACGCTGCCGACCGCCGTGTATTCGAGCCGGCCTTCCGAGCCGATGCGCCCCACCGTGGCCAGCCCCATGGCGAGCCCAACCCCGAAGCCGAGACGGTGGTCCAGCGTCTTCCGATCGCGCAAAAGAGACTGCACGGTCTTCTGCATGTCCCGCGCCATGTTGACGGCGCACAAAGCCGGGTCCGGACGGGACACCGGGGCGTTGATCAGAACCATCATCCCGTCACCCGAGAAATGGGTCAGCGTGGCTCCGTGGTCGATCACCACCCTGTCCAGGGCATCGTAGTAGTCGCCGAGGAAACTCATCACGATTTCGGGCGCGGCGCGTGCCGAAAAGGCGGTGAAACCGCGCAGATCGCCGAAAACGACGACCACCTCGATGCGCCGGCCGTCGAGCACGCTGTCGTCGCCTGACTGATCGACCAGCTCAGCCACCTGCGGCGCGAGAAACCGCTTGAGCCGGCCGATCCGTTCCGAGCGTTCCTGCGATATCGCCAGATCGCCGGCCATTTCGTTGAAGCGCGTCGCCAGCCGCTCGAATTCATCGCCGGTGGCGATGTCGATCCGGTGATCGAACTGCCCGGCGCCGATGCGGGCCACGCCATCCTCCAGAACACGGATCGGCTCGACCATGCGCTGGGTGAGCCAGTAGGCGAGCGCGGCCGCGAGACCGGAACCGACGATGAGCAATGCGCCCGTCCGCCATAGGGCCGCATAGATCGGCGCGAGAGCCTCGGCGACCGGCTGCTTGACGACGACGCTCCAGTCGATGCCAGGTATCGGCGCCATCGCCGCCAGAACCATATGGCCGCCGATATCGCGTCCCGACGTCGCCTGGCCGCTTTGTGCCGTGATCCTCGCCCTGAGTGCCTGGAGTGGCTGTATCGCGGTCTGGTCGGCGCGCAGAACCAGGCTGATATCGGGGTGAGCGATGAGGCGCCCCGGCTGGTCGAGAACGAACGCAGCCCCGGTCTTGCCGACCCGGATCGCCGAGATGACGTCCCAGATCAGTTTGAGATTGACCTCGGCGACCGCCACGCCGACCGCCGACCGTGTGCCGGCGACGGCAATGGTCAAGAACGGCTCGGAGCCGGCATGGAAGGTCACGGGGCCGTACCAGGCGCCGCCTGGCCGGATGTTCTTGAGCGCCGGGCTGATCGAGTGGTCCGCGCCGCTCTCGACCTTGTTGAGCCCCATGCGCGAGACGAATACGCGCTCCCGCCCGGTGGCGTCGATGAGCGTCAGGCTGACGACGGCAGGGACCTGACGCAAAAGGCGAAAGGCATCGAGCCGGCGTCTTTCGTCAGCGCTGTCGGACCATGGCAGCTGGACGGTCCACGCCAGCTGATCGCGGATGCCGTCGAGGAAATCCTGGATTTTCGCAGCAGCCGCCCTGGCTTCAGCTTCGAGAAGATCGTTCAGCCTTGCTCGCTGGTCCCGGTGACCGAACCAGGCCTCGCTGCCGCCGGCGACGAGAAGCGGCACGACCACTGCCGCGAACAGCACGATGAAATACTTCGCGAAGAGCGAGCTTCGTGGGGCGGGTGGCGGGTGTGTCACCGTGACAGCTCATATGCCGGCTTTTCGGCCAGGTTACTCGATCACCACATCCGCGCTGCTCAGGATTGAAGGCGGCATGGTCAGCCCGAGCTGCCCAGCCGCCTTCAGATTGACGAACAGCTCGACCTTCGTCACGCGCTGGACCGGCAGATCGGAGGGTTTCTCGCCCTTGATGATCCGGCCGGCATAGATCCCGGTGTGGCGGTGCGACTGCCGGAAGTCGCCGCCATAGCTCATCAGGCCGCCGGCATTCGGGAAATCCCGCGCCTGGGTGATGGCGGGCACTCCGTGACGCACGGCCAACTCTGCGAGGCGCCGACTTCGATAGGCGAAATAAGGATCGGAGGTGAAGACCAGCCCGGGCAGCTGCATTTGGGAAACCGAAGCGAACAGGGTTTCCAGCTCCGGTTCGCTGCTGGCATTGAGCAGGCGCAGCTCCAGTCCGAGACTGCCCGCTGCGGCCTGCAGGTTTTTCGATTGCGAAGCCGAGGTCGGGCTCGCCGGGTTGACCGCGACGGCGAAGGTCTTGGCGGCCGGGAACAGCTCGCTCATGAACTCCAGCCGTTTCAGCGAGACTTCGACACTGAGGCTGCTGACGCCGGTCAGGTTGCCGCCGGGCCGGGACAGGCTGGCGACCAGGCCGAGCGCGACAGGATCGCCCCCCAACTCGAAGACGATCGGGATCGTCTTGGTCGCCGAGCGCGCGGCGAGTGCGACCTCCGCGCCACCGGGCGCGACCATCACGGTGACCTGGCGATCGGTCAGTTCCGTCGCGAGCGCCGGCAATCGGCTGTACCGGCCTTCAGCCCAGCGAAAATCGATCGCGACGTTGCGGCCGTCGACATAGCCGGCTTCGGCCAGCCCCTCGGCAAAAGCGGCGAGGCGACTGGCGTAAGGCTCGGGCGATTCAGAGCCGAGATAGCCGATGACCGGCATGGTCTTCTGCTGTGCACGGGCTGGGGTCGTCGATGCCGCCATGGCGCCGAGCAGCGCGATCGTCTCGCGCCGCGTCACCGAAGCAGACTGGCGCAAGGAGCCGGGCACAGAACGCACGGCCGTTCCCCCTTCCGACTGGAATCTGTGCAGGTGGGGAAGCGCCCAATTGCACCCGCTATTCCTATAACATGTCGGACGGGCCGTGTCGCGAAACCGGGCAAGGGTAACCCGTCTGGGCGGAGCCATGAGGATCATGGGCACGCCACAGCTTCAGGGTCGATCTCGTCACTGCGATAGACGCTCTATCGCGTCATCGCAGCAGAGGATGAGCGGACGCTGCAACGGGCGCTGGCCTGTTGCAGCGGAAGATAGTCAGATTTTCGTCCGAGCCCGGGCGCGGACCGAGGCGGCCAGGTTCAGTTCAGCCCGCGCGTGACGACGACTTCGAGATAGCTGCTCGGTACCACCACGGTCGCGTCGCCCGAGCGGTTGAACTGATCGACCAGCGCCATCAGATCGCGCGTCAAGGCCGCCTTGGCAGGCTGGTCCAGCGCTCCGAAGACCTTGAGCACCGGCCCGTAATAGTTGCTGAAGACCTCTAGCCAATGCTTCGGCGAGCGATAGCGGAAGACGAAGTCGCGCCGCGTCGTCTGGACGGAAGCTCCGGCCGAACCGAACAGCTCGGCGAGGCGCTCCTGCGTGCCCCAGAGCGCAGGCGACCGCAGTCCGGGAGCCGGCGGGACATATTGTCCGATCGTCTTGAAGAGATGACCGATGAAGCCGTCCGGCGTCCAGTTGGCGAGGCCGATCTTGCCGCCATGCCGGCAGACCCGCAGCAGCTCGGCGGCGGCGCGCTCCTGATCGGGCGTGAACATCACCCCGAAGGTCGACATGACCGCGTCGAAATGGCCATCGGCGAACGGCAAGGCTTCGGCATCGGCTTCGCGAAAGGCGATGTCGAGCCGCTCGGCAGCGGCGCGCTCGCGGCCACGCTCGAGCAAGGCCGCGACATAGTCCGTGCTGGTGACGTCGCACCAGCGGCGAGCCGCAGCGAGACTGGCATTGCCGTTTCCGGCGGCGACATCGAGCACGGCCTGACCGCTGCGCAGATCGAGCGCCTCGCACAGGCGTTCGCCGACGATCTGCAGGGTCGTTCCGACGATGGCATAGTCGCCGGACGACCAGGCGCCATGCTGGCGGAGCTTGATCGCCTCGTGATCGATCGTCTGCGGGGCAGCGGCTTGAAGCATGGTGGACATTGGATGTTCTTCCCTATGAAATTCGCTTGGTAGGCTCGGATGAGCGGACGGGGCATGGCGCGCCGGAGGGCCTCGCGCCGGGCTGTGAGCTCTCACGGCCGCGGATCGACGCGCCGAACGCTGAGCTCGATCTCCGAACGACTGATGCCGATATCCTTCAGCATCCTGTCGTCGAGACCCGACAACGCATTTGCCGCGTGGCGTATCTGCACGCCGAGAGCGACCCTGCGCAGCCGGCCCGACAATGCCTCGATCAGCCTCGTCGTCAGCGGTTGCCGCGCCGGCTTCTGATGCGGCGGGACGAAGGGGCCGTGGACCTCGTAGAGGAACTGCTCACTGAGGATCTGCCCGACCGCCATGCGGCCGATCAGCCGGTCGAGCACCGACTTGGTGCGCGGCCGCAGCATGTCGGTCAGGTCTTCGACGTTGTGAAAGAAGTCGCTTCTCAGGGCATGCATTGTGCCGCTCCATCGCGTTGTCCTCCGCCTCCTCGGGCGGTGCTGCGGCGTTGTGGCGGCTCGAGGGGCATCTCGTCTGTGAGGTGCCGCACATAGGCGCTTCAGCGGCTGGCGTGCGAAAGCTGTCGGGGGTCGAAAGCGCCTGGCGGCTACGGGAATGTCGCCGCGCCTGCACTAAGTTCTGGCTTCGGCGGTAATTGTGGCGGCTGGAACGGCTTGCGCCAGCAGGGCTCGCTGTGCCTCGCCCTGCGAGTGGTCAGCGCGCACGTCGACGATCAGTGGCAAGACGGCTCCTAGCGGGCGGTTCAGCCTGATCGCCGTCTCGGCTACTGCACCCGACGCGGTTCGAAGGCGAAGGCGCTGAGTCCCAGCCATTGTTGCATCGAGCAAGCCAGGACTTGATCGCCGTCGATCTCCAACTGGCCGGTGTCCGACTCCTTCTTGATCGTCGTCAGTCCCATCCAGATCGCCGTCATCGTGCGCAGGGAACTCGTGACCAGCAGGTCGAGCTGATGACCGGGATCGAAATTGCAGAGGTCGACGGTGCCGTCAGCCACCACCAGCCACCAGCGCTTCTGCGCCCCTGGAAGTTCGGGGTACAGGAACTGTATCGTGCAGCGATGCGCCGGCAGCAGCTTGACGTTGAGGCTCCTGCGCATGTCCCACATCAGCAACGAAGGGTCGAGATTCCTGAGCGAGAGCCGCGATTCCATCCAGCGCTGCGCCCAGTTGCCGAGGCCCATGATCAGTGATCGCAATTCCTCCCCGGCCTCGGAAAGGTGATACTCGACCGAGCCTTTCGTCTTGCGCGACACGGTGATGACCCCGGCCTGCTGCAATTCCTTGAGCCGTTTCGAGAGCAAGGCAGGCGACATCTTCGGCAGGCCGCGCCGCAGGTCATTGAAGCGGGTGCTGCCGCAGAGCAGTTCTCGCACCACCAGCGTCGTCCATCGACTGCACAATATCTCCGAGGCCATCGACACCGGACAGAACTGGCCATAGCCGCCGCGATCGTTCATGGCGAACCCCGTTTTTCTTTTGGCGAATGGTACCAGATCGGGCGCGCACGAAAAACGCCGGCAGTTCATTTGCTGAACTGGAAACGCGAAGCCGTAGCGGTAATCCTTCTGCCTCGCAGCAATGGAGGACACCATGCCGACTGTCACTGCTTCGAAAGCCTCGGCCCCGTCATTCGGCGTAGGCGCCGGCTCATTCACCAATGTCGTGGAGACCGCGCAAAATCTCGCGCCAAAGCTAGCCGTGCGTGCCGCCGAGATCGACCAGAATGACCGTTTCGTCAGCGAGAGCTATTCCCTGCTGAAGGAGGCGGGCCTCGTCGAAGCAGGCGTCCCGCGGGAGTTGGGCGGCGGCGGCGCCGAGATCCCCGAGCTCGCCGAGATGCTGCGGGTGCTCGCCAGGGCATGCGGTTCCACCGCACTGGCTTTTTCCATGCACACCCATCAAGTCGCCATCCCTGCCTGGCGCTGGCGGCACCAGAAGGTCGCGGCTGTGGAACCCCTGCTGAAACGGGTCGCCGCGGAGAGGATCATCTTGTTGTCGTCCGGCGGCTCGGACTGGATCGGTGGATCAGGAAGAGCGGAGCGGGACGGTGACGGCTATCGCATCACCGCCCGGAAGGTATTTACCTCCGGCGCCGAAGCCGGAGACGTTCTGATGACCGGAGCAGTCTACGAGGGAGAAGACGGGAATCGATCGGTCATTCATTTCGGCGCGCCGATGAAATCCTCGGCGGTGCGCATAGAGGACACCTGGCGCACGCTCGGCATGCGCGGCACCGCGTCGAACGATGTCGTGATCGAGGATCTCTTCATCCCCGCCGCGAATGTCGCGTTTTCGCGCAAGGCCGGCGAGTGGCATCCCGTTTTCGAGATAATTGCGACTATCGCGTTCCCGCTGATCTATGCGGTTTACCTCGGGGTTGCCGAGAGCGCCCGCGACATCGCCATCGAGATCGCGAAGAAGAAACCCGTATCAGACCCACCGCTGGCCGGTCGCATGGACACAGAATTGCGGGCCGCGCAGCTCGCACACCGCTGGATGCTGGATACCGTGGCGCGTAACGCGCCGTGCGCCGAGACGGTCAATGAGGTCATGATCGGGCGTACTCTGGTCGCCCGCCACGCGATTGCAGCGGTCGATCTGGCGATGGAGCTGGCAGGCGGCTCGTCGTTCTATCGGGCGACTGGATTGGAGCGGCGCTTCCGTGACATCCAAGGTGCACGATTTCACCCGCTCCAGGCCGGCCCCCAGGCACGCTATGCCGGAGCAATGGCGCTAGGCCTGCCGACAGGTTCGATTTTCTGACAAGCCGATACGGGCCGGAGGAGGCAACAGCTCAAGCTTCGTTCGGCCATGCGACTGAGCGTGATTGCAGGACACTGCAGCACGCTGCGGCTCGCCGATGGCTTATGGAGCATGACCTTCTAATAGACATCCGCCTGATAGCGCCCGGCCTTCTTCAGCGCCGCGACATAGGCGACGGCCTCGTCGACCGAGCGCTTGCCGTGTTCGGCGACGACGTCGACCATGGCGCGCTCGACATCCTTGGCCATGCGCTTGGCATCGCCGCAGACGTAGAAGTGCGCGCCTTGTTCGAGCCAGGCAAAGAGCTCGGCGCCACGCTCGCGCATGCGGTCTTGGACGTAGATCTTGTCCTTGCCGTCACGTGACCAGGCCAGGGTCAGGCCGGTGAGCACGCCCTCCTGCTTCATCGCGTTGAGCTCGTCTTCGTAGAAGAAGTCCGAGGCCCGCCGCTGATGGCCGAAGAACAGCCAGTTCTTGCCCGTCGCCCTCGTCGCCTTGCGGTCATGCAGGAAGGCGCGGAACGGCGCGACGCCGGTGCCGGGACCGCACATGATCACCGGCGTCTCCGGGTTCTCCGGCAGGCCGAAGCCATGAGCACGCTGGACATAAACCGGCACCTTGTCGCCGGGTTGGACGCGCTCGCCGAGGAAGGTGGAAGCGACGCCCCAGCGCGGCCGCGAGCCGACCTTGTAGCGCACCGTGTCGACCGTCAGCGAGATCTGGCCGGGCGTGGCGTTGAACGAGGAGGAGATCGAGTAGAGCCGCGGCTGCAACGGATCGAGTGCCTCGACGAAGGCCTCGGGCGAAAGCCGCGCCGAGGAGAACTTGTGCAGCGTGCCGAGCACGTCGAGCCGGTCGAGATCGCCGTCGGGATCTTCGCCCGCGGCGAGCCGCTTGGCCTTCTGGCGGGTCTCGCCACCAGTGACATAGGAGATCAATTGGAACAGCGCATCCGGCGCAGGCCCGAGCGCACAATCGGCCAGCAGTTTTTCGCGCAGGGTCTTGCCGCCGAGATCGGCGTCGGGCCGCGCCCCGAGTAGGGCGATCACCGCGTCGACGAGGCGCGGATCGTTCTGCGCGACGATGCCGAAGGCGTCGCCGACGATGTAGTCGAGCCCGCTCTCGGAAAGATCGAACTCGACATGCCAGGTCTCCTTCTCCGAGCCCTCGCCATTGAGCTTGCGGCGCGACAGGAAGGTGGCGAGCGCCGGGTTCTCGCGAGAGCGGCCGATCGGACCGGCGGGGACTGCGGGCGCAGCCTCGGCTAGCGCGGTGGCGGGAGCAGCGCCGCCTTCCTCCATCAGCGCCTTGAGCTGGCGCAAAGTCTCCTTGCCGCCGGGTGCACAGAGATTGAGCCGGCCTTCCTTGCCTTCGGCGATCGCGGCCGAATAGCTCTCGCAGACATAGCCGCATTGACCGCAATCCTGCTGCGCCATGGCGGCGAAGAGTTTTCGCGGCAGCGGCTTGCCTTCGGCGAGTTGCATGCGGTCGGCGATCGCCATGGCGGGGTCGTGCCAGGGCGCGCCGTCATCGGCTTCGCCCATCACGGCGGCGTTCTCGGCCGGCGAGAGCGCGGTGACGCCGGCATTGTCGAGCGAGAGCAGGCCGGCGAAGAAGCCGTTCAGCCAGGAGCGCTGCTCCTCGCTGAAGGGCGCGGTCTCCGGCAGGACCTGGACGATCGGGTTTGGCGTCTGCACGGTCATGCCGCCTCTCCCGTCTCGGCGACCAGCGCCTGCAGCGCCGCGATCTCGTGGCGGCGAGCGAAGGCGACGAAGCTCTCGTCGGGCGCAGCGCGATGGACCTGCCAGGTGCGCAGGATCGCCTCGACCAGGGCCGGCGCCTCCTCCGCCTTGACCTTCTCGCGGAAGGGCCGGGCCATGCCGCCATCGACGCCATAGCCGCCGCCGACCAGGAGGTCGTAGCCGGGAACGGTATCGCCCTCCTCGTTCAGCGGAACCTTGGCGCCGATCAGGCCGAGATCTCCGATATAGTGCTGGGCGCAGGAATGATGGCAGCCGGTGAGATGGATATTGACCGGTTGGTCCAGCGTGATCCGTGGCTCGCAGTGGGCGGCGATGGCGAGCGCGTCCTCCTTGGTGTGGGCGGCGGCGAACTTGCAACCGGTCGCACCGGTGCAGGCGATCAGGCCGGCGCGCAGCACCGAGGTCTCGGCCGAGAGCCCGGTCGCCTTCAGATTGGCAACGACGTCGTCGACCTTGGCATCGGGCACGCCGGAGATCAGCAGGTTCTGCCAGACGGTCAGGCGGATATCGCCGTCGCCGCAGGTTTGCGCGATTGCCGCGAGGGTGCGCATCTGCGCCACGGTGAGCTTGCCGACCGGCAGCGCGACGCCGATCCAGTTGAGGCCCGGCTGAAGCTGTTTGTGCACGCCGATATGGGCGAGGCGGTCATAGACCGGGCGCGGCTTGACGAAGGCGCTGTCGACCCGGACCAGCCGACGGCCGAGCGTCTCCTCGACGGCGGCGAGGAATTTGTCGAAGCCCCAGGCGTCGAGCACGTATTTCAGGCGCGCCTTGTTGCGGTTGGTGCGGTCGCCATTGGCGATGAAGACGCGCACGATCGCATCGGCGACCGCGACAGCATCGGACGGCGCGACGATGACGCCGGTGTCGCGGGCGAGGTCCTGATGGCCGGTGATGCCACCGAGCGCGAGCCGGTACCAGATGCCGGGCTCGATCGCCGAGCCCTCGAAGGAGGTGCCTTCGCAGACCTCGATCGCCTGGAAGCCGATATCGTTGGTGTCCTCCAGCGTCGCGATCGAGCCCGCGCCGTCGAAGGCGACGTTGAACTTGCGCGGCAGGCCGTAAAGCGAGCGATCGTTGAGGATGTGGTGATGCCAGGCGCGGGCGTGCGGACGCGTGTCCAAAAGTTCGAGCGGGTCGATGCCGGCGGTCGCCGAGCCCGTGACGTTGCGGATGTTGTCGGCGCCCGAGCCCTTGGCGGTGAGGCCGAGATCGGCGAGGCCTTCGAGCAGCAGCGGCGCGTTCTCCGCTTTGATCTCGCGGACCTGGAGATTGGCGCGGGTGGTGACATGGCTGTAGCCGCCGCCGAAGCGTTCGGCGAGATCGGCGACGCCCTCGAACTGCCAGGCCTTGAGGATGCCGTTCGGAACGCGCAGGCGGCACATATAGCTGTCCTGCGCCGGAGCGACGTAGAACAGGCCGTGATAGCGCCAGCGGAAATTGTCCTCGGGTTTCGGATAGGTGCCTGATCCCGCCTGCTGCTTGAAGCGGGCATAGGCATCGAAGGGATGCTCGGCCGCCTTCCATTTTTCCTGATCGACCAGCTTGCCGCCCCCGGCGACGGTCTTCGCCTGCGCCTGCGCATGCTCCTTGTCAGGACCCGATGGCGCGGCATTGCCCGAGCCGGCGATACCGCCAAGCGGCCCGAGGCCGCGGGCGGCCCGCGCCGACTGCATGCCGCTCATGAAGCCTTCGAGATAGCGCTTCTGCTCGGGGGAGAAGTCGTTGCTCATGGGCGAACCTCTTCCTTCTCCCCTCGGGGGAGAAGGTGGCAGCGCGAAGCGCTGACGGATGAGGGCCGGGCCGCCTGTGAAACCTGAACCGAAGAAGCCGCGGCGCTGCCCTCATCCGGCGCTACGCGCCACCTTCTCCCCCGAGGGGAGAAGGGTTCGTCCGGCGCTGTGCGCTCCAATGGGAGCGCCATCACGCGGCCTCCACGAATCTGTGCCGCTCGTAGAGGAATTTCAGCACCGCTTCGCGCGCGGCGATGTAGGTGCGGTCCGAGACCAGATCGAGCCGCTTGCGCGGGCGCTCCAGCCTGACGTCGAGCACCTCGCCGATCCGGGCCGAGGGGCCGTTGGTCATCATCACGATCCGGTCCGAGAGCAGCACCGCCTCGTCGACGTCATGGGTGATCATGATCATCGTGTTCCCGAGCGTAGCGTGGATCTGCATGATCGAATCCTGCAGATGGGCGCGGGTCAGCGCGTCGAGCGCGCCGAAGGGCTCGTCGAGCAGCAGGATCTTTGGCTCCATGGCGAGGCCGCGGGCGATGCCGACGCGCTGCTTCATGCCGCCGGAGATCTCGCCCGGGCGCTTGTCCTTGGCGTGGCCCATCTGGACGAGGTCGAGATTGTGCATGATCCAGTCATGCCGCTCGGTCTTGCTTTTGGTACGGCCGAAGACCTTGTTCACGGCGAGCGCGACATTGTCGTAGACCGAGAGCCAGGGCAGCAACGAATGGTTCTGGAAGACCACGGCGCGCTCGGGACCGGGCGCATTGACCTCCTTGCCCTCGAGCAGCACGGCGCCCTCCGTCACCGGCGTCAGACCGGCGACGATGTTGAGCAAGGTCGACTTGCCGCAGCCGGAATGGCCGATGATCGAGACGTATTCGCCCTTGTCGATGACCAGGCTGACGTCCTTCAGCACATTGGTCGTCGCCGAGCCGCGCTGGAAGGTCTTCTCGACATGGTCGATCTTGAGATAGGCGCTGGTCATCTTGCGATCCTCACTGTGCCGCGGTGCCGCGGGTGACGATCGCGCCGATGAAGGCGACCAGCCGGTCGAGCACGAAGCCGACCACGCCGATATAGACGAGCGCCACGATGATGTCGGATAGGCGCGAGGAGTTCCACGCGTCCCAGATGAAGAAGCCGATGCCGACGCCGCCGGTCAGCATTTCCGCCGCAACAATGGCGAGCCAGGACAGGCCGACGCCGATGCGAAGACCCGTGAAGATGTAGGGCGCCGCCGAGGGCACCATCACCTTGAAGAAGAACTCGACCTGGTTCAGCCGCAGCACCTGCGCGACATTGCGGTAGTCCTGCGGGATATTGCGGATGCCGACGGCGGTATTGATGATCACCGGCCAGATCGCGGTGATGAAGATCACGAAGATGGCCGAGGGCTGGCTGTCGCGGAACGCCGCCAGCGAGAGCGGCAGCCAAGCGAGCGGCGGCACGGTGCGCAGCACCTGGAAGACGGGGTCTAGGCCCCGCATCGCCCAGACCGACTGGCCGACGAGCGCCCCCAGCAGGACGCCGACGATGGCGGCGAGGGTGAAGCCGATGGCGACGCGCTGGAGCGAGACCAGGATGCGCCAGCCAAGCCCGATATCCTGCGTGCCAGCCCAGTAGAACGGCTCGGTGATCAGGTCCTTTGCCTCCTCCCAGATCTTGCTCGGCGGCGGCAGCGAGGATTGCGGACCGGATGCGGCGATCTGCCAGAACAGCAGGATGAGGGCGACCGTGACGAGCGGCGGCAGCACCGTGACCAGCACGGACTTCGCCAGCGGCGCCAGCTTCTCGCGCAGCGGCTTTCCGGTCGCCGGAGGTAGCGCCACCACGCCCGCGCTCGCCACCGGCAAGGCGACGACCTTTGCGCCGGCGCCGGCGTCCTTCAAGGCAGGCTGACCCATTCCGTCTCTCCCATGATCGATCGGTGCGTTCATGCCGGCACCTCGACACGCTGCTGCGCACCGATGCGGCGGATTTCGGGGAGGCACGAACCGCAATTCGTGCCGGCCTTCAGCTTGCGGCCGATATCCTCGACCGTGATGGTTGCGCCCTCGGCAAAGGCGGCGCGGATCGCGTTCAGCCCGACGCCAAAGCAGGCGCAGACGGTCGGCCCCTGATCGGCGGCGCCGTCGAGGCTGCGGCCGGAAAGGAGCGCGAGGCGCTGGCGCGGATCGACCTCACTGCCGGCGAAGGCGAGCTTGACCGCATCCCAGACTGGCGCGTCATGATCCGGCCCGAGGAACAGGGCTGCCGCGAGCCTGCCATCGCGGATCACTGCGCAGCGATAGAGCCCACGTTCGGCATCGATCATCTCGATCAAGCCCTCGCCATCGAAGGCTTCGCGGGCGAGTTGCATGACTTCGCCAGCGTTGGCCTGTGTCGCAAACAGCCGGCCTTGGCCGCCCTCGACCGCGACGCGAGTCCACCAGCTTCCATCGGGCAGGACGAAGCCGTCGGCGCCGAGCAGGAAGCCGCGCGAGCGGAACGAAACAGAAGAGATCGCGGCCGGCGTCGCCTTCAGCTCGGGCTGACCGGAGAACGGATCGACCCGCGGATGGACGGCGGCGCCGACGCGGGCATCGGAGGCGTTCTCGCCCGACCAGTGGATCGGTGCGAAGAGCGAGCCCGGCTGGGCGCCGGGATCGAGCGCGACCTTGAGGACGGCTGCGCCGTGAGCGGTAGCGATCCGGGCGAAACCCTTGTCGGCGAGACCAAAGCGCGTGGCATCGTCCGGATGCACGAGCACTGTCGGCTCGGCGATGTGGCCCGACAGCCGGGCGCTCAGGCCCGTGCGCGTCATCGTGTGCCAATGGTCGCGAACACGGCCGGTGTTGAGTAGCAGCGGGAAGGCCTCGCTGGTCGCGGCCGCGAGCGCCGGCACGGCGAGCGGCTGCATCGTCGCCTTTCGGCCGGCGGTGAAGAAGCCGCCCTCGGCGAAAAGCCGCGCGGTTCCTTCCGGCTTGCTGGCAGGAACCGGCCATTGCACCGGCGCGAGCCCGTCATAAGCGCTGCGCGTCAGCTCGGCATGGGCGCCGATGTCGAAATCGCGGCTGCCCTCGCTCTCGAAGGCCGACAGCGCCGCATGCTCGGCGTAGATCTCGTGCGGCCCGGCATAGTCGAACGCCTCCTCGAAACCGAGGCGTTCGGCGACCTCGCAGATGACCCACCAATCCGGCTGAACGTCGCCGGGCAGCGACAGGAAGCCGCGCTGGCGCGAGATGCGCCGCTCGGAATTGGTGACGGTGCCGTCCTTCTCGCCCCAGGCGGCGGCCGGCAGGATGTAGTGCGGGCCGGCGGCGAGCGTATCGTTGGAAAGGACATTCTCGGAGACGACGAAGAGATCGAGCCCGCGCAGCGCCGCCTGAACCGCATCCGCGCGAGGCAGCGAGACGGCAGGATTGGTCGCCATCACCCACATCCCCTTGATGCGGCCCGCAGTGACGGCGTCCATCATGGCGACGGCCTTGAGGCCCTCAGCCTGCGCCATGCGCGGCGCCCGCCAGAAGCGACGGACGCGGTCAATCTCGGCCGGCGAATAGCCCATATGGGCGGCGAGCATATTGGCGAGGCCGCCGACCTCGCGCCCGCCCATGGCATTCGGCTGGCCGGTCAGCGAGAACGGGCCGGCGCCGGGCTTGCCGATGCGGCCGGTGGCGAGATGGCAATGCAGGATTGCGGCGACCTTGTCGGTGCCCTGCGCCGACTGGTTGACGCCTTGGCTCCAGGCGGTGACGACGGCAGGCATGCCGGCCCAGAGCGCGTAGAACGCGGCGATGTCGGCCTCGGACAGGCCTGTGCTGGCCGCGATCGCTGCGATGTCGGACACGATCCCGCGGGCATTGGCGAGCGCGGCATCGAAGCCGGCGACATGACGCTCGATGTAGCCTAGGTCCAGGAACCCGCCGTCCGCGAGATGGACGAGCAGGCCGGCAAAGAGCGTGCTGTCCGAACCCGGCTTGAGGGCGAGGGTGAGATCGGCTTCTTCCGCAGTCGCGGTGACGCGCGGATCGATCACGACGACCTTGGCGCCGCGCTCGGCGCGGTTCTGCTGGATGCGCCGGAACAGGATCGGGTGGCACCAGGCCGTGTTGGAGCCGACCAGCACGATCAGGTCGGCGCTATCGAGGTCCTCATAGCAGCCGGGCACGGTGTCGGAACCGAGTACGCGGCGGTGGCCGGCGACGGTCGAAGCCATGCAGAGCCGCGAATTGGTGTCGACATGCGGCGAGCCGATGAAGCCCTTCATCAGCTTGTTGGCGACGTAATAGTCCTCGGTCAGGAGCTGGCCGGAGAGATAGAAGGCAACCGCCTCGGGGCCGTCGCGGTCGATAATCGCCTTCAGCCCGGCGGCCACCGCATCGAGCGCTTCGTCCCAGGATACCCGGTCATAGGCGCCGCGCGCATTGCGCTTCAGCGGATGCAGCACGCGGGTGCGCAGGCCGAGCGTCTCGCCGAGCGCCGAGCCTTTGGAGCAGAGCCGGCCGCGATTGGCCGGATGATCCGGATCGCCGGCGATCGCCGCGCCGCCCATGCCGTCCGGCGTCGCCAGCACGCCGCAGCCGACCCCGCAATAGGGGCAGGTGGTGCGTGTCGGAACCGGGCCGGCGAGCGGAGCGTCGTGGCGCATGGTCAGGCCACCTTCCTGACGCAATAGGCTTCGCCGAAAGGCAGATCGGCGCGGATCGGCGAGATGTCCTGCTGCGAGCGGATCAGGCCGAGATAGAACAGCGCGCCGCTGGTATCACCGACGAGCACGCAGCCGGCGAGCTGGCCGTCGCGCAGGATGAACTTGCGGTAGACACCCATGGCGGGATCGCGCAGCAGCAGGACCTCGTCGTCATCTCCGGGTTCGACCGAGCCTGCCGAGAAGACGCTGACGCCGCTGACCTTGAGATTGGTCGCCAGCAGCGAGCCGGTATAGCGCGCCGTCCCGCCGGCAAGTCGCGTCGCCAGCACACGGGCCTGCTCATAAGCCGGCTCGACCAGGCCATAGACCAGGCCGCGATGCTCGGCGCATTCGCCGATGGCGAAGATCGAAGGGTCGCTGCTGGCAAGGCCGTCATCGACATCGACACCGCGATTGACGTCGAGCCCGGCCGCCACAGCGAGATCGACGCGCGGGCGCACGCCGATGGCAACGATGACGAGATCGGCCGGGATCGTGCTGCCGTCGGTCAGCTCGACCGCCTCGACGCGGCTCTGGCCGACGAAGCGCTCGGCCGTGCAGTTCAGTTTGATGTCGATGCCGCGAGCGGCGATCTCGGCTGCGAGCAGGCCGGCGCCCTCGCGGTCGAGCTGGCGCTCCATCAGCCGGTCGGCGAGATGCAGCACCGTCACAGTGGCGCCGATCCTGGCCAGCCCATAGGCCGCCTCTAGCCCGAGCAGGCCGCCGCCGATCACCACGACGCGCGCACCGGTCGCAGCGACGGTGCGGAACAGGGCTACATCGGCGACATCGCGGAAAGTGGCGACGCCGGGCAATTCGAAGCCCGGCACCGGCGGCATCAAGGGCTTGGAGCCGGTAGCGAGGATGAGCTTGCCGTAAGGCAGGGTCGGGCCATCGGCCAGAGTGACTGTCTTCGCCGCTCGGTCGATGCCCGTGACCGGCTTGCCGTAGAGCATCGAGACGCCGCGCACCTGCCACCAGGAGGCGGGCTTCAATTCGATCTCAGGCTCGCCGATCTCGCCGGCGAGCAGCGGCGAGAGCAGCACGCGGTTATAGGCGAGCCTGGGCTCGGCTCCGATCACCGCGATGGAGTAGCGGCCGAGCGCGCGCTGGCTGAGCTCGTCGACCAGCCTGGTCGCCGCCATGCCCTTGCCGATGATGACGAGCGGCTCGGCCATGGTTCAGGCCACGCGCTTGATCTTGAGGGCCTTGAGATAGTCGAGAGGCGCGGCCGGATCGAACTTCATGCCGTCGAAGAAGGTCTCGACACCACGCGAGTCGCCGCTGACAGCATTGGCGACGCCGAGCGTCTTGGCCGCCTCCGACCACAGGTCCGAACGGTTGGTCTTGTCGACCAGCGCCTTGATGTCGGTGTTGGTGTCGAACTTGCCCCAGCGGATGTTCTCGGTAACGAACCAGCTGTCATGGCTCTTCCAGGGATAGGAGACGGTGCCGCCTTCGCCCCAGAACTTCATGTAGAGATTGGTGCCTTTCACCTCGCGGCCGTTGCCGTAGTTGATGTCGCCCTGCAGGCGCTTGTTGATGTCGCCGACCGGGACGTTGAACCATTGCCGCTTGCCGACGATCTCGGCGAGCTCCTGGCGGTTCTCCATCTTGTCGGCCCATTGCTGGGCTTCCATCACCGCCATCAGGATGGCCTGCGTCGCCTTCGGGTTGGCGTCGACGAAATCGGCGCGCATGCCGAGGATCTTCTCGGGGTGCTTGAACCAGAGCTCGCCGGTGGTCAGCGCGGTGTAGCCGATGTTCTGGTTGACGAGCTGCTCGTTCCAGGGCTCGCCGACGCAGAAGCAGTCCATGGTGCCGACCTTCATATTCGCCACCATCTGCGGCGGCGGCACCACGATCACCTTGATGTCGCTGTCGGGGTCGATGCCGCCGGCGGCGAGCCAGTAGCGGATCCAGAGGTCGTGCGTGCCGCCCGGGAAGGTCATGGCGGCGGTCAGTTCCTTGCCGGCGGCCTTCTTGCGCTCGAAGGCCTGCTTCAGCGGCGAGGCGTCCTTCTGGACGTTGAGGTCCTTGTATTCGTTGGAGACCGAGATCGCCTGCCCGTCCTGGTTCAGGTTGAGCAGTGTGTACATCGGCAGCTGCTGGCCGTTCTGCATGACCTTGCCGGTCGAATAAAGATGCGTCTTCGGGCGCAGGATGTGGCCGCCATCGATGCCGTTGTTCTTGAAGCCGAGCGCCATGTTGTCGCGCGTCGCGCCCCAGGAAGCCTGCTTGGCGATATCCATGTCGGGCAGGCCGTATTTGGCGAAGAGGCCCTTCTCCTTGGCGATGATCAGCGGCGCCGCATCGGTCAGCGCGATGTAGCCGAGGCGGGTGCCCTTGACCTCGGGGCCGGTGCCTTGCGCGAAGGCGCCGTTCGGCAGCGCGAGTTTGGCCGCGGCGGCCACCGCGGCTGCGCCGGTCAGATTCAGGAAGTCGCGTCGGCTCGGCTTAACCGGAAGGGCCAGGGCCCTGCTCTGAACGGTCTTCGTCATCGATCCCTCTCGTGAGCGGCGAAGTTGGGGTGTCCGCGAAAACGAAAACGCCGCGCGAAAGCGCCCTGCCGGGCTCCTTCGACAGCGGCGTTGCTGTGCGTTCCGATTTCGAACTTGCTCGCGGGCAGCGTTGGCCGCGGTCGAGACCAGCGTTACAAGGACCGTGCCAACTCGCGATCAGCCGGCAAGCGTTTGAATTGTTTCAATTTGCACGGATGATGAGCATGAGGCGCTGCACATTTCATGTTTTTGTGCACCGCACAATCTGATCGCATTTGCACAAAAATAAGGCGCGCCTAGAATTTCATCGTTGCGTTACGTCGGCGGCGAACGGCCTGAAAATCGCTCGCGCTCGCTCCGCCAAATCCGGGGTCGCAACGACATGCCCGGCCCGGGCCATCGCAGCGAGCAGGACATCGGCATGGGCCGGATCGGGGCGGATCGCGGCGACGTCGAAGCGGATATAGGACGGCACCTGTCGTGGCGGGCGGCCACCACCTTGCATGATCTCGCCGCGCAGGATCGCTTCGATCAGGCTGGCAGGGGCCGCGAGGCGGTCGGGCGCGGCGAGCATCCGGGCGAGGGCCGGCCGATTGCTTTCGTTCGAAACCCAGTGGCTCGCTTCGATGAGCGCAGCGTTCAGGCGCGCGACCGCCTCGCTGCGGCGCTCGATATCGTCGGCGCGCCAGGCCAAGACCTTTTCCGGGCAATCAGGCATGAGATCGACCCCGCAATGCAGGATCGTCCCGACACCGGCCTCCACCGCCAGCGTGTTCCACGGCGCACCGGCGCAGAAGCCGTCGACCTCGCCGCTGGCCAGTGCTTCGACCGTGCGGACCGGCGGCACGATTTCGAGCCGGACATCCTCGCCGAGACGAAGACCAGCGAGCGCCATCCAGTCGCGCAAGAGATAGGCATGGCAGGAAAAGCCGAAGACCGCGGCGAAGGCGAGCGGCGGCAGGCCAGAGGCTTTGCGAGCGGAGACGAGGCTCGCCAGCGCCAGCGCCGAGACCGACGGGTCGTCCAGATCGCCCTTCGCCACGCGTGCCATCTCCTCAAAACGGCGCGCCGACACGGTGAGCGCGTTGCCGTTCAGGTTCAGCAGGATCGGAGCCGCCATCGGCGCGGTGACGCCGCCGATCCCGAGCGTCGAGGCGATCGCCGCCGGCGCCAGCATATGCGCGGCGTCGAGGAGGCGGACATGCAGGCGGTCGCGCAGGTTCGACCAGGACACCTCACGCACGAGTTCGAGCGAAAGACCGTGACCTTCGGCAATGCCGCTATCGGCGGCGGCGACCAGCAACGCCGCATCGACCAGCGGCATGAAGCCGACCCGCAGGTGCAGCGTGGTCATTTGAGCATCTCCGCGGCGGTGATCAGGGAGCGGGCGATCTCGACGAGTTTGCGCTTCTCGTTCATCGCGGTGCGGCGCATCAGTGCGTAGGCCTCCTCTTCGGAGAGACCCTTCAGGCGCATGACGATGGCCTTGGCGCGGTCGATCGTCTTGCGGTCGTCGAGCTGGGAACGCGCCTCCTCCAGCTCCTCGCGCAGCTTGCGGAAGGCATTGAAGCGGCTGATGCAGGTCTGCAGGATCGGCTGCATCCGCTCCTTCTTCAGCCCATCGACGATATAGGCGGAGACGCCGGCCTCGACTGCGGCCTCGATCGAGGCAGAGTCGGACTGGTCGACGAACATGGTGATCGGCCGTCGCACATGCCGGCTGACGAGAAACATGTCCGCCAGCGCATCGCGGCTCGGATCCTCGAGGTCGATGACCACGACATCGGGATCATGGGCTTCGATGGCGGCGACCAGGCCGGTCGTGCCGGATATGCGGATGAGCTCGTCATAGCCCGCTTCGCGCAGGCCTTCCTCGATGATCGCGGCGCGAACCTGGTTCGCATCGACGATGAGTATCCGCAGATTTGGCGTCATGCCTTTCCAGTCGTTCCCGCGGGATGGTCAGGCGTCACTCAATCAGGAATCGTGCCAGCGCGGTTTGTCCTTGTGCACGAGCTCCATTTTAGGCGTCGGGGGTCGGAGACCCCGCAATCTTGCATAAGCGACTCGTATTCCAGCGGTTGGGTCGCTAGCGTAGCGGGCGTGAGGTTGCGTAGCGATGAGGTGGTGTCATGCCGAACGCCGACGCCGTGATGATCTCGACCTATCAAGAGCGGAAGGCTGCCGTGCTGCGAGCTGCGCAGCTCATCTCATCATCGAGAGGCTCCGATGGTGAGCGGGAATTCGAGACGCTGACCGAGGCTATTGCGGACTTCGATATCCGCCAGGAAGCGCTCGGTTACATCGAGATCCCACCAGCTTTCACGCGGTTCCTGTCCAATGGGCATGAGGGCGAAGCGTCAAGCAGCCGCCGCTGAGGCGAAAGGGCGCTTCAGGCTGGTAGAGCGCTGAAGAGAGCGTCTTCTGCGTTTCACTGAGGACGGCTCTGCCGGCCAACGCGGTCATGGCTGAAGGCTCGGAAGCGCATGGCTTACAGGCGCCTGTGAATTCAGGTGGCCAAGCATCAGGCGGAGACGACTGCACGGGTTCTGCGATCTGCCGAGGGACGCGATGGTTGCGTCGACGAATGAAGGTCGGATTCTCGGATAGCGGACGTTCGGCCGGCTTCAGAACTCCGAGCTGTTCTTGCCGAGCGCAGAGCTGGGTGCGATCCCGAACTCGCGCCGGAACAACCGGGCGAAATGGCTGGGATTGCTGTAGCCGACCTGGAACGCCGCCTCTGCCACGCTGAGACTGCCACTCTCGACCAGTGTGCGAGCACGATCGAGACGGGCGCGTTGCAGGAAGGCGTAGATCGGTGAACCGAACTGCTCGCGAAAGCCCGTCTTCAGCTTCTTCTCGTTCAGGCCGACCTTGAGCGATAACTCGCGGATGCTCCAGGCATGGTCGAGGTTCGCCAGCAACAGATCGCGCGCTGTCAGCAGACGTGAAACGTCGCGCGGCACATAAGAGGCATCGGCGGCGTCGCCGATGACGGGCAGGACCTGAGAGAGCACCTCCAGCGCATGCGCCTCGATCGCGAGGTCGCTGGCCTCCTCGCCGAGCACCAGATCGAGTAGTTGCGTCGCGGCGCGCTGAACCGCGGGGCGCGTCAGCATCAGCCCGATCCAGTAACGATCGCCAGCCGTCTTGCACAGCGGATGGGCCTTGCTGAGCACGCGGCATTTTTCGAGCACACCGAGCTTCTGCAGCAGGTCGAATTGCAGGCGCAGCTCGACGAGCTTGAAGCGCGCACCGACGGGAACCTGGTAGGTCCCGGCGACTTCGCGTTCGAAAAAGCAGAGATAGGTCAGGCCCGGCCGATAGGCGATCGGCTCGCCGAGCGGAACGCCATCGGCATCGGCGACCCAGCCATGCCCGGCCGCGTCGAGCAGGATATGGATCGAGAGCTGCGTGCCCTTGCTCGACCCCGTGCTGGTGCAGACGTCCTGCATCTGGAAATCGATGCAGGTGAGATCGAGCCCCTCGCGCAAAGCCAGGCGCTTGCCACGACCCGTCGCCGCGATCCCGTCGGGGAAGCGTTTGGAGAAGTCCGCAGCCGCAGGTTGGGGGCGCAGACCGGGCTCGGCATGGCCGAGACGCCTTTCCTCCAGAATGACGTTATGACCCGTTGCCATGGTCAGTTTTGGCTGCCTCTAACGCTTTGTTTTGATTGATTTTAATCTGTGTCAGTCGCCAGCTACGACGTTCGGCACAATTAGTCCCGATCCCGGTAGCGTCAACCCCAATCGCACGCGCAGGACATCCCGGCAGCTCCTAAGGCTCGGCTGTCAGGGACAGGTGGACATGCGCGGCGACATAAGACTGATTGGCATCTTCGCAGGGCTGTACGCGGCAGCGTTTTTTCGGTCCCGACAGCGCCTTTCATGAGCCGCTCGGCTATCGCTTCGCGACCTATCCGCTGGCGGATACGCTCGGTCTCGGCGAGAGCTTCCTCTCCTATGCAGAGCCGGGCCAGATGGCCGAATACTATGGCCTCAGGAGCGGCGGGCTGGCCGCCCTGCAGATCTGGCGCGATCCGGATGTCGGGCTTGTCCCGCCCGAGGAACGTTGGCCGCTGCTGAAGCGTGTGGCGGGCGCGAGTCATCCGAACGTCGCGCGGCTGATCGAGAGTTGCGAGAGCGGCGGGGCGCCGCAGCTCGACAGTCTGACGATGGTCGCGATGCCGGCCTGGCACAGGAGCAGGATCGTCCTGCTCGGGGACGCCGCGCATTGCCTGACGCTGATCTCCGGACAGGGGGCGGGCATGGCGATGGCCTCGGCCGAAATGCTGTCGCAGGAATTGGCGAGACGGCCGGTCGACGAGGCGCTGGCGGACCATCATCGGCGGCTTTCGCCTGCGATCACGCGCTTGCAGCAACGCAGCCGCCAGATGGCCCGGATCTTCATCCCGGACGGGCGCATGGCCTTCCATGTTCGCAACATCGCCCTGCGCTACATGCCGCGGCGCTGGCTCGGGCGCTACTTCCTCAACGCGATCAAGAAGGAGATCGCGCTGCTCGACACATGACCGCGGGCGATGCTGACCCGCTGACGCTCGCCCCCCGACAGTGCGGCTCCACCTTCGCCGACCTGTGCACCCAGCCGCCTAGACGGGTGACGATGTCGTCGACGCCTGCCGCCGCTGCGCGCGATTCCTCTTCACTGGCTTGCAGCCGCGCGATCCGGATGAAGGCTCGATGCCGAAGGCGGGGCGGAAATCGCGCTGCAGGCTGCGGCGCTAGAACATCGGACCGAAAAGTGGAATCCGCTTTTCGGAAGAATCTGATGCGATAACAATGTGATAGATCATCACGCGTCCGGTTGTGACACGCGATGATCTAGCCTGAAACGGGAGGCGGTCTGGCAGATCGGCACGCCAACAGCCTCGTGGGACACGACGGTCTGTTTCAGAGCCCAGCCGATCGAGATCGTGCCGGGGTGCCGAATGGGCCTCGTTCGGCTCGAAGCGCAGCGTACCCTCAAGGGGCGTCGGTGAGGGCGCTGCAACGCGGTCGCTGCCATGGAAAAGCCCGACTCAGCCGGCTTTGGGGGCGACGCGGAACTCGCCGCGGCCAACCCATCTCGGGAGAACGTCGATATGCTCAAGCCGGTGCTGGCCTTGGCCACAACCTGTCTCATGCTCGCAGGATGCGGCAATACCGTCGAACAGCGTATTGGTGGCGCGGCTGTCGGTGCCGGTACTGGCGCTGTTGTCGCCGGCCCGGTCGGGGCCGTGGTAGGCGGCGCTGCCGGCGCGATCTCCGGTCCCGCCGTGACGCGCACTGTGCGCCGCGCGTCGCGCTAAGTCTGGCTTGCGGAGGGCTTCAAGCCCTCCGCTCTGCCTCGAAAAGGCTAGCTCCAGAAGCCGGCCTGGTGGTCGCGCGGAGAAAACGGTTCCGAACCGTCCTGCTGCTGCGCTTCCTGGGTGTCTTCGTGGTCCGGCTCGATCTCGAGCACACAATCACAATCGTGCCGTTCCAGCATGGGTCGCTCCTTTCGAAACGTGGGGAGGTTGCTTCAGGCACGTGTCAGATATGAACTATTGCTGCGCTGCACAAGCTTTCTGAGCGGGTGCGGGATAGCTCCCAGCGCATGGAACAAATTTGCGAGCTGAATGAGATCAGCTGCTGTCGGCATCCTTCGGGTCGGCGACGGTCGCCGATTGCCGTTCCGCTGCGCGGTCGAGACAGGCCGCCATCTCCGGCGTGCCCCATTTGAATTTCGAGCATTGCTCGGTGCCCACGGTCAGATTCCGGGCGACGCCGCGCGAGCTCTCGCCGCCGCTACAGCCGGCGAGAGCGATGGCGATGGCCGCGAGTGCTATGCGCATGTCTGTTTCCCCTTTCAGACGGACAAGTCGAGCAGGCGCATGGGGCGATAATTTGATCAGGACCTCGCGTCAGCGGCGACGCGGCCGCTAGCTCGCCTCCAGCACCAGCTCCAACGTCATCAATACCGGATTGTCGCCGCGTTGGAGGGCGCCTTGGGCCATGCCGCCGGTGTAGTCGACCAGCGCGATGGCTAGCGCCGCTTCCGGCCTGCTGTCGGCACCGGGCGCGATATGGCCGGCGGTGATCGCGATCTCGGTGGCAAAAGGTTCGATCGAGCGGCCATCACTAAAGCGCGCGCCGATGGTCGAGCCGACGCCGCCATGGATGACCGCATGCGCGATGCCGCGTTCGGCGCAGAAAGTCTCCAGCGCGGTGAAGACGTCATGGTTTGGCCGCAGCCGCAGCACGAAGAAGCGTCCGCCCGCATCCGCGCTGTTGCTCGGCCGCTCTGCCGGCATGAACAGCTTGAAATTGGTCTCCGGGTCATGGCCGGCGACGAAGCCGGCGCCATCCAGTCCGACAGCATCGACCGTGACGGGCTCGGCCAGAAAGCTCAGGTCCGGCAGGATATGGCCGCCATTGTGCCGGCCGTCCGGCTCGCGCCAGAGCGCATGACCGTGGAAGAACGGTGCATCATCGCGCTCGCCGAAGGTCAAGGCGCCGGCCTCGATCCGGGTCACGCCATCGGGCCGGAAGGTTTCGCTGTAGAAGGCCGCATGCTCCGGCGTCGCCGACAGCGCCGGCATCACATAGGCGAAGGGCGCGAGCGGGAGGCCGGCCGGCAGGCGCAGCACGCCGCTGGAAAAGCCCTGCGCGGCGAAGGCATCAGTGATCGCATCGAGCAGCAGACCGGGCTTCAGCTCCAGCCTGAGCTTGCGGCCGCGCGCTTCAACCCATTGGATGCGCTCGGGCTCGGCCGGTCCCGGCTGCTGGATCGTCCTCACGCGGAAGCTCCCGGCGCACGGACGAAGTCGAGCAGGCCGCGCTTCTCCAGTTCGTCGCGGACGAGGCGCTTGGGCACCTTGCCATAGCCGGATTTCGGCAACTCCTCGAAGAAGAAGAACCGCTTCGGCATCTTGTAGCGCGGGATCTTCTCGGCGAGGTAACCAGCCAGCTCATTCTCGTCGACAGGGCTGCGCGCGACGCAGACGGCGACGCCGATCTCGCCCCAGACCGCATCGGGCACGCCGAGCACGGCGGCCTCGGCGATCGCCGGGTGGGTCAGGATCTTCTCCTCGATCTCGCGCGGATAGATGTTCGAGCCGCCGGAGATGTACATGTCCGAGGCGCGGCCGGTGATGTAGACGAAGCCCTCTTCGTCCATGTGGCCGAGATCGCCGGTGCGGAACCAGCCATTGCGGAAGGATTTCGCATTGGCCTCGGGGTTCTCGTAATAGCCGGCGAAGACGGCCGGGCCGATCACGCAGATCTCGCCGGTCTCGAAGGGCTTGAGCTCTTCGCCCTCGTCATTCTGGATCGCAACCTGGATGCCGGTGCGCTCGACGCCGCAGCTGCCGATCCGCGCCGCCGGCCCGTCCTCTTCCTCGTGCAGATGGGTCGGCAACACCGTGATGTTGCCGGTGACCTCGCCGAGGCCGAAATACTGAACCAGCACCTTGCCGAGCTTGGCGAGCGCGGTCTTCTGGTCCTCGCGATACATCGGCGCGCCGGCATAGATGACATGGCGCAGGCTGGAGTGGTCGTGCTGGTCGACCGCCGGGTGCTCGACCAGCATCTTCAGGATGGTCGGCACGGTGAAGATGTTGGTCACGCGGTGCTTTTCGATCAGCCGAAAGGCTTCGTCGATGTCGAAGCGCTCGGTCGGCAGCAGGATCGTCGGCGCGCCGCGCGCCGTCAGCACGAGCTGGTGCACGCCCGCGCCGTGCGAGAGCGGCGCGACGACCAGCGAGGCGTCTGCTTCCGTCGAGCCTGGCACGAGGTCGGCGAGGTGGTTGGTGACGACGAAGCCCATCTGGCCATGGGTCAGCACAGCGGCCTTGGAGCGGCCGGTGGTGCCGGAGGTGAAGAAGAACCAGCAGGGATCGTCGCGGTCGACGACCGCATCGGGGATGCGCTTGCCCTGATTGGCAGCGATCGCCTCGGTGAGCGATGTCTCTCCGAAGCTGCCGGCGCCGATCCGCCAGGTGAATTGCAGCGCCTTGCTCTCTTTGGCGACAGCCGCGGCATGCTCAGGGAAGTCGCCATGGCAGAGGAAGCACTTGGCACCGGAGGAGGTCGCAAGATAGGCGACCTCATCCGGCATCAAACGGAAATTGGTCGGCACCCAGACGGCGCCGAGCCGGAAGGCGGCGAACATCGAGACGAACATCTCGTCGCAATTCTTCGAGTGGACGAGGATGCGATCGCCCTTGCCGATGCCGCGCGCGGCCAGCGCCGCGCAGAGCGCATGCGTGGCCGCATCGAGTTCGCGCCAGCTCCATTGCCGCTCGCCCCAGATAAGCCCGGGCCGGTCGGCGAAGCGCCGGGCATTGCGCGTCAGGACATGCGCGAGGTTCATCACCCGCGTCGTCACGGGTTTCAGCCCGCCGGCCGGGCCGGTATTCACAGCGCTCGTCATGGCGTCGTCTCCGCTGTCCTGATCTCGTCTTGCGCCGATTTCGCCTGCCGCCGGTCGAGCATGGTGGCGATCCGCGTCTCTACCTGCCGCGCCTCGTGACGCAGCAGCGCTCCGAGTTCTTCCTGCCGCTGCGGCTGCATGCGCGAATCGATCGCGGCGATGCTGAGCGCTCCGGCGACGCGCCCGTCAGGATAGCGCACGCCGACGCCGATGCCCCAGGAACTGGCGACGATCCGGCCGGGATTGAGGGCAAAGCCCTGTGCACGCGCCAGCGCGATGTCGGTGATGAGCTGGGCCGGCGAATAGGCCGGGTAGCGCGCCGCAAGCACGGCGCGGTTGGCCTCGATCATCGCCGCGGATTCGATGTCCGGCATCAGCGCCAGCATGGCAAGAGAGCCGGCGCCGACTCCGAGCGGGTGCTGGTCGCCGGCCTGCAGGGCATGGGTGCGCACCGGCCAGGTGCCTTCCTCGCGGTGCAGGCAGATGGCGAAGCGATCGCGCCGGATCGAGAAGAAGCTGGTGTCCTGCGTCGTGTCGGAAAGCCTGTGCAGGCTTGCCATGGCGAGGTCGAGCAGGCCATGGCGCTGGCCGGAGAGCAGGCCGAGCACGAAGGCTTCCTGGCCGAGATGGTAGCGCCGCGTGCGTGGTTCCTGCTCGACGAGGCCTGCCCGCATCAATGCCAGGAGAAGGCGCCGGACGGTCGGCTTGTTCAGCCCGCTGTCCTCGACGATCTCGCTGAGCGGCAGGCCCGATGCACTCTCGCGGCCGACGAGCGCCAGCAATCGCAAAGCGCGGTCGACGCTCTGCGAGCCTGACAGATCGGGCGTCGGCGTGGCCTCGGACTGCATTTCCTCGATCGCATTGGGGTCCATGATACGGACCTCTCATCTGCCTTAAAGGTGTAGATGGCCGTGTCTGCGATTGCAACAGCAGTCGATCCGTGTATGTTCCAGCCGGAACGAGCGATCAAATTCGCCATAATGTGGACCCGCTGGATCGGCGGGCGGATGGGAGGAGCGGCCCTTATGGCCGAGACAAGCACGAGCGCAGCCGCCGGCGCGCATGCCAATGATGGCGTCGCCGCGGTCCTGGAGAGCCTCGACCATACCCCGAAGCGTGTCGGCTCGGCGCTGGTGCGTCCGCTCGAAATCATCGCCGCATGCCTGCTCGTCGCCATCGTCACCCTGCTGCTCGCCGGCGTGACCTCGCGCTATGTGCTGTCGATCCCGGTGGTCTGGATCGACGAGGCCGCCTCGATCTGCTTCCTGTGGCTCGCCATGCTCGGCGCCGCCATCGCGATCGACCGCAATGAGCATCTGCGCCTGACGCTCTTCGTCGGCATGCTGCCCGAGCATCTGCGCGGGCTCGCCCATGCCTTCGGCCTGCTCGCGGTCGCGACCTTCCTCGCAGTGATGACCTGGCCGGCGATCGACTATGTCATCGAGGAATCCTACGTCACCTCGGCGGCGCTCAACATTCCCTCGAGCTACCGCGTCTCGGCCATCGCCTTCGGCATCATCGCCATGCTGGCGCTGGTGCTGACCTATGCGGTACGCACCTGCACGCTGCGCGACCTCGTGATCTCGGCTGCGGTGATCGGTGTCGTCGCGGCGGCGTTCTTCCTGCTGACGCCGGTGTTCAAGACGCTGGGCTACGTCAACATCGCCATCTTCCTGCTCGGCGTCGTCGGGCTCTGCCTCGTCGCCGGCGTGCCGATCGCCTTCTGCTTCGGGCTGGGAGCGCTCTGCTTCCTCTCCTTCAGCACCAGCGTGCCGATCTTCGTGATGATCGGGCGCATGGACGAGGGCATGTCGAGCCTGATCCTGCTCTCCGTGCCGATCTTCGTGCTGCTCGGCTGCGTGCTCGACTCGACCGGCATGGGCAAGGCGATCGTCGATTTCCTGGCCTCGCTGCTCGGCCATGTCCGCGCCGGCATGTCCTATGTGCTGCTCGGTTCGCTCTTCCTGGTCTCCGGCATCTCCGGCTCCAAGGTCTCCGATATGGCGACGGTGGCGCCGGCGCTGTTCCCGGAGATGAAGCGCCGCGGCTACCAGCCCAAGGAGCTGATCGCGCTGCTCTCGACTGGCGCCGCCATGGCCGAGACCGTGCCGCCCTCGATCGTCCTGATCGTGCTGGGCTCGGTCGCCGGCGTCTCGATCGCCGGGCTCTTCACCAACGGCCTCGTCGTCGCGACCGTGTTGCTGCTGGTGCTCGCGATCCTGGCGCGCTGGAAGGCCCGCGGTGAAATGCTGAAGGGCGTGCGCCGCGCGCCTTTCACTGTGATCTGGAAGACGGCGCTGGTCGCGGCGCCCGCCCTTGTCCTGCCCTTCCTGATCCGCAGCGCGGTGGGCGGCGGCGTCGCCACCGCGACCGAGGTCTCGACCATCGCCGTGCTCTACGCGCTGATCGTCGGCATCGTGCTCTATGGTGGCATCAGCTGGCGCACCTTCTACGGCATGCTGGTCGAGACCGCGGCGCTCTCGGGCGCGATCCTGATGATCTTGGGAACCGCCTCGGCCATGGCCTGGGCGCTGACCCAGACCGGTTTCGCCCGCGATCTCGCCACCGCGATGTCGCATCTGCCCGGCGGCTGGATCAGCTTCATGGCTGTGACGATCGTCGTCTTCATGATCCTCGGCTGCGTGCTCGAGGGCCTGCCGGCGATCGTGCTGATGGCGCCGCTGATGTTCCCGATCGCCAAGAGCCTCGGCATCAACGACATCCACTATTCGATGGTGGTGGTCACCGCGATGAATATCGGCCTGATGACGCCGCCGGTCGGCATCGGCTTCTACATCGCCTGCAAGATCGGCAATGTCGAACCTGACGAGGCGATGGGCGCGATCTGGCCCTATCTGCTAGCGTTGCTCGCCGGCCTCGCCATCATCGCCTATGTGCCGTCCTTCTCGACGATGTTCCTGTGAACGCCGGGAGCCTCGTCATGTCGTCATTGCGAGGAGGCCCTGCCGACGAAGCAATCCAGAGGGATTGCGCGCGGCGTTCTGGATTGCTTCGCTTCGCTCGCAATGACGGCACAAGCCGTCATCAGTCATAATTCATCCCGGGAGGACCCCCCATGTCGATCTCACGCCGCACGATCCTGCAGGGCGCCACCGCCGCCGCCACGATAGGGACCTTCTCGGTCGCCCGCGCCCAGACGCCGGAATTCACCTATAAATACGCCAACAACCTGCCGCTGGCGCACCCGATGAACGTGCGCGCCGCCGAGGCGATGGAGAAGATCAAGGCCGAGACCAATGGCAAGGTCGTCATCCAGATCTTCCCGAACAACCAGCTCGGCTCCGACACCGACATGCTGAACCAGGTCCGCTCCGGCGGCGTCGAGTTCTTCACGCTGTCGCCGCTGATCCTCTCCACGCTGGTGCCGAATGCTTCGGTCAGCGGCATCGGCTTCGCCTTCCCGGATTATGACTCCGTCTGGAAGGCGATGGATGGCGAGCTCGGGACTTACGTCCGCGGCCAGATCGCCAAGGCGAACCTGCACGTCCTCGACAAGATCTGGGACAATGGCTTCCGCCAGATGACCTCGTCCAAGGGACCGATCAACTCGCCGGCCGACCTCAAGGGCTTCAAGATCCGCGTGCCGGTCTCGCCGCTCTGGACCTCGATGTTCAAGGCCTTCGATTCGGCCCCGGCCAGCATCAACTTCGCCGAGGTCTACACTGCGCTGCAGACCAAGATCGTCGACGGCCAGGAGAACCCGCTCGCGATCATCGCGACCGCCAAGCTGTTCGAGGTGCAGAAGTACCTCTCGCTGACCAACCATATGTGGGACGGCTTCTGGTTCCTGGCCAATCGCCGCGCCTGGGATCGGCTGCCGCAGGACCTGCGCGCGATCGTCGCCAAGAACATCGACGCCGCCGCCATGCTGGAGCGCGCCGACGTGGCCAAGCTCAATGCTGGCCTGCAGGCCGAATTGACCTCGAAGGGCATGGTCATCAACCAGACCAAGGCCGACGAATTCCGCGCCGCGTTGCAGAAGGCCGGCTTCTACGCCGAGTGGAAGGGCAAATATGGCGACGAGGCCTGGGCGATCCTGGAGAAGGCGGTCGGCGGCAAGCTGGCCTGATCGCCAAGACCAGTTCCGATAGTCGCTGCGGCGCGCCTTGCAAGGCGCGCCGCAGCTGTTTCAGCCACCCTTCTTGGCCGGTTTGCCCGGCTCGCTGAAATCGAGCTGCTTTTGCAGGCCGAGCTGGACCACGAAGGCCGGCACCGCTTCGAGGCCGGTGTCCTTGGTCTTGCGCCAGGCGGCCGAGGCGGTCGCTGTCATGCCGCTGCCGAGGCCGCGGGCATAGTCGAGGCCGATGCTCGACATGCGCGTCGTCGAGTCTAGCCCGAGATAATCCTCCAGCTTCTGCCGGACGGTGAGCGAGAGCGCGTTCGTGTCGTTGAAGCGCGCGGTGAGCTTGCCCTCGTGCTGGGTCACGAGGTTGATCACCGCGAAGGGCAGGGTGGTGTCCTCGACCGTGCGTCCCGAGGACAGGTCGAGCGTCAGCCACTCATAGGGAATGCGCAGCTTGGCCGTATAGAGCAGCGTCTTCTCGTTCTCGAACTCCTTGTCCGGGAAGATGATCTGCAGCGGCGAGAGCGAGGCCTCGAACGTTGCTCCCTTCAGCGCTGTCGAGACGAACAGGTTCGGCTGCAGCCGGTAATTGTCGCGGCGCATGCCGAGATAGTCGGTCCCATTGGTGAAGCGCGTGCTTGACGCCATGAAGGAGACGCCGATCTCGGTCTCACTCTGGCGCCAGGCGATGCCCGGCGTGATCCCGAGCGTTGCGAGGTTCTCGTCCTGCGGCAGGAAATCGCCATAGGCAAAGACGTTGCGCTCGTTCAACGCGGCAAGCCGCGCCTCGGCATTGGCGAAGAGCCGAAAGGAGCCGAGGCTGAGATTGAGCCGCTCGCGCCAGCTCAGGCTGCTGCGGCGGCGCGACCAGGTCTGCTCGTTCTCGACTGCGAGCGAGGATTGCAGCGAGAGATTCTCACCGATCCCGGTGGCATGCTTCAGCGTCAGCGTATGCAGCCGGCTCGCTGCCAGTAGGCGTGGATCATATTGGGTGTCGACCAGCAGGAGGTCGAGCCCGTAGCCGTCCTGCAGCGTGCCGCGCAGATAATTCCAGCTTGCGAAGCCTGTCAGTGTCGGGCTGCCCTTCTCGCCCTTGCTGTTGGTCGGGCTGGAGTCGAAGCCGCCGCGCAATCCGACGACTGCCGTCGAGACCAGAGTCTCGGCCGCGTCCTCTCCGGCGGCGGCCGGCAAGGCGCTGAGCAGGACGTAAAAGAGCGCGAATACTGAGCGGACAACACGCATGGACATCACCCCTCTCAGTTGAGAGTAGATAATCATGCCTAATGCAAGGTTAATATAGCTAAGTTTTCGATCGTAATTCAAAGAGTAGATTTCAGATAATATGGATTTATCTAGGATAATTAGATTGATGTATTGGGCGCGGCGCCAGTTAAGGCTAGCAAGTATGGTTAATGATGTGTATAGGTTGTATTAAAAACAAAATGCTCTCAAAACGTGCATATCGCTTCGATCCCCGGAGCGAAAGCAGGGAGAGAAAGATGAAATACGCGCTTGTTCTTGCGACTGTCGCCGCCTTTGCCGTCACCCCCGCCTTCGCTGGCAGCAAGGGCGGCCGTGGCGGCGGCCTTCTCGGCGGTCTGGTCACCTCGGTGGCCTCGGTCACGACGGCCGTCTCGAGCGTCAAGGTCCTCAACAACGTCTCGGTGCTGAGCGGCAACGGCATCCTGAACGGCAACCGGGTCAGCGTCGGCCGCGGCGGCATCGGGATCGGCAATGGCGGGCATGGCTGCGGCTGCAACTGATCCCTGAGGAGGCTCGGCCAAGCATGCGGCGCAAGTGGAGGTGAGAAGAGGGGCGCTCGTCGCCCCTCTTCTCATGGATCGTGTCGGGATGTTGCCTACCTGCCGATCGGTAGGTTAACATCACGCGGAGTTAGCGGAGCATGATGGCGGCGATGGACAATTTCGATGCGGTCGGCGGCGGGACGCTGCGCTCACCCTATTTCAGCGAGGAGCACGAGGCGCTGCGCGACCAGCTGCGCCGCTTTGTCACGAACGAGGTCAAACCGCACGGGCTCGCCTGGGAAGAGGCCGGCATGGTGCCGCGCGATGTGCTGGCCCGCATGGGCGAGCTTGGCTTCCTCGGCATCAGGTACCCCACTGAATATGGCGGCTCGGAACTCGACACGCTGGCGACCGTGGTGCTCGCCGAGGAGCTCGGCCGCTCGACCTTCTCCGGCTTCGCCATCACCGCGCTCGTCCACACCGACATGGCCTCGGTTCATCTCTTCAATGCCGGCAGCAAGGCGCAGCGCGACCGCTGGATGCCCAATATCGTCGCCGGCAAGGTGATCTGCGCCATCGCCGTCACCGAGCCCGACGCCGGCTCCGACGTGAAAGGCATCCGTACCACCGCCCGGCGCGACGGCGACAGCTACGTGCTGAACGGCGCCAAGATGTTCATCACCAATGGCGTCCATGCCGATCTCTACTGTGTCGCCGCCAAGACCGATCCGTCCGGCAAGCCCTCGCAATCGGTCTCGATGTTCCTGGTCGAGAAGGGCACGCCGGGCTTCCGTGTCAGCCGCGCCCTCGACAAGCATGGCTGGCGTTCCTCCGACACGGCCGAGCTGGTCTTCGAGGACTGCCGGATCCCGGCCGAGAACCTGCTCGGCGGCGAGGGCCGCGGCTTCTACGCGATCATGAGCAACTTCCAGAACGAGCGCACGGTGATCGGCGCCATGGCGATGGGCGAGGCGCAGGCCGCGATCGAATTGACGGTCGACTATGTCCGCACCCGCACCGCCTTCGGCGCCCCGCTCTGGGACAAGCAGGCGATCCGCCAGAAGCTCGCCATGCTCGCGGGCAAGGTCGAGGCCGGGCGCCAGCTCGTCCACCATGCCGCCTGGCTCGATACCAGGGGTTTCGATGCGACGCGCGAGGTCTCGATGGTCAAGGCCTATTGCGGCGAGCTGGTCAACGAAGTCATGTACGCCTGCGTCCAGTTCCACGGCGGGATGGGCTTCATGCGCGAGAGCGCGATCGAGCGCATGGCCCGCGACGCGCGCGTCCAGGCGATCGGCGGCGGCGCAACCGAGGTCATGCTCGAAGAGGTGGCGAAGCGGCTGTGACGGTCGTGACCGGACGCGCCGAGCGGGCAGAGCTCGAAGGCGGCGCGCGCCGCCTGATCCTCGACCATGCAGCGCGCCTGCTGCGCAGCAACGGTTATCATCAGACCAGCCTGCGCGAGATCGCCGAGGCGGTCGGCATCCGCAAGGCCAGCCTCTACCATCATTTCCGCTCGAAGGAGGAGATCGTCGAGGCGGTCGTCAATGACGGCGTCCGTTTCGTCCATGAGGCGGTTCTCACTGCGCTGGAGGCTGCTGGCGGAGCCGATCCGCGTCGTCGGCTCGAGGCCGCGATTGCGGCGCACCTGTCTGCCTTGCACGGTCATTCCGACTACACCTGCGCCAGCATCAAGGTCTTCAGCTTCGGTGAGAATCCGACGCCGGAGGGCGTGCGTAGCACGCGCCGCGCCTATGACGAGCTCTGGCGGTTGCTGATCGAAGAACTCACCAAGGCGGATTCGCTCGCGCCCCGCATCGCGCCGGAACGGCTGCGGCTTTTCCTGCTCGGCGCCATGAACGGCTCGGTCGACTGGTATCGCGAGGGGCGCTTCGACATCGCGCAACTCGCCGGGGAACTCGCGGCGCTGGTCGCGACGAAGGACATGATCCGGACCAGCTGACCGCTGTGCCTTAACCTGCCCTTGACCGCTGCCGGACGAAGTTGCGGCATGACGCGCAATGGCCTGTTTCGATTTGGTGGGGAATTCCGGGATTTCGCCCGTGAGAGCGCGTTCCGCGATGCGCGCTTTGGCGAGACACTGCGTCAGTGCCGATTGATCTTCCTGATCTCGGCGGTTCTCAACACGCTCTTCCTCGCCAGCGACTGGCGTTTCCACGGCACCCCGCATTTCTTCGTCGCCGTGCCGGCGCGGCTGATGGTCATCTTCGTCTCGCTGCTCTGCTTTGCATTGGTGCGCAAGGCGACGCGCTTCTCGCAGGCGCAAGCCGTGCTGATCCTGTGGGAGGTCTCGACGGCGCTGATGGTCGCGCTGCTGGTCTCGTCGCGCAGCGATCTTGCCCTCTTCGTCGTGCTGATGCTGCCTTCGATCTTCTATCTGGTGGCGCCGACCGCTTTCCGTTGGACGCTTCTGCTGGGGCTTGGCTGCAGCGCCCTGATGCTCGCCGGCTATCTCGGCGCCGGGCCGATGCCGTCGACCTTGCCCGGCCTGATCCTCGTCCTTGTCATGCTCAACTTCGCGCTCGGGCTGGTCGTCGTCCACGGCAACCGCCTGCGCCGGCTCGAATGGGCCGCCACCCAGGCCGAGCGCCAGGCCAAGGACGAGCTCGGCGCCAGCCAGGCGATGATCGAGCGCATCTTCATGGCGGTGCCGATTCCGCTCGTCGTCACCGCGCGTGGCGATGGCCGCTTCCTGCGCGGCAACGATGCGGCGAAGCGCTATTTCGGCGACGAGGTCACGCAGGCGCAGGTCCAGGACATCCTGCTCGATGGCGGCAATCGCCGTATCATCGCCCGCCTGCTCAACGAGCGCGAGCAGATCCAGAGCCATGAGGCACAGGTGCGCGACGGCAGCGGCGCGGTCCGCGACGTGCTGATCACCGCGACGACCCTGCCTGTCGGCGAGACGCCGGCCGTCGTCGCCGGCATCGTTGATATCACCGATCGCAAGGCGGCCGAGGCCCGTACGCGCCGCCAGGCAACGCATGATGCGCTGACCGACCTGCCCAACCGTCTGCTGTTCGGCGAGCGAATGCAGCAGGCGTTGGCCAAAATGGCCAGCAAGGGCGGGGCGGTCGGCCTCTTCCTGATCGATCTCGACGACTTCAAGTCGATCAACGACACGCTCGGTCACGATGCCGGCGATGCGCTGCTGATCGAGGTGGCGAAGCGGCTCGCCGCTGCGATCGGCCCCGAGGACCTGGTCGCCCGCCTTGGCGGCGACGAGTTCATCGTGCTCACCACTGAGCGGCTCAGCGCGCTGCAGGCGCTGGTGAAGGGCGAGGCGCTGATCGAGGTGCTGCGCCGGCCCTGCGAGCATGCCGGGCAGATGATCGCGACGCGGGCGAGTCTCGGCATCGCGCTTGCGCCCGAGCATGACCGCGACGGCGTCGAACTGATGAAGGACGCCGATCTCGCGCTCTACCGGGCTAAGGCGAATGGCCGCAACATGGCGATCGTCTACGAGCCGGCGATGCGGGCGGCGATGGCGCGCCGCGTCGCCGTCTGCCAGGGGCTGGCCGTTGCGCTGAAGGACGACCGCATCCTGCCATATTACCAGCCGCAGGTCGCGGTCGATACCGGTCGGATCGTCGGCTTCGAGGCGCTGGCGCGCTGGCGGCATTCCGAGCGCGGCATCATTCCGGCCGCAGCCTTCCAGGAGGGATTCCAGGACGCCGAGATCGCCAACGGGATCAGCGACGCGATCATCGGCGCGGTGATCGGCGATCTCAGGCGCTGGCTCGATGCCGGGCTCGATGTCGGTCATGTCTGCGTCAACCTCGCGGCCAGCGTCTTCCGCGATCCGGCGCTGCCGGAGCGCCTGCTTGGCCAGCTCGCGGCGGCAGGTGTGCCGGCCAGCCATTTCGGCGTCGAGGTCACCGAGACGGTGCTGCTCACCCGCAATGGCGACGAGGCCGAGCGCACGCTGAAGACGCTGCGCGCCGCTGGTCTGCGCGTCGCGCTCGACGATTTCGGCACGGGCTACGCCTCGCTCACCCACCTCAAGCGCTTCCCGGTCGACGCCCTCAAGATCGATCGCGGCTTCGTCAGCCATGTCACGGAGGAGGGCGGCGACGCGGCGATCGTGCGAGCGCTGATCCGGCTCGCCGCCGATCTGCGTCTCGATATCATCGCCGAGGGGGTCGAGACTGCTGAGCAGGAGGCATTTCTGCAGGAGCAGGGCTGCCGGTGCGCGCAAGGCTATCGCTACGCCAGGCCCGCCCCAGCTGGCCGCGTACCCTGGCTGCTGCAGCTTCCGGACCTGCTGCCCAAGGGCGACGCCATGCACGGGGATAGTGCCGCCGCCTGATCAGGCGCACTGGTCGCAGCGCGGTTTTCGTGGCGCTATGCCGGCTTCGATATCGGAGCCTTGCATGCGCGCCTTCTATCATCCCGACCAGTCCAAGCACGATCCGCAGCAGTATATGCGCTTCGGCCAGATCGTCGCGCCGAAGGACCTGCCGGAGCGGACCGAACGGCTGCTCGGCGCGCTCGCCAAGCACGGCGTCACGCCGGAGCGCTCAGTCGAGCACGGCATGGCGCCGATCCTCGCCATTCATGATGAAGGCTTCGTTCGCTTCCTCGAAGGGCTGTGGGAGCGCTGGCTCGCTCTGCCCGAGCGCGGGCCCGAGGCCTGGCCCAACACCTTCCCCTATTGGAGCGGCCGCACCGACGAGGACGTCCGCCCGCCTTGCCGGCCGACCGGGATCATGGGCCAGCTCGGCTGGTATCTCGGCGATCTCTCGGTCCCGGTCGGCGAGCATTGCTGGCTTTCGACCCTGCGCTCGGCCGAGACGGCGGTTTCCGGTGCCGATGCGATCCTCGCCGGTGAGCGTGCGGTGTATTCGCTCTGCCGTCCGTCGGGCCACCATGCCCGCGCCGACCGCGCCACCGGCTTCTGCTACCTCAACAACAGCGCGATCGCGGCGCAGCGCCTGCGCTCGAAGTTCGGCAAGGTCGCGATCCTCGATGTCGACGCGCATCACGGCGATGGCACCCAGCAGATCTTCTATCGTCGCGACGATGTGCTGACCATCTCGGTCCATGCCGATCCGGTGAACTACTACCCGTTCTTCACCGGGTATGAGGACGAGCGCGGCAACGGGCCGGGCGAAGGCTTCAACCTCAACCTGCCGCTCGCCCATGGCGCCGGTGGCGCCGAGATGGAAGCGGCGATCGACCGCGCCGGCCGCGCCATCCGCGAGTTCGGTGCGGAAGCGCTCGTCATCGCGCTCGGCTACGACGCCCACAAGGACGACCCGATCGGCGTGCTCGAGCTCGAAGCCGCCGATTTCGGCACGATCGGCGAGCGGGTGAAGGCGCTCGGGCTGCCGACCTTGGTGGTGCAGGAAGGTGGCTACGCGATCGAGGCGATCGGCGATTGCCTCGACGCGTTCCTGGGTGGATTCAAGGAATAAACCTTCCCTTCTCCCCTCGGGGGAGAAGGTGGCCCGGCGTAGCCGGGTCGGATGAGGGAAGGGCCGCGTAAGCGGCCCTTTTTCGTTCACCCAGTCGTAGCGCCCTCATCCCCCTGCCGGGACCTTCTCCCCCGAGGGGAGAAGGGGCTGCGTCAACGGCCGTGCGCGGCTTTGGAGCTCGGCTATTCCGCCGCTTCGCGACGCGGCAGCACCCAGTCCGGGCGGACCCAGTGGCAGGTGTAGCCGGCCGGATAGCGCTCCAGATAATCCTGGTGCTCAGGCTCCGCCTCCCAGAAATCGCCTTCGGGCTTCACTTCCGTGGTCACGCGGCCCGGCCAACGACCGGAGGCGTTCACCTCGGCGATGACCTCCTCGGCAATCTTCTTCTGCGTCTCGTCGACATAGTAGATGCCCGAGCGATAGCTGGTGCCGAGGTCGTTGCCCTGGCGGTTTAGCGTGGTCGGGTCGTGGATCTGGAAGAAGAACTCGACCAGCTGCCGGTAACCGATCTTGGCGGGATCGAAGGTGATCTCGATCCCCTCGGCATGGGTTCCGTGATTGCGATAGGTCGCATTCTCTACGTCGCCGCCGGTATAGCCGACCCGGGTCGTCTCGACGCCGGGGAGCTTGCGGATCAGGTCCTGCATGCCCCAGAAGCAACCGCCTGCCAGTACAGCACGTTCCGTCATGTCAAACCTCCTTGCTGTCGCCCAGATAAGCATCGAGGCCTGAGTTCGCCATGTCGGCGCATAAGGTTACGGTTGGCAACGCTGCTCGTTGAAAGCGGCCACCCCGTGATGGCTCTGTCTGTCCTACACTTTCTTGGATCGGCTTAATCGATCTTTCGCCTATGAGCTGTATCGAGAGGCATGCTCAGCCTTTGGGATTCGATCAGCGCGTGGTTTTGGGATGTGCCTAGCATCTGGGCCGGAGTCTGGCGCACGATGGTCTTCACGGTTGCAGCCTCCATCCTGGGCGCCTTGCTCGACGGCCCAGCTTGGATCGACGTGGCATCGCTCATGGTTAGCCAGTTCTGGTTCAATATGCGCTACGCCGCGATAGTGCGCGAAAGACGACGGAGAGGGCTCTGAGGTAACGGCAGGTTCTTAAATCACCGCTTCGATCAGGAACGGCCCCTTCCGCCCCATCGCACCCTTGAACAGCCTGGTGAACTCCTCGGCCGTCGTGGCGCGGGCGGCTTCAACGCCCATGCCTTTCGCCATCGAAACCCAGTCCAGCGCCGGCTCGTCGATATTGAGCATCAGCTTGGCGTTGCGGCCGAAATCGTTGACGCCGACATTGCGCATCTCGCCATGCAGGATTGCATAGGTCCGGTTGGCGAAGACCACGGTGACGACGTCGAGATTCTCGCGCGCCTGCGTCCACAGCCCCTGCACCGTGTACATGCCCGAACCGTCGGCCTGCATGCCGATCACCTTGCGGTCGGGGCAGGCGACAGCGGCGCCGACCGCAAGCGGGATGCCTTCGCCGATCGAACCGCCGGTCAGCTGGATGTAGTCGTGCTGCGGCGCGCCATGGCAGTCATAGTAGAAGCTGCGGCCGGACGAGACCGACTCGTCGCAGATGATCGCGTTCTCGGGCAGAAGGCGCGAAACGATGGTGCAGACCTTGTCGGCGTCGAGCGTGCCGGTCGGCAGCGCATTGTCCGTGTTCTGCGGCGCGGCGATGAGGGCCGGCGGCGTCGCCCTGGCCGAGAGCTCGTCGGCGAGCGCTTCGATCGTGCCCGGCAGGTCGTCACCTTGCACGGCGAGTTGCTCGACCTGGCAGTCCTCATGCACCAGCCGGCCCGGCTTGCCGGGGTAGGCGAAGAAGCCGACCGGAATCTTGGCGCCGATCAGGACGAGCAGGTCGATATTGGCGAGCTGCTGCAGCGCCATGTCGATCGGATAGAACACCTTCGGGATCGCGACGCGGCCGGCGCCGCGCTCGATCCGCCCGTTCGACATCTGCGCGAAGATCTGCGCGCCGGTCGCGGCACAGACACGCGCCGCCATGTTCATCGGTCCTTCGCGTAAGGCCGAGCCGGTCAGCATGATCGCGGCGCGCGAGCCGTGTTTGCGCAGAAGAGCTGCGACCTCGCGGATCTGTGCCGCATCGACCTGCTTCGGCGCCGGGACTGGCGTCCGCTTCAGCTCCGCTGGCTCGACGCTGCCCCAGGCGCAGTCGGCCGGCAGGATCACGGTGGTGACGCCGGGCAGCGACAGCGAGGCGGCATAGGCCTCGCCGATCGCCGGGCCGACATCCTCCGGCGAGGCGATGCGGCGCACGAACTGCGACATCGGCCAGGCCAGGCTCTCGATGTCGCTGGTCAGCGGCGCGTCATGCTGGAGATGATAGGTCGCATGGTCGCCGACCACGTTGATCATCGGAGTATAGGCGCGCCTTGCATTGTGCATGTTGGCGAGCGCGTTCGCCATGCCGGGCCCGCAATGCAGCAGCGTCGCCGCTGGCTTGTCGGCCATGCGGGCATAGCCGTCGGCCGCGCCAGTGACCACGCCCTCGAACAGGCCGAGCACGCAGCGCATTTGCGGCTTGCGGTCGAGCGCCGCGACGAAATGCATTTCAGAGGTGCCGGGATTGGCGAAGCAGACATCGACATCGTTGACCAGCAGCGTGTCGCACAGGCGGTCGGCGCCATTCATCCGGGAGAACCTCTTAATAGCCAAAGGCGCTTCGCGCCCGTCATGCCGAGGGGAAGGGATCGCTACCCGAGTGTCAAACAAGAGAATGTCATTGCTTTCCCTAGTCCGCGTGATGCCGCCTTGACCGGTTTGCATATGCATTTAACGTGATTTGGAACGAAGCTTGCTTTATCGGGCGCGATCGGGCTGCGTTGGCCGGGGTGCCCGCCGCAGGCGGGAACAAGAGGGGAAGAGGTTCGTCATGACAGGTGTGAAGCGTATCGGGATGTTGGCCGGGATCGGCGCTGCGGCTCTCATCGCCGCCGGCGGCGCGCAGGCGCAGACCAAGGTCAATATCGGCATCTCCGGCTGGACCGGCTTCGCGCCGCTGGTGCTCGCCAAGGAGGCCGGCATCTTCGCCAAGAACGGCCTCGACGTATCGATCAAGAAAATCCCGCAGAAGGATCGCCACCTCGCCATCGCCTCGGGCGACATCCAGTGCGCCGCGACCACGGTCGAGACCTGGATCGTCTGGGATGCCGCCGGCATCAAGACCAAGCAGATCTTCCAGCTCGACAAGAGCTATGGCGCCGACGGCATGGCCGTGCGCGGCTCGACCAGCTCGATCAAGGACCTCAAGGGCAAGACCGTCGCGGCCTCCGCGCCCGGCACCTCGCCCTATTTCGCCCTCGCCTGGATCCTCAAGGAGAACGGCATGTCGGTGAAGGACGTCAGCGTCGTCAACATGGAGCCCGGCCCGGCTGCGCAGGCCTTCATCGCCGGCCAGAACGACGCCGCCATGACCTATGAGCCCTATCTCTCGGCCGTGCGCGAGAAGCCCGAAGCCGGCAAGATCATCGCCACCACCCTCGACTATCCGATGGTGATGGACACCTTCGGCTGCACGCCGAAGTTCCTGGGCGAGAACGACGCGGCCGCCGTGGCGCTGACCAAGAGCTATTTCGAGGCTCTGGACCTGATCAAGGCCGATCAGGCCAAGGCCTATGGCATCATGGGCGCCGATGTGAAGCAGACCGGCGAGCAGTTCGGCAAGTCGGCCGGTTATCTGCGCTGGTCGGATGCGGCCGGTAACAAGGCCTTCTTCGCGGGCGAGTGGCAGGCTTTCACCACCAAGGCAGCCGAATTGCTGCTGGAGATCGGCTTGATCAAGGCCAAGCCCGATATCGCCACGCTGGTCGACACGAAGTACGTCGCCGGCAAGTGACCGGCGATGTTCTGCCGGATGTACTGACTGCCGGCCTGCGTGTCGTTTTCTGCGGCACGCAGGCCGGTGCGGTCTCCGCCCGGCGGGGCGCCTACTATGCCGGCCCCGGCAACAAGTTCTGGAAAACCCTGTTCGAGACCGGGCTGATTCCTGAGCCGCTCGGGCCCGCTGATTTCCCGGACCTGCCGCGATACGGCATCGGCTTCACTGACGTCGCGAAGCGGACGTCCGGCCCGGACACAGCGTTGCTGCGGCGCCACTTCGATATCTCCGGGTTCCAGGCAAAGCTTCGTGCGCACGCTCCCGCGATCGTCGCTTTCAACGGCAAGCGTGCCGCCCGGGCTGCGCTGGGGGAGGAGAGGGGACTCAAGCTCGTCTATGGTCTCCAGCCGTCCCCGCTTGTAGGAAGCCGCGTCTTCATCCTGCCGTCCACTTCCGGGGCGGCATCCGGCTACTGGTCCATCGAGCCCTGGCGTGAACTCGCCGCTCTCGTGAAGGAAACAAGTTTCTGACGATGAAACCACTTCAGCCGGTTTCCGCCGCCGCCCGTGTCGGTTATGGCGTCGCCTTCTTCGCGCTCTTCGTCGTCGTCTGGTCGATCGCGACTTTCGGCGGCTATGTCCAGAAGCTCTTCCTCGCCGATCCGCTGACGATGGTCGGCGAAGGCTGGAACCTGCTGGTCAATCACGGCTTCATCGTCGATATCGGCATGACGATCTGGCGGGTCGTCGGCGGCTTCATCCTCGCCGTCGTCTTCGCACTGCCGCTCGGCATCCTGATGGGCGCCTACAAGCCGATAGAAGCCTTCCTCGAACCCTTCGTCTCTTTCGCGCGCTATCTGCCGGCCTCGGCCTTCATCCCGCTGCTGATCCTCTGGGCCGGCATCGGCGAGACGCAGAAGCTGCTGGTCATCTTCATCGGCTCGTTCTTCCAACTCGTGCTGATGATCGCGGTCGCGGTCGGCGGCATCAGGCGCGACCTGGTCGATGCCGCCTATACGCTGGGCGCCAGCGATTCCTCGGTGGTGCGCCGGGTGCTCCTGCCCAATGCCGCCCCGGAAATCGCCGAGATCTTCCGCCTCGTCCTCGGCTGGGCCTGGACCTATGTCATCGTCGCCGAGCTGATCGGCTCCTCCTCCGGCATCGGCCACATGATCACCGACAGCCAGGCGCTGCTCAACACCGGGCAGATCATCTTCGGCATCATCGTCATCGGCCTGATCGGGCTGATCTCCGATTTCCTCTTCAAGGCGGTCAACCAGCGCCTATTTCCGTGGGCGCAGGCATGAGCAAGCTTCTGATCGACCAGGTCGGCAAGGTCTTCCCGGCCCGCGGCAAGGGCCAGCCGACGCGCGCGCTGATGCCGACCTCGCTCACCGTCGCCGACAACGACTTCATCACCATCCTCGGCCCGTCCGGCTGCGGGAAGTCGACGCTGCTGCGCATCATCGGCGGGCTGGAGACGGCGAGCGAGGGTAAGATCCTGCTCGACGGCGCCCCCGTCACCGGGCCGGGCGCCGATCGCGGCTTCGTCTTCCAGAGCTACACGCTCTTCCCCTGGCTGAGCGTGGTGCAGAACATCGCCTTCGGCCTGCGCGAGAAGGGCGTGCCCGAGCGCGAGCGGCTCGACATCGCCCGCAAATGGGCCGAGCGTGTCGGGCTTTCCGGCTTCGTCGACCATTTCCCGAAGCAGCTCTCCGGCGGCATGCAGCAGCGCACGGCGATCGCCCGTGCGCTCGCCAACGATCCCAAGATCCTGCTGCTCGACGAGCCCTTCGGCGCGCTCGACAACCAGACCCGCGCGCTGATGCAGGAGATGCTGCTCGGCATCTGGGAGCGCGAGCAGAAGACCGTGCTCTTCGTCACCCACGATATCGAGGAGGCGATCTTCGTCGGATCGCGCGTCGTCGTGATGAGCGCGCGGCCTGGCCGGATCAAGGCCGACATCCCGGTCGAGCTGCCCCATCCCCGGCCCTACACGATCAAGACCACGCCGGAGTTCGTCGCGCTCAAGGAGCGGCTGGTCGAGGAGATCCGGGTCGAAGCCGTGCTGGCGGCCGAGAGCCACTGATAGCAAGCCACCATACCGGTTGACTCCCGACCGGTATGGTGGTTCTTTCCCTGCCGAAAATTGGCCTGACCACATGGCCAAATCGAAGCCGCCTGAACAGGTGGCGCAGGGAAGGGTTCGGGGAGCTGATGCCGCTCGCAGTCGTCGAGTCGCCGCGTCTATATCGGCAGATCGCCGATCAATTGCGCCATCTCATCGACCAGCACGAATTCCCGGTCGGCAGCCGCCTGCCGCCCGAGCGCGAGCTCGCGGAAAAGCTCGGCGTCTCCCGTCCTTCGGTGCGCGAGGCGCTGATCGCACTCGAAGTCGAGGGCCGCGTCCGTATCCGCATGGGTTCCGGCGTCTATGTCGTCGACCCTGCGCAGGCTGCGGCGCAACTCGCTGGTGCCGGCTTTCCCGTCGAGGGGCCGTTCGAAGTGCTCGCCGCGCGCCGGCTGGTCGAGGGCGCGATTGCGGCAGACGCCGCAGCGCAGGCGACGCCGGAGCAACTCGCCGAACTCGCAGGAATCCTCGACCAGATGGAAGAGCCCGGGCTGCCGGCCGAGCGACTGATCGCGCTTGACCGCGCCTTCCATGTCGAGATCGCGGCGATGCTCGGCAACACCGTGCTGGTGCGCTGCGTCGGCGAGCTCTTCGATCAGCGCATGAGCCCCTATTTCCGCCAGCTCGCGCAATATTTCGAGAACGAGGAGTCCTGGCGCACCGCGGCGCGCGAGCACCGCGCTATTCATGCCGCGCTTGCCCGAGGCGATCGTGACGCGGCGCGCGCGACGATGTGCGCTCATCTCCAGGCCTCGCAGGAGCGCTTTTCGCAGAGCTTCGGCGACACCGACCTCAAGCGGGCAGGCGAGCGTCAGCGCCGGCCACGCCCGATCAAATGACGCAAGGCCAGATCACATCCGTGACCTTCAGGGAGGACAGACGATGAAATTGCATTACGCCCTTGCCGCGCTCGCCGCCGGCGCCCTCTTCGCCGCTGCGCCGGCGCAGGCCCAGACCAAGCTGAAATGGGCCCATGTCTACGAGACCTCCGAGCCGTTCCACACCGAGTCTGTCTGGGCCGCCGAGGAGATCAAGAAGCGCAGCAACGGCAAATACGAGATCACGGTCTATCCGGCCTCTCAGCTCGGCAAGGAGACCGACATCAACCAGGGCCTGACGCTGGGCACTGTCGACATGATCATCTCGGGCTCGAGCTTCGCGGCGCGCGCCTATCCGCCGATCGGCGTGACCTACTATCCCTTCATCTTCCGCGGCCCTGATCACCTCCTCGCCTATGTGAAGAGCGATGTCTTCAAGGAGATGGCCAAGGGCTATGAGGAGAAGAGCGGCCACCAGATCCTGGCCGTGACCTATTACGGCACGCGCCACACCACCTCGAACAAGCCGATCAAGACCTGCGCCGACATGAAGGGCCTGAAGATCCGCGTGCCCGATGTGCCGGCCTATCTCGCCATGCCGCGTGCCTGCGGCGCCAACACCACGCCGATCGCCTTCGCCGAGGTCTATCTCGCGCTGCAGAACGGCACGGTCGAGGCGCAGGAGAACCCGCTCAACACCATCGACGCCAAGAAGTTCTACGAGGTCCAGAAGCACATCGTGCTGACCGGCCACATCGTCGATCACCTAAACACCGTGGTCTCCAAGCAGCTCTGGGCCAAACTCTCGCCCGAGGACAGGAAGATATTCACCGACGTCGCCCAGGAGGCGGCCGAGCGCGCCACCAAGAAGATCCAGGCCGACGAAACCAAGCTGGTCCAGGTCTTCAAGGACAAGGGCCTCTCGGTCACCGAGATCGACAAGGCCGACTTCCTCGCCGCGGTCCAGAAGAACGTGACCTTCGAGCAGTACGGCTACCGCAAGGCCGACTGGGAGCGCATCCAGGCGATCAAGTGATCGCCCGCCTCCTTCCGTGACGGTTTGCCGTCATTGCGAGGAGCGTAGCGACGAAGCAATCCAGGGGCCGTCGAGCGAGCCCTTCTGGATTGCTTCGCTTCGCTCGCAATGACGGCGAGCGCCCTGTCCAAGACCGGAATCAAGCCATGACCACGACGCCGGAAGTCCACACCCAAGTCACCAGCGAGGAGATCGCCCACGTCTTCGACGAGGCGGCGCCGCCGGCCGACCTCTCCGGCTACGGCCTCGAAGACTGGGTGACGCTTGCCGCCTTCTGGCTGATGGTCGCCTGCGTCGTGGCCCAGTTCTTCACCCGCTATGTCCTCAATGACAGCTTCGCCTGGACGGAGGAGATCGCGATCTACGCCCTGATCGTCGTCGTCTTCCTGGGATCGTCGCTCTGCGTGCGCGCCTCCAGGCACATCCAGGTCGACTTCCTCTATCGCTACCTCTCGCATGGCGCGGGCAGGGCGCTCTCGACCGCCGTCGATGTCATCCGCATCGCCTTCTTCGCCTATGGCACGGTGCTGACCCATCGCTACGCTCAGCTCATTCCCGACGAGATGATGACGACGATCCAGTTCCCGAAATCGCCGGTATTCTACGCCGTCGTCGCAGCCTTCGCGCTGATGACGCTGCGCGCGATCCAGGTCGCCTGGCAGAACTGGCGCCGGGGCTACTCCGTGCTGGAGCGCCCTTCGGCCTTCGACGGCTCGGAGGCCTGATCCATGCTGATCCTGCTCGGAACCTTCCTCGGCCTGATGGTGCTCGGCGTGCCGGTCGCCATCTCGATGGCCGTCGCCTCGCTCGCCTTCATCCTCGTCTCCGGCACCGTGCCGGACGTGATCCTGGCGCAGCGCATGATCGCCGGTGTCGAGAGCTTCCCGCTGCTGGCGGTGCCCTTCTTCATCCTCGCCGGCAACCTGATGAACATCGCCGGCGTCACCGGCCGCATCTATTCCTTCGCAGTCGCCCTCGTCGGCTGGATGCGCGGCGGCCTCGCCCAGGTCAACATCATCGGCTCGGTGATCTTCTCGGGCATGTCCGGCACCGCGATCGCCGATGCCGCCGGCATCGGCACGATCGAGATCAAGGCGATGAAGGACCACGGTTACTCGACCGAGGTCGCCGTCGGCGTCACCGCCGCCTCGGCGACGCTCGGGCCGATCATCCCGCCGTCGCTCCCCTTCGTCATCTACGGCATGATGGCGAACACCTCGATCGGCGCGCTCTTCCTCGGCGGCGTCATCCCCGGTGTCGTGATGACCCTGTTCATGATGCTGACGGTCGCGATCTTCGCCCGCATCTACAAATGGGGCTCGGACACCAAGTTCTCGCTGCGCGAGCTCGGCTCGGCCGGCGTCGAGGTGCTGGTCGTCATGGGCTTCCCGGTCCTGGCCTATGCCCTCGTCTTCGCCGGGCTCGACCCCAACCTCGCCATCGGCATCGCGCTCGCCGTGCTGCTGGCCATGGATTACTACTTCAACTTCTCGGCGGTGATGGCGCTGATGACGCCGGTCATCCTGATCGGCGGCATGACCATGGGCTGGTTCACGCCGACGGAAGCCGCGGCCGCTGCGGTGATCTGGTCGCTCTTCCTCGGCCTCGTGCGCTACCGCTCGATGACCATGCGTAGCCTGACCAAGGCGACTTTCGACACGATCGAGACCACCGCCTCGGTGCTCTTCATCGTCACCGCCGCCTCGATCTTCGCCTGGCTGCTGACGGTCTCGCAGACGGCGCAGCTGCTCTCCGACCTGATCCTCGGCTTCACCCAGAACAAGTGGGTGTTCCTGATTCTGGTCAATCTGCTGCTGCTCTTCATCGGCTGCTTCCTCGATACCATCGCGGCGATCACCATCGTCGTGCCGATCCTCCTGCCGATCGCACTGAAGCTCGGCATCGATCCGATCCATTTCGGCCTGATCCTGACGCTCAACCTGATGATCGGGCTCTTGCATCCGCCGCTCGGCATGGTGCTGTTCGTGCTTTCGCGCGTCGCCAAGCTTTCGGTTGAGCGCACCACCATGGCGATCCTGCCCTGGCTGATCCCGCTCTTTGCGGCCCTGATCGCGATTACCTTCATCCCCGAGCTGACGCTCTGGCTGCCGCGCACCATGGGCATGATCAGATAGGGCCCGGACGGGGGGGTGGGCTGGCAAAAACGGCCCGTCGCCCCCATTTTCCTGTCAGGAGGCTGACAGCTGCATGCGGCTGATGGGGATCGGCCTTGCACCGAACCCACTGTTACGCTGCCGCGGGCGATCGCCATCTTTGATGGCGAAGGGGCACTGCCGTGAGGTGGCGCCATGCGCAGTTTGCTGATGAATATGTTGTCCCGGCTCATTTGCGAGCCGCGGGTTGATGTCGTGTTCGCCGATGGAACGCTCCATTCGGCCGGGCGAGGGTCGGCGCCCGCGATCACCTTGCGTATCGCCGACCGTGAAACCGAGTTCAGATTGGCGCTCGACCCGGAGCTCGCTCTGGGCGAGGCGGTGATGGATGGCCGCGTCATTGTCGAGCGCGGCACGATCTACCAATTGTTGGAAACCCTGGTCCGGGGCCTGTCGCGACAGCCGCCTTCGGCCTGGGCGAGTGGGCTGAGCCGGCTGCGCACCGCGATCAGGCGGCTGAAGCAGCACAACACGCCGGGCTGGGCCAAGCGCAACGTCAGTCATCACTATGACCTGAAGAGCGAGTTCTTCCGGCTCTTCCTCGATGCCGACCAGCAATACTCCTGCGCCTTCTTCGAGCATCCGGGTGCGACGCTCGAAGAAGCCCAGGCCGCCAAGAAGCGCCGCATCGCGGCGAAACTGGCGCTAAAGCCGGGCCAGCGCGTGCTCGACATCGGCTCCGGCTGGGGCGGGCTTGGTCTCTCGATCGCGAAGGAGACCGGAGCGAAGGTCACCGGCATCACCCTCTCCGAGGAGCAACTCGCCGCTGCGAGCAAGCGAGCCGAGGAATCGGGGCTGCCGGTCGAGTTCCGCCTGCAGGACTACCGGGCCGTGCCCGAGCGTTTCGACCGCATCGTCTCGGTCGGCATGTTCGAGCATGTCGGCGTCGGCTACTATCGCGACTACTTCCGCAAGGTCCGCGAACTCCTGGAGGACGACGGCGTCGCGCTGATCCATACGATCGGGCGCAGCACGCCGCCGGGCGCGACCAATCCCTTCATCGCCAAATACATCTTCCCCGGCGGCTATATCCCGGCGCTGTCGGAAATCACGGCGGCGGTGGAGAAGGAGGGGCTGATCGTCACCGATGTCGAGGTGTTGCGCCTGCATTATGCGCAGACGCTGAAGGCCTGGCGCGAGCGCTTCCTCGCCCATCGGCGGGAGGCGGTGGCGATGTATGACGAGCGCTTCGCCCGGATGTGGGAATTCTACCTCGCCGCATCGGAGGCGAGCTTCCGCCATGACGGCCTCGTCGTCTTCCAGCTCCAGCTTGCCAAGCGGCTCGGTACCCTGCCGATGACGCGGGATTACATGAGCGAGAAGGGCAGGGTTGCCGAGACGGTCGACCGGGCGGCCTGAGACACACGCGATTGAGCTACCGCAAAGCCCCCGCTAGGCTCCGGCTCGGCGGGGATACCAGCGGAGGTCGATCGTGCGATCATTGATGATTGCGCTCGCGGTGGCGGCGCAGATGTCAGCTCTTCCAGCTCTGGCCCAGGAGCGACAGGCCCGCGACGAGTTCTTCTGGCTCGGCGAGATCAACAAGGCGACAGCCGTGATCAATACGGATGAGGGCCTGCTCGACAAGGCGCTGGCTCCGCGCGTCGCCGCCGGCCTCGTCAAGGTTCTGAGCGATGGCGCCAAGCCGGGAGGCAAGCGGCCATCGACTGTGATCAGCTTCGAGCCGCTGCTGATCGCGGCGGGCGGGCAAGAGGTCACGCTGCTGCATGCCGGCCGTTCGAGCCAGGACATGCACGCGACCTACCGTGCCGCGATCCTGCGCGACGACATGCTGGCGCTCGCCGACCAGCTCAACCGCACGACGGCGACGCTGGTCGGGCTGGCGGAGAAGCACGCGGCGACCATCGTGCCGAACTACACCAACGGCGTCGCGGCCCAGCCCAACAGCCTCGGCCACACTCTGCTCGGCCATGCCGCCGGCCTCGACCGTGACGCCCAGCGCATCCGCGAGGCCTATGCCCGGATCGACCGCTCGGCGATGGGCACGACCGTGCTAAACGGCACGAGCTGGCCGCTCAACCGCAAGCGCATGGCCGATTATCTCGGCTTCGCGGCGATCGTCGACAACGCCTATGACGCCGGCCAGATCTCGTCGTCCGAGCATCCGGTCGAGGCCGGCGCGATCGTCACCAGTATCGCGCTCCACGCCGGCGCCTTCGTCGAGGACGTCATGACGCAATACGCCTTCGCGCGGCCCTGGATGCTGCTGCAGGAAGGCGACGGAAACACCTATGTCTCCAGCGCCATGCCGCAGAAGCGCAATCCCGGCCTGCTCAACACCACGCGCCAGCAGGCCTCGACCGCGGTTTCGCTTGCGATGGGAGCCGCGATCCAGGCCCACAACATCACCCCGGGCATGAGCGACCCCAAGGACGTCAAACCCAACAGCGCGATGGTGAAGAGCGCCGTCACCGTGCTCGCCAACTGGGACCGCATCCTGAAAGGGCTGGTGATCAGTCCCGAGCGGGCGCTGGAGGAGTTGAACAGCGACTGGACCGCCTCGCAGGAGCTCGCCGACCTCTTGATGCGCAAATACAAGCTGCCCTTCCGCGTCGGCCATCACTTCGCCTCCGAGGTCGTCACCCACGCCAAGGATCACGACATCAAGCCGCTCGGTTTCCCCTATGCCGAGGCTAAGCGCATCTACGCCGCTGCGGTGAAGGGCACCGATTATCCGACCGAGCTCCCGATCAGCGAGGCTGAGTTCCGCGCCGCGCTCGATCCCGTCGCGATCGTGCGCAACCGCGCGACTGCAGGCGGCCCGCAGCCGGCCGAGATGGAGCGGATGCTCGCGGGCGCCAAATCCCGAATCGCGGAGCAGGGCGCCTGGATCAGGGAACGGCGCGAGCGGATCACGGCCTCGCTCGCCCGGCTCGACAAGGATTTCGAGGCGCTGCAGGCGAAGGCGCAATAGCGCGCTTGCTCCATCGATGCTCCGCTTTCACGCGGGCGGCTGCCCGACATAGCGGGCGCGCGGGCGGATCAATCGGCCGGTCTCGTTCTGCTCCAGCGCATGGGCGAGCCAGCCGGTGCAGCGTGCCGCCGCGAAGATCTGGAATGGCGCCGTCTCCGATTGCGAGAGCTTGGCCGCCAACGCCGACAGGGCGAAATCGATGTTCGGCTCCTCGCCGGTCAATGCACTGATGGCGGCCTGCGCCTGCGCATAGGCTGGCGGCGGCTCGAACGCCGCGAACAGCGCGCGCGCCCGCGGGTCGCCGTCGGGATAGAGCGGATGGCCGAAGCCGGGCAGCTTGGCGCCGGCCTCCAGCCTTGCCGCGAGCGCAGTCTCCAGCCCGTCGCGCGCGATCTCCCGCATCAATGCGAGCACGCGAGGTGCGACGCCGCCATGCAAGGGGCCGGAGAGGGCGGCGAGCCCCGCCAGCGCGCAGGCGGCGAGCGAGGCGCCGGTCGAGGCGGTGACGCGGGCGGCGAAGGTGGAGGCGTTGAGCTCATGGTCGGCGAGCAGTACCAGCGCCCGCCGGATCGGCTCAGAGCCTTCAGCCTCGCAGCCCCAGGCCCGTGCCAGCCGCGCATGGATCGGCCCTTCGCCCGGCCCACCGGCAATGGCGTCGACCAGCGTGTCGAGCACGGCGGCGGCTTCGAGATAGAGCGCCTTCTTGGCCCGTCCCGCCATCGGCCGGTCGGTCGCGGTCCGCGCCGCGATCACCCCGAAGATGCGCGCCAGCGGCTCGCCGGGCGGCACGATCGTCGCCAAAGGCGGGAAGCGTTGCGTGCCGCAATCCCAGAGCAGCCGCGCGACATCCTCCAGCTTGGCGCCTTCGGCAAGACGCGCCGCATCCTGCCCGCGATACCAGAGGCCGCCGCGCTCGATCGTGGTGATGGCGGAGGCGAGCACCGGTTCGCCATAGGCGATCGCATCCTCTGCGATCGCTGCTGGGCGGCGTCCGCGCGTCTTGCGATGTTCCAGCCGGGCGACGTCCTCGGCCCGGTAGAGGCTGCGACGGGAATCGCCTTCGTCTCCGCGCGCCTCGATCAGCCCGCGACTGACATAGGCGTAGAGCGTCTGCGGCTTCAGGCCGAGCCGCGCCATCGCCTCCTGTGCCGTCAACCAGTCCTGCATGGCTCCTCCACCAGATATATTGATTATATTGTTCAAGATTGATTGTTGCAACGCACAAGCCGATTTTCAGGATGACTGCTTTTGAGGAGTTCATGTCATGTCCGATGGTCTCGATGACGTCGTTGCCGCCCATACCGTGCTCTCCGAGGTTGACGGCGCCGCCGGCCGCCTGGTGATCCGCGGCCATAGCCTTGCCGAGCTCGCCGGCCGCACCAGCTTCGAGGAGATGGCCGCGCTGATGTTCGACGGCTTGCTGCCCGGCCTGCCGCAGGGCCGCGAGCTCTCGGCGGCACTCGGCAAGGCCCGCGCCGATCTCTTCGGCATCGTCGAGCGCACCACTCTCTCAGCCGATCTCGGCCCGGTTGAGGCAGTGCGGGCCTGGACCGCTCAGATCGCCGATGGCGAGGGGCCTGACACCGCGCTGAAACTGCTCGCCGCGCCGGCGGTCTTCACCGCCGCGGCCGTCCGCCAGCAGCGTCGCCTTGCCCCGATCGCCCCTGATCCGGCGCTGTCACAGGCGACCGACACGCTGCGCATGCTGCGTGGCGAGGCGCCGACAGCGGCCCAGGCGGCAGCGCTCGACACCTATCTCGTCACTGTCGCCGATCACGGCCTCAACGCCTCGACCTTCGCCGCACGCGTGGTTGCTTCGACGCGGGCAGGGCTGGTCTCGGCCGTGCTGGCGGGGATCAGCGCGCTCAAGGGCCCGCTGCATGGCGGCGCGCCGGGACCGGTGATCGAGATGCTCGATGCGATCGGCGAGCCGGCCAATGCCCGCGCCTGGCTGGAGGATGCGCTGGGGCGCGGCGAGCGCCTGATGGGCTTCGGCCATCGCATCTATCGCGTCCGCGATCCGCGCGCCGATGCGCTGAAGCAGGCGATCGCCAGGCTCGGCGCCGATGCGGGGCGTTTGCGCCATGCCGAGGCGGTCGAGCAGGCGGCGCTCGCCATCCTGCGCGAGCGCAAGCCGGGCCGTTCGTTGGAGACCAATGTCGAGTTCTATACGGCGCTGCTGCTGGAGGCGCTCGGCTTCCCGCCGGAGGCGTTCACCTGCGTCTTCGCGCTCGGCCGTACCACCGGCTGGCTCGCGCATGCCCGCGAGCAGATCGAGACCGGTCGTCTGATCCGGCCGCAATCGGTCTATGTCGGTCCGCAGCCAAGGCAGGCGGCTTGAAGGATCGTCATGCTCGGGCTTGACCCGAGCATCTCAAGCCGGAGGGAGCGCCAGCAGGCGTCTTCTCGTCCTGAGATTCTCGGGTCTGCGCTTCGCTTCGCCCGAGAATGACGCCCTGGGTCAGGCCTCAGTCGTCAACCAAACCGCATAAAGCTCCGCCTCGCCGCCGCTAGCGGTGAGCTCGACGCGCCCCGGCGCATCCAAAACCCCGCTGTCGCCGGCGGTGAGCACCGCGCCGTTCACCTGCCAATCGCCCTTGCGGGCGACCAGTACCAGCAGGCCTTCGCTCGCGCTGAGCGAGCCGGTGCCCGACAGGCGCTCGACCCGGTGCCGCCAGCGGCCGCGCCGACTCATCACGTTGAGATCGTCGATCGGCCCATCCACTAGCACCCCGTCGACCGCACGGTCGGCGGCGAAAGGGTAGGGCGCGCTGGTGCAGTCGAGCCTGACGCGCTCGCCATCGCCGAAGGCCAAGGTGATGCCGGCCCCGGTCAGCACCGACAGCGTCCGGTCGATGCCGGGGAAGGACGAGAACGGCCCGTCTGCGCCCACATGGGCCATGCTGATGCGCCAGTCGAAATCATTCAGTGAGGCGCCCTCGGGCGCCACCGCGATCTCGGTGGTCGTCCCGCCGCCGTTCTTCCACGGCATGACCAGGCAGTCGGCGGCGCGGATGATGCGCATGGAACGGTCCTTCGAATTCAAGCGGCCACCCTTGTCATTCCGGGGCTCCGCGTAGCGGAGAACCCGGAACCCACGACCGGGCGAGGCCGGCCCAGTCAAGGCGTCACACCCGGTCGTGGGTTCCGGGTTCGCCCTTCGGGCGCCCCGGAATGACAATGAGGTTCCTCAGCCCAAAATTCCCGGCAGGTTGAGCCCCTTCTCCCGGGCGCAGTCCAGCGCGATGTCGTAGCCGGCATCGGCATGGCGCATCACGCCGGTGGCCGGGTCGTTCCAGAGCACGCGCGACAGGCGGGCTGCCGCGTCATCCGTGCCGTCGGCGCAGATCACGACGCCCGAATGCTGCGAGAAGCCCATGCCGACGCCGCCGCCGTGGTGCAGCGAGACCCAGGTCGCGCCGGACGCCGTGTTGAGCAGGGCGTTGAGCAGCGGCCAGTCGGAGACCGCGTCCGAGCCGTCCTTCATCGCTTCCGTCTCGCGGTTCGGCGAGGCAACCGAGCCGGAATCGAGGTGGTCGCGGCCGATCACGACTGGGGCCTTGAGCTCGCCGTTCCTGACCATCTCGTTGAAGGCGAGGCCGAGCCGGTGGCGGTCGCCGAGACCGACCCAGCAGATGCGCGCCGGCACGCCCTGGAACGCGATGCGCTCGCGCGCCATGTCGAGCCAGTTGTGCAGGTGCTTGTTGTCGGGCAGCAGCTCCTTCACCTTGGCGTCGGTCTTGTAGATGTCCTCCGGGTCGCCGGAGAGGGCGGCCCAGCGGAACGGGCCGATGCCGCGGCAGAACAGCGGGCGGATATAGGCCGGCACGAAGCCCGGGAAGGCGAAGGCGTTCTCCAGCCCCTCGTCCTTGGCGACCTGGCGGATATTGTTGCCGTAGTCGAAGGTCGGGATGCCCATGTCCTGGAAGGCGATCATCGCCTCGACATGCTCGCGCATCGAGGCGCGTGCCGCCTTCTCGACGGATTTCGGATTGCCCTCTCGCGCCTGCCTCCACTGGCCCATGGTCCAGCCCTTCGGCAGGTAGCCGTTGACCGGGTCATGCGCCGAGGTCTGGTCGGTGACCATGTCCGGACGAATGCCGCGGCGGACCATCTCGGGCAGGATCTCGGCGCAGTTGCCGAGCAGGCCGACCGACTTGGCCTCGCCGTTCTTCGTCCAGTGTTCGATCATCGCCAGCGCCTCGTCGAGGCTCGAGGCCTTCTCGTCGAGATAGCGGGTGCGTAGGCGGAAATCGATCGAGTCCGGGTTGCACTCGACGGCGAGGCAGGAGGCGCCGGCCATCACCGCGGCGAGGGGCTGGGCGCCGCCCATGCCACCGAGGCCGCCGGTCAGGACCCACTTGCCCTTGAGATTGCCGCCATAGTGCTGGCGCCCGGCCTCGACGAAGGTCTCGTAGGTGCCCTGCACGATGCCTTGCGTGCCGATATAGATCCAGGAGCCGGCCGTCATCTGGCCGTACATCGCGAGCCCCTTCTTATCGAGCTCGTTGAAATGGTCCCAGTTCGCCCAATGCGGCACGAGGTTGGAATTGGCGATCAGGACGCGCGGCGCATCCTTGTGCGTGCGGAACACGCCGACCGGCTTGCCGGACTGGACCAGCAAGGTCTCGTCGGCCTCGAGCTGGCGCAGGGCCGCGACGATGCGGTCGAAATCCTCCCAGGAGCGGGCGGCGCGGCCGATGCCGCCATAGACCACGAGCTCCTGCGGGTTCTCGGCGACATCAGGATGCAGGTTGTTCATCAGCATCCGCAGTGGCGCTTCGGTCAGCCAGCTCTTGGCGCTGAGCTCGGTGCCGGTGGCGGGGCGGATGACGCGGGTATTGTCCAGGCGGGTCATGGCTTCGTCCGTTCGAGCTGGGTGGCGGCCGCGAGCGCGGCCTCGATCATGGCTGAGAGGGCGGATTGCAGGCTGGCGGCCTTGCCCGGAGCGAAGTTCCAGGGCGCGGCTTCGTCGTCGAGATAGGCGGAGAGCGCGATCTCCATCTGGAGCGCGTGGACGTGATCGGCCGGTTGGCCGTAATGCCGGGTGATCCAGCCTCCCTTGAAGCGGCCGTTGACCACCTGCGTGAAGGCGCTGCCGGCCATCGCAGCGGTGGCGGCGGCTTCGACGGCGGGCGCGGCGCTGGCGCCGGAATTCGTGCCGAGATTCAGCGTCGGCAGCGTGCCCGGAAACAGGCGCGGGATCACCGACTTGATCGAGTGGCAGTCCCAGAGCAGGCAGAAGCCGTGCTGCGCCTTGGCATGCGCGATCTCTGCGGTGAGGGCGTCGTGATAGGGCTTGAAATAGGCCTCGCGCCGGCGGGCGATCTCGGCTTCGTCGGGCGCGGTATTCCAGATCGGCGCGCCATCGAAGGTGGTAGTCGGCACCAGCTCGGTCGTCGCCTGGCCGGGATAGAGCGAGACGCCGGCCGGGTCGCGGTTGAGGTCGATGACGAAGCGCGAGAGCCCGGCTTCGACAATGGTCGGCTGGAAGCGCTCGGCGAAGCCGTAGAGCTGGCGCATATGCCAGTCGGTGTCCTCGACCAGCTTTCCGCGCGCATTGAGCTGCGCCGCGACCTCGGCCGGCAGCCCGGTGCCGGGATGCGGCATCGACAGGACCAGCGGCGAGGCGCCGCGCGTGAGGGAGACGATATCGGTCATGCCCTGACTCCAACGTCATGCTCGGCCTTGTGCCGAGCATCCACGTCTTGAACGCCACGCTCGACCAGCGAAGACGTGGATGGTCGGGACAGGCCCGACCATGACGGAAAGGGGAAGCGCTTCACGCCGAAAGCTCCCCATAGCTGTCGACGCCGGCGGCCTTGCCGAGCGCCCCCGAGAGCACGAGCTCTGTCGCCGCCGCGAGGTCGGGCGCGAGATAGCGGTCCTCGGTCAGCGGCGCGATTCTGTCGCGGATCAGCGCCAGCACCGGCTCCAGGCGCGGCGAGGTCTTCAGCGGCCGATGATGCTCGATCGCCTCGGCGGCAGCCATCAATTCGACCGCGACGATGCTCGCCGCGTTCTTGGCCATCTCGATCAGGCGGAAGGCGCCATGCGTCGCCATCGAGACATGGTCTTCCTGGTTGGCCGAGGTCGGGATGGTATCCACCGAAGCCGGATAGGCCCTCTGCTTGTTCTCGGAAGCCAGCGCCGCAGCCGTCACCTGCGCGATCATGAAGCCGGAGTTGAGGCCGGCATCGCGGGCGAGGAAGGGCGGCAGGCCGCTCATCACGGGGTCGACCAGCAGCGCGATCCTGCGCTCGGCGAGGTTGCCGATCTCGCAGACGGCCATCGCCAGCATGTCGGCGGCGAAGGCGACCGGCTCGGCGTGGAAATTGCCGCCCGAGACGATCTCGCCCGGCCCCAGCACCAGCGGATTGTCGGTGACGGCGTTGGCCTCGATCGAAAGCGTCGCCGCGGCATTGCCGAGGAGATCGCGCACCGCGCCCATCACCTGCGGCTGGCAGCGCAGCGAATAGGGGTCTTGCACCTTGCTGTCGCCGAAGCGGTGGCTCTCGCGGATCTCGCTCTTGGCGATCAGGTCGAGCAGCAACGCCGCGACCTTGATCTGGCCGGGCTGGCCGCGCAGCTGCTGGATGCGCGGATCGAACGGGGTGTCAGAGCCCTTCAGCGCATCGACCGAAAGCGCACCGGCGATCAGCGCCGCATCGAAGACGCGGGCGACGCTGGCGAGCCCAGCCAGCGCCAGCGAGGCCGAGACCTGCGTGCCGTTGATCAGCGCCAGGCCTTCCTTGGCGCCGAGCGTGAGCGGCTGCTGGCCGATGCGCTTCAGTGCTTCGGCGGCCGGCAGGACTTCGCCCTTGAGGCGGATCTCGCCGACGCCCATCAGCGCGGCGGTCATGTGCGCGAGTGGGGCGAGGTCGCCGGAGGCACCGACGGAGCCCTTGGCCGGCACGACCGGCAGCGCGCCGGCCTTGAGCGCGCCGATCAGCGCCTCGACCACGACGGGGCGCACGCCCGAGGCGCCGCGCGCCAGGCTCGCCGCTTTCATCGCCAGGATCAGCGCGACCACGGAATCGGGCAAGGCAGGGCCGGTGCCGACCGCATGCGACAGGATGAGATTGCGCTGCAGCGTGGTTAGGTCGTCATCGGCGATGCGCACGCTGGCGAGCTTGCCGAAGCCGGTGTTGACGCCATAGGTGACGGTGCCGGCGGCGACGATGTCGTCGACGATCGCCTGGGCGCCTGCGATTGCACCGGTCTCGGTGAGGGCGACGGTGGCGCCGTCGATGACATCGCGCCAGTCGGCGAGGCCGGCCTTGCCGGGGGTGAGCGAGAGCGTGGTCATTGTCCGTTCCGGATGCGGGTGTGAAGCGGGTTGAAGCCGATGCGGTAGGCGAGCTCGGCCGGGCGCTCGATCTCCCAGATCGCGAGATCGCAGGCCTTGCCGGCCTCCAGCGTGCCGATCTCGTCCTGCAGCCCGAGGGCGAGCGCTGCATTGCGGGTCATCCCGGCCAGCGCTTCCTCCGGTGTCAGCCGGAACAGGGTGCAGCCCATGTTCATGGTCAAAAGCGGCGAGGTCAGCGGCGAGGTCCCGGGATTGGCGTCGGTGGCGAGCGCGATCGGCACCTTGTGCTGGCGCAGCAGTTCGACCGGCGGCTGCACCGTTTCGCGCAGGAAGTAGAAGGCGCCGGGCAGGACAACCGCGACGGTGCCGGCATCGCGCATCGCGATCACGCCGGCCTCGTCGAGATGTTCGAGATGGTCGGCCGAGAGCGCGCCGAAGCCGGCCGCCAGCGCCGCGCCGCCGAGATTGGAGAGCTGCTCGGCATGGATCTTGACCGGCAACCCCTTGGCCTTGGCCGCAGAGAAGACGCGCGCCGTCTCCTCGGGCGAAAAGGCGATGCCCTCGCAGAAGACGTCGACGGCATCGGCGAGGTTCTGCTCGGCGACGGCGTCGAGCATCGGCCCGCAGACGAGGTCGACATAGTCGCCCTGCCGGCCCTTGAACTCGGCCGGAACGGCATGGGCGCCGAGGAAAGTGGTCTGCACGCCGACCGGACGCTCGCGCCCGATCCGACGGGCAACGGCGAGCACCTTGACCTCGCTGTCGATGTCGAGCCCGTAGCCCGACTTGATCTCGACCGTGGTGACGCCTTCGGACATCAGCGCGGCGAGGCGCTTGTCGGCACTGGCGAAGAGCTCATCCTCGCTCGCCGCGCGCGTCGCCTTGACTGATGAGACGATGCCGCCGCCGGCCCGGGCGATCTCTTCATAGCTCGCGCCCTGGAGGCGCAGTTCGAATTCATGGGCGCGGTCGCCACCGTAGACAAGATGGGTGTGGCAATCGATCAGGCCGGGGGTGATCCAGCGGCCTTCGCAATCGATCACCTCGGCCTGGCCGATACTCGAGACCTCGGTCCGCGGGCCGGCGAAGACGATGCGGCCGTTGCGGGCGACGATGACGCCGTCCTCGATCACGCCATAGGGCGTACTCGCAGCGGCCGCCATGGTCGCGAGCCGGGCATTGGTCCACACTCGGTGGCTGGGGGAAGGGGTCGCCGCCACGTCGCCTCCTCTCGACTTCGTTTTCGTTACGATTATGCTAGACAATTGCATATGCAAATAGCAAGCTTGATTTGCATATGCAAATGAAAAAAGGACAGCCCGCGTGACCGGACCCACGACCCTGCATCTCGCCCAGGCGCTGCTGCCCGATGGCTTCGCCTCGAACGTCACGCTGACGCTCGATCATGGAGTGATCATGTCGGTCGCGGTTGGGCAGGCGACTCCTGCGGGGGCGGTGAAACATTCAGGGTTGGCTCTGCCCGGCCTGCCCAATCTGCACAGCCACACCTTCCAGCGCGGCATGGCGGGCCTCGCCGAGCGCCGCGGCGCCTCCGAGGATTCGTTCTGGACCTGGCGCGAGGTGATGTACCGCTTCCTCGACCGGCTGAGCCCTGACGATGTCCAGGCGATCGCGGCGCAGGCCATGGTTGAGATGCTGGAAGGCGGCTTCACCGCGCTCGCGGAGTTCCACTATCTCCATCACGACACCGACGGCGCCGCTTATGCTGACATCGCCGCCATGGGCGGGGCGATCGCTGCGGCGGCTGAGGAAACCGGCATCGGCCTGACGCTGCTGCCGGTGCTCTATCGCTATGGCAATTTCGGCAAGGCACCGGCTGCGGCGGGCCAGCGCCGCTTCCTCAACGATCGCGATGCTTATGCCCGCCTGATCGAAGGTAGCGAGAAGGCGGTCGCCGGCCTTCCCGATGCCCGCGTCGGCATGGCGCCGCATTCGCTGCGGGCGGTGGCGCTCGAAGATCTGAATTGGGTCGCAGAGCTGCGCTCGGGCGTGCCTTTGCACATCCATGTCGCCGAGCAGACCCGCGAGGTTGAAGACAGCCTCGCCATCACCGGCCGCCGCCCGGTCGAGTTGCTCATGCAGAACACTGCGGTGAACGAGCGCTGGTGCCTGATCCATGCCACCCATCTCAGCGATGCCGAGCGCGATGCGATGGCGCTCTCCGGCGCGGTCGCCGGCCTGTGCCCGATCACCGAGGCCAATCTCGGCGACGGCATCTTCGACGGCGTACGCTATCGCGAGAAGGGCGGGCGCATCGGCGTCGGCAGCGATTCCAATGTCGAGATCGGCGCCGGTGGCGAATTGCGCCTGCTCGAATATTCGCAGCGCCTGCGCGATCGGCGCCGCGCGCTCTGGGCTGAGCCCGGCCTCTCCGCAGGCATCAGGCTCTGGACGGATGCCTGCGCCGGCGGCGCCCAGGCTTGCGGCCGCAGCATCGGCGCGATCGCCGTCGGCCATCGCGCCGACCTCGTCACCCTCGATACCGAGCATCCCGCGATCGTCGGCAAGGCCGGTGACTTCGTGCTCGACAGCGCGATCTTCGCCGCGCCGGCCCTGCCGGTCGCGGAGGTGATCGTCGGTGGAAAGCCTGTGGTCAGTGGCGGCCGGCACATTGACCGCGCCCGCATCGCTGCCCGCTATGGCCAGGTGATCCGCAATCTTCTCGCCTGAACGTCAGGGAGCCATGTCAGCCACTCAGATCGACGCCGTGACGCTGGACGGAGCCGGGCCGCTCTATGACCAGATCCGCCGCGCCATCCGCGATCTGATCCTGGCCGGAACCTGGCCGCCGGGAACGGGCGTGCCGCCCGAGCATGCGCTGATGGAAAAACTCGGCGCTTCGCGCATGACCGTGCACCGGGCGCTGGCACAGCTCGCTCGCGAAGGGCTGATTCTGCGCCGGCGCCGCTCGGGCACGATCGTGGCGAGCCCGCCGGCGAGCCATGCCATGCTCGACATCCTCTCGATCCCGGAGGAGGTCCGCGAGCTTGGCCAAGTCTACAGCTACAGCATCCTGCAGCGGCGCGACGGCAAGACCTCGCGCGAACTCGCCGCTCGCTTCGAGCTCGGCCGCGCAGCCAATGTCGCGCACCTCACCCTGCTGCATTTCGCCGATGGCGCGCCGCATGTGCTGGAAGATCGGGTGATCCACCTGTCGACCATCCCGCAGGCCGCGGATGAGGGCTTCGCCGAGACGCCGCCGGGCGACTGGCTGCTGCAGAACAGTCTGTGGACGCAGGCTGAGCACGCGATCAGCGCGATCGCCGCCGAGCCGCAGGAAGCTGAACTCCTGAAGATCGATGCGGGCGAGCCTTGCCTGCTGGTCGAGCGCCGGACCTGGAACCAGGCCGAGCCGATCACCGCGGTGCGGCTACTCTATCCCGGCGGCCGCCACCGCTTCGTCGGACGCTTCGGGCCTTACGGGGCGGTCTGAAGCGAGTGGCGAATGTCAGCCGCCACTCGCGATCTGCTTCATGTCAGCAGGCGTAGCGGACGCGCCGGCCCCATTCGTCGCGACCGTAGCAGATCTGATCCGGCGCGGTCGCATTGCCGATGACGGCGCCGCCGACGCCGCCGATAGCAGCCCCCGCCAGCGCGCCGCCGGCCCGGCCGGTGGCGGCACCACCGATCAGCGCGCCGGCGCCGGCGCCGATCAGTGCACCGGTCGCGGTTCGCTCTTCGCGCGGCGTACAGGCGCCTAGCGTGGCGACCGCCGCGGTTACCAGAAGAAGTTTCTTGATCATTGGGGTTTCCCTCCCTTGGTCTCGTCCTGCCATCGCAGTTGAAAAGCGCAGCAGCGCTCGTTCGCGCCCGTTCGCCGACTTGATCGTGTCGGCTTCGGCCGCACGCTTGGTCGATGGTCAAAACCACATTGGCCGGCATTTGTTCCGCGGCCTGCCCGGATGCATCGCCGGGCATCCGTTCACGCTATGCGATTTTGTCTGTCGTTCAGGGAACTCGGTCGCTGTCCCCGGGTTGATGGGACGAGCCGGCTCGAATGTCGGCCCAACACGCTATTCATGGAGGGACCGATGAGCGCTACGATGACCGCAGCCTCTCACGCCGCCAACCCGTTGATCGCCGGCGCGCGCGTCGCCGGCACCGAAGTTTACAACAGCGCCGGCGAACATCTCGGCTCGATCTACGACGTCATGCTCGACAAGGCGACGGGCAAGGTTGCCTATGCGATCATGTCCTTCGGCGGCTTCCTCGGCCTCGGCGAGAAATACCATCCGATCCCGTGGAGCATGCTCGACTACGATGTCGAGAAGGGCGGCTATGTCGTGCCGCTGACCCGCGAGAAGCTGGAGGCCGCGCCGATGTACGGCGCCGACGGCGAGCCGGACTGGCACGACAAGGAGTACGGCAAGCGCGTCCACGATTACTACGGCACGATGCCGTACTGGATGATGTGAGAGCGCGCCACAGGGCCGGCGTTCCACACCAAGGCGCAACTCGCGGCGGTCGCTATCCCCCCAGCCGGATCGTCGTGATTGC
>JAESGH010000285.1_pt1 | contig 68184 bp, 66 predicted proteins | sample 9269641 | NCBI WGS metagenome assembly JAESGH01 (sample SAMN14515345, study PRJNA621665) | algae metagenome | isolation source: Phormidium tanganyikae FI6-MK23 and co-occurring heterotrophs from granitic... | place: USA: Fort Irwin, California | collected 1998-05-24 | reverse complement strand
CCCCTTGAGCGTGAAGAACGGATCGTTCTTGCCCCAGACGATCAGCATCGGCGGCTGCCGCTCGGAAAGGTAGCGCTGCCAGGCCGGATAGGCCGCGAAATTGCTCTGGTAGTCGTGCAGCAGCCGCAATTGGATCTCGCTGTTGCCCGGCCGGTCGAGCCCAGCCTGATCCATCGTCCAGGCATCGGGCGAGAGCCGCTCGGCCCGCGCAGCGCCATGGGTGTACTGGAAGCGCGTCGTCTCCGGCTTCAGCAGGTCGGCGAAGGGCTTTTCGGTCTCGGCGTTGCGCTCGCGCCAGAACGGGCCCATCGACGCGGTGATCTCCGGGTTCCAGCCCTCGGCATTGGCGACGGCATTCTGCACGATCAGCCCGCGCACGCGCTCCGGCCGGCGCAGCGCCAGGCGGAAGCCGACCGGCCCGCCATAGTCCTGCAGATAGAGCACATAGCTCTTCAGCCCGAGCCGATCGACCAGTTCCTCCACCACATCGGCGAGACGGTCGAAGCGGTAGTCGAACTCGGCCGGCGACGGCGCGCCGCTATGGCCGAAGCCGGGATAGTCCGGCGCGATCACCCGGTACTGCCCGGAAAGGCGCGGGATCAGGTCGCGAAACATGTGCGAGGAGGACGGGAAGCCGTGCAGCAGCAGCAGCGCCGGTGCGTCCTGCGCCCCCGCCTCGCGATGGAAGACCTCGGTGCCGGCGATCTTGGCGGTACGGAAATGGGTCGGAACGGGCTCGGCAGCGGCAACCGGTGTCATGGCGAGAACTCCTGTGGCGAGTGTGATGGCGGCAAGACGGCGGAGAGAGCGGGTCATCACGAGATGATGTAACCTTTGTTAGTTCGATTTAACGGTGTCACTTGATTTGAAACCTGTCAACAGATAAATGAAAGGTTACAAACTGGTATGTCCGTGAGGTGCGAAATGACGGCTGCGACCGAGACCTCCGGCGAATTCCGCGACGGCTTTCCTTTCGTCGGCGGCGTGACCTGGCTCGACCTGCTGAACACCACGCCGGCGGGCGAAAGCGGCCCTCAGGAGCTGATCGATGGTCCCGAGCGCGCGCTCGCCTGGCTGAGAGCGGCTGGGCTCGGTGATTCCGCCGACGATGGACATGAAGCGGTGGCCGAGCTGCGCGCCTTGCGCGCCGAGTTGCGGGCCATCTTCGCGCAGTTAGAAAACGGGCAGCCGCTGCCCGACACGGCTCTGGCGTCAGTGAACCACCGGCTGGCCGGCATCAACGGGCATCATGTCCTGCAACGCGGGGACAACGGACCAACACTTGGGCTGGCGCTCGACCCAGCCGCCGGCCCGGCCGCGCTGATCGCGCTCGATCTCGCCCGTTTCGTCTGCGAGGCCGAGCCGGCACGGCTGAAGCGCTGCGCCGCCGATCATTGCACGCTCGTCTTCTATGATCGCGGCCGCAACAACACCCGGCGCTGGTGCACGATGAGCCTGTGCGGCAACCGCGACAAGGTTGCCCGCTTCCGCGCCAAACGCGCGGCCCGGTAGAGCCGAACCCGCCGTTGCGCTCCTGGACTGAGCGCGCCGGCCTCAGCCCGCTCCGCCGACGAAGTCGACCAGCAGCTTGACGTTCAGCGCCGCGATCGTGACCGCGATCAGATAAGCGAAGGCGGAGAGCCAACGCGGCGCGACGAGCTCGCCCATCTTGGCCCTGTCGGCGGTGAACATCACCAGCGGAAAGACGGCGAAGGAGAGCTGCAGCGAGAGCACGACCTGGGTCAGGATCAGGAGCCGCGCCGTGCCGGCGTCGCCGAACCAGATCGTCACCGCCGCCGCCGGCACGATCGCGATCGCCCGCGTGATCAGCCGGCGCAGCCAGGGCGGCAGCCTGATCTTCAGGAAGCCTTCCATCACGATCTGGCCGGCGAGCGTCGCTGTCACTGTCGAGTTGATGCCGCAGCAGAGCAGCGCGATGCCGAACAGGGTCGGGGCGATCGCCACGCCCAGCAGCGGCCCGAGCAGCTTGTGCGCGTCGCCGAGCTCGGCGATCTCGGTCTGTCCGGTCTTGTGGAAGGTCGCGGCCGCCAGGATCAGGATCGAGGCGTTGATCAGGAGCGCGAACATCAGCGCGACCGTCGAATCGATCGTCGCGAATTTCAGCGCCTGGCGCTTCTCCGTCAGGCTCTCGCCATAGGCGCGCGTCTGCACGATGCCAGAATGCAGATAGAGATTATGCGGCATCACGGTCGCGCCGAGGATGCCGAGCGCCAAGTAGAGCATCTCCGGATTGCTGACGATCTCGGTGGTCGGCGCGAAGCCGCGGATCACTTGTCCCCAATCCGGATCGGCCAGGGCGATCTGGATCGAAAAGCAGATCGCGATCACGCCGAGCAGCGCGATGATCAGCGCCTCGACCCAGCGGAAGCCGAGGCGCTGCAGATAGAGGATCAGGAAGACGTCGAGCGCAGTGATGACGACGCCGATCTCGAGCGGAATGCCGAAGATCAGGTTGAGGCCGATCGCCGTGCCGATCACCTCGGCGATGTCGGTGGCGATGATCGCGGTCTCCGCAAGAAACCAGAGCACATAGGCGACGGGCTTGGGGAAGGCGTCGCGGCAGGCCTGGGCGAGATCGCGCCCCGAAGCGATGGCGAGCCGCGCACAGAGCGACTGCAGCACGATCGCCATGATGTTGGAGACCAGCGCGACGACGAGCAGCGTGTAGCCGAACTTGGAGCCGCCGGCGATCGAAGTCGCCCAGTTGCCGGGGTCCATATAGCCGACGGCGACGAGATAACCTGGCCCGACAAAGGCCGCCGCGCGCCGCCAGCCCGGTCCGGAATTGCGCACCGCGATCGAGCGATGGACGTCGGCTAGTGAAGCATCCCCCCGCGCGCTGCGCCAGCCTGCGGGCAACTTCTCGACCCGAGCGTCCATGCGCGGCCCTTATCCTGCTCTTGCAACCTATTCGCAGAATAACAAACTGCAAACGATTTGCAAATGCGGAAACGCTCGCCTGATATGCACCTCGATGCTGGACGCGTCCTCGGAAGCGCATGGCCAGCGATGGAGCGCCGCCACGGCTTTTCGATGCGGGCCCGTGGCTAGGGCGCCTCCTCGCCCTTTTTCCGCTGCGATTGCCGTGCTACTGCGCCCCGTCGGCCTCGGCCCGCTCGAAGAGAATCGCTAGCCAGCATGCCCTCGTTAAGCAGAGCCCTCGCCTTCGCCGCCATCTCCGGCGCAGCGCTCGCACTGGCCGTTCCCGCCAAGGCCGACCGCATCCGCAACCCGACCGCGGTCTTCGCCGGCCTCGACAAGATCACCGGCCGGATCATCTCCTTCGAGGTGGCGATCGACGAGACCGTGCAGTTCGGTGCCTTGCAGATCACGCCGCGCGTCTGCTGGACGCGCCCGCCGACCGAGGCGCCGCAGACGACCTCCTTCACCGAGGTCGACGAGGTCACCTTCAACAACGAGTACCGGCGCATCTTCACCGGCTGGATGTACGCATCGAGCCCCGGCCTGCATGGCGTCGAGCACGCGATCTATGATGTCTGGCTGACCGACTGCAAAGGCGGCACCGAGCTGGTGGTCGACCCGAAGGAGCCGGAGGCTGCGCCGCCGCCGCTCACCCCCGACCAGCGGCGCCCTGCTCGTCCGGCCCAGCAGAACCCGCCGCCCAACCAGCGCATCGATGTCGCTCCGCCGCAAGGCGTGCCGGTGCAGCCGCGCCAGACGCCGTCGCAGCGCTTCTTCCCGACCAATCCGGCCCCCGGCCGCGACCCGACCGGCAGCAACTGACGATGGCGCGGGTCACCGGCATCGGCGGCCTGTTCTTTCGCGGCCGCGATCCGCAAGCCCTGTCGGCCTGGTATGAGCGCCACCTCGGCATCGCCGACATGAACAAGACCGTCTGGAGCCAGGACGCCGGGCCGACCATCTTCGGCCCCTTCGCCGCGACGACCGAGTATTTCGGCCGGCCGGAGCAGCAATGGATGGTCAATTTCCGCGTCGACGATCTCGATGCGATGATGGCCTCGCTGCGCGCTGCCGGCATTGCCGTCGAGACCCGGCCGGACTGGGATTCGGAGGTCGGCCGCTTCTGCCGCATCCATGATCCCGAGGGCAATCCGATCGAGCTCTGGGAACCCTCGCCGATGGCGGGCGGCGAACCGGCCGCCTGATCGGATCAGCCCGGCAACTCGGCCAGCGCCTCGTGGCCGCGGACTTCCTGCCCCGACGGCCAGCCCCACCAGTCGCCATCGCTCGCAATCGCCGCGTCGAGCAGGAAGCGATAGGCCTCGCGTGGGATTTCGCGGGTGCCGAACTGGGAGAGATGCGCGGTCTGGAACTGGGTATCGAGCAACCGGTAGCCGCCGCGCCTCAGCCGGGCAACCAGATGCACCAGCGCCACCTTCGAGGCATCGGTCTCCCGGTGGAACATGCTCTCGCCGAAGAAGGCGCCGCCGAGCGACAGGCCATAGAGCCCGCCGACCAGCTTGCCTTCGCGCCAGCATTCGACGGTGTGGACATAGCCGAGATGGAAGAGTTCGCCGTAGAGCCCGCGAATCCGGCCGTTGATCCAGGTCTCCGCCCGGTCCGGCCGGCTTTCGGCGCAGGCCGCGATCACCCGCGCGAAATCGTGGTCGACCCGGATCTCGAACCGATCTGAGCGGACGGTGCGCGCCAGCCGGCCCGGCAGATGGAAGGCGTCGAGCGGGATGATGCCGCGGATGTCCGGCTCGACCCAGAACAGGCCGGGATCGTCGGCGCTCTCCGCCATCGGGAAGACGCCGGCCGCATAGGCGCGCAGCAAGATCTCCGGCGTGATCGCCGGTGCGCGCGCAGGTGTGGATCGGGCCTTCATGGGATGATGGGAGCGCGAGCCGGCGGTTGAGTCAAACCCTGTCCGTCATTCTCGGGCGGAGCGAAGCGCAGACCCGAGAATCTCGTGACGAGAAGGCGTTGTTGAGCCCCTCCGGTCTGAGATGCTCGGGTCGAGCCCGAGCATGACGCGGTACGCCGAGGCTCAGGCCTCGCCCGGCTGATCCATGCCGCCATTGGCGAGGAATTTCTCCAGCCAGTGGATGTTGTAGTCGCCGTTCAGCATGTCCTGGTTGCGCACCAGCGTGCGGAACAGCGGCAGCGTGGTGTCGACGCCGTCGACGACGAACTCGTCGAGCGAGCGGCGCAGCCGCATCAGGCATTCGGCCCGATTGCGGCCATGCACGATCAACTTGCCGACCAGCGAGTCGTAGTGCGGCGGGATGACATAGCCCTGATACGCCGCGGAATCGACGCGCACGCCGAGCCCGCCCGGCGTATGGAACGAGGCGATCTTGCCGGGCGAAGGCCGGAAGGTCGCGGGATGCTCGGCATTGACGCGGCATTCGATGGCGTGGCCCTCGATGACGACGTCCTTCTGGCTGATCGAGAGCGGGGCGCCGGCGGCGATCCGAATCTGCTCGTTCACCAGGTCGATCCCGGTGATCATCTCGGTGACCGGATGCTCGACCTGGATGCGGGTGTTCATCTCGATGAAGTAGAACTCGCCGTCCTCGTAGAGGAACTCGATCGTGCCGGCGCCGAGATAGCCCATATCGGCCATCGCCTTGGCGCAGATCTCGCCGATCCGCTCGCGCTCACCGGCGTTGAGCGCCGGCGACGGCCCCTCTTCCCAGACCTTCTGGTGGCGGCGCTGCAGCGAGCAGTCGCGCTCGCCGAGATGGATCGCCCGGCCCTTGCCGTCGCCGAGCACCTGGATCTCGATATGGCGCGGCTTCTCGAGATACTTCTCGATATAGACGGCGTCGTCGCCGAAATTGGCCTTGGCTTCGCTGCGGGCCGTGGCGAGCATAACGGACACCTCGTCCTCGCTGCGCACCACCTTCATGCCCTTGCCGCCGCCGCCCGACGCCGCCTTGATGATGACGGGCAGGCCGATCTCGCGGATGATGCGCAGCGCCTCCTCATCGTCGGCGACACCCCCCTCCGAACCCGGCACGCAGGGGATGCCGAGGCGCTTGGCGGTACGCTTGGCCTCGATCTTGTCGCCCATGCTGCGGATATGCTCGGCCTTGGGGCCGATGAAGGCGATGTTGTGCCGCTCCAGGATCTCGGCGAAGCGGGCGTTCTCGGAGAGGAAGCCGTAGCCGGGATGGACCGCATCGGCCCCGGTGATCTCGCAGGCGGCGATCAAAGCGGGAATGTTGAGATAGCTCTCGCGCGCCGGCGGCGGGCCGATGCAGACGCTCTCGTCGGCGAGGCGCACATGCATGGCGTTGGCGTCGGCGGTCGAATGGACCGCGACCGTCGCGATGCCGAGCTCCTTGGCGGCCCGCAGCACCCGCAGCGCGATCTCACCGCGATTGGCGATCAGGATCTTGTCGAACATCTTCAGCCCGCTCCCGCCCGGATGGATCCTCACTCGATCACCAGCAGGGGTTCGCCGTATTCGACGGGCTGACCGTCCTCGACGAGAATCGCGACGACCCTGCCGGCACGCGGGGCGACGATGTCGTTGAAGGTCTTCATGGCTTCGACGAGCAGCACGCGCTCGCCGGCCTTCACCTCCTGGCCAACCTCGATGAAGGGCTTGGCCTCCGGCGACGGGCGGCGATAGGCGGTGCCGACCATCGGCGAATTGACCGTGCCAGGATGGGCAGCGGCGGCCTTGGCATCGGCGGGGGCTCCGACGGCCGCCGGAGCAGCCGCCGGCGCGGCGAAGGCCGGCGCGGCCGCGACCGGCGCCATCACGGTCGCGGTGATGGTGCGGGCCACGCGAATGCGCAGATCGCCCTTCTGGACCTCGATCTCGGTCAGATCGGTCTCGTTGATCAGTTGCGCCATCTCGCGCACGAGTTCGGGATCGATGGGGCTCTTGGTCGCCATGGCGGATTTCACCGTCTTCGTCAGCTCGATGGGGCGGGACGGCAGGTCCCGAAGGAGGTGCGCATAAGCGAAGGGATGACGCCGGATCAAGCCGGCAGCTTCGCGAGTGTCGCGCGTCTTTACCCGGAACAGTGGGTCAGGAAAAGGGCGAAGGCGCCCGCTGGGCGCCTTGCCTATGCAAATCGCCGCCGTTTCGGCGGCTGATCCACAGAAACGACGCGGCGAAGCGCGCCTCAGGCGGCTGCCGGGCCATCCGCGAGGTGGCCCGGCTCCGATCCACTCAACCGCTGCAGGTCGCCTTGCCGCATTTGCGGACGGCTTCGATCTTCTGCTTCAGCGCCGCCTGGCCGACCGCGCCGAACACCACCTCGTCGCCGATGATGAAGGCCGGCGTGCCGGTGAGGCCGAGCCGGTCGCCGAGCGCAACCGTCTGCTCGATCACCGCGCGCGTCGCCGGCGCCTCCATCTCCTTCTTGACGCGCTCGATGTCGGCGCCGGCTTCCTTGGCGATCTCCAGCGCTTTGGCGCCGTTGATCCGGCCCTTGGTGGCCATCAGCTTGAGATGGAAATCCCAGTACTTCTGAGCCTGGAGCTGGTTCTTCACGGCGATCGCGACGCGGCTCGCCTCAACCGAATCGGGGCCGAGGATCGGGAAGTCCTTGATCACGACCTTGAGCTTGGGATCGTCCTTGGCCAGCGCCCGAACGTCTTCCATCGCCCTTTTGCAGAAGCCGCAATTGTAGTCCATGAACTCGACCAGGGTGACGTCGCCCTGCGGATTGCCGGCGATCACCGAGGTCGCAGGATCGGTCAGGCTGGCCTTCTCGGCGGCGAGCGCATTTCGCTGCGCCTCGACCTGCGCGACCTGATTGCGCTTCTCGAGCTCGACCAGCGCCTCCTGGATCAGCTCCGGATTCTTCAGCAGCGTCTCCTTGATCAGCTCGACCACGGCCGCACGCTGCTCGGCCGAGAGCGCCTGCGCCTGCGCCGGCACAGCGGCGACGCTAAGCGCACAGGCGGCGATGCCGGCGAGCGCCAGACGGCGCAGCGAAGAGAAGATCATGACGGCGGTCCTTTCCAAGGGCGCGACTCGGGCGCTCTATCGTTGTTTGTCGGGAGGAACATACTCGACGATGTCGCGGGCGCGCAGTGCCGCAGGCGACCCCTGCGGCAATTTGGCCAGCGCCCGGCTCGCCTGTGTGTGGGCGACGGTCCAGTTGCCGATAGTGAAGGCGTATTGCGCGGCCGAGAGCTCGGCCATCGCGATATTGCCCTTGGCGGCATAGGCGTTGGAGAGATGCTGGTGCGCTTCGGCCGAATCGGGCTCACGCGTCGCGGCGTTGGAGAGCTCGCGGATCGCTTCGTCGAGCAGCGCTTTGTCGCCGGTCTGCTGCAGCGCATGGCCGAGCATCTGCCGGATCAGCCCGGCCTGCGGCGCCAGCGAGACCGCCTGGCGCAGCACCGGCACAGCTTCGCGCGCCCGGCCCGCTTCGAGCAGGGCCTGGCCCTTGAGCTCGATGAAATAGGCATTGCCCGGCTGCTCGCCGATCAGCCGGTCGATCGCGGCGAGCGCCTGCGCCATTCGGCCGGAGCGGTAGTCGGTGATGGCGCGGGCATAGCGGGCCGCCATCGATTGGTCAGCCATGCCGTAGCGGCGGGCGACGCCGCCCTCGCGCTCGACAAAGCCCATCAGCTTGGCGCGCATCAGATCGTGCCGCGCCTGCAATGCCGGCGGATCGAGCTTGTTGAAATTCGGGCTCTGCTTCGCCAGCGTCTCGAGCTGGGCGATGCGCTCGGTCGGCATCGGATGGCTGATCGTATAGGGATCGATGGCCTTCGACAGAAAGGCGCTGTTCTCGGCGAAGCGCCGGAAGACGGTGAGCATGCCCTTGGCCGATTGACCGGCAGCGGCGAGGAAACGGACCGCCGCGCGGTCGGCCGCCTGCTCCTCCGAGCGCTGATAGGCGAGGAGCGAACGCCGCACCAGCTCCTGCGGCCCGGTGATCGCCCCCGCCACGCCGACCCCGGAATTGCCGATCGCGGAGCCGCCGCTGCGCGCGCCGGCGACCACACCGCCGACGCCGGCGAGCAGGCCGGCGATCGAGAGGATCTGCGCGTTCTGCATTTCCTGCCGCAACCGCGCCAGGTGGCCGCCGGCGAGATGGCCGCTTTCATGCGCGAGCACGCCGATCACCTCGTTCGGCGTCGCCGCATCCATCAGCACGCCGATATTGACGAAGATCGACTTGCCGTCGGCGACGAAGGCGTTGAAGGCGCGGTCGTTGATCAGGATGATCTTGGTCCCGCTCGCATTGATCCCAGCGGCCTTGAAGATCGGCGCCGCATAGTCGCGCAGCAGCTGCTCGATCTCGGCGTCGCGGATCAACGCGACCGAGCGCTTCTCCTGTGCCAGCGCCGGCGCGGCGGCGACGACCGAGGCCAGCCCGGCGGCGAAAGATCGCCGCAGGCTTGCGCAACTTGGAAAGCGGGGACCAAAGGACTGCATGAGCTCGCGATTCTTGTCCTCCGCGGGTTTGGCTGCGTCAATTCACAGCTTTGCCAGCGGGGGCTCGGGGTTCCTGCAACAGGATCGTGATCCTGCCATGGCAAAGCGCGAAAATGCTTGTCGCGCCCGCAAGGGGCAGCAACAGATGGCCACGCAACCGCAAGAGGTCCCCATGTCGAAGCTGCTTCTCCCTGCCCTCGCCCTCGGGATCGCCCTGCCGCTCTTCGCGACCGCCACGCCCGCAGCGGCGCAGAGCTGCGAGGATCTCTGGTACCAGCGCAACGAGATCTATAAGGCGCAGGGCTATTGCTTCCGCACCCAGCGCGGCATCAGCGCCTTCGGCAATGCCGGCTGCCAATACGATAATGTCGAGGACGTGCCGCTCTCGGCGACCCAGCGCCGCATGATCAGCGAAATCCAGCGGGCCGAGCGCACGCGCGCCTGCCCGCGCTGAGCGTCGTCGATCATCCGCGCCGTCATTGCGAGCGTAAGCGAAGCAATCCAGGGCACGTAGAACTCTACGGCCCCTGGATTGCTTCGTTGCTTCGCTCCTCGCAATGACGGCTCAGCGCGATCGGGACTCTACCCCGCCGTCCGGAGCCGCACCTCGCCCTCGTTCAGGAAGCAGCTCTTGTCGAATAGCGCCAGATCCAGCGGATTCGGCAGGCGGACATCGTCGAGATCGGGACAGAGCTTCGCCGCTGGATCGTAGGAGCGGTCGATCTGCGAGATGAAAACCAGGATCATCCCCCTCTCCCGCGCAAACGCCTTGAGAGCGCTGATCTGGAGACCGAGTGCGGGATTACCGCGCTTCTGGTCGAGCAGTTGCAGATAGTCGACGATTCCCAGCGTGCCGCGCGGCGCCTCCGCCAGCGCCCGCATGATGTGATCGGCGCTGATCGCCTCCGAATCGTCGAAGGAAAACAGCGCCTGGAATTGCGCGGGCTCGACGCCGAGCGCCCTGAAGCGGCCGAGCAGGTCCTTGGCGGTGTATTCCAGTGTGAAGAACGCCGCCCGGCGGCCAGCCTTCATCGCCGCCACGGCGAGTTGGAGGCTGAGCAGCGTCTTGCCATGCCCGGGCCGCGCGCCGATCAGCAGCAGGTCGCCTGGTGCCAGGCGCGCCAGCAGCCCTTCGGCGGACAGGTCCTCGGCGGATTTGGCCGCAAGCAGGCTCCAGGCGCCGAAACCTTCGCCTATTGCAACGCGATCGAGCGCGAGATGGAGCGGGATATTTTCCTTGCGCGACAGCTCCCTGGCCTGGCGCTTCAGGCGATGGACGGGTGCGGAAAGCTTCATCGATGGACCTCCTGATCCGAGCGACGTCCGCAATCCCTCCTTATGCGCAGCGCTCGAACAGTCGGTTCGACGAAGGTGGAATGACCCTGCACGGCAACGTGCTTCCCGATCGGAGGGTGGAGGCGCGGGTGGCACCTGGAATCAGATCGTAGCCGATTCCGTTCAGACCGTCGCCCTGTGCCTGTCCCAATCGAAGCCGCGCAGATGGTCGACCAGGGCACGCAGCTTCGGCGCCATGGCGCGGCGGCTGGGATAATAGAGATAGAAGCCCGCGAAATACGGGCTGTATTCCTCCAGCAACGGCACCAGCTCGCCACGCGCGATTGCCGGGCGGAAGCTCTCTTCCATGCCGAAGGTGATGCCGGCACCCGCAACCGCGAGCTTGATCATCAACGCCATGTCGCTGGTTGTGATTTCGGGCGCGACGGCGACGCTGAATTCCCTGCCGTCCTCGGCGAACTCCCAGCGATAGGGCGGCAGCTTCGGCCCCGGCCGCCAGCCGATGCAGCGATGCGCCGCCAGCTCGCGCGGATGCGCGGGCACGCCGAAGTGCTCGCGATAGCCGGGCGAGCAGACGGCAAGCTGGCGCTCCTCGCCGCCGATCGAGACCGCGATCATGTCCTGCTCGATGACCTCGCCAAGCCTGACACCGGCATCGTAGCCGGCGGCTACGATGTCGAACTCCTCGTCGGTGACGGTGATGTCGAGTTCGACATCGGGATGGCTCGCGACAAAGCTCGCCAGGAACGGCCCGGACAGGAAGCGCTCGGCGATCGACGAGACAGCCAGACGCAGGCGCCCGCGCGGGCCGGCGCGCAAATCCCGCGTCGCCTCGACAGCGGCGCGCAGATCGGTCAGCGCAGGGCCGAGATCGGCGAGAAGGCGCTCGCCCGCCTCGGTCAGGCTGACGCTGCGGGTCGTTCGCTGCACCAGCGCGATCCCGAGCCTCTCCTCCAGCTTCCGGATCGACTGGCTCACCGCCGAGCGCGTCACGCCGATGCGGTCGGCAGCGCCGCGAAAGCTCCTCTCCTCGGCGACGAGCGCGAATACGGCGAGCGCGTTGAGGTCCATCTCCATTGGTTAGAAAAACTCTCCAGACTGGGAAACAATCGGCGGCTTATCGCGACAATGCCCTGCCCCTAGCTTTCGGGCAACCGCAACATCGCGGTGCCCCAAAACAACCAGACGGAGCAGACATGGCCATCGACAAGGTCGTCCTCATCACTGGCGCCTCCAGCGGGATCGGCGTCGGCATCGCCCGCGGGCTCGCGGTTGCCGGAGCGAAGCTCATGCTCGGCGCGCGCCGCACCGATCGCCTCGATGCACTCGCCGAAGAGCTCAACGCGAAAGGCGGCAACGTCCGCACCCGCCGGCTCGACGTCACCGATCGCGCCGATGTCGCGGCCTTCGCCGACGCGGCTCGCCAGGCCTTTGGCCGCGTCGACGTCATCGTCAACAATGCCGGCGTCATGCCGCTCTCGTTGATGGCCTCGCTCAAGGTCGAGGAGTGGGACCGGATGATCGACGTCAACATCAAGGGCGTGCTCTACGGCATCGCCGCGGTGCTGCCGCAGATGCTGGCGCGTGGCTCCGGCCAGATCGTCAACATCGCCTCGATCGGCGCGCTCGCCGTCTCGCCGACCGCGGCCGTCTACTGCGCGACGAAATACGCCGTGCGCGCGATCTCCGACGGCTTGCGCCAGGAGCACGCTGACCTGCGCGTCACCTGCATCCACCCCGGCGTGGTCGAGAGCGAGCTTGCCGGCACCATCACCGATCCGGCTGCGGCCGAGCTGATGCGGAGCTACCGCGCGATCGCGCTCCAGCCCGATGCGATCGGCCGCGCCGTGCGCTTCGCGATCGAGCAGCCTGATGATGTCGACGTAAACGAGATAGTCGTCCGCCCCACCGCCACCCGCTGAGGAGGAAGCCATGAACATGTCCATGCCATCTCCGCTGCGCGCCGCCGCCGCAGCCTTGGCCATCGCGGCGATGCCCGCCCCCGCCATCGCCGAATCGAGCGAGGAGCGGCGCAAGCGCGGCGAGGCCGTGATCCGCAGCCTGAACAGGGGCGAGCCGCAGCCGGCGCTGGAGCGTATGCGGCAGGAATTCCCCTTCCTCGCCGAAGCGACCGAGGCCTATGCGCTCGGCGACGTCTGGTCGCGGACCGGCCTCGACAGCCGCACACGCCAGCTCGCAGCGGTCGCAGCCTTCGCCGCGACCGGCCAGACCGCCTTCATGAAGGTCCATGCCGGCTATGCGCTGAACATCGGCGTGCCCGAGGGAGAGCTGAAGGAGATCATCTATCTGATCACCGTGCCGGCCGGCATCTCGCGGGCGATCGCGGCGTCGCAGGCGCTGTCGGAGCTTTTCGCCGAGCGCCGCAAGCAGTGAGGGGAATGATCATGAACAGCTTGCTCGTGAACGCCTCACTGTTGCTGGCCGCCGGCATCGGCCTCGCCAGCACCATCCAGACCGGACCGGAAGGATCCTCCCGCATGACCATCACCCAGGCAGCCGCTGCCGAGAACCACCCCTATGTCGGCATGTGGGTCACGGCCGACAATCATGTCCGGCACAACCTCCTGCCGAATGACCGCTATGACGAGGCGCGCGGCAATCGCGAAAGCGCCTATCGCGGCCGCTACAAGGTCACCGGCAACTACATCGAATACTGGGACGATACCGGCTTCACCGCCGACGGCACCTTCGTCGACGCCGACACGCTGCATCATGGCGGCATGATCCTGCGCCGCAGACGCTGACCGAAGGCCCGTCCTGCGCCACGCAAAGCTGTGGAATGCAGGCCGGGCCTTGCCTTACTTGCCGGCGGGCATGCTAGAAGCGCCGCCTTGCGCTTTCCGCCATGGCAAGGAGCGGCCTGGATTCCGGCATGAAGACTGGCATCGACATGGGGTCGACGCGCGGCGGCGAGCCCGCCGAGCTCAACCTCGCCGAATTGCTGGCGACGCGCCTGCTGGTCCAGGGCAATTCCGGCTCCGGCAAGTCGCATCTGCTGCGCCGCCTACTGGAGCAAAGCGCGCCGCTGGTGCAGCAGGCGATCATCGACCCCGAAGGCGACTTCGTCTCGCTCGCCGACCAGTTCGGCCATGTCGTGGTCGACGGCACAGCGAGCCCGGTCGAATTGCAGAAGATCGCGCTGCGCGTACGCCAGCACCGCGTCTCGGTTGTGCTCAATCTCGAAGAGCTCGACGCCGACGAGCAGCTGCGCGCCACCGCCGCCTTCCTCGGCGGGCTCTTCGATATCGACCGCGCCCATTGGTATCCGATGCTGGTCGTGGTCGACGAAGCCCAGCTCTTCGCTCCCGTAATGGCGGGCGAGGCCTCCGACGAGGCGCGGCGCTTATCGCTGGGCGCGATGACCAATCTGATGTGCCGCGGCCGCAAGCGTGGCCTTGCCGGCGTGATCGCGACGCAGCGCCTCGCCAAGCTCGCCAAGAATGTCGCGGCCGAGGCTTCCAACTTCCTGATGGGCCGCACCTTCCTCGACATCGACATGCAGCGCGCCGCCGACCTGCTCGGTATGGACCGGCGCCAGGCCGAGATGTTCCGCGATCTCGAGCGCGGCCAGTTCGTCGCGCTCGGCCCGGCTTTGTCGAAGAAGCCGCTACCGGTCAGGATCGGGCCCGTCGCCTCGGTCGATCGCGGCAGCGCGCCCGGCCTGATGCCGTTGCCAGAGCAGGCGCCGGAGGATGCCAGCAAGCTGATCTTCACTGCCGGTGAGGACGAGGTCGCGCCCGCCCCTTGGCCGAAGCAGCCGCGCCCGCGGCCGGTGGTGGCGCCCGAGATCATCCGCCGGATCGAGACGCATCAGCCGGTGCCGCCGCCCGAGCCCGAGATCGAGATGGACCCGGCCGAGCGCGCGGCGGCGCTGATCGAGATTCTGAACGAGCTGCTCGACGATCCCGAGGCGCGCGACCGGCCGGTCGCAGTGCTCTATCAGGACTTCACCGTGCGCTGCCGGATGCGCCGCGTCAGCGGGCCGGAGACCAGTCTGGACGCCTTCCGCAAGCGGCTCGCCGTCGCCCGCGCCGGGGCGAGCGAGGAGGTGCTGTCCTCCGATGCCTGGGAAAAGGCGCTGACGGCGGCCGAGAGCCTGCCGGAAGACCTGCACGGCCTCTTCCTGTTCATCGCCCGCAGCGCGATCGAGGGCGCGCCTTGCCCCTCCGACGCCGAACTGGCCGAGGCCTATGGCAGCCATTCGCCAAGCCGGGCGCGCCGCCTGATCGGCTATATCGAGGAGCGTGCCCTCCTCGTCTGCCATGTCGACTTCCGCGGCCAGCGCACGCTGGCCCTGCCCTCGCTCGGCGTCGAGACCGCACCCGGCCTCGCCTCGCCACTGGTCAAGGGCCTGCCGCCCAGGCGGGCGCGGGGATAAGCCTCGCCGTCATTCCGGGGCGAAGCAAAGCGCAAACCCGAGAATCTCATGACGAGAGGGCTGTGCCGAAGCCCCTTCCGGCCTGAGATGCTCGGGGCAAGCCCGAGCATGACGCGGTTGATCAGGCCCTCAATGTCCCTTGCTGGTGCCGCTGAGCGTCATCTTGTCCACCCAGGCGATACCGAGCGCCGAGACGATGAAGATGGTGTGGATCAGGGTCTGCAGGAGCACGCCGGTGGTCGTGTAATTGGTCGCATTCGGCCCGCCGATATTGCCGGCCTCGATGAAGGTCCGCAGCAGGTGGATCGACGAGATGCCGATGATCGCCATGGCGAGCTTGATCTTGAGGATCGAGGCGTTGACATGGCTGAGCCATTCCGGCTGGTCGGGATGGTTCTGCAGCCGCAGGCGCGAGACGAATGTCTCGTAGCCGCCGACGATCACCATGATCAGCAGGTTCGAGATCATCACCACGTCGATCAGCCCCAGCACGACCAGCATGATCTGCTGCTCGCTGAAATTGAAGGCGTGGGTGACGAGGTGCCAGAGTTCCTTGAGGAAGAGGAAGACGTAGACGCACTGCGCCACGATCAGTCCGAGATAGAGCGGCACCTGCAGCCAGCGCGAGGCGAAGATCACCATCGGCAGCGGCTTCAGGCCTCCGGTGGGAAGGTCGGCGGGGTCGGCGGGCTGCGACATGGGGCTCCCAGATGGATGATGCGTTGCGGAAACGTCAGCCAGATGGGGCCTGACGGGGCGGCGCGCAAGCCGAAAAATGCGGGGAGCCGACGGAAGTCGTTGAAATTTCGCCGCGTTTTGCGTCTAGTTCGACAATGCGGCGACAGCGTTCGGGTGGCACCGATGAGCGCGCCCGTGAGATCCTCCTCTCAGGGAGGGAAAAGGAGTTCGAAATGATCAGGACGACGTTGATCGCCGCCGCCCTCGCCGGCGGTTTTGCCCTCGCCACGCCGGTTGTCGCTGCTCCGCTCGCACCGGCTACGGCCGCAGTTGCGACGGCCGGCTCGCCGAATCTGGTCGAGCAGGTGCAATACCGTCGCTATTACGGCCCCCGCTACGGTTATCGCGGTGGCTATTACGGCCGGGGCTATCGCTATAATCGCGGTGCAGCCGTCGGCGCCGGCATCGCCGCCGGTGCGCTCGGCGCTCTCGCCGCCGGTGCCCTGCTCGCCCCCGGCCCGGTCTATGCCGCGCCGCCGCCGCCCGTCTATGTCGCCCCTGCGCCGGTCTATGCCGAGCCAGACGCCGACGCGATCGCCTATTGCTCGCGCCGCTTCCGCAGCTACGACCCGTCGACCGGCACCTATATCGCCTCGGGCGGCGTGGTCCGTGCCTGCCCGTAATCCCGGGCTCTGCCGCGAGTCGAGTTCCTCGAACCTCCCGGCCCCGGCCGGGAGGTTTTTTGTGGCCGCTGCTGACTTGCATTGACGGCTCCGCCGTCTCTTAGTCTCCGCTCGTCTGAATCGGAGCCGGCCCGTGCGCATCGCCACCTGGAACGTCAATTCGATCCGCCAGCGGCTGACCCATGTCCTCGCCTTCCTGAAGGAAGTCGAACCCGACGCGCTCTGCCTGCAGGAGCTGAAATGCGTCGACGCCGATTTCCCGCGCGCCGAGATCGAGGAAGCCGGCTGGCAGGTCACCACCCATGGCCAGAAGGGCTTCAACGGCGTTGCCATCATCTCGCGCAGCAAGCTCGAGGATGTCAGGCGCGGCCTGCCGGGCGATGAGGGCGACGAACAGGCGCGCTATCTCGAAGGCGTGCTACCGCTTGGCGATGGCGTCGTGCGCCTCGCCTCGATCTACCTGCCCAACGGCAATCCGCCGAACACCGAGAAATACCCCTATAAGCTCGCCTGGATGGAGCGGTTGGCGGTCCATGCCAAGGGCCTGTTGGACCATGAGGAGCCGCTGGTGCTGGCCGGCGACTACAACGTCATCCCCGAGCCGCGCGACGCCCGCGATCCTGCCGCCTGGACCGGCGATGCGCTGTTCCTGCCGCCGACCCGCACCGCCTTCCGCAAGCTGCAGAGCCTGGGCTTCACCGAGGCGCTGCGTGCCACCACCGACGCGCCCGGCCTCTACACCTTCTGGGATTATCAGGCCGGCGCCTGGCAGCGGAACAACGGCATCCGCATCGACCATCTCCTGCTCTCGCCGCAGGCCGCCGACAGGCTCGGCGCCGTCTCGATCGCCAAGCATGTCCGCGGCTGGGACAAGGCCTCCGACCATGTCCCGGTGCTGATCGAGCTGAACTGAGGCCTCGGCACACCTACTCCGGCGAACCGCGCTTGACGCCGTCCTTGATGAAGACGCGGAACGGCGTCGTGCCGCTGGCGCTGCCGTCGGCCGAACGCCAACGGCCCTTGCTGCAAAGCACGCCGCCTTGCGTCTCGCTCGCCTCGAACTCGATCAGGTTGTGATAGGTCGTGCCATTCGTCTCGACGGCACGGAACTTTGTCGTGCATTTGCCGTCGGCGACGAGCGGATCGTAGTCGTGGATCATGATGCCGCCGCCGCCCGTGCTCGGGAACGGGTCCGTCAGCGGGGGCCAGTCTTCGAAGCGCTCCTGCGCACCCGCGCCGTGAAAGGCGAGCGCGCCGCAGACGGCGATGAAGCTGAAGAACGCGGCGTCGCGCATGGCGGGAACTCCGAGGTCAGACACCTCGGCTACGCCGCTATGCCAAAGCTGGATGCAGTCAGTCCCTCAGCGCCGCTCGGCGCGGACGTGCTGGCGCTCGACCAGAGCCAAAGCGGCGGTGCGGTCGCTCGCGCTCGCATTAGCGAAGGCGGCATCGTAGCGCTCGACGATCCAGCCCTCGCGGGCGGCATCGGCGCCCTCGCGGGCCAGCGCCAGCCACATCAGCCCGATGATCGGGTGGCGCGGCACGCCGTCGCCGCCGCGCAGCAGCATGTCGCCGAAGACGGCGCGCGCCGGGGCATGGCCCTTCTCGGCCGCGAGCTTCATCCAGCGCGCCGCCTGGCGCGGATCGCGCGAGACGCCGGTGCCGTTAAGATAGAGCCGGGCGAGATTGTACTGGCCGTCCGGGTCGCCGAAATAGGAGGCCGCGTAGTGGAACATGTCGAAGGCGCGGTCGGGATTGGGCTTCACATAGCTGCCCTTGATCCCGTCGAGGAAATAGCCGCCGAGCGCGACGAAGGCGGCCGCGACGATGCGCCCGTCCGAAGTGCCGGGAATCTCGTCGGCATTCTCGTCCGCGATCTTCGAGAAATACTCGAAAGCCTTGAGATCATTGGTCGGAACGCCGTCACCGCTGGCATAGACGCGGCCGAGCTTGAACTGCGCGGCGAGATGGCCCTGCGCAGCGGCATATTCGAGCGCCTTGACGGCACCGGCCTGATCGCCGGCGGTCGAATCGCGCATCCAGGCCTTCAGCGCGTCGCGGGCGCTGCTGAACGGGGCGATCGGCAAGGCGGTGTGGGCGGCTGGCCCACTCGGCGCCGGCGCGATCGCGCCACGGCCAGGGGCGAGCGGGATGGGCGCGGCGCGGTTGTCCAGCTCCGGCTCCGGCAGGGCGGCGCCGGGAATCGGGAGCGGCGGCAGCGGCGCCCGCTCCACGGATGCGTTCTGCGCCCAGGCTGCCTGCTGGCAGCCCAGAGCGAGCAACGCTCCGGCAATGATGGCCTCAGATATCCGCATAGCACTGTGTCTCGGCTGCGCCTCCCGGATGGGTGACGGCGCCGCCCTTGGCGGATCCGACCGTCTGCGCGTATTTCCAAAGCGCGCCCGACCGATAGTCCGTCTGGCGCGGCGTCCAGGCCTTACGACGCACCTCAAGTTCGGCATCAGAAAGGCGGACTGCGAGCTTTCCTGTGATGGCGTCGAGCTCGATGATGTCACCGTCGCGGATCAGGCCGATCGGCCCGCCGACAGCAGCCTCGGGACCGACATGGCCGACGCAGAAGCCGCGCGTCGCGCCCGAGAATCGCCCGTCGGTGATCAGCGCGACCTTGTCGCCCATGCCCTGGCCATAGAGCGCCGCGGTGGTCGACAGCATCTCGCGCATGCCGGGGCCGCCCTTGGGGCCTTCGTAGCGAATGACCAGTACATCGCCGACCTTATAATCGCGGTTGGAGACCGCCTTGAAGGCGTCCTCCTCGCAGTCGAAGCAGCGTGCCGGACCGGTGAAGACCAGACTCTCGACCGGCATGCCGGCGATCTTCACGATCGCGCCTTCGGGAGCGAGGTTGCCTTCGAGGCCGACGACACCGCCGGTCTGGGTGATCGGCTTGTTCGCCGGATAAACGACGTCCTGCTGGTCGTTCCACTTCACCGAGGCGAGGTTCTCGGCGATGGTACGGCCGGTCACGGTCATGCAGTCGCCGTGCAGATAGCCATGGTCGAGCAGCGTCTTCATCAGCAGCGGGATGCCGCCGACCTCGAACATGTCCTTGGCGACGTATTTGCCGCCCGGCTTCAGATCGGCGACGTAAGGCGTCTTCTTGAAGATCTCGGCGACGGCAAACAGATCGAAATCGATGCCGCATTCATGCGCGATCGCCGGCAAATGCAGCGCCGCATTGGTCGAGCCGCCCGAGGCCGCGACGACCATCGCCGCATTCTCCAGCGCCTTGCGGGTGACGATGTCGCGCGGACGGATGTTCCGGGCGATCAGCTCCATCACCATCTCGCCGGCGGTGTAGCAGAAGGTGTCGCGGACATCGTAGGGCGCCGGCGCGCCGCAGCTATAGGGCAGCGCCAGGCCGATCGCCTCGGCGACGGTCGCCATGGTGTTGGCGGTGAACTGGGCACCGCAGGAGCCGGATGACGGACAGGCGACCTCTTCCAGCTCCTTCAGGTCCTCGTCCGACATCGCGCCGACCGAGTGCTTGCCGACCGCCTCGAACACGTCCTGGACGGTGACCGGGCGACCCTTGAAATTGCCGGGCAGGATCGAGCCGCCATAGATGAAGATCGACGGCACGTTGAGGCGCACCATCGCCATCATCATGCCGGGCAGCGACTTGTCGCAGCCGGCGAGGCCGACCAGCGCGTCATAGCAATGGCCGCGCATGGTGAGCTCGACCGAGTCGGCGATCACCTCGCGCGAGGCCAGCGACGACTTCATGCCCTGGTGGCCCATGGCGATGCCGTCCGTGACGGTGATCGTGCAGAATTCGCGCGGCGTCCCGCTGGCCGAGGCGACGCCCTTCTTCACGGCCTGGGCCTGGCGCATCAGGGCGATGTTGCAGGGGGCGGCTTCGTTCCAGCAGGAGGCAACGCCGACGAAGGGCTGCGCGATCTGCTTCGCGGTCATCCCCATCGCGTAATAATAGGAACGATGCGGCGCACGGGCCGGCCCGACGCTGACATGCCGGCTCGGCAGCTTCGACTTATCGAATACGCGCGTGTCCATTCAAACTCTGTCCCGCCACCCCACCTGACGGGCGCCAGATGTGCCACGCCGCCGCCCGCCGGTGCAATCATCCGCCCCTGAGCGCGCCGCGAAGCATTTTCATGCTCCGCACCCTGCCCGACGGGGCTTAATTCTTCCGTATCTCAGATAGTTACTGAAGTTTGCAGCTGGGGCCGCTTTGTGGCGGCTTCGCGGCAATTGCGGCAGCCGCCCGGCGCAGCACTGCAATAGCTGCCGATGTTGTACAAATGTCACGAATTTTAGTAGTCGTAATGAAACGCCCGACAGGCCTCGCTACAACCGAGACGCGCAACCGCCGGGCACTGTCGGTTCACGATCCCGATATCGCAGGTAAATGCAAAGCGGGGCGCTCTGGATCGGCTCGACGAACGCCTCGCTCCCCGCCCTTGCGGCAGCTTGCGCTGGGTAACGATGCCTCTGGCGCAAAGCGTTGGAGTCTTACGACTTTTGAAGCACCCGGCTGATCGCGGCTCGCGCGCGCCTGACCGCGGTCGCCATGCTTAGTTTAGAATTAATATAATGATGAGCTAGTTTAGAATTGATACAACACATTGAAACAAAAGGGATATTTCTTGACCGCCCCTGTTTCGGCCTCTACCGCTCCGTCCCGCATGGCCGATTTCAACAGCCCCGCCCGAAGGAGCGAAACATGACCATCAAGACCGCGCTTGCCGCGACAGCCCTGGCCTCCTGCCTGCTGGCCGCCCCTGCCCTTGCGCAGAGCGTCAATCTCTACACGACGCGTGAGCCGGCTCTGCTCAACCCGGTCATCGAGGCCTTCACCAAGGACACCGGCATCAAGGTCAACGCCGTCTTCCTGAAGGACGGCCTGCAGCAGCGCGTCCAGGCCGAAGGCGCCAACAGCCCGGCCGACGTGATGCTCGTCGTCGATGTCGGCGAGATCCAGGCCATCGCCGACGCCGGCATCACGCAGCCGGTGCAGTCGGCGCTGGTCGACAAAACGGTCCCCGCCGCCCTGCGCGGCGCCGGCAACAACTGGGTCTCGCTGACCCAGCGCGCCCGCATCGTCGTCGTCTCCAAGGACCGCGTGAAGCAGGACGCGATCAGCTATGACGAGCTCGCCGATCCCAAGTGGAAGGGCAAGTTCTGCATCCGCGCCGGCCAGCACCCCTACAACAACGCCTTCTTCGCCGCCTATCTTGCCCGCAACGGCGCCGAGAAGACCGAAACCTTCCTGAAGGCGATCAAGGCGAACGTGGCCCGCAAGCCCGGCGGCGGCGACCGCGACGTCGCCCGCGACATCCTCTCGGGCCAGTGCGACATCGCCATCATCAACACCTACTATATCGGGCTGATGAGCAAGGCGACGAACGAGCAGAAGGGCTGGTACGAGGCGATCAAGCCGCTCAAGACCACCTTCGCCGGCGGCGGCACCCATGTGAACGTCTCGGCGGCGGCGATCGCCAAGAACGCGCCGAACAAGGACAGCGCCGTCAAGCTGATCGAGTACATGCTCGGCGAGAAGGCGCAGACCCTCTATGCCGACGGCAATTTCGAGTACCCGGTCAACCCCGACGTCAAGGAAGCCGCCGCGGTCAAGCTGCTCGGAGCGCTGACGCCCGACACGACCCCGCTCGGCGACGTCGCCAAGAACCGCAAGGCCGCCTCCGAGCTCGTCGACAAGGTCGGCTTCGACAATTGAGCCTGAGCGCATCCACAGCACATCCAGAACGGCCGCCAGCTCGCTGGCGGCCGTCGACGCGTCTGGTCTACGTCACCGCGGCCGCCGCCGGCCTGGTCACGCTGCCGGTTCTGGCACTCGCCTTCACCGCCTTGTCGCGCGAGGCGCTGGCGATCTGGCCGCACCTGGCGGCCAACGTCCTGCCGGTGGCGCTCTGGAACACGGCGCTGCTGCTCGCCGGCGTCGGTCTGTTCTGCGGCGCGGTCGGCACCGGCGCAGCCTGGCTGGTGACGCAATACGACTTCCCGGGCCGCCGCAGCCTGGAATGGCTGCTCGTGCTGCCGCTGGCGCTGCCGACCTACATCACGGCCTATGTCTACGTCGAAATCCTCGGCTTCCAGGGGCCGTTCCAGAGTGCGCTCAGGGCGCTGACCGGCTGGCGTAGCCTACGCGACTACTGGTTCCCCGATCCGCGCAACCTGCCGGGTGCGGTCCTGATCCTCGGGCTGGTGCTCTACCCTTACGTCTATCTCAGCGTGCGCGCGCTCTTTTCGATGCAAAGCGCCGCGCTGATTGAATCCGCCCGCACGCTCGGCACCAGGCGCTGGCCGCTGTTCTGGCGCATCGGCCTGCCGATGGCCCGCCCCGCCCTCGCCGCCGGACTGACGCTCGCTCTGCTCGAGACATTGAACGACATCGGCGCCAGCGAATATCTCGGCGTCCGCTCGCTGACGATCTCGGTCTACACGACCTGGATCAATCGCGGCTCGCTGGCGGGCGCAACCCAGATCGCCTGCGTCATGCTGCTTGTCGTGGTCGGGTTGATGGCGGCCGAGGCGCACACGCGCGGAGGCCGGCGCTTCGCGCTGCCGGTGAAGCGGCCGCGGCCGGTCGGACGCATCCAGCTCTCGGGCGCTCGGGCCTGGACGGCAGCGACCGCCTGCTTCCTGCCCGCGCTGTTCGGCGCGGTGCTGCCGCTCATTTACCTCATCGGTGAGTTCTGGCGCCGTGATCTGATCGCCCAGGCCGATGCGACGCTCTGGCGGGCGCTCGTCAACACCGTCGCGATCTCGGCCCTCTCGGCTGCCCTGATCGTCGCGACCGGGCTTGCCATCGCCGCGGCTCTGCGGCTCGGCCGCGAGCGCGCCCTGCCGCTGCTCGCCCGCATCGCCTCGCTCGGTTATGCCCTGCCGGGCACGGTGCTGGCGCTCGGCCTGCTGGTGCCGCTCGCCGCCTTCGACAACCTCGTCGCCGATGCGAGCCGTGCGCTCTTCGGCGCGAGCCCGGGCCTGCTGCTGCTCGGCTCGGGCGCGGCGCTGGTCATCGCCTATCTCGTCCGCTTCCTGACCATCGCCGTGAACGGGACCGAGAGTGGCTATGCCCGCATTTCGCCGCGCATCGACGACGCCGCCCGCTCGCTCGGCGCGAACAGGCACGAGCTCCTGCACCGCCTGCATTGGCCGCTGATGCGCCCGGCCATCGCGGCGGCCGCCCTGCTCGTCTTCGTCGACTGCATGAAGGAGCTGCCGGCGACGCTGCTGCTGCGCCCGCTCAACTTCGACACCCTCGCCACGCTGGTCTATGGCCACGCCGCCCGCGGCGTCTTCGAGGATGGCGCGCTGGCGGCGCTGCTGATCGTCGCGATCGGCATCTATCCGGCGCTCAGGCTCGCCCTGGCCGGCGAGCAGCGGCCGGTTTCGCGCGAGAATTAAGACATTTCCCCGGCTTTGAGAGGTCCGGAACGGCGTCGAACTCGACATTCGCCAGCTGGAGGACTAAACCCTTGCCGCGCGATGACATTCCGGCCACCCGGCCGAATCGCTCGCGATATCGGATTGCCTGACGACGGGATTCCTGCCGTCACGCAGATGAAGGCCATACGCCCGGCCATGTCACGACGCGCACTTGTCCTCGGCCTCGCCGCTGCCGCGCTGCTGCTCACGCTCGGGCTGCGGCCGTGGAATCTGGCGTTGTCGCATGTCGAGCGCTCCGTCGTCGCCGGCATCGAGGCGCGCACCGGCCTCAAGGTGACGAGCCTGCGCCGCGCCGAGATCGCGATCCTGCCGCTGCCCCGGATCAGCCTCTCCGATGTGAGCTTCGTCGATCCGCAGGGCGTGCTCTCCGGCAAGGCGGCGCGCCTGCGTGCTCGTGCCCGCTTGCTACCCCTGATCAGCGGGCAGCTCGACTTCGACCGCATCGACCTCGTCGTTCCCGAGATCCACATCGCGGCCGATGAGTCCGGTGGCAGCTATGCCGGCTGGCTCGATCGCATTCTCGGCTATCTCGCGCGGCTCGACGGCCAGACCCGGCTCGTCCTGAATTCCGGCAGCGTCATGATGCGCTCCGACAGCACGATCCTGACGACATTGCGCGACGTCAACCTGCTGATCGAGGAGCGGACCGCCCAGGCGCCGGTCTCACTCGCCGGCTCCTTCACCTGGCGTGGCGAGGCCACCAAGGTCGACATCCTCTGGCCAGTGGCCGGCGAGCGGGCGCGCACAGCCTTCTCGCTCGGCTCGCGCCTGATGAACCTGCGCCTCAACGGCACGCGCTCGGCCGCCCAGGGCACCACCAATGGCCAGATCGAGTTCAGCACGAAATCGCTGCCCGACGCCATGGCCTGGATCGGCCCGCGCCCCCGTATCGCCTCGCTGGTCCGGCAGGTCGAATTGACCGCTCAGGCCCAGATCAGCGGAGGAAGTGCCGCGCTCGATTCGGTCGTCGCCATGGTCGATGGCCACCAGCTCGAAGGGGCGCTGAAGCTCGACGGCGCCATGCCCAACTGGGCGCTGTCCGGCACGCTCGCCGGCGCCGAGTTCGATCTTGGGCGCCTGCTGCGGCAGGCTGAACCGCAGCCTGCGGCGGGTGGCACTGAAACGGGTCGTACACCGCTCGAATTCGACGGTTGGACGACCAATGACGTCGACCTGCGCCTGTCGCTCGACTCTGCTCGGATCGGGGCGACGCGCTTTGGCGACCTTGCGGCCCAGCTGCTGATCCGCAAGGGCCGGTTCGAAGCCTCGCTGCTGCGCACGGCAGCCTATGGCGGCTCGGCCCGGGCCCGCATCCTCGCCACGCCGGTCGCGGCCGGTGCGGACGTCAAGCTGCAGCTCGGCGTCGAAAAGGTGAACCTCGCGCTGGCGGCAGAAGACCTGCCGGAACTCGCTCGCCTCAGCGGCACGGCGACCGGGCAGCTCGCCTTCGACGGTGTCGGCAGCAGCCTGGAACAGGTCGTGAATTCGCTGACGGGCCGGGCCAATCTGACGATCCGGCAGGGCGAGTTCCGCGGCATCGCCTTCCCCGACCTGCTGCGGCGAGCCGAGAAGCCGCCGGCCTCGGCGCGCGACTGGCGCCAGGGCAAGAGCAGCTTCGAAACACTGCAACTCACCGCACTCGCCAATCTCGGCGTGCTCTACGTCACCGACACGCAGATCGCCGGCTCGGGCTACAATGTCGTCCTCAACGGCACCGCCGATCTCAGCCGGCGCTGGCTCGACCTCAACGGCGCGCTGAGTTCGACCACGACCTCGGCCCGCGTGCCCTTCGAGCTCCGCGGCCCCTTCTTCGGTGCCGCCTTCACCCCCGAGATCGACGCATCCTTGCGGACCCCGGGCCCGGCGATCCCACTGCTGCGCTGACTGCCTGCGACGTCATTCTCGGGCGGAGCGAAGCGCAGACCCGAGAATCTCATGACGAGAAGGCTGCCTGAGCCTCCTCTCGCCTGAGATGCTCGGGTCAAGCCCGAGCATGACGCTTGGCTGGTCCGGCCGGCGCTACGGCGGAAGGGAGGCTCACGCCTCCCCGGCCGGCTCCTCACCCGCGCCATTCGCGGCCTCGCCGCTCTCGCCCTCTTCCTCGGACTCCTCGCCGATACGCTCGACCGAGACGACCTTCTCGCCCTCGGCCGTGTCGAAGATGGTGACACCCTGGGTCGAGCGCCCGGCGATGCGGATCGGCTTGGGCCCTTCCACCGGTATCCGGATGACCTGGCCGCCATCGGTGACCAGCATGATCTGGTCGGTGTCGGTCACCGGGAACGAGGCGATCAGCTTGCCGTTGCGCTCATTGACGACCATGGCGGTGATGCCCTTGCCGCCGCGCCCGGTGACCCGGTACTCGAACGACGAGGTGCGCTTGCCGTAGCCCTTTTCCGACACCGTCAGGATGAACTGCTCGGACGCGCCCATCTCGGCGTACTTGTCCTGGCCGAGTTCGATGTCGCCGGCAGCCTCTTCCGCATCGGCAATCGGCGCGGCCGCCTCGTCACCGTCACCGGTCACGGCGCGCCGCGCCGCCGAGGCGAGCTTCAGATAAGCAGCGCGCTCGTCCGGCGTAGCATCGAGATGGTGCAGGATCGCGAGCGAGATCACCTCGTCGCCCTTGGCGAGGTTGATGCCGCGCACGCCAGTCGAGTCGCGGCCCTTGAAGACCCGCACTTCGGGCACGGCAAAGCGAATGCTCTGGCCCTCGGCCGTAGTCAGCAGCACGTCGTCATGTTCGGAGCAGATCTGCACGTCGACGATGGAATCGCCCTCGTCGAGCTTCATCGCGATCTTGCCGTTGCGATTGACCTGGACGAAGTCGGAGAGCTTGTTGCGCCGGACATTGCCGCTCTTGGTGGCGAACATCACGTCGAGCCGTTCCCAGCTCTCCTCGTCCTCCGGCAGCGGCATCACTGTGGTGATGCGCTCGTCCTTGTCGAGCGGCAGCATGTTGTTGAGGAACTTGCCGCGCGCATTCGGCGCCGAGAGCGGCAGCCGCCAGACCTTCTCCTTGTAGGCCTGGCCCAGCGAGGAGAAGAAGATGATCGGCGTGTGCGTGTCGGCGACGAAGAGCCGGGTGACGAAATCCTCCTCACGCGTCGACATGCCTGAGCGGCCCTTGCCGCCGCGCTTCTGCGCCCGATAGGTCGAGAGCGGCACGCGCTTGATGTAGCCGGCATGGCTGACGGTGACGACCATGTCCTCGCGGGCGATCAGGTCCTCGTCGTCGAGATCCGAACCCCAGTCCTGAATCACGGTTCGGCGCGGCGTGGCGAAGGCAGCCTTCACCTCGGCGAGCTCGGTCTTGATGATCTCCTGGATGCGGGCGCGCGAGCGCAGGATGTCGAGATAGTTGGCGATCTCCTTGGCGAGCTTCTCCAGCTCGTCGCCGATCTCGTCGCGACCGAGGGCGGTCAGGCGTGCCAGGCGCAATTCGAGGATCGCCTTGGCCTGCGCGTCCGAGAGCCGATAGGTGCCGTCGGCGTTCATCGGATGGCGCGGATCGTCGACCAGCGCGATCAGCGGCGCGATGTCGTCGGCCGGCCAGTCGCGCGCCATCAGCGCCTCATGCGCGGCCGACGGTGTCGGCGCCGTGCGGATCAGGCGGATGACCTCGTCGATATTGGCGACAGCGGTGGCGAGGCCGCAGAGCACATGAGCACGCTCGCGCGCCTTGTTGAGCAGATAGCGCGTGCGCCGCGAGACGACTTCCTCGCGGAATTCGACGAAGGCCGAGATGAAGTCCCTGAGGTTCAGGATCTCGGGGCGACCACCGGTCAGCGCCACCATATTGGCGCCGAAGGAGGTCTGCAGCGGCGTGAAGCGGTAGAGCTGGTTCAGCACCACATCGGCGACGGCGTCGCGCTTGATCTCGATGACGACGCGGACGCCCTCGCGGTTCGACTCGTCGCGCAGGTCGGAGATGCCCTCGATCCGCTTCTCGCGGACGAGATCGGCGATCTTCTCGACCATGGTCGCCTTGTTCACCTGGTAGGGAACCTCGGTGACGATGATCGCCTCGCGCTCCTTGCGCAGCTCCTCGATATGGGTCTTCGAGCGCATCACGATCGAGCCGCGCCCGGTGTGATAGGCCGAATGGATGCCGCTGCGGCCCATGATCTGGGCGCCGGTCGGGAAGTCGGGGCCGGGCACGATCTCGATCAGCTCGTCGATCGTGATCTCGGGGTTCTCGATCAGCGCGATGCAGGCGTCGATGACCTCGCCGAGATTATGCGGCGGGATGTTGGTCGCCATGCCGACCGCGATGCCGCCGGCGCCGTTGACGAGCAGGTTCGGATAGCGCGCCGGCAGGACCGTCGGCTCGTGCTCCTTGCCGTCATAGTTCGGCTGGAAGTTGACGGTGTCGAGGTCGAGATCCTCGAGCAGCGGCATCGCCGCCTTGTCGAGGCGCGCCTCGGTGTAGCGGTCGGCCGCCGGGCTGTCGCCGTCCATCGAGCCGAAATTGCCCTGGCCGTCGATCAGCGGCAGGCGCAGCGAGAAATCCTGCGCCATGCGCACCAGCGCATCATAGACCGCGAGATTGCCGTGCGGATGGTACTTACCCATCGTGTCGCCGACGATGCGGGCGCATTTGGTATAGGGCCGGTCGGGCAGGTTCTTGTTCTCGTGCATCGAGAACAGGATGCGCCGGTGCACGGGCTTCAGGCCGTCGCGGACGTCAGGCAGAGCGCGGCTCACGATCACGCTCATCGCGTAATCGAGATAGCTCTTCTTCATCTCGTCGGTGATCGCGATCGGCTTGATGTCGCCGCCCGGCTGCGGGCCGTCGTCGCGCTTGTCGTCGTTGTCTTCGCTCAAGGGAAAAAGTCCCGTTTACCGCTGGTTTTTCAACGTTCTGGCTAGCCGATTCCGACGCACGAAGCCAGCAAAACGCGATTCAATTCAGAGAAAATAAAACCCTTTGATCGCAGTAGCTTGCATCGGATTTTTGATTCGGTTTCGCGCCCCTTCCGCATTCTCGCCATGTTTCGCGCGTGACGGGCGCTCCGGGGCGTGCCTAGACTGCCTCGCCGCACAGAATCGCGCCGTCATTCCGAACCAGCCGCGACGCGGCGCAATCGGGCGACGAGAGCGACCGCTAGAGCAGAGCAGCAAGCTCCGGAGAGAGACATGTTCGCCGAATATCTCTCCTCCGCCCTGGTCACCCTGCTGGTGACGCTCGATCCGCCGGGGCTGGCGCCGATCTTCCTGTCGCTGACGCGCGGCATGTCGACGAGCGAGCGGCGGCAGGTCGCGGTGCGCGCCTGCATCATCGCCTTCTGCATCATGGCCTTCTTCGGCCTCGCCGGCGACATCGTGCTTAAGGCGCTCGGCGTCTCCTTGCCGGCCTTCCGCATCGCCGGCGGCTTCCTGCTGTTCTGGATCTCGTTCGAAATGGTGTTCGAGCGCCGCAACGAGCGTAAGCAGCAGACCGCCGACACCGCCATCACCCAGGACCACATCCGCAACGTCGCCGCCTTTCCGCTAGCGATCCCGCTGATGGCGGGCCCCGGCGCCCTGACCGCGATGATGCTGCTCGCCGGCCGGGCCAATGGCGACATCGCGATGCTGTCCTCGCTCGCGGCGATCTGCGGGCTGGTGATCCTCTCCTGCCTCGTCGTCTTCTTCCTGGCCGTGCCGATCGCGCGCCTGCTCGGCGTCACCGGCAATGTCGTGCTGACCCGCCTGCTCGGCGTCATCCTCGCCGCGCTGGCGGTGCAGTTCGTCATCGACGGCGTGCGCGCCGTGATCCGGGGCGGCTGAACCGCCCCGGACAAAGGTAAAGCTCAGGCAGCGCGCGCAAATCGCCAACGGACGAGATCGACGAGCAGGAACGCCGCGAGGCTGACGCCGACCAATGGCAACGCCCAGCCCAATCCCGCCGCGACGACGACCGCCGCCGCCCTGCCCGGCCAGCCGAGCCGCAGCCAGGACTGGACGAGCGTCCGCGGCAGCGAACCCGGCGCCGGCCGCTGCCGCCACCAGATCCGGTAGCCGAGCAAGGTCGTCAGCATCAGCGCGATGCCGAGCCCCGCCATCAGCAACTGGTTCGGCCAGCCGAACAGGATGCCCATATGGGCATCGATGCCCCAGCGGATCAGCTTGGCGATCAGCGGGAAGGTCTCGAAATCGGCCCGGCTGACCACGGAGAGATCGCGCGGGTCGAGCGCCATCGTGTCGACCTGAGTCGGCCAGCTCCGATCGTATTCCCGGACCAGCCATGCCTGGCCCTCAGCCCGAGGCGGCCGCATCTCGACATGCGGGGAATCGATCCCGGCCGCCTTGGCAGCGCCGAGCACGGCGTCGAGCTGCTGGACGCTACCGGGAGCCGCTGTTCCCACGGCTGGGCCATGATCCCCGTGATGGGCGTGCTCGTCAGCGGCCGGCGCCGCGCCGAGCTTGAGCGAGACCGAGGGCGTCACCCAGCCGAGATTGGCCCGGAGCGCGTCGATCCGGTCGCCGGCATAGTTCGACCAGGTCAGCCCGGTGATCGACAGGAAGACGAGGCCGAGCGAGAGCGTCAGCCCGATCAGCCCGTGCCAGCGCCGATCGCGCAGTGCAGGGTTCGCCCGCGCCCGCTCGGCCGCCCGCGGATGGCGTCGCCAGAACCACATCAGCACCCCGCCGAGCACCACCGCCCAAAGCCAGGACGCTGCCAGCTCGCTGTAATTGCGGCCGAACTCGCCGAGCAGCAGGTTGCGGTGGAGATAATCGAGCTGCGTCCGGAACGGCAGGATGCCGCTGGTGCCGTAAACGACGAGATCGCCCTTGATCGCCAGCGAGACCGGATCGACGAAGATCGCCCGGCTCTCGGAATCGCCGAGGCCGGCCTGAGCGAACATCACGCGCGTGGTCCGGCCTGCGGCTGGCGCGGGGCGGATGGCGAAGAAGCGTGGTCCTTCGCCGATATGCTTGCGCGCAGCCTCGGTCTGGGCGGCGAGCGAGGCGGGCTCGCCCGTAGCCGTCGCAGTCAGTTGCTCGCGGTAGATGAAGCTCTCGATCTGCGGCGTCAGCACATAGAGCGTGCCGGTCAGCGCCGCGATCAGGATGAACGGGCCGACGAACAGCCCGGCATAGAAGTGCAGCCTCGCGATGAAGGCCTTGAATTCGGACGATAATGCGAAGGCGCGGCCGGCATCGGCGCGCGGGCGGGTATCCGCGTGAGCGGTCATGGCTGGATTTCCCGAAATGGACCTGCCGAGATGCCGCCGGCGCGCTGGGCTGGCGGGACATTCGGTCATTGCACGGAAAGCGGCCCGAAGGCCGCTGCGGCGTCAGGTCCGGACGGGAGGCCCTCTCGGGCGGGCGGCGAGCCGCTCCTGTCCCGGTAGCGGCAGCTCGGTCAGGTCGTCGAAACCGACGATCGTGACGCCGGGCTCGATATCTTCGAGAAGCGCAGGCCGGTCCGGCGGGGCATAGGCGGCGCCGATCCAGGCGCAGCCGAGCAGACAGCAGGCTGGCAGATGCGGGGCGGGCTGCTCGCCCGGCAGCGGGGCGCTCTCGGCGCCCGGCGCGCAGAGGGTCAGATGGGCAGCGCGGTCGAGCAGCGCCGGCGCGAGGTTCTGTCCCGACACGACCGCGCCGAACAGCCCTTGCAGCACGAGCACATAGGCCGCGATGATCGCGACCCAGGATCTCGCTCTGATGGACTTGGCTGCGCTCAAGGACAGACTCCCTGGCGCTTCGATAGCGGCGCTCCAGGAGCCTGTCCATCAGCCGAACCGCCGCAGCGGCCTCAAGCCTTGACGTAGACGAAGGCGTCCTTGCCCGAGGCCAACCGGACGCTGATGCGCTTGTAGTCGGAGACCTCGTAGCGATCGGCCGCCGCCAGTTCCTCCGCCGTGATGGCGAAGACCCTGCCCGGCACGCTGTCGGCCGGGTCGTCGCTCGGCGCCACTACCGGATGGAAGCGCTTGCCGCTGGTTCGGATCACCTCGGGATCGGTGATCTCCAGCATGGTCTGGGAAAAGCTCGGCATGGCGTCGTCATGGCCTTCGAGCAGACGTCCGAACGAGGCGAGCTGGACATTCTCCTGCTGCAGCGTGCCATAGGAGAAGAGGAGAATGCTGCGCTCTTCGGCCATGCCCGCGGTCCCCGCCCTTGCGGCTAAAGCGCCGCCAGCAGCTTTTCGCGCGCTGCGCGCGAGCCGGCAAGGCGCTGCCTTGCCGCAGCAAGGATCGGCTCCGGCGCCTCCTGCGGCGTGCCGGCCCGGAACGGCGGCTCAGGCGCATATTCGAGCGAAAGCTGGATCAATTGCGCTTCTTCTTCACCGAGCAGTTCGGCGATCACGGTGAGCCCGAAATCGATGCCGCAGGTGACACCGCCGGCCGTGATCAGATTGCCGTCGCGCACCACGCGCCCTTCCGTCGGGATCGCGCCGAACCGCGCCAGCAGATCATGCGCGTTCCAGTGACTGGTCGCGCGCTTGCCCTTCAGCAGGCCGGCCATGCCGAGCACCAGCGATCCCGTGCAGACCGAGGTGAGATAGCGCACCTGCTTTGCCCGCTCGCGCAGGAAAGCGAGGACCGTCTCGTCCTGGAGCAGCGGGTTGACCCCGGCCCCGCCCGGCACGCAGAGCACGTCGAGCGGCGGACACGCGGCGAAGGTCGTGGTCGGCGTCAGCGTCAGCCCGGTTGCGGCCTTGAGCGGCGCCGTATCCTTCCAGATCAGATGCACCTCTGCCCCCTTGGCCGAGGCGAAGACCTCATAGGGACCGGTCAGATCGAGCTGCTGAACCTGCGGAAAAACAAGAATGCCGAAGCTGAGGGACATGGGCGGACCTCCTGATTGACGGGAGCAACCTAGCGCGCAAAGCTCTGGCTGAATTGCCAAGAACCCCTCGCTTCAGGCCAAACATGCGCCCCATCGAAATCCTCACCTTCCCCGGCGGACAACTGCTCGACGTCGCCGGGCCCTTGCAAGTCTTCGCCACCGCCAACGACCTCGCTTATCTGGCCGGTCGGCCTTTGCCCTATGAGACCGTGGTCGTCGCTACTGAGGACCGAGTGGTCACGAGCTCAAGGCTGGAACTCGGCACAGCTCTGCTCCCTGAGCCCGCCGCGCCGCTGCACACGCTGGTCGTCGCCGGCGGCTATGGCGTCAATGCTGCCTGCCGCGATGCGGCGCTGGTCGGCTGGGTCCGGCAGCGGGCTGTGGCGGCAGAGCGCGTCGCCTCGGTCTGCAGCGGCGCCTTCCTGCTGGCGGCGGCGGGCCTGCTCGATGGCAAGCGGGCCGTGACCCATTGGGGTCGCTGCACTGAGTTCCGGACGATGTTCCCGCAGGTGCGGCTGGAGCCCGACCCGATCTATGTCCGCGACGGCGATGTCTGGACCTCGGCCGGCGTCACCGCCGGGATCGACCTCGCGCTCGCTCTGGTCGAGGCCGATCTCGGCCGCGAGCCGGCGCTCGCCATCGCCCGCCAGCTCGTCGTCTTCCTGAAGCGCCCCGGCGGCCAGGCGCAGTTCAGTGCCGCGCTCACGCTGCAGGAGAAGGACGAGCGCTTCGACAGCCTGCATGGCTGGATCGTCGAGAACCTGCGCGGCGATCTCTCGCTGGAGCGGCTGGCTGGGCAGGCCAATATGAGCCTGCGCAGCTTCGCCCGGCATTATCGCCAGGCGACTGGCCGCACGCCGGCTCGCGCCGTCAAGGAAATCAGGATCGAGACGGCGCGCCGCCTGCTCGAACAAGGCCTCTCCGTCGCCCAGGCCGGCCGCCGCTGCGGTTTCGGCTCGGAGGAAACCCTGCGCCGCACCTTCCTGCGCCGGCTTGGAGCGAGCCCGCAGGCCTATCGCGACAGGTTCGCGGGGTAGCGGACTGTCTGCCTCTACAGCAGCCGCTCCATGACCCGCTCGCTATTGGCACGCTGTTTGCCCGTATCCTTGAACCCTTGCGCCAGGTAGAAGCCGTGCGGCCCGCCATCGCCCGGCACATAGCTCAGCCGCGCTCGCTCGTAGCCCTGCGACGGCAGGCTCTCCAGCCAGAGCGCGATCGCGGCGCGTCCATAGCCTTCGCCCTGACGACGCCCATCGATCATGAAGCGCCAGAGAAAACAGCTCGCGCCGTCGTCCTCGGGCCTCCACATGATGAAGCCGACCGGCTCTTCACCAGCATAGATTGCCCGAAACACGGCAGCCGGGTTGAAATGGGCCTGCGCGATCGAGACCGCATTGGGCGCGACGAAGCCGCTTTGCGCCTCATGCGTCTTTAGCTCGCAGATAGCGCGCACGGTCTCGGCCGTGATCTCGCGCAGCGTGACGACAGGCGCAGTCAAGCAGCCGGCCTCACTTCTCCAGGAAGGCCTTCACCGCCCCCTCGGCCTGCTTCATCGAGATCACCCCGTCGAGATGGCCGCGGCTACCCTGGATGGCGACGTGAGTGACGTCGCGCCCGGCCTTCTTCGCCTCGGCGACGGTGCGCTGGATCATCTCGTCCGGGAAAACCAGGTCCTTGGGCTGATTGACGATCAAGAGTGGCGCTTTGATCCGGCTCATCGCGTCGGCGAGTGACTTGCCGCCGGCGGCATAGAGCTGGTTGGCCTTGACCAGATAGAGGAAATGGTTGGCGTCGGAGACCTTGGCGCGGGCCTCGCCTGCATTGTCCAAAATGCTCTGGACCTGGAACTTGTTGCCGAGCGTCTTGGCCGGGTCCTCGCCCTCCTTGGCCGGGCGGCGGCCGAAGGTGCCGTTGGTCCAGTCGCTATGGTTGGCCTGCAGGGTGACGACGGTCAGCGCCTTGGCGAGACCGGCATTGGGCGGCGTCTTGCCGTAGTAGTCGCCCTTGTTCCAGTTCGGATCGACCAGGATCGGCGCCGCCCAGACGTCGAGCCAGGCGATCAGCTGGGCGTCGGCCTCGGCCGCGCCGATCACCGCCATCGCCTTGCCGACCATGTCGGGATAGCTCGCCGCCCATTCATAGGTCTGCAGCGCGCCCATCGAGGGACCGGCGACCATGACCAGCTTCTTGATTCCAAGACTCTCGACCAGAGCCTTCTGGACATTGACGAAATCGCCGATGGTCACGACCGGGAAGTCGAGCGCGTAGGGCTTGCTGGTATCCGGATCGATCGAGGCCGGGCCGGTGGTGGTGGTCTTCGGGTCGCCGGTGTTGAGGTTCACCAGCGAGTCGGCGGAGAGGACGAAATACTTGTTGGTGTCGATCGCCTTGCCCGGGCCGATGATCGCGTCCCAATAGCCCGGCGCCGCATCCGAGGCGGCATATTTGCCGGCGGCGTGCGAATTGGCCGAGAAGAAATGGCAGATCAGGATCGCATTGGATTTGTCGGCGTTGAGCGTGCCGTAGCTCTCCCAGCCGACCTTGACGTTCTTCAGCGTGCGCCCGCCTTGCGTGGTGTAGCTCGGCAGCTCGAAGACCTTCTTCTCGACCAGAAGCTCCTGCGCGTTAGCCATTCCCGTCACCATCATGCCTGCAATAGCGAGCGCACCCGCGATCCAGCCCTTCATGCCGCACTCCTCCGCTCCGGCCGGGTTCTCGGCCTTGAGGGAGATCAGAGCGGATTTGTCCGGCTAACGGAAGGGGCGGCTTGCCGTCATTCTCGGGCGGAGCGAAGCGCAGACCCGAGAATCTCATGACGAGAAGGCGCCGATATGAGCCTCTTCCGGCCTGAGATGCTCGGGTCAAGCCCGAGCATGACGGCAGGTCTGTCTCACAGCGTCTCCAGCAGCCCCTTGATCAGCGCCCGCCTTGGCGCGATCGAGGAGATCAGCGCGTATTCCTGCAAGGTGTGGGCGCCATCGCCGTCGATACCGAGCCCGTCCAGCGTCGGGATGCCGAGCGCCGCGGTGAAATTCCCGTCCGAGCCGCCGCCGGTCATCGGGCAGTCCTGCAGGTCGAAGCCGACCTTGGCCGCCACCGCCCGCGCCTGCTCGTAGAGCGCCGCGACCTCCGCCGACTTCTCGTAAGGCGGCCGGTTCATGCCGCCGATGATGCTGAGCTTCACATCCGGGTCATGGGATTTCAGCCCGAGGATGCGCTCTTCCATAACTTTGCCATCGGCCACCGTGGTGACGCGGCAATCGACACTGAACCAGGCATGTTGCGGGATGACGTTCGCAGCCGTGCCGCCGCCGACCAGCGCCACCGTCGTCGTGATGCCGCGCGAATAATCGGTCATGCCCTCGATCGCGAGGATCTGGTGCGCCGCCTCACGGATCGCGTTGCGACCGTCGGCATGGCGCGAGCCGGAATGCGCCGGCCGCCCTTCCAGCTTGACCTCGAAGCGGCCGACGCCCTTGCGCGCCGTGACGATCTTGCCGCCCTCGCGCGCCGGCTCGGTCACCAGTACCGCCATGGACTCGCGACCGACAGACTCGATCAGCGCCCGCGAGGTCGGCGAGCCGATCTCCTCGTCGGGCGTGAACAGGAAGACCAGCGGCCGCTGGACCGTGCCGGACTTGGCGGCGTCCTTGAATGCCTGCAACGCCAGCCAGGCGCCGCCCTTCATGTCGTAGACGCCGGGGCCGTAGAGCCGGTCGCCCTCGACGCGGACGGGCAGATCCTTGGCGCTGGTCCCGACGGGGTGGACCGTGTCGAGATGCGACATCAGCGCCACGGCCTTTTCGCCGTTCCGGACGCCGGCGCGCAGGATCAGATTGTCGCCTAACCCGTCGCGGCCGGGAATGCGCTCGACGGCGATCGGCAGGCCTTCGACCTCCCTGGCGACGAGGTCCATCATGCCGTTGACGCCGGGCACGTGATGGGTGGGGCTCTCCAGCGCAACCCAGACGGAGAGCGCGGGAACTGCGGGATCGTGAATGGTCATGATGGGAAGCGTTTTCGCAGGAAAGCGTGGCGATAACAGGACATTGGCCGATTTGCCGGCTTTGTCCATGTCGAAACGCGCCTAGCAGCCCTGCGGGCGCGGCGTTTCAAAAAAATTTCGACGCGGTGTCGGCAAGGCCGATCCTCGCCCGTCCTCGCAGCAGACCCGCCGAGGACAAGACGATGCGCCTGCCCGCCGCCCCCACCATTGCCATAGTGCCGGCCTTGTATTGGCTGCGCAGCCTCATGGCGGCGCTGGCCGGCTTCGTCGCGGTCCTCGTGCTCGCGCTCCTGGCCGACCAGCTCCTGCGCTCGCTCGGCCTGCCGCCGCCGGCAGCCCAGCTGACACCGGAACTCGGCCGCCAGGCGCTTGCGGCCTGGCTGCGGGCAGGCTGCCTGCTGCTCGGCGGGCTCGTCGCCAGAGCCGCGTGCTCTAGATGCGCTTGACGTTCCAGAAGGTCGGGAAGCTCGGCAGCACACCCTCCAGCTTGCGGCTGAACGCGGTCGGCTGGAAATACTGGCCCAGCGGCGCGTAAGGCACGTCCTCGAAGGCCTGCTTCTGCAGTTCGGCCGCGATCTTCTGCTTGCCCGGAAGGTCGGTCGCCTCCATCCAGGCCTCGCGCAGCGCCTCGATCTTCGGCGCCACCGGCCAACCCGGCCAGGCCGCCATGCCATTGCCGCGCAGCGAGATGTGGCCGACCGGATCGAGGATATCGATGCCGTTCCAGCCGGTGAAGAAGCAGTTCCAGCCGCCATTGCCCGGCGGCTCCTTGTTGGCGCGGCGCGTCACCACCGCACCCCAGTCCATCACCTGATAGTCGACATTCATGCCGATGCGTTTCAGCATCTCGGCGCCGACCTCGCATTCGGCCTTGAGGTTGGCGAGATCGGTGACGCCGAGCAGCACGACCTTCTCGCCCTTGTAGCCGGCAGCGGCGAGCGCCTGCTTGACCTTGCCGATATCGCGCGGGCCGTTCAGCACCTCCATGCCGGCATCGTTCGCCATCGGCGTGCCTGGCGGAAACAGGCCGACGCCAGTGCGCCACAAAGTCTTGTCGGGGCCGCCGACCGCCTCCATGAACTCGGCCTGGTCGATCGCCATCAGCACTGCGCGGCGGATCGCCGGATTGTCGAAGGGCGGATGCAGATGGTTCATCCGCATGATCGCGATCGAGCCGGTCGTCTCCTTGATCGCGACCTCGAGCTTCGGGTCCTTCGCCAAGAGCGGCAGGATGTCCGGCAGCGGCTGCTCGACCCAGTCGATCTCGCCGCTCTGCAGGGCCGCCGCCGCCGTCGCGGGATCAGGCAAGGTGTGCCATTCGATCCGCTCGACATGGACGATCTTCGGGCCGGCGGTGCGGCCCGGCTTGCCGTCGCTGCGCGGGACATAACCCGCAAACTTCTCGTAGACCGACCTGTTGCCGGGCTGGCGTTCGCTGGCGACGAAGCGGAACGGGCCGCTGCCGATCACCTCGGTGACCTGCGTCGTCGCCTCGGTCCTCGCCAAGCGCTCCGGCATGATCACCGGCACCGCCGCCGTCATCTTGGCGAGCGCATCCGGCAGCAGCGGGAACGCCTTCTTCAGCCGGAAGCGCAGGGTCTTGTCGTCGACCGCTGCGAGCTCGTCGGTCTGCGCCATCAGCGTCTGGCCGAAGGCATCGCGCTTGCCCCAGCGGTTCAGGCTGGCGACGCAGTCCTTGGCCAGCACCGGCGTGCCGTCATGGAATTTCAGGCCCTCGCGCAGCTTGATCGTCCAGCTCTTGCCATCGGCCTCGGCGAGCGCCCCCTCGGCCATTTGCGGCTGGGCCTTGTAGCTCTCGTCCTGCCCGAACAGCGTGTCATAGGCGAGGAAAGCGTGATTGCGTGTGACGGTCGCCGTCGTCCAGATCGGATCGACGACGGCAAGGTCGCCCTGCGGCACGAACTTGATCACGTTCTTGTCGGCCCCACGGCCGATATTGGGTTTGCTGACCGCGATGGCGGCAGCCGTGCCTGCGATGAAAGCGCGACGTGTCGGCATTTCAAGCTCCCTGGCAACAGGGCGTCGATCCGGGATGGCGAAGCCCTGGCGATACGGCGGGCGTCAGGCAACCAGCATGCCAGCAGCCGGTCAAGCCGGCTTGCGGCGAATGCGCGCCGCGCTTAGGCCGCGTCGCGCAAATCGCCCAGGTCGAGCTCGATCAGGAAGTTCGGATCGGCCTCGACCAAGAGCGCCAGAGCCGCATCGTCGGCGAGCGAATCCGCCAGCAACCGCGCCTCGTCGCGGGCCGCTTCGGCGTCGAGCCGGCGCAGCAGCGCCATCAGCGCATTGGCCTGCGGTCCTTCCAGTGCCTCGCAGGCAATCAGCACCTGTGCCAGCAGGTCCCGGTCGATTCCACCCGCCCCACGATGGCCAGGGCCCGCTTCCTTCAATGCCCCAACGGCAGCGGCGAAGGCCGGCAGCAAGGCTTCCGGCATCGCCGCCTTGCGATAGATCGCCTTCAGGCCGGCGCCGCGCTTGTCCCAGAGCAGCGCGCGCACGCGCTTCAGCGGCAGGTCGGACAACGCCGCGAAGGCAGATTCGGCCAGAGCCGGCTCGCCGCTCAGCAGCGAGCGCAGGATCACGCCCGGCGTCAGGCGGCCATTCTCGCGCAGGCAGTCGACGATCGCCGGGGCATCGCTCGCCTCGCCGCCGGCAGCGAGCGCGACCGCGACCCGCTCGGTCGATTCGCGGGCGAGCCGGGCGCTGCGCTCCTGCGTGAGCCAGCCGCAGCCAGAGACGAAGGCGGCAAGCGCATCGGAAACCTTGGCGGCAATCGCCTGGCGCAAGCCAGCTGGCAGGTCGTCGCGCGCCAACATCGCCTCGCGCACCGCACCGGCCTCGCCTTCGCGCTCGAAGATGCGCTCCAGCGAGAAGTCAGGAATTTCCGCCGTCGGATTGGCAAGCAGCGCGACCAGCGCCTCCTCGCAGCCGACTTCGGCAAGCGCCGCGCAGATGCCAGGCGGCAGCCAGGGCCGCTGCGCAATCGCGCGCTGGGCGAGATCGTCACCGATCGCGGCGGCATCGACGAGGTCAGCCTCGGTCAGCACCGGCGACTGTGCCAGCAGCAGGGCCGCGACATCGCTCTGCTCGGCGATCAGACCGAGCACCAGATTGCGCGGCGCCTGCGGCGCGGCGGCGAGTTCCTCGGCGAGCGCCCGGCGCACCAATGGCGAGGGATCGTCGACCAGCGCGATCAGCGCCGTCTCAGCCTCGCGCCGATCCTCCGGCGACATCGCCGAGCGCAGATAGGCTCCCGCCAGCGCGGCGGCGCCTTGCGCCCGCGCCTCGGCCGGCGCAGTCCGCGCCCAGAGCAGGAAGCGCCGCACGATCATCCGCGCCTCCCATGAAGCATGAACTGGCTGAGATCGAGCGGCCCGCGGCGAGGCTTGCGGACCGGAGCCGTTTCGCTGGAAGCGGTCTGCGTATCCGCCACCGCAAGGTCACGCGGCCGCGACGGCGGCAGCGGTGCGTTGACGGCCGTAGCTGCGGGGGTTGAAGCGCTCGTGTTTTCGGCCTTGGCAACCTTGCCGGCAGCCGAGGCCTCGCCTGGGCTCGCCACGGAGCCGACGCGCGGGAAATAGCGGGTCGACGGATCGTCATCGGCGGTCCGGGACGCGCCGCCGCTACGCGGCGTGGTCCAGAGATTGGCGACGGCCTTCGAAACCGGCGTGCGAGGCCCCTCGGTCGAGAACAGGCCGATCAGCCCCTTGGCCCGGCCCGGCGCCAAGGCGGCAGCGATCGGCACCACCGGCGGCTCAGCTGCATAGGCGCTCGCGGTCGTAGGCGCGCTCGTCGGCCTGGCTTGCGCCAGCATCGCGCCGGTCGTCGCCGCGACCTGGGTGTTGGCGTGGCTGGCGGCGAGCAGGCCATAGACCTCCTGGGCGCTGCGAGCCCGGCCGGCCTTGTCGTAGAAAATCGAGCGGTTGGCGGCGGCTGCCTCCGGAAAATCACGCGCGGCGGCGCGCGTCGGGTCGTTGCCGGCCGTGCGGATCAGGTCGGACGCGCCGCGCGCCCCCAGAACATGCGCCATGTAGAGCTCGCCGGCCTGTGGCTGGCGTCCGAGCGCCTGGCCGAGCTGCTCGGCATTCTTCTGCGTCAGCGCACCGGCCATCACCGTCGCGACCTGCGGATCGGTGCGCAATTGCAGGATCTTCTCGCGCAGCGCCGGATCGGAGACCGTCAAGCGGCCATTGCCGTCCTCGCTGATCGCGCCGGCATAATTGGCCATGCCCTGCTTCGGCCCTTCCTGGCGCATCATCGACAGCCAGGTCTGCTCGATGAACTGGAACAGCCCGGTCGCGCTCGACGTGCGCGCCTTCGCATCCGGTTCGAGCGCGGATTCGCGTTGCGCCGTCTTCAGGAGATAGTCGAAGCCGACGCCAGTCTTGTCCGCGCCTTCCTTGATCGCGTTGACCACAGGATTGGCGGGCGTTGTCTCGCGGGTGCTCGGCGTGCTGAAAAGGAACATTGGGTCACTCGGGCCGCTGCCGTTCCAGGCGGACCGGAGCACCCGCAGAGACTGGACCGATTATGGTAAGCGAACCGTTAAAACGGGCGTTTGCTGGACGCGGCCCGGAACCGGAAAAATGCCACAGGAGCAAGACGATGGCGGAAGCGATGCGGCATAAGCGGGGCGGGCTCTACTTCGAGGATTTCGAGATCGGCGCCTCGATCGAACATCGGCTGACCCGCACGGTCACGCAGATGGACAACATGTTGTTCTCCAACATGACGCTGAATCCGCAGCCCTTGCACATCGATGCGCATTTCTGCGCGACCGAGACCGAATGGGGCAAGCCGCTGATGAACTCGCTGTTCACGCTCGGGCTGATGATCGGCATCTCCGTCAACGACACCACGGTCGGCACCACGATCGGCAATCTCGGCATGACCGACGTCACCTTCCCCGCCCCGCTTTTCGAGGGCGATACGGTGAACTGCGTCACCGAGATCGTCGCCAAGCGCGAATCGAAATCGCGGCCGGATGCCGGCATTGTCGACTTCCATCACCGCGCCTTCAAGCAGGACGGCACGCTGGTGGCGCAATGCCGACGCCAGGCCTTCATGAAGAAGCGCCCGACCGGAGGGCAGGCCTGATGCGCTCCCTCCTCTTCGTCCCCGGCGACAACCAGAAGAAGCTGCAGAAGGGTCTGGAGAGCGGCGCCGACGCGCTGATCCTCGACCTCGAGGATTCGGTCGCGCTCAATGCCAAGCCGGCTGCCCGCGAGCTCACCCGCGATTTCCTCAAGGAGATCTCCACCAAGGCCAAGCGCCCCCGCCTGATCGTGCGCGTCAACGCGCTGTCCACCGGCATGACCGAGGCCGATCTCGACGTGGTCATGGAAGGCAGCCCCGATGCGATCATGCTGCCCAAATCCGAAGGCGGACCGGACCTCAGCCATCTCGCCGCCCATATCGCGGTGCGCGAGGCGGAATATGAACTGCCCGACGGCGGGACCAAGATCATCGCAATCGCCACCGAGACCGGCAAGGGCATCTTCGGCCTCGGCAGCTATGCCGGCGCCAGCCACCGGCTCTCCGGCCTGACCTGGGGTGCCGAGGACCTCTCGGCCGATCTCGGCGCCGAGACCAACCGGCTGCAGAACGGCAGCTATACCGATCCCTACCGGATCGCCCGCTCGCTCCTTCTCTTTGCGGCTGCGGCCGCGCAGGTCGACGCGATCGACACGGTCTTCACCGCCTTCCGTGACGATGTAGCCTTACGCACCGAATGCATCGCTGCGCGCCGCGACGGCTTCACCGGCAAGATGGCGATTCACCCGGCACAGGTGCCTGTCATCAACGAGGTGTTCTCGCCCTCGCCCGAAGCGCTCGCCCGGGCCGAGGCGATTATCAAGCTCTTCGATGAGAACCCCGGCCTCGGCGTGGTCGGTCTCGACGGCGAGATGCTCGACCGGCCGCATCTGATGCGCGCCCGCCGCTTGAAGGCGCGCGCGCAGAAGCTGGGCTGACCGCCGCCTTCAGGCATCGGACTCGGCGCAGGCGATCGCTGCGCCGGCCTGTGCCGGACGTCTGGCGTCACCGAAGATCAGGAAGCTGATCGCGGCGAGGATACCGGCGCTGATACCGCCATAAAGCATCACCCAGCCGAAGCCCTGCACCAGCGCGGCGTGCACTCCTGCGCCGGACGGGTCGTGCAACGCCAGGGCCGGATAGGCCTCGCGCAGCGAGCCGAGATTGCCGGCAGCGATCGATGAGGCCAGCGTCTGCATTTGCGAGCGATCGAAGGCGGTCGCAATGGCGTCCGGCAGCGACCGCCTGATGCCCTCGACCAGGATGAGCCCCATCACTGCGATATTGATCGCAAGCGCGATCAGCCGCGCGCTGATGTCGATGCCGGACGCCATGCCCGAGCGATTGCTCGGAACCGAGCCGGTGGTCGTATTGGTCACCGCCGTGCTGGTCAGGCCGAGGCCGATACCCGCCAGCAGAGCGCCCGGCAGCAGGGTCATCCAATTCGCCTGGGCAAGGCCGCTGCCGAACCACATCGCGATGAAACCGGCGCCGATCGCAAGCATTCCCAGGGGAATGACGAACTGCGGGCCGTGACGCTCCAGCAAGCGGTCGGAGACGGGCGGCATCACCATGAAGGGAACGGTGTAGGCTAGCAGCAGCAGCCCGGTGGCCTCGCTGCCCAGGCCGAGCCCGCTCTGGACGTAGATCGGTAGGTAGATGATGAACGGCCAATAGCTGAAATTCATGCCGATGCAGCCGATGATCGCGCCGCTGAACCGGCGAATCCGGAACACGGAGAAGTCGAACATCGGCTGCGGGGCGCGCCGCTCCACCACCAGGAAGGCGATGAAGCTGGCGAAGGCCAGCCCGGCAAGGCCGAGCGCCGCAGGCACGCCGAGCTCGGCACCCTGCGTGATGACATAAGCGAAGCCGAAGACCGCCAGGGTCAGCGTGACGATGCCGGCGACATCGAGCGTCTTCGCCTCCGGGTCCCGCGATTCGCGAATGCCGATCGCGGCAGGCACGAGCGCCAGCATGGTCAGCGGGACGTGGACCAGGAAGACCCATTGCCAGCCCGCCACGCTGGTGATCACGCCCCCGACCACCGGGCCGAAGCCGAGCCCGATGCCGCTGACCACGCCCCAGATGGTGAAGGCCCTGCCCCGCTCGCGCCCGTCCGGGAATTGGTGCGAGATGATCGCGACGGCGCAGGTCAGCATGGCGCCGCCGGCCATGCCTTGCAGGAAGCGGCCGGCGATCAGGATCGCAGCGCTCTGCGCCAAGCCGCAGATCAGCGAGGTCACGCCGAAGGCTGTCGTCGTCACGATGAAGACGCGCTTGCGGCCATAGCGGTCGGCGAGCGTCCCTGTCGCCATCAACACCGCCGTGCAGGCGATGGTGTAGGCGTTCATGATCCATTGCAGCGCCTTGAAATCGGCAGGCAGCACCGATTCCAGCGTCGGCAGGATGACCGGCACACTGGAGATCTCGAGTCCGAACATCAGGGACGCGAGACAGGCGGAAGCCAGCGCCACCGCATTTCGGTTGGAAGGAGAGATCGCCATGACGAGCACCTTTCGGATCGATCCGCTTCGCTCGGGATCGACGGAGGCACTTCGTCTATGGGCAGATCGGACATGATAGAAATGATTTAATTTCGTATCTTTCAGTTCGCATGATAATAAATTCGCGTCATGGATTTTGCGCCTGAACTGTTGCGCGCGCTCGTCGCCGTCGCCGAGGCCGGTGGGTTCACCCGCGCGGCCGAGCGCCTGCATCTGACGCAATCGGCCGTCAGTCACCAGATCCGCCGGCTGGAGGATCAGGTTGGCACGCCTCTCTTCACCCGCACGACGCGCAAGCTGGCCCTGACCGAGGACGGCGAGGAATTTCTGCGCCATGCAAGGCAGATCTTGCAGGCCCATGCCGCCTTGAGCCGGCGCTTTCAGGCGTCGTCTCTCGGCGGCTCGATCCGTTTCGGCGTGCCGGAGAATTTCCTGGGCGACGAGCTGCCGCAATTGCTGAGCCGCTTCGCCCGTGCCTACCCTTCCGTGCGCCTCGAAGCCTCGGTCAGCGTCTGCCAGGACTTCAGCGTCGGGATCGAAAGCGGCGAGCTCGACCTCGCAGTGGCGATGCGCCGGGCTGGCGAGACCGGCGGGACCGTGCTGCGGCGCTCGCGCTATGTCTGGGCCGCCGCCGAGGATTTCGCGGTCGTGCCCGGCTCGTCGCTGCCGCTGGCGCTCTCGCATCCGCCCTGCCTGTGCCGTGCGGTCGCGATCGAGGCGCTGGCCGGTTCCGGCGTCGAATGGCACACTAGTTTCACCTCCGCCAATCTGCACGGATTGCGGGCGGCGATGCTGGCGGGGCTCGGCGCGTCCATCATCGCCGATGACGAGATCGAGCCGGGAATGAAGGTCCTCTCCCCGAGCTACGGCCTGCCGCCGCTGCCCGATCTGGAATTTGCGCTGATCTGGTCTGACGGCGGCAAGACACCCTGCGCGCGCGAACTGGGCCGGCTGATCGCCGACACCGCCAAGAGCCTCGGCGGCCCGGTGTTGCATCGACCGGCGCGGGCGAAGGCGCTGGCTGGCAAACCGGGTTAACCGGGAGCTCCAAGCGATTCGGCCGATTCGGGTTTTCCAGTTTGCGCCGGACCATGGCCGCCCGGTTCAGGCGCGGATCGCGTTCACTTGATCTGCCGGCACTCGTGCCGCGCCGCGCTCGCCAGGCACTCCTGCGCCTTCCTGGCGGTATTGAGTTCGCGCAGCAACCAGAACCCCGCTCCGATCATCACCAGCACGGCGATGATCGCGAGCAGGTTGACGGTCATTCGCCATTGCTCGTCCGGCTCCTCGTCCTGGCGCCGGACCATCGCGCTCAGCCGCCGGCCGGCCGGGTGATCGAGAACAATTCGCTGACCTCGGCATAGTCGCTGTAGCCGCAGCGCGCGATCGGATTTGCCTTGGCCGTGTCGAAGCGCCCATCGTGGATGAAGGCTTCGTCGACATAGGCCGCGACGACCTGGCCGAGCACCATCCAGCGCGGCACCTCGTTGCCGTCGATATCCCTGAGCTGCTGGATCGACAGCAGCTTGCATTCGAGCGCGGCCGGGCTCGCCGCGACCCGCGGCGGCTTGACGATCCGCGAGGGGGCCATTTTCAGCCCCGCATGGACGTATTCGCTCTCCCCCCGCGGCAGCGGCGCCGAGGTCAGGTTCATCTGCTGGTCGAGCGCCTTGGTGACCAGGCTGCAGGTGAACTCGCCAGTCTCCTCGATGAAGGCGACCGCATCCTTCTTGTTCTCCGAGGAGAACATCACGATGTTCGGCCGCGACGAGATCGCGTTGAAGAAGCTGTAGGGCGAGAGATTGACCTCGCCCTTGGCATTCACCGCGCTGATCCAGCCGATCGGCCGCGGCGCGACGATCGCCTTGAACGGGTCGTGCCTGAAATCGAGATCGCGCCCCTCATTGGTGTAGTACACGGCGCTCACCCCCCGAACCGGCTGACGATCGCGGCAAGATCCGGCCGTTCGCGATCGGCCGGGCGACCATCCGCCTTGCCGAGATGGACGAAGCCGGCGATGCGCTCGTCGGATTCGAGCCCGAAGGCGTCCAGCACCTTGCGGTCGAAGGCGAACCAGTTGGTGAGCCAGGAGCCGTTGAAGCCGAGCGCCTCTGCCGCGATCAGCATGTTCATGCAGACCGCGCCGGCCGAGAGCTCCTGCTCCCATTCCGGGATCTTCTCATGCTTGCGGGCGCGCGAGATGACCGCGATCACGACAGGAGCATGCAGCAGACGCTTGCGCTCGAACGCGACCTTGTCCTCATCGGCCTGCGGATTGCGCTCCTTGAAGACGTCAGCGACGATCTCCGCCGCCTTTTCCTTGGCCGGGCCGGAGAAGACGATGAAGCGCCAGGGCGCGAGCTTGCCATGGTCCGGCACGCGCGCCGCAACCGTCAGAATCTCGCGGAGCTGGGCCTCGTCCGGCCCGGGGCTCGAGAGAAATTGCGGTGGCACCGAGCGACGGAGCTTGAGCAGGGAGAGCGTGTCGGTCATGAACGATCCGGAAGATGGCGTAGCGGCGGGCAATGATCGTTCCCAGTTAAGGTTTCGCCATGATGAGGACAAGCGAACCTGCTCCTTCCCCGGTGCAAGGACGATGACGGCGCAGCGCATGTTTCAACGCGACGAGTTCCAGAAGGCTCCGCTATCACAGCGTGCGAGTGGCGAGGCTTGTTGATGCCGAAGCGCCTCATTTTGCACGCCGTGATGCAGGGCAAGACGCGGAAGGATCCGCGCACCGGCAATGCAAGGCGTCTCAGGCGCGAAATGACGCCAGCCGAGAAGCGACTATGGGCTCAGTTGCGCCTGCTCAAGGTACCGGGCGGCCATTTCCGCAGACAGGCTCCCATGGGCCCTTATTTTGCGGACTTTGCACATTTCCACTCCAAACTCGTGATCGAGCTCGATGGCGATCAGCACGGGCTGCCTGCTGCGCAAGTTCATGATGTCGCACGCACGGCTTACTTGGCCGCACATGGCTATCGCGTCCTGCGCTTCTGGAATCGTGAAATCGCCGAGAACCTCGACGGCGTTGTAGAGACAATCTTTCGCGCCGCGCATGCGGCCTCGGCAGCTCCAATGACAATCGTGCCCTATAAAGCTTCCTGTACCAGTCTTATCCTCGCAGCGTTCAGCGTGCTGCTTCTGGGCGCTTCTCCTGCCCTCGCCCAAACCCCTGGTGCGGCACCTTCGTCGACGACGCCCGGCTCCCCCCCGCCGGTTGCAGCTCCGGCGGCACGGCCGGGCCAGGCGACGCTCTCGCTCAGCGCCCAGTTCTCCGGCAGCCGCAAGCCGATCCGCTCCGGCCTGGTCTGGCGCGTGTTGACCGAAACCTTCGACGGCTCGCCGCCGCGCATCGTCGCCCGCTCGAACGAGGCCGAGCCGAGCTTCGCGCTCGATCCCGGCGTCTATCTGCTGCACGCCGCGTACGGTTTCGCCAGCGCTACCAAGCGCGTCACGCTCGGCGCCCAGGGCCTGAGCGACCGGCTCAGCATCAGCGCCGGCGCGCTCTCGCTCGCCGGCTCGATCGGCGAGACGCCGATCGCCCCCAACCAGCTGAGCTTCTCGGTGTTCGTGCCGTTGCAGGGCAACTCCGAGGGCCGCCTCGTCGCCTCCGGCGTCAAGTCCGGCGAGCTGATCCGGTTGCCCGAGGGCACCTATCACATCGTCTCGACCTATGGTGATTCGAACGCGATCCAGCGCTCCGATGTCCGGGTCGACTCCGGCCAGGTCACACAGGCGACGCTGCACCACCGCGCCGCGCAGGTGACGCTGAAGCTGGTCGCCGGCCCCGGCGGCGAGGCCTTCGCCGGCACCGCCTTCAGCGTGCTCACCCCCGGCGGCGACGTCATCCGCGAGGCGATCGGCGCCTTCCCGCAGGTCATCCTGGCCGAGGGCGACTATGTGCTGATCGCCCGGCAGGAGGGCCAGGTCTTCTCGCGCGACTTCAAGGTCGAGGCCGGCCGCGATCGCGATATCGAGGTGATCGCGCGCTGAACAACCCTGTCATTCCGGGGCTTCGCGCAGCGAAGAGCCCGGAATCCATTTCCGCCGCCGTGGCCGAAATGAGCGAGACGGATTGCAGCTTACATCTCGCCGCCGTGTTCATGGGTTCCAGGCTCGCTGCTGCGCAGCGCCCCGGAAAGACGAAGAGGTTCGTATTCCTCAGTTCGTCGGCTTGCCCGGCTCGCGTCCGCCGCCGAGCTCGGCGGCGATGCCGTCGGCGAGGCGAATGGCGAGGCAGCGATAGCCGGATTCGACGACCTGGAGCCCGTCCATGCCGACGATCTCCTCTTCGCTGAAGCGCTTCGAGCCCGACCAGTTCTTCATCATGACATAGCGCGGGAAGACCGGAACCCCCGTCTCGCTCGCGACCTTGGCGAGAACCGCCCGGTAGTCGTCATATTTGGGATAGCGCCCCTCGCGTGGCAGCCAGGGCATGTCCATCAGCACGAGGTCGATGCCGGCCTCCTGCAGCTTGCTGATGCCCTTGCGCAGGATCTTGGCCAGCTTCTCCTCGCCGATGTCGCGAATGGCGTCGTTCACTGCCGTCTGCCAGATCACCAGAGCGGGCTTTTCCGGGATGATCTCGCTCTCCAGCCGCAGATACATCTCATAGGCCGATTGGCCGCCCACACCGAGATTCGTGACCTTGATCTCGCGCGTCGGCAGGCGCCGGCGCAGCTCCTCTTCCAGCATTGCTGGATAGCCGCGATTGGCTTCGCCCGAACCGGTGCCGGCGGTGGTCGAGGAGCCGATGGCGACGATGGCAAGGCGGTTGGTTTCGGCGAGCGTGCGCGCCGAAACCGGCAGGATCGGCTTGAACGGGTTCTGCGCGGCGCCGGCCCGGCAGCGCGCCTCGACCATCGGCGCAACGGGTTTCGGCCCGGCGAATGCCGGCAGAGCCGACGCCAGGATCAGAAGAAAGGCGCTCAGGCCGTAGCGGCCTGCTCGCGCGGGGCGCTGGCGGCGCGTGCCGTAAGCGTCTTGTACCACGAGAGAAAGGTTCCTAGCCCGAGCAGGATGGTAATCCCGCCCAGTGTAACGAGCAACTGCACCCAAAGAGTGAAGGAACTCTCCGCAAGGATGATCTGTCCGGCGATCGCCAGGACGATTCCGGCGCAGAAGACTTCGAGCGAGTGCCGCCCGAGCGCCGCCAGCCGCCGACCAGCCATTCCGCTGAGGGCGCTCGCATCCGGCCGCAGGAAGCGTAGCACCAGCCATGTCAGCGCCGCCAGATGCGCGACGCGCGGCCAGGCGAGATTGGACTTGTCGGTCCCGATCTGCAGGCTGTCGATCCAGTCGTTCAGGAAGGCGATGCCGAACGGATTGCCCGAGGACAGCTTCACCATCGCCGCGAACAGCAGGACTGCGACCGCCGTAATGTCGAGCAAACGCAACTTCGGCACGCCGGCGCCGACGAGACCAAGCCGGCCGATGACGACACCGAAAGTGAACAGCATCTGCCAGGCGAAGGGGTTGAAGAACCAGCCGCCCTCGCCCGGATGGTTCGGCAGGTTGAGGCCGGCATGGGTGGCGCCCTGCCAGATCGCGACGGAGACTGCGAGCGCGGCAAGCGGGCTGGTCCGCGCCACGATGTAGATCAGCGGGAACAGCGCCAGCAGCACGATGTAGAGCGGCAGGATGTCGAGATAGAACGGCTGGTAGACCAGCCCGAGCGCGTTGACGATCGCCGCCTGGGTGTCGCTGAAGAAGGGCTGGATGTTGATCGCCTCGACATAGAGCGCGTTCTGCGTGCGCACCACCGCGGTCGCGACGATGCCGCAGACCAGCACGAACAGCGCCAGATGCGCGATGTAGAGCGTCCAGATCCGGGCGCCGACCTTGAGCGAGCCGACGAGCAGCCCGCGCTGGTCGATCAGCCGGCCATAGGCGAAGGCGGCCGAGACGCCCGCCAGCAGCACGAAGACGTCGGCGGCGTCGGAGAAACCGTAATTATGCGGCATCGCGGCCGAGACGATGTTGCCCGGCATGTGATTGACGAAAATCACCAGCAGAATCAGGCCGCGGATCACGTCGATGCGCAGGTCGCGGCCGGGCGAGGCCGCTTCGCGCGGACCCTTTCCGAACAGCATCAGGCGCCAGAATCCGCTCACGTCACCACCGCATCCATCTGCACGGTCAGTGGGGCGACCGCACATTTGTTCATCTAGCGTTCATCTTAACATTGTGTTGAGAGCAAGGCTCCGCGCCGGCGGATCACAAGCCTGTGCATCAACGTGAAGGACGCGCCTTGGTTCGCCGCGCGCACGCACACGCAGCGCCGCGATCCGTCATTGGCTTCAACGGCCTGTGACGGATCGCATCACTCTTGAACGAGTGATGGCATGCCCTGGATGGGTGGCGGAGCTGCGCTAGGCGCCTGCGTCTTCGGCCGCCTTCGCCGCCTCGCGCTTCTTCTCGACGCGGCGCACCGAGAACACCGAGAGCTCGTAGAGCAGCAGCATCGGGATCGCGAGCATCAGCTGCGAGATCACGTCGGGCGGGGTCAGCACAGCCGCGATGACAAAGACGAAGACGATGGCGTAGCGGCGCTTGTCCTTCAGGAACTGCGCGTCGATGATTCCCGCCTGGCCGAGCAGGGTCAGGATCACCGGCAATTGGAAGGAGATACCGAAGGCGAAGATCAGCGTCATGATCAGCGAGAGGTACTCGCTGACCTTGGGCAGGAGCGCGATGCCTGCCTGCCCGTCCGTCGCCGCCTGCTGCATGCCGATCGAGAACTTCATCAGCACCGGCATGGCGAAAAAGAACACCATGGCCGCGCCGAGCAGGAAGAAGATCGGCGTCGCCGCCAGATAGGGCGCGAAGGCCTGACGCTCGTTCTTGTAGAGGCCGGGCGCGACGAATTTGTAGATCTGCGTCGCGATCACCGGAAAGGCGAAGAAGCCGGCGCCGAAGGCCGCGATCTTGATCTGGGTGAAGAGATATTCGAGCGGCGCTGTGTAGATCAGCTGCACGTTCGCGCCCGGCCCGGCCGCCCAGACATAGGGCAGCACCAGCACGTTGTAGATCTGCGTCGCGAAGGCGAAGCAGATGAAGAACATGATCAGGAAGGCGATAAGCGACTTGATCAGCCGCGAGCGCAATTCGATCAGATGGTCGATCAGCGGCGCGCGCGACGCCTCGATCTCGTCCTCGCCGGCACGCTTCGGCTCGGTATTGGCCTCGACGACGCTGCTCATGCCGTCTCTCCGCCCTCGACCTCGGCCGCCTTGGCCTTGCGCTTGCGGACGGGCTTGGCCGGCGCCTCCTCAACCGCAGCCACCTCGGCGGCCACCACCGGCTCCTCGGTCACGACGGTCTTGCGGCGGCGCTTCGGCTTTTCTTCCGGCGCGGGCTCGGCGACGGGCGCCGGCTCGATGCTGACCGGCGCCGGCAGCTCGGGCGCAGGCAGGGCGGCGAGCGTCGCCTCGGCGTCCTTGATCGCCTTGTCGTCGGCCGCAGCCGGCTTCGAGGCATCGGCGGCGCCAAAGTCCTTCATCGGCTCGATCGGATCGAAGTTGGTCGAGGCCTGGATGGAATTGCCGATGTCGTCGACCTGCTTCTTCAGGTCGGTGAGCTCGGCCTCGCGCATGGCGTCGTTGAACTGGCCCTGGAATTCAGAGGCCATGCGCCGAATCTTGCCGATCGCCTGCCCGGCGGTGCGTAGCGCCCCGGGCAGGTCCTTGGGGCCGATCACGACGAGCGCGACGCCCCCGATCAGCAGCATTTCGCTCCAGGCGATGTCGAACATCGACGGCCGGTCCTTTAGGAAATCTTGTATGGCGCCCGGTGAGCGCCGGAGACGGCTCCGATCGGCGTTGATCCGATCGGCGAACGCGCTCCTACGAGATCAGGCCTTGGTCTCGGCCTTGGCCGGCTGCGGGGTCGCGGTCTGGGCCGTCTGGTCGATCACCTTCGGATCGACCGGCTGCTGCGCGGCCGGCGGCGGGGTCTCGTCCTCGGCCATGCCCTTCTTGAACGACTTGATGCCCTTGGCGACATCGCCCATCAGTTCGGACACCTTGCCGCGGCCGAACAGCAGCATGACGATGACGCCGACGACGATCCAGTGCCAGATGCTGACGCCACCCATGGCGGTACTCCTCCGAAATTGAACGCGCGGCCCGACTTGTCCCGTGGGGCCAGATGCTTGTGCCGGAAACTAGGTGTCCCCTACAGGGAACACAAGGACTTCGTCCATCGTAATGTCGATACCGACATCCTCGCCCTCGACGACGGAATCCCGCCGCGTCGGCAAGCGGGCCACCAGCAGCTTGTCGAGGCCGTCGACCGCGAGCTCGATATTGTCGACCTCGCCGAGGAAACGCCGGCTCACCACTCGCGCCGGCAGACAGAACCCCTTCGGCACCAGCCTGATCGCCTGGGGGCGAATGCCGAGCACCGCCGCTCCATCTGGCAGGCCCGGCGCCGGAAAGCGACCGAGCGGCGTATCGACCTCACCATCGCGAACGACCGTCTCGATCTCGGCAAGATCGCAGAAAAATCGGGCGGCAAAGAGGCTGGCGGGTCGGCGGTAGAGCTCTTCGGCCGTGCCCGTCTGGACGATACGGCCTTGTTGCATCAGCACGATCCGGTCGGCGACGCGCATCGCATCCTCGGGATCATGCGTCACGATGATCGAAGTCGCGCCGATCTCCTGCAGCAGCGCCATGGTCTCGTCGCGCACCACGTCGCGCAGGCGGCGGTCGAGATTGGAGAAGGGCTCGTCCATCAAGAGCACGCCGGGGCGCGGCGCCACCGCGCGCGCCAACGCCACGCGCTGCTGCTCCCCGCCCGACAACATATGCGGATAGGCCTCGGCGAGGTCGGCGAGGCCGACGCGGGCGATGGCGCGCAGCGCCGTCGCATCGGCCTCGGCATTGCCGTAGCCGCGCAGACCGAAGCGGACATTCTCGCGCACGGAGAGATGCGGAAAGAGCGCATAATCCTGAAAGACGAGGCCGACCCCCCTCGCCTCCGGCTCGACGAAGCGGCCGGGCGAAGACACGTCCCGTCCTTCGAGCAGGACCCGGCCGGCGCTCGGCCGCTCGACCCCGGCGGCGAGCCGCAGCAGCGTCGTCTTGCCGCAGCCGGAATGGCCGAGCAGCGCGACGATCTCGCCGGGTGCGACGTTGAGCGAGACCCCGTCCAGCGCCGTCACAGCGCCGAATCGCTGCGTGACCGCGTCGAAGCCGAGCGCCATCGGGATAGCGGCGCCGGCCGTGCCGCGGCGTCCCCAATCCAGCCAACGCATCTTGCTTTCGGTTCGAGCCAAACGCTCCTCCGCTGAGGAAAACCGTCCCCACTGGGCACATACTTCCCCGCGCTGTGCTAGCTGGCGTCGCCGTCGTCAAGCGGCGTGAACAGGTCGCCGAGCGGGTCCTCGTCGTCGCGCAAGCCCGGATCATCGTCGGGAACCGGCACGGTGAGGTCCTTGGCGAGGCGACCCTCGATGAAGCCCGCGCCCTTCAACTCCTCCAGCCCCGGCAGGTCGTCGATGCGGTCGAGCCCGAAATGGTCGAGGAAGGCGGGCGTCGTGCCGAAGGTCACCGGCCGTCCCGGCGAGCGGCGCCGGCCGCGCAGACGGACCCAGCCGGCTTCGAGCAGGATGTCGAGCGTGCCCTTGGCAGTGGCGACGCCGCGGATCTCCTCGATCTCGGCCCGCGTCACCGGTTGGTGGTAGGCGATGATGGCGAGCGTCTCCAGCGCGGCGCGGGAGAGCTTGCGCGGCGGCTCGGCCTCGGGCGCCAGCAGATAGGCAAGATCGGGCGCGGTGCGGAATGCGTAGCCGCCGGCGACGCGCTGCAGCGTCACCCCGCGCAGCGCATAGGTCTGCTGCAATTCGGCGATCACCCGCTCGATCGGCACATTCGCCGGTACCGACTTCGCCAGGTCCTCACCAGAGAGCGGCTGCACCGAGGCGAACAGCAGCGCTTCGACGATGCGGCAGGCACGCGCCAGCGCCTCGTCGGCGTCCCAGTCGTCCTCATCCTCGCGTTCGGCCTCAGCCACAGCCATGGCACCTCACAGGCCGAGCGTCGGCGGCCGCGCCGAGCGGCGGCGGACATAGAGCGGCGAGAAGGCGCCATCCTGGCGCAGGTCGAGCACGCCTTCGCGCACCATCTCCAGCATGGCCGAGAGCGACGAGGCTTTGACCGTCGCGCTCATCGTCTCCATCGGCAGCCCATGGCTGCGCATGTAGCGGGTGAGATAGCCGTCGATCGCGGTCCATTCGCCGGCCTCGCCGACCAGCCGCGCCAAAGCCTCGCGCGCCTCGACCAGCGACAGCACCTGGCGATGGCCGACGCTCATCGGCTGGCGGATGCGCTTCTGGCGCTGCTGCGCATAGGCGGCCAGCAAATCGTAGAGTTCAGCCTCCCAGGCCGGGCGGCCCGACGAGGCGATCACCTCGGGCGCGCCGCGGGCGAAGACGTCGCGGCCGAGCCGTTCGCGGGTGGCGAGCCTCTGCGCCGCGGCACGGATCGTCTCCAGCCGCTTCAGGCGCAGCGCCAAAGCGGTCGCAAGATCGGCCGCGCTCGGCTCCTCGCCCTTGGGCGGCTCCGGCAGCAGCATGCGGGATTTCAGGTAGGCGAGCCAGGCCGCCATCACCAGGTAGTCGGCGGCCAGCTCGAGCCGCAGCGCCCGCGCCGTCTCGATGAAGGAGAGATACTGCTCGGCCAGCGCCAGAATCGAGATGCGGGAAAGATCGACCTTCTGTCGGCGGGCGAGATCGAGCAGCAGGTCGAGCGGCCCTTCATAGCCGTCGACATCGATCATGAGCGAGGGTTCGCCGGGCGTGCGCTCCGGCGTGCCGTCCTCCTGGAATGGCAGCTCAGCGGCCATTGATGGCCAATTCCCCATGTCCTGCCTCGCCGATCCGGCGAGGCCGCAACCCCGGGGAGAGAATCAGCCTAACCGCCGCTCAAAGCAAGGGCGCTGGCAAGCTGCGCACGGGTGCTGTCCACATCGAGCGGTTCCGGCTCGTGGCGGATGCGCGCCAGCGCCATCGCGGCACGGCGGGCGCGCTGGCCACTCATCTCCGGCACGGCGCCGGCGACCGCGACCATCTCCTCCATGATGCCATGGCAGTGCAGCACCACGTCGACGCCGGCGCGGATCGCCGCCTTGGCCTTATCCTCGAAGGTGCCCGACAGCGCCTTCATCGAGATGTCGTCGGTCATGATCAGCCCGTCATAGCCGAGCTCGCCGCGCATGATCTCGCGGATGATCTTGCGCGAGATCGTCGCCGGCCGCCGCTTGTCGAGCGCGGTGAAGACGACATGCGCCGTCATCGCCAGCGGCATGTCGGCAAGATGCCGGAACGGCCGGAAGTCATGGGCGCGGAGTTCGTCGATACCAGCCTCGACCACCGGCAGGTCGTGATGGCTGTCGGCCTTGGCCCGGCCATGGCCGGGCATGTGCTTGATCACCGGCAAGACACCGCCCGCCAGCAGCCCCTCTGCCGCGGCCCGGCCGAGCGTCGCCACCATGGCTGGATCACGTGCATAGGCGCGGTTGCCGATCACGTCATGGCTACCGGCGATCGGCACATCGAGCACCGGCAGGCAGTCGACATCGATGCCGACGCTCTTCAGGTCATGCGCCATCAGGCGCGCCGAAAGCCGGACGATCTCGCGCTGCTGCACGGGATCGTTGATGGCGAGGAAGGCGAGCGCCGGCGGATAGGGCGGCCAGTGCGGCGGCCCCATGCGCTGGACCCGGCCGCCCTCCTGGTCGATCAGGATCGGCGCCTGCCAGCCGACGCAATCGCGCATCTGCGCCGTCAGCGCAGCCACTTGCGCCGGATCCTGCGTATTCCGCTTGAACAGGATGAAGCCCCAGGGCCGGGCGTCGCGAAAGAACGCCCGCTCGTCGGGGGTAAGGCTTGTGCCGAGGCAGCCGGCGATGAAGGCGCGCGAGGTCATGGGCCGTTATCGCCGATTCGGGGGCTATGGGCATTGCGTCATTGCGGGGCGACCAGGCGTCAGGCTGGAGCCAAGCCGTCATTCTCGGGCGGAGCAAAGCGCAGACCGAGAATCTCATGACGAGAAGGCGCCATCAGGAGCCTCCTCCTGCCTGAGATGCTCGGGTCAAGCCCGAGCATGACGAGATTTAGCGCAGCGACTGCGACGCCTGCGCGTTGAAGGCGTCGAACGGCAATTCGGCGACGCGGAACCAGAGCTGCTCCTTCTTCCAGTACGGCAGGAAGGAATCCCATAGCGTCTTGAAATTCGGGTTCTTCGCCGCCTGGTCGGCGTAGAGCGCGAAGGCCTCCTTGAAGGCAGCCTGCATCACGTCCTGCGGGAAGGCGCGCAGCTCGGCACCCGACGCGATCAGGCGCAGCAGCGCATCGGGATTGCCGTGGTCGTATTTCGCCATGCAGAGCGCGTTCGCCTCGGCGCAGGCTGCCTCGACGATGGCGCGATAATGCGCCGGCAGGCCCGCCCACTTCTCGTTGTTGGCGATGAAGCTGACATTGGCGCAGCCTTCCCAGAAACCGGGATAGTAATAGTACTTCGCCACCTTCACGAAGCCGAGCTTCTCGTCGTCATACGGGCCGGAGAACTCGGCCGCGTCGATCGTGCCGCGCTCCAGCGCCGGGTAGATGTCGCCGCCACCGAGCGTCTGCGGGACAACGCCGAGCTTGGACATGATCTGGCCGCCGAGGCCGGCGATGCGGAACTTCAGGCCCTGGAGATCCGCGACGCTCTTGATCTCCTTGCGGAACCAGCCGCCCATCTGGGCGCCGGTATTGCCGGAGGGAATCGTGTGCACGCCGAACTTCTTCATAAGGTCGCGGCAGAGCTCGAGCCCGCCGCCCTGGTAGAGCCAGGCGTTCTGCTGGCGCGTATTGAGTCCGAACGGCAGCGAAGTCTCGAAGGCGAAGGCGGTATCCTTGCCGATATAGAAGCTCGACAGCGTATGGCTGCATTCGACCGTGCCGTTCTGCACCGCATCGAGAGCCTGCAGCGCCGGCACAATCTCGCCGGCGGCAAAGGTCTGGATCTGGAAATTGCCGTCGGTCGCCTCGGCGACGCGCTTGGCGACCTGGGTGGAGATGCCGAACAGGGTGTCGAGGCTCTTTGGATAGCTCGAGGTCAAGCGCCAGCTGACCTTCGGATTGGTCTGCGCGATCGCCGGTGCGGCGATGGTCGCAGCGGCGGCTCCGGCGGCCGAGGTCTTGAGAAGCTTGCGGCGGTCCATGGTGGTTCCTCTCGCTTGCAGGCCTTCCGCATTGTCAGATCGGATTGGGCCGCGGATTCGGGGCGAAGCTAGAGCACGCGCTGACCGTGCTCCAGCCACGGCGCCGCAACGCGCGCATGTCCGGATCGCGGGAGCAATCCGGGATTCCTGCACGGCGGCATGGGGATGTGGTTCAGCCGCCCGCGCTGCGAGCCAGGAGGCCGGCCCCAAGCATGGCGAGCCGGCAGACCGTGCGCGTCCCGAGACCGCCAATATCTTCCTCCGGCACGAACTCCACGATGTTGAAGCCGACGATCGGCGCCCGCTCGGCGACGCCGTTCAGCAGCGTGACGACCTCGCCGAAGCCAAGCCCGCCTGGCGTGCGGCCGAGCACGGCGGGCACGACTGAAGGGTCGAAGCCGTCGACATCGAAGCAGACCACCACTGGCCGGCCGGGCGGAACCGCCTCGATCGCCGGTGCCATCCCCCTCGCCCGCAGGATGGTCATATCGATCAATTGTGCACCGGCGGCCCTGGCTTCCGCCACATCCGAAGGCCGGGCGCTGCCGGTGCCGCGCGCGCCGAGCTGCACGATCGTCTTGACGCCATCGAGCTCCGAAGCCCGCCGCATCGTGCTCGACAGGCCGAAGCGCTCGCCCTCGACTTCCTCGCGCCAGTCGATATGGGCATCGACCTGCAGGATGGTGATCTCGCCGCGCGCCGCGAAGGCCGCGAGCGCCGGGATCTGGACGCTGTCGTCGCCGCCGAGCAGCAGCGGCGCCGCGCCGCGCGCCAGCAGCACCTCATAGGCCGCCGCGATTCGTGCGCGGTTACCGGGCAGATCAGTGGGATCGAAGGCAAGATCGCCGCAATCGACCAGCTGCCGGCCATCAGGCAGCAGTGGCCCACCGAGGTCGAAATCGTAATGCGTGAGCTTGCTCACTTGGCCAGCGCTGGCGCGGCGGATGGCAGCCGGCGCCGATTGGCTATGGGCCCGGCCCGACGGATAGGGCGTCGCGGCCGGAATGCCGATGACCGCGACCGCACCAACAGGCACCGCTTCCGGCGCAAAGCCCTCGACGCCGAGGAAGCGCGGCTCGGAGATCGGATCGGAGGACATGCTCTGACGGCCCGCATTGCTGGAGATGGCCTCCAGCCTGCCCCGTCGGCGAAGCCCGGCGCAAGCGACAGTCCGTCGGGTCGTCCAAGCGCCATCTGCACGGGCGCAACGAAAACGCCGGCTGCGAAGGTCGCAGCCGGCGTCGATGCTGTCAGTGAGAGAGCTTGCGGGCGCTCAGTTCTTGGCGATGAAGCACTGGCCGCCGGCCGCCTGCAGCGCCGTGCACATCGAGCTCGCATCCTCGCGGGCATAGGGGCCGACGCGCAGGCGGTAGACCGTCTTGCCACCGGCGAGCTCGGTCTTGCGGATGATCGGGCTCTGGCCGGAGAGCTGGTCCGGGTACTTGCGCTGCAGCGCCGCGAAGGTGGCGCGCGCCTCGGCCTCGCTGCCCGGCGCGCCGAGCTGCACGGCAAAGCCGCCATTGGGATCGGTGCGCGGACCAGCGGCCGCCGCCGGGGCGGCAGCTTGCGTCTGCTGCTGCGGCGCGAGCGCGGCGGTGCGGGTATTGGCAGGCGGCGTCTGTGCGGCCGGCGGGGTCGCCGGGGCGGCGGCGCGCTCCTGTGTCTTGGGCGCAGTGGCCGGCGTCTGCGCGGCCGGTGCCGGCGTCGCCGAGCCCGTCGTGGCCGGGCGGCTCGACGGGGCCGAGCCAGTCACGATGCCCTGCCCCGCGCCATTCGTGACGGCGGCGTTGGTGGGCGCCGGCGTGCCATCGGGACGGATCGCGACGGTGCGGACCTTGCGCGGCTCGCCGAGGCCCGGCACGGCCGGAATCGGGATCAGGCCGGGCTCGGTCGGGGCCAGGCCCGCCGCGGCCGTGTCGGTCGGCGTGATCGCGCCGTTCGAGGATTGAGTCGGGCGCGGCGCCATTGAACGCGCCGCCTGCTGCACGTCGACCGGCTGCTCCTCGCGGCTGACCACCTTGGTCTTGTCAGCCGAGGCGTCGCCGCTGCGCTCGTAAATCTGCTTGTTCTGATTCGGGATCTCGGCCCCGCCCGGATTGACGGGAGCGACCTTGGACGGGCCGCTATCGGCTGCAATCACCGGCGGCTGGCCGTTGACGCCAGCCGGGCGTCCGTTGCGGAAGACCATCGCGGCGGCGACGCCGCCGACCGCGACAACGACCAATGCCGCTGCCGTCAGCATGCCCTTGCGCGAACGCGTGCGCCGGAAGTCACGGTGCTCGTGTTCCGCCTCCTCGGGCTGCCCGTCGTACTCCGCCGCAGGCTGGTGGTAGGCCTGCTCCGGCTGGGGCGCGTAGGCATGCGCCGGGACATGGACCTGCCCGGGGGCCTCGTCGAGATCGCGCGGCTGCTCGGGAACGTAAGGATGCGGCCCCTCCTGCTGCATCGCATAGGGCTGCGCACGCGCCGGCAGCGGCTCCGGCTCGTCATAGTCGTGCGCCGGCACGACTGGCGCCTTCGCGACGGGCTGCGGCGCGGCCCTCACCGGCTCGGTCCGGCGCAGTAGCGCCTCGAATTCGTCGAGTGCGCCGCGCACATCGGCCGGCGGCGGAGCCGACGGCACCGGCGGGGCGGCGACCAGCGTCGGCTGGAAGCTCGGCTCGGTGCGATGACCGGACCAGGAGGCGGGCTGCGGAGCCGCGGGACGCGCCGGCTCGGCCGGGCGGCCGGCGAAGAGTTCCTTCAGCGGATCGTCCTGTCCAACGAGACGGGTCAGCTCCATCAACGGGTCGGAAGCCGCACCCGGCTTCTGCGGCTGGGCCGCCCCGCGCAGCTGACGCTCCAGATCGTCGAGATCGAGGGCGAAACGGTTCCTAGCTGGCTCGCTCATGACATGATCCATTCCAGCGCATGCCGCCATCCATCAAAGGACGCCGCCACGGCGCGGTCAATCTGACGAAAGCCTTAGCCGACCCGCCTTCCGGCATGCCGGCCAACGCCGCCTTCGTATCGGACCCGGCGGATGCTGGCCGGATCGTTCTGATCCGCAAAGCACCCGATGCGCCGGGATGGACCCGTCAGCGCATCTCCTCCGGCGCCGTCACCCCAACGACCGCCAGACCGGAAGCAAGGACGCTGCGCACCGCATGCACGAACGCCAATCTTGCTGACGTCGACTTTCGATCAGTTTGATTAACGAACCGTAATTGCGGCGAGTCTTTGCCCTTGTTCCATAGCGAATGGAAGGCGCTGGCCAGATCGTGCACGAAGAAGGCGACACGATGGGGCTCGTGTGACGAAGCGGCGGCGTCGATCATCCTCGGATAGGCGGCAATCATCTTGACGATGCCGATCTCCGACTCATCGGTCAGCAGGCCGAGATCGGCCTGAGCCAGCGTCTGCGGCGACAGGTCCAGGTCCGGGAAGGCCTCGGCCGCCTGGCGGAAGATCGAAGCGCAGCGCGCATGCGCGTACTGGACGTAGAAGACTGGATTGTCCTTCGACTGCTCGACCACCTTGGCGAGATCGAAGTCGAGCGTCGCGTCGTTCTTGCGGAAGATCATCATGAAACGCACCGCATCGCGGCCGACCTCGTCGATCACCTCGCGCAACGTCACAAAGTCGCCGGAGCGCTTCGACATCCGGACCTGCTCGCCATTGCGCAGCAGCCTGACCAGCTGGCAGAGCTTGACGTCGAGCGCGCCCTCGCCATTCGTCACCGCCTTCACGGCGGCCTGCATGCGCTTGACGTAGCCGCCATGGTCGGCGCCCCAGACGTCGATCATCTCGGCGAAGCCGCGGGTGAACTTCGAACGGTGATAGGCGATGTCGTTGGCGAAATAGGTGTAGCTGCCGTCCGATTTCAGCAGCGGCCGGTCGACGTCGTCGCCGAACTTGGTGGCGCGGAACAGGGTCTGCTCGCGATCCTCCCAGTCCTCGTCCTTCTGGCCCTTGGGCGGCGGCAGCCGGCCCTCATAGACCAGATCGCGGGAACGCAGATCCTCGATCGTCTGGTGCACGGCATTGGAATTACCGTCCCGGCCCTGCAGCGAGCGCTCCGAGAAGAAAAGGTCATGGACGACGCCGAGCGCAGCGAGATCGTCGCGGATCATGGCCATCATGCCGTCGATCGCAGCCTGGCGCACCAGCGCCAGCCAGTCCCATTCGGGCTTGTCGCGCAGCGAAGGACCGTATTGCTCCGCGAGCGCCTGCCCGACCGAGATCAGGTAGTCGCCAGGATAGAGCCCTTCCGGGATCGCGCCGATATCCTCGCCCAGCGCCTCGCGATAGCGCAGGAACGCGGAACGGGCGAGCACGTCAACCTGCGCCCCGGCATCGTTGATGTAGTATTCGCGGGTGACGTCGTGCCCGGCGAAGGCGAGCAGGCTCGCCAGCGCGTCGCCGAACACCGCGCCGCGGCCATGGCCGACATGCATCGGCCCGGTCGGATTGGCCGAGACGTATTCGACATTGACCCTCGGCTCGCCCTTCGGCGCACCACGGCCATGCTCGGTGCCGGCCAGCACGGCGGCTTTCAGAACCGCAATAAAAACAGCGGGTTGCAGCGTCAGGTTGATGAAACCGGGCCCGGCGATCTCAGCCTTGAGCACATCGCCGTCCCTGGCCAGCTCGGCGACGATCAGCTCGGCGAGCGCGCGCGGCGCCATGCCGGCTTCCTTGGCCAGCACCATGGCGGCATTGATGGCGAGATCGCCATGGGCCGGGTCCTTGGTCGGCTCGACGACGACGCGCGCCAGCGACAACCCCGCCGGGATGCGGCCGGTTTCAGCCAGCCCGGTCAGGACGGTGGCGAGGCGTGCGGAGAAAGTCTCGAAAATGTTCATGGCGACCAGAGATGCGTAAGGAAGCGCCCGGCCCTATCGCAGCGACGGGGTGGCGTCAAACAGGCGCCGGTGCTCGTCGAGCGCGTAGGAATCGGTCATGCCGGCGATATAGTCGGAAACCCGGCGCGCCAGACGCGCCTCGTCCAGCTCATCGCACCCGGCCGCCCACTCCGCCGACATGGCCTGCGGCTGTGCCGTGAAGCGCATGAAAAGGTCGCGAACGATGTCGGCGGCCTCCTTGCGGATCACGCCGATGCGCGGATGCCGGTACATGTTCGGGTAGAGGAAGCCCTTGATCGCCTTGTCGGCCGCGACGATCGCGGGCGAGAAGGCGACGACCGGCGTCCCTGCCCGCCGGATCGCATCGGCATCGGCGGGCATCAGAGCCGCGAGCCGCGCCTCGGATTCGGAGATCACGTCCTCGACGAAGCGGGTGATCACCCGGCGCACCAGCTCGTTGGTGGCGCGCGGACGTTCCAGCCCCGGATGCAAGGTATCGATCTCGTCGAGAAGCCCGGCGAGGAAAGGCACCGCGCGCAATTCGGAGAGATCGAACAGCCCGGCGCGCAGGCCGTCGTCGATGTCATGCGCGTCGTAGGCGATGTCGTCTGCAAGCGCCGCGACCTGCGCCTCGGCCGAGGCATGGCTGTCCAGCCAAAGGTCCTGCTTCTCCTGGTACTCGAGGATCGCGACCGGAATGCCGGTCTTGGCATAGCGCTCGGTCGGCCTGCCGTCGGCGGTGAGCAGCGGTCCGTTGTGCTTGACCAGCCCCTCCAGCGTCTCCCAGGTCAGGTTGAGCCCGTCGAAGCCGGCATAGCGCCGCTCCAATCGCGTGACGATCCGCAGCGTCTGGGCGTTATGATCGAAGCCGCCGAACCCGGCCATGCATTCGTCGAGTGCATCCTCGCCGGTGTGGCCGAAGGGCGTGTGGCCGAAATCATGCGCCAGCGCCAGCGCCTCTGCCAGGTCCTCGTCGAGCCCGAGCGCCCGGGCCAGCGCGCGGGCGATCTGCGCCACCTCGATCGTATGGGTCAGGCGTGTGCGGAAATGGTCGCCCTCATGCGAGACGAAGACCTGCGTCTTGTGCTTCAGCCGCCGAAAGGCCGTCGAATGGATGATCCGGTCGCGATCGCGCTGGAAAGGGTTGCGCGTCGCCGAGCCGGGCTCATCGACCAGCCGGCCGCGGCTCGTCGCGGTCCGGCAGGCGTAAGGCGCGCGCCAGCGGGCGCCAGGCTCGCGCGTCCGGGCTGTGGCGTTCTCGTGTGCGTGCGGCATGGCAGCCCCGTCAGGAGGCGCGGCTTGAAGCGATGCGCCTGCGCCATTACCTTTGCAATCGAGGCAGGAGCAAGGATGTTCTGCGCATGAGCACGGCAATCGAAGCCAATCCGCACACGATCTCGCTGACCGACAAGGCGGCGAACCGGATCGTCGCGGTGATGGCGAACGAGGCTCCAGGCGCGATGCTGCGTGTCAGCGTCGAGGGAGGCGGCTGCTCGGGATTCCAATACGTCTTCGACATCGATCGCGAGAAGGCGCCAGACGACCTCGTGATCGAGCGCGACGGCGCGACCGTCCTGATCGACGAGACCTCGGTCGAGCTGCTCCAGGGCTCGACCATCGATTTCGTCGACGATCTCGTCGGCCAGTCCTTCAGGATCATCAACCCGAACGCTACCAGCTCCTGCGGCTGCGGAACCTCCTTCGCGCTCTGACCCTCAGTTCGGCAGCACCACGGCCCTGAAGGCACGCAGCAGATCGGCGTCGAGCTTGGGGCCCATTGCGACCAGCACGGCATAGGCCTCATCTGGCGCCATCGGCGCCTTGTAGGAACGCCGCTCGATCAGCGCGGCATAGATGTCGCAGATCGTGATCATCCGGACGATATCCGGGATCTCACTCGCCTTCAGCCCGTGCGGATAGCCCGAACCGTCGAGATATTCGTGATGGCTACGCGTCGCCTCGACGACCTCGCGGGCGAAGGCGCCCTGCCGCAGCAGCATCTCGTAGCCGGTCTGCGGGTGTTCGCGCATGATCGCGAGTTCTTCCGCGGTCAGCTTGCCGGACTTGTGCAGGATCGCGAGGGGCACGCGTGCCTTGCCGATGTCGTGCAGCACGGCGGCGCTTGTCACCAGCTTGCGCGCGCTCTCCGGAAAACCGAGCGCATGGGCGAAGGCGGCAGCAAGTCCCGCGACCAGCAGGCAATGTTGATAGGTCGCATCGTCATGGTTCCAGACCATGTCGAGCCAGGCGCCGAGATCGCGATCGTCAGCGGCGCGGTTGATCGCCTCGACGCTGCCATCGACAGCCGCCACAGGCAGGGACCCGCCCTCAGCGGCAGCCGTGAGCAGGTCGGCCATCGCGGCGGAGGCGGCCACGAACTGGCGCTGCATCGGCACCGCCCCGCCCGGATTGAGGATGCGGCCGATCTCGTCGAGCAGGGCCTTTGTCGGAAGGTCGGCCGGCAGAATCGCGCTGGCGCCGATCGCGTTCGCTTGGGTGGTCAGGCGCGCTGACGGGTCACGCAGCAGGCAGAGGAAAGGCATTCCCTTGCGCCTGTGCTCCGCCAACCGGTCGCGAACGGCCTGGACCGCGCTGCGGTTGGACAGGTCGACATCGCTGACGAGCAGCCGGTTCGGCGCCGGCCCGCCCTGCACCGGGTGGTGCAGGTCGACGACGTCGCAAGGGCCCCATAGCGACAGGAGTCGTTCGAGCTTCACGCTCTGCTCTGGACGGTCGGTGATCAGCAGCACGGCAATCTGCATGTCCTCATAACGAGGTCACATTAGCCGCGGGTCCATTGAGGTCAGGTGAAATCGATTCGTTCAAATTCACCGTTTCGGTTCAGAAATCGCGAATTTCACGAGCTCCGCGCTTGCCGGCGCATCGCGCTCGCCTCGGCATATTGCAGCAGCCGGTCGAGGTCGTCGCGGGCGATGTCGAAGGAATCCCCCATCTGCGCCGGCAAAACAATATATTCACATAATTGCACGTGAATTACTCGAACCATTCTCCCCAAATATCCACGACACAATAAAAAAGGCGCCCTAAGGCGCCTTTTCGAAGAAGATCTGTCTCAGTGCGAACTGGGCGGCCCGCCCTGCTCGAACCGGATCTCGGCCGCCATCAGCCCTTTCGGCCCAGGCCCATAGCGCACCAGCACGGTCTGCCCCGGAATCAGCTCGACGATGCCGTAGCGGCGCAGCGTCTCCATATGGACGAAGATGTCGGGCGCACCCTCGCCGGCGGAGACGAAGCCGAAGCCGCGCAGCCGGTTGAACCACTTCACCACCATGCGCTCGAGCCCGCTGGTCGGCGTGATCGTCGCATTGGTGCGCGGCATCGGCATCTCGGCCGGGTGACGCGCCGCGGAGGTGTCGATCGAGAGCACCCGGGTGGCCTGCCGGCCACGCGCCTTGGCGACCGCCTCGAGCACGATGCGCGCGCCCTCGGCAATGGCGTGGAAGCCGTCGCGCTTCAAAGTGGTGACATGGACCAGGACGTCGCTGCCGCCATCCTGCGGCACGACGAAGCCGTAGCCTTTGCTCACGTCGAACCATTTGACGTGGCCGGTGATCTCGACCACCTGCTCGGCAATCGTCTCAGGCCCGTCCAGTCGCACGATCCGGTTGAGCGATTGCAGCGGGCCGACCGGTGGCCTGCCTCCGTCGCCGTATTCGTCGGACATGTCCCGCTCATCTCCGCCGCGAACGTGATTCGTGACGTGACGATAGCACCCTGACAGAGTCGGGAAACAGCCGCTTCCGGCTCATCCACATCATCGAGCATGCGCAAGGCGCGTTAAGGCCGACGAAAGCTGCGCCTTGTCGCTCTCGCGCATCAGGTCGATGATCCCCGGCACAGTGTTTCGGCACAGCGCTTCGGAGAGCAGCCATGCGCATCGCCCGTATCGAGCCCTTCATCCTCCATATCCCGGTCACCGGCGGCTCGATCGCCGACTCGACCCACCGGATCAGCCATTGGGGGGTTGTCGGCACGAAGATCGTCAGCGAGGACGGACTCACCGGCTACGGCTTCACCGGCACCCATGCCGATCTCGCCTCCGACCGGCTGATCACCGCCTGCATCCGCGATTGCTATGCCCCGCTGCTGGTCGGCGAGGACGCCTCCGAGCATTCGCGGCTCTGGCTCAAGCTCGCCCGCCATCCGGCCCTGCAATGGGTCGGCCGCGCCGGCATCACTCAGCTCGCCCTCGCGGCCGTCGACGTGGCGCTCTGGGATCTCAAGGCGAAGAAGGCCGGCGTGCCGCTCTGGCATCTGCTCGGCGGCGCCAGCAAGGCAAAGCTCGAAGCCTACAATACCAACATCGGCTGGCTCTCGATCCCCAAGGACGAATTGGTCGAGGGCGCGCGCATGGCGGTCGAGCGCGATGGCTTCCACCGCATCAAGATCAAGGTCGGCCATGCCGACCCGATGACCGATATCGGCCGCCTGGAGGCGGTGCGCCGCGCCGTTGGCGACCATGTCACCATGGCGATAGACGGCAACGGCAAATGGGACCTGCCGACCTGTAAGCGCTTTTGCACCCGCGCCGAGGGGCTCGACATCTTCTGGTTCGAGGAGCCGCTCTGGTACGACGATATCGGCTCGCATGCCGAGCTTGCCCGCTCGACCTCGATTCCCGTCGCGCTCGGCGAGCAGCTCTACACGGTCGATGCCTTCCGCGCCTTCGTCCAGGCCGGCGCGATCCACTATGTCCAGCCTGACGTCACCCGCCTCGGAGGCATCACCGAATATATCCAGGTGGCGGAGTTGGCGCTGGCCCATCGCCTGCCGGTCGCGCCCCATGCCGGCGAGATGAGCCAGGTCCATGTTCACCTCGCCTACTGGCATCCGGCGACGCCGGTGCTCGAATATATCCCCTGGATCAAGGACGCCTTCGCCGAGCCGGCCAATGTCGCCGATGGTTGTTTCCGCAGGCCGGAACAGCCCGGCGCCGGCACCACGCCGACCAAGGACGCCGTCGAACGCTTCGCCAAGCCACTGGCCTGAAAGACACCGTCATGCTCGACGTCACCACGCTCGCTCTGTTCACCGCCGCCTGCGCCGTGCTGACCGCGACGCCCGGCCCCGACATGCTGCTGATCGCCTCGCGCAGCATGGGCCAGGGTCGCGCCGCCGGCTTCATGACCTATGCCGGCATCGCGACCGGCAGCTATCTCCAGGCTCTCGCCGCCGCCTATGGCCTGTCTCAGCTCTTCCTTCTCGTGCCCACCGCTTACGACGCCCTGCGCTGGGCCGGCGCCGCTTACCTCGCTTATCTCGCTTGGAAGACCCTGCGCTCGCCCGCGGCCTTGTTCGCGCCGACGGCGGATGCCGCGCGCTTCCCGCTGCGCCAGATCTTCATGCAGGGCCTGCTGACCAATCTGCTCAACCCGAAGATGGCGCTGTTCATGCTGGCGCTGCTGCCGCAATTCCTGAACCCCGAGGCCGGCTCGCTCCTGCTCCAGGTCGTGGTGCTGGCCTCCATCCTCAACATCATGGGATTGATCGCGAACGGCGTCGTCATCCTGACGGCAAGCCGGCTCGGCCGCGCCATCGCCAGCCGCCCGCATCTGGCGCTCTGGCCGCAGCGCATCCTCGGCGCCGTCTTCGGCGGGCTGGCGCTGCGCCTTGCGCTCGCTTCGCGCGATTAGTGAGACCTTTCGTGCCAAGGCCCGCGAGGCGCCATCTTCCCTGACGCGGCCGGATGAGCCGCCTCTCTCTCCCGGAACGGGGAGAGATGGAGAGGGGGCCGGCGCCACATCTGACCAGCCTCGGCGCTGCCCCTTCCCAACCCTTGTGTGTAGTAGAGGCGTGAGCCTTGATGCTGAGGCTCGCGGGGTCTCTGCGGGGAGCCCGCCCCTACCCGTGGTGGCCAAGACCGTGGGAGAGCCGAGGGCCGCCGCAGAGCGTCAT